>Ga0126369_10000049_pt1 | contig 67087 bp, 98 predicted proteins | sample PanSoiMetaPlot_1_FD_109646 | JGI IMG/M metagenome (GOLD analysis project Ga0126369, IMG submission 109646) | Tropical forest soil microbial communities from Panama - MetaG Plot_1 | ecosystem: Environmental > Terrestrial > Soil > Tropical forest > Bulk soil | place: Panama | collected 2016-02-17
CAAAGCAATCGAAGAAATTATGGAGAAACTTCCGGAGTATCTTACCGGAACTTTTCCAGCATTGGAGATGAAGCAATGCACATACGCGAATGGTTTGTATCGCGCCACACCAGATTTGTGGAAGCTGAACTCGCCGCGCTCAAACTTGAATTGGCTCGAGTTCGATCCGAAGAACGTGAACGTCTTGATGATCTAAAAAAGACTCACGCCGAAGAGTTATCTCGTGCTATATCAGATGTCGCATACCACCGGGATGAGGTAGAACGGTTGCGCCGCTTCCTTCTTCCGGGTATGGCTCCGGCTTACGATGTGGTGCGTGAAGCAAGCTCTCCCAGCGCACCGGAATTGGTCCCTGACAAGTACGCCGGATTGACACCATTTCAGCGGATGCAAGCCAAGGATCTGGAAGCACAGGACGAGGAAATAAAACGGCGCAAACAAGTTCCAGCACCACCGGCAGAATCCACCGCCGCATAAGTTTGGAGGAATCAAATGGCTGTCACAGCGAAAGACGGAACGCGACACCACTCCGCAAGCCGCGCCGCATTCCATGACAAGATGGCCGCGGACAAAACCGCAGCGGGTAAAGGCGATGGTGGCGTCGAAACCAAGCCCAAAGGTGAAGCGGCCGATGGAGCCGAAGACGGCGAAGATGTCAGCCACATGCCGATCCATGAAGTGGTGGAAAAGCACGGACCGGCGCACAAGGTGGAACTCGATCACGATCACGAAGGCGGCAAGCACACCAAGACTTCGCACCATGGCGGGAAGAAACACGTCTCCGAACACGAGAACGCACACGAAGCGCACCAGCACGGCATGATGGCCGCGGGCGTGGAAGAATCGCCGGACGAAGAACAGGAAACTCCGGATGATGCGAACCGCGAACTCGAAGGAGAGAACGAAGAGAACGAAGGGGCTTCGATCCCCGGCATGGCTTAACGGTCTCAAAGCAACAGGGGAGTGGGCGAGCGCGGTCCGGCACTCACTCCCCACTTTTTCTATCTGAGGGAGATAGGGAAATGTCAGAACCGAAAGAGATCACCACGAAAGACCGGGAAGGCTTCGAGAAAGAAGCGCACAAGCAGATCGTGCGCGGCCGTCACCGGCTCATCTTGGAAATGGCCAGCAAAGGCAAGACCAAGGATGAGATCAACGGCGTGGTGATGATGATTGACTGGAAGCAAGAACAGGAGTGGGTTGCGGAAGAACTCGAGCAAACGGAGAAGTTAAAACGTGCCACGGCCGCGGCCGCGGTAGATGCGAAAACTCCCGCTCCGGTTCCGGTCCAGATCCCGATACCGCCTTCGCAAAGCAACTGAGATGCCGTACACGCGCCAACAGGTGAAGTTCCTTTTCTCTAGCGGATCCCCGCTGTCTCCGGAACAAAAAGAAAAAATGCACAGCGAATTGCACGCCAATCCCGCGCTTGGCCACATGAAGAAAGGCAGCGCGGAGATGAAACGTCCTTCTCGAATGGCCCATGCCTTCCAAGCAGCACGCAGGAGATGAAGCAATGATTATTTACTTTTCTTTGCTCGTGGCCATCATTGGAGTTTTGATGTACGCGCTTTGCACGAATGCCAAGTTGCAGGAGATCGGCCGGTTGCTGTTCTTCGCCGGGATCTTGGCATTCCTTCTGGGGACCGGATCTTCGTTGCAGGTATTGAAGCCGCACTGAAAAGGGTTGGTGATGGAACGTAGAAACTTTCTGGCATCGCTCGCAAGTATCCCGCTTTGGGCAAGACCGCCGCTTCCCTCTGAACAAAAAGTGAAGCCGTACATGACTGTGCCACCGGCACCGGCTACGAACATCACGGAGATCAATGTCGGATGTTCCGCGCTTTTCCCGAGTACCTTCCGTGCCGCTCGAGACTTCTGGGGTGAAGACTGTGAAGTGATCGGCCATCCGGCGCAAAAGTCCGCATGGAATATAGCGCGTCAATTGATGGGGAATCCGGCATACAGCACCGAATGGAACGAAGCCCAAGACGAATACTTCATGGGCAAAGAGTTTACGGCCGATTACACCATGCCGATGGATGAGATCCACTTTCGCCGGAATGGCAAGGTTGTGGGCAAGATCCGGCAACTGGCGATTCCAATGTCCTACATGAGCGTGCGATGAATAAGCCCACCTATCCAGCCGATCACAAACCCGGAATGCGCGTACCGAAGGGTGGCTCGATGTGCGCGAACTGTCGCTACCTGAAAGACGCCGAAAAAAGAATTTGCGGCAATAGAGACTTTGTGAAGTGGAATGGTTCAGAAGTTATTCCCGCTCCGGTCAATGAATACTGTTCTGATTGGTACGAACCTAAGCATAATGTGGTGACTTCGGCACTGAAGGGAGAAAGAAATGGCTAACCGCTGGATGCAGGACGAAGCAGAACGCGAAAAACACGCGGGGACCAAAGGAAGCTTTACCCGTCTTGCTCATCGTCACGGTCTTTCCGTTGGCGAAGAGATTACACGCGATGAAGACAAGCCGGGGCACGAAGGTAAAATGGCACGGATGGCGAAAGCTTTCAGATCGGCACGAAAATAAAACTCTGTGACGGAGGATTATGTCAATGGCAATCGCGCTTACATCTAGTCCGCTGTCCATCGCCAGTATCATGCGATGGAATGGCGTAGTCACGCTCAAAGTCCTGAACCACGGCTTTACACAAGGCGTTCATGTTGGCGCTTCGCTTCGCGTCATCAATGCACCGGATCCCAGCTACAACGGAACCTTTTCCATCGCCAAAGTGGTGGACGCTGACACGATCCAATATCTGCAGCCGACACAGAACGACATTCACACCGAACTCAGGGGTGGCGCAATTTCCGTGGGATGAGGTTATACTCATGCCGCGGTAGGACGGAAAACGGGCAGGGGAAGCATCACTAGGCGCGAGTCTGGGATGGCTTCCCCAATAAATTACGAAGAGGGTTTAGTTGGCAACCGCAGTTGCGAACTTCACCGAAGAAGAAACCAAAAAGCAAGGCGATGCCGAAACACCGGATGAAGAAATTAAGCCCGGAGTTTTAGCTGGCGTAGATGTTTCTTTCGAACCGGATTATTGCGAAGACAGCGAAGACTATCCCCTGACATCTGAAGAAGTGGCCGCACTCAAAGAGATGTGCCGCAAAGCACAGACTCGCGACACACCGGCGCGGCTGATCGAGATCATTCAGGCGTGGGAAGCGGCGCTGTTCTACCGCGGCTATCAATTCCTCATTCCCTTGCGTGGCGGTGGCTGGAAGATCCCGAGTGAAGCGACGGGCTACGGTCCGTCTATGCAGATTGATCTCTCGCTTTTGCCCACGAACATCTACTCGTCTTACGGCCAGATGATTATCTCCGCGCTTACCCGCTCCGTGCCGAACGTCCGCTTCCAAGCGAATCAGGATTCAAGCGATGCGGCCATCACGAGCGCACAATCCGCGGACAAGTTCGTGAAGGTGATCCGGCGCAACAATGATTTGATCGTGGTCCAGACCGATGCAGCGCGTTATCTCTGGTGTGACGGCCGCGCTCTCTATTGGTCCAGATGGGAAGTGGATGGCCAGCGCTTCGGATGGCAGGAGAAGGATCAGCCCAGCAATATCGTGCCGGAGAACGAACCGCCAACGGAAGTGGAAGAAAGTATCGTCGCGGGCGAAGAAAAGAAGGAAGTCCAAGAACAAAGCACGCCGATTGTTTCCGAAGACGAGGAAGCGCAAGACAACGTTACCGGCGAAGAAGCGGAAGAGGAACTGGAAGAAGCCACCAAGGGCCGCACGCCGAACGGGCAAGAAGTCCGCACCGCACACGGCAAACTCGAATGCAAGATGGTGCCGATGGCCGCGGCGAATCTCGCCGCTTGTGATGCGTTGCAGTTCGAACTCGAAGTGGACGAATGCCGCGCCAAGGGCATGTTTCCGAAGAAAGCGGATGAGATCCATGGCGGGCAACAGGGCCAGAGCGAAGCCACGATTGCGCGGCTGGCTCGAGAGAACGTCAAGCTTGGAATGCAATCCACCTACGTCACCGCGGACTCTTCTTCACGCGATGTGACGATCCAGCGGACGTGGTGCCGTCCCTCTGCCTTCATGTGGGTGGACAACGAAGCCACGCGCAATTCGCTCATCAAGAAGTTCCCCGATGGCGTCTACATCTGTTACGCCGGGGAAACCTTCATCTGGGCGCGGAACGAAAACATTGACGATTCATGGGCTGAGATCCAAGCCTACTCCGGCGACGGCCAGAACCGGAACGCGCTGGGCACTTCGATGATGCCCGCACAGAAGCGCATCAACAATTGGCTGGATCTCATCAACGATTACTTTGTCCGCGGGATCCCCAAGATCTACATGGACAACAAAGCGTTCGATGTTCAGGCGCTCCGGCAACAGTCCAACGTTCCCGGTGACCGCGTGCCGATGAAACGCCAAGGGATCCCGGTGGAACAGCTTGTGTGGGCCGAACCGAAGGTGGAAGCACCGGCTTCGCTGTTCGAGTTCGTGAAGGAATACATCGGACCGCTTTGCGAATTGCTCACCGGTGGCTATCCGGCTATCTCTGGCGGCCAATCCGATACGGATACCTTCCGCGGCATGGCGCTGCAGCGGGATCAAGCATTAGGCCGGTTGGGACCAACGTGGCACAACATCCAGAACGCCGAAGCCAGAGCCACCAAGAACGAAGTGCGCTGGGGATCCAAGATGCGGAAAGGCACGATCAACGAACGGATTCCCGGTGGCGAAGTCATTCGTCTCGAAGTGAACGATCTGAAGTCCAACATTGCTTGCTATGCCGAATCGGATGAGAACTTCCCCGAGAGCTACCCGCAAAAGCAACAGCGGCTTGTGGGCTTCATGCAAGACTCTGCGAAGAATCCGATGCTGGGTGAAGTGCTCTACAATCCGGCGAATCTCGTGTTCCTGAAGTCCATGGTGGCGTTGCCGGAACTCTACATCCCGCAAGTGCTCGCATGGGAAAAGCAACTGGGCGAACTCGAGCTACTGACGAAACAGAAGCCGATCCCGAATCCGCAGATTGCCGAAGCGCAAGCCATGCTCGAGAAGTTAAAGAAGATGCCCAATGTGGATCAGACTCAACTCTTGGCGGTCCAACAGGAAATTGACCAAATGGCCAAGACGAAGCCACTCGTTTCCTCTGTCACCGTAGATGGCCAAGTGGAAGACAACGAAACAGAAGCCATGTGTTGCTGGAAGTTTATGATGGAGCGCGAAGGCCGGAAACTAAAGCGCGTGAATCCGGAAGCCTTTGAGAACGTGCGCTTGCACTTCATGGATCACCAAGAAGCCGGACAACAGAAAGCGGCCGCGGCTCCGGCACCTTCGAAACCGCCGTCCGAGTCCATTAATTACAAAGATGTGGCCGCAAATGATCCGGGCGCTGCAGCGCAATTGCTTGGCAAAGGTGGGATGACGCCCACCACACCAGCTTCGCCAGCGGAACCGCAATCATCGCCGGGAGTCCCATCGGCAATGCCAGCGCTTCCCGGTCCGGGGCAAGCAAGTCCCACGACACCGGCGAAATAAAAGTTTGAAGGAATAAAATTCCTTCGAAAAGTACAAATCGGGTAACTAAATCGGGGAGGAAGTCATGGACGATCCAAATGCTATTGCTGGTGCTGGTGCGGGTGGTGGCGGCGCTGACGGTGCCGGTGATGGTGGTGCCGCTGCAGCCGTTGCGGATCCGGAAGTAGATCCCAATGCCGGTGGTGGTGCGGCTCCGGCCGATGGCGGGGAAGCTGGCGGTGGCGACGGCGCGGCCGCGGCTGGCGGTGCGGAAGAAGAACGTTTACCGGGAGATCAAAGCACGGACGATCACCCGGAACGTGAAGAGATCTCTACCGATGGCCGCACGATTGACAAAGCCACTCGTGACGCCATTTCCAGACTCGAGAAGACGGACAAGAACCTTGCGAAGTTCGTGCGCGACACCGCTTTCCGCAATCAGGCGGTGGCCAAGGAATTTCCGGAAGCCAAGAACTTCAAGGAAGTAGTCAGCAACATCCGCACACTCAAGGCCACGCTCGAAGCCGTGGGTGGATCCGAAGGAATCGAAAGTCTGGAAACCGAAGTAGGCGACTACCGGAACGAGATCCAGCAATTCGCCAGAGGGGACCGCTCCCTGATCGAACAGCTTTACGAAGCGAATCCCGAAAATACGATGGTGGCCGCTCGCAATGCGCTTGAAGTACTGGGCGAGAAAAGCGCGAAGTTGCTCGATGAAGCCATGCTTCCCAGCGTGGTGCGCCGGTTCAATCAAGCCCAACTTCCGCAAATTCTCGCTGCAGTTATGAAGTTTTGCGAAGAAGGCAAAGGCCAAGAAGCTTGGGATCAGGCGAAACGAGTTCACGATTGGATGACCAATCTTGCAACTCAGGCCGGTGAGATCTCGAAGAATGTCAAACAAGTGGATCCGCGGGAACAAGCGCTGACGGACCGCGAAAACAAGATGAACCAACGCGAAGCCGATCACTATGACCGCACGATCAGCAACAGCGTCACCAAGCGGAATAACGATGCGCTTGGCACCGTGCTCACGGCTTCGTTCTGGAAGTCCATCGGCTACGATGGCAAAGACATGGGTGAATCCCGGCGCGACTTCACGCAAGGCGTAATGAATCGCGTGTGGGCCGCGATGAAAGCGGACAAGACGTTCCAGAAGAATGCTCACGCGGTCAAAGCCAAAGGCGATGCGGATCGTAGCGCGGAGTTCATATCGGACAAGTTCGAGGAACTTCTTCCGGATATTTTCCGGAACTACAAGAATATGCGCTTCCCCAGCCGTGGCGCGGCCAAGCCAGCCGCACCGGCCGCGAAGAATGGTGCCGCACCGGCGAACAAAGCCGCGGCTCCGGCCGCTGCAGCGGCGGTTACGCTGAAGCCGAAGCCACAGGAAATTGACTGGGACAAGACCACGGATGAGATGTTCAACATCGGCGGCAAGGTGGGCAAAGCTTACCGCAAGGACAACGGCAAGCTGGTGCAATGGAACTGGGCCGATCAGCCATAAGTTTTTGTTGACACTTTCCGGCAAGCGGCTGTACCGTATCGGCATTGCTCAGAGATGTCGTGGTCACGCCCACGCTAAAAATATGAAGCCTCTCTGGCCAAACCAACACAATCGGGAAAAGCACTGAACTCGCGTGATTGACTTCACGTTGAGCGCCAACGCTGAATAGGCAGCAAAGCACAAGCTGGCAGATCTCGGGAATCTGCAGAACGTGCGCGTTGAGCCACTGCTGAGGTTGTGTCCATGCCAGCGAACCCGCTCGCAGAAGCCGCTGTTGAAGCCGTAGAGCTAGAGAATTTTGCAAAGGGCATTCCGGATTACGTCTACAAGGGCCGGACTGTCTACAATCTTTTCAAAAAGGGCAGCAAGACTTATCCCACCGCCAATATCACACAGGCCGGTGGCGTAACCCGTCCGGCATTCCGTGTGCCGATGCGGATCCAGTCCGGCGCGGCAATCTTCCAAGCCACCGGCAACGGTGACGCTCTAGGCCGTGGGACCGGTTCGCAGTGGATTGCCGGAGATCTTTCTCCGGTGGGACTCTTCGCCGGTTGCGAGATCACCTACCTTGCTCGCAAAGCCACCGAAGGGCCGAAGCGCGGACTCATCGCACTCCGGGCTGAAGAACTCAAGAACTCGTTCGAAACCTTCATGCAAGGTGTGGACGCTCAGTTCTTGACGGACGGCTCCGGCGCGGTGCTTCAAATCCCATCCACCGCGGTTATCACGACTGGCGGTTCCGGCGCTCAGACTTCGATCATCTCCGGTCTGGGCGGTCAGGCGAACCAGTTACAGGAACAGCAAGTTGTCCAGTTCTTCGCCGCGGAAGGCGGTTCACCGCGTACCGGTGGTGTGGCAACGGCCACGGTTTCCTATGTGGACGGCGCGGCCGACATCGTGTACTTCAGCACCGCGCTCCCGAACGGCACCACGACGGGCGACTTCATTATGATTCAGGGCAGCACCGGCGCTTTGAACTCCGGCGTGCTCGGGATCTATGCGTTCCAAGTGGCATCGAACACCGGCACGATCCTGAATCTGTCGCGTTCTTCGTTCCCCGGCCAGTTGTCCACGCCGAACATCAACAAGAACAACGCGCCGATCAACCTGACGGACGGCTACAAGGCTGAGATCTTGATCGGCCGCGGGTTGGGCCAAGAAAACAAAGCAGTGGACGAGTTCACTTGGATCTGTGGGCCGGATCAGCAACTTGCCGTTGCCCAGCTTTACACCCAAGTACTTGCCCAGTACATGCTTCCGTCCGGCGATAAGGCGCTGGATATGGCCAAGAAGAACATGTCTCCCACTTATGCCGGACGCGAATTGCACGTTGCGTATTCGGCCAAGGCGGGGCGTCTGGATGCGGTTGTACCGCCGAACTGGGGCATCGTTGAGACGGTTGAACCGTCCATCTATGACTTCGGTGATGGCGTCACCACGATGCCGATTCCGGACTTTGCCGGTCAGGGCAGCTACCTGACTTCTTCGATCTTCTTCTACAACGCCTTCTTGAACCTGTTCAATTCGAACCTGAAGGCGGGTTGCTACATCTCGAGCGCGGCTGTTCCCAGCGTCACGAGCTAGTAGCTGACAGAAGAAAAACATTCGGGGAGCATCGCAAGGTGCTCCCTGAAACTTCAAACAAATCGGGGAAAATATGGAAACCATCACCACTCCGGCACAGGATACTGTTCCGGCCAGCCGTAAATTCTACGAACTCAAAGCACGCGGTAAGTGGGTACTCATCCGCATGATTGCCCAAGAGGAACGCATCTCGGAAGGCGGCATCCGGATCCGTGAAGCCCAAGCACGCACGCAACACGGTCATGTAGTGGATGTGGACACGGCCGAAGTGCGCGGTCTCGCGGTGGGCCAGATCGTGGTATTCACGAACTTTCCGAACGCGCTCGATGATGTGGAAGAACTCACCGGCGAGCGGGATCTGTATCTGGTGCGGGAAGAAGAGATCTATGCGGCCGCGGAAGAGATCACGGATCCGCTGAAGCTTGCCGTCATCAAGGGCCGCATCGCGCTCCGTGAAGCGAAGTATGTCATCAAGGATGAAGATGAGACGATTGAACAAGCGCTCGAGAAAGCGAAGCAATCGTGAGTGAATCGCGCCAGTGTCCCAAGGAATTTCAGGACCGCATTGACCGGATGTTCGGCAAGAACAAATTCGGTGGTCCGATCTACAAGATTGCTTGGGCGCAAAGCGAAACCCAGAAGATGGCCTTCAGTCGTTTCACGGACCGCGGCGATGTCAGCGGTTATGAACAACGGCTGAAAGGATCCAACACACCATGCTGGATGATTATGCGGTGGAAAGATCCATCGCACTACGGTTCACCGGATCTCTTCTACTCGAACACGTTCATGGACGGGATGAATCTGTACTTCATGGGTGATTACCCATGGCAGGGACGCTACGAAATTCTTTACATGATGTGCCGGAAAGAATTTGTGAACGGGAAGCTGGAAGTCAACGCGCTTCCGCTCGATCACCTGTTCATTGACAAGATCATCCCGCTGCTCATCGAATGCCAGTACATGACGCTGTTCGAACGGCAAGCCGCGGCACAGATGGAGAAGGAATATCTCCGCAAGCAAGAAGTGAACGAACTCGCGGACAGGATGATGAACGATCTGCCCGCGTGGTACGGTCCGGTTTCCTATTCGAACCAAGGCTGTAGAACGTCGCTTCTCGATACGATGATGGACAAGATCCAGAAGCGCTGGGAAAAAATGTCAGGGTACGGCCGTCCGGTCTTTGCGAAGGGTATGGCGCAAGGCAACCGGCCGTCTGTGCTTTCACGAATCTAAAATCGGGAGAACACAATGCCACTTGAAGCAACACATGATCTAACGAACGATTCAGCAAATGCAGTACGGGCATCGCAAGCGAAGATGAACGAACAGAATAGTCCCAAGGGTGCAAGGCTCGAGGCTGGCGACGATATTCCGATGCCAACCTACAAGCTTTACATCTACAACATTCTCGAACTCGAGCACGAGATCAATCAGCCACCGGCCTTCCCGCGCTTCATCATTCCGGCCAAGCCGAAAGACAAGAAGTTTTCCGTGCTCATGTTCCCCGCTTTCATCAAAGAACGTTACGAACGGCCGGGATCCACGGAGTACTATTTCAAGCATATTGACGGCCGCAAGTATGCCGGACAATTGCTGAATCCCGCTTCGTTCCCCGGAACGAACTGGCAAGCGCAATTGCAGAACTGGCGCTCGAACGATCAGTTCGGGAATAACTACAACTCGCTGGGATGTTTTTGGTCCCTGACTACGCCGGACGATCCGAAGCTGGACGAAGAGATCGAGAAGTTCAAAATCGTGGCACGCAAGACGCTGGAAGCTTTGGTCCGGCAAGCCGAATTTTTCTACAACTCGAAAAAGGAAAACGAGATCACGCCATTGATGCACTTCGCGATGGATTACCTTCGCAAAACTTCGCCGTGGCACATGCGTTCGGATCTCATGGTGGATTGCCCGAATTGCGGCGAAGCGGTCAAGGAAGGTGTGGCGTATCACCGGAACAGCTTTGGCGAGCGCTGCATCATTGACGTGGCACGTTGCGCGGAGATCGGGATCTTCCCGTTTGCCGCGACATCCGCGGCCGTGCCGGTGCCGGTGGTGCCGGTTGCGCGGGAAGGCGCGGGCATGGCGTCCGGAGATCCGGAAGAAGACGAACTCGAAAACTTGGCTTCGGCCGGTGCGGCGAAAGAAGTAGCTCGCGCCACGAAGGGAGCGAAGCGCAGAAGTTAACACGATCTTCGCTGGGACGGTTCCGTACCCGCGTTGCTGCCTTTACCCGCCTAGCGCGGTGACGACCCGATTTGGGTAGTCAAGGCGACCCGCAGCCGTCCCGGCGATGCAAGTTTGGAAGGGAGCGTATGCCTAACACACAACAATCCGGTTTCCCTACGCTCCAATCGTGCATGGATCTCGCTCGATCCATCGTCAACGATATGTATCCCGGCACTGGTGGCACGAACGGCCGAATCCTCACGAACAGCGCACCCTTCACGATTCACTACATCAATTCCGCACAGCGCACCGTGGCACGCGAACTTCGCATTGAAGGTGTGACGTTCCCGATCAAGGACGGCATCATCCTTCCGAATCTGACGCCGGTGTCTACACCCAGCGTTGACGTGCAAACTTTTGTGGGCTTCGAAGGTTACTTCGATGGCTACACGCTTCATCCCACACCGAAACTTCCGAGCGATGCCTTGCAAGTTTTAGTGGTCTCGGAACAGACCGCGGGATCCGGATTGGGTTACAGCGAGATGATTCAACCCGAGAATGGATTGCCTTCCACGATCCAGACACAAGTATTGGGAATGTGGGAATGGAGACAGTACCGGATTTACATGATCGGGAGCACCGCCACGAAAAACTTGCGGATCCGCTACCAGTCCGGCGTGGTGCCATTCAATACGCCACCGGCCGATTTTGATACCACCTACCTTTCAATTCTCGATTCCGAAGAAGCGGTAGCTTCCCAGATTGCGATGCTGTACGCCGGTGCGCGTGGCGGCGGCAACGTTGCCTTCGCCAAAGAGATGCACGAAAAAGCGATTGATGACATGTCCAACGAATGGGTGCGCCGTCAACAGCAACAGAACTTCCGGCGTCCAGCTTACGAAGGTGCCGGTTCCCAGAACGAACAAGGAACGCCGCTCGGACCTGTGGACAACTGGGGGACATAATGTCTTTCTTCCGTAAAGACGGAACGGTGAACACGGCGCTGGGTGTGGGGATCTCCGGCGCGTTCGTCTACGTTTGCAATCAACCGGCGAGCACCGGCTCCATTCCACCTTCACCACTGGCCACGATCTATTCGGACGCGAGCGGCACGCCGCTGGCGAATCCGGTGATTACGGACGGACTCGGAAACTTCTTCTTCTACGCGGCTACCGGAACGTACACGCTGGTTTACTTCGATCCGCTGGGCCGGATCCAAGAACAGATCTTTGCCGATCAGCAAGTAGTTTCTCCCGGTGGTGGATCCGTCACCAGTGTCGCCATGACGGTGCCCACTGGCTTCTCCATCTCCGGCTCGCCGGTCACAGCAAGCGGCACGCTGGGGCTGGGCTATTCTTCGGATTGGAATGCGAACACGTTCATCGCCGGTCCCACCGGTGGCGGTGCCGGAGCGCCATCTCGGCGCACACTCGTTACCGCGGATCTTCCGGCCGGTGTCGGCACGGTCTCGAGTGTAGCCGTAACACATACGACTTCCAGCGCACTCTTGAGTCTCGGAGTTTCCGGATCTCCGATCACTACAAGCGGCACCATCGGACTCACCGTCAACTTGGTGAATCAGAACGCAAATACTTTCTGGGCCGGTCCGGTTTCCGGCGCTGCCGGTCCGATCACGGCGCGTGTGATGGTGCCCGCGGATCTGCCCGCGGCGGTGACCGTTGCTCCGGCCGCTTCGTTCGCGCTCGATGCTTCGGTGACCGGCGCGTTCTACATCACGCTGAATCAAAACATGGTGCTCACGGCTTTGAATAACGGAGTGAAGGGCCAGCGTGTTATATTCCAGTGGACGCAAGACGGAACAGGCGGGTGGACGTTCACTCTACCCGCGGCATTCAAGGGATACACGGTGATTCCGACGAATGCGAACAGCGTCACACTTCAAGAGTTCATGTCCGATGGTGCGGGAACTTGGCGGGCAACAGGACCGGGATCCAGCACACCTTCGTAAACATGAAGTTCGCCATGTGGCCGCGGCCACAGTTGCAAACAACACTCCGCGGATCGGCGTTCCCGAATGCGCCGATGCACGACTGAGGAACCATCATGGCCGTTCTTGTTGTAGTCCAGTCCGGGTACATCACGTCCATAGATCAACGCCGGTTGATTATTCAGGGGCAGTTGAAAGTCACCGGCACGCCGTATATTCCGGGTGGTGTCGCGCTCGATTCGATCTTGCTCGCGCTTCCGGAAGCCACCACGAACAGCGGCGTGCGGCGTTGCATTATGACGTCACTCACCGGCACCGGTTACATGTACCAGCGTCTCTCGAATGGAAAGTTGATGATCCTGCAGGTTCCCGTCAATGGTTCGCTGACTACCGCGGCACCATTGAACGAGATCCCGGCCAGCACCAACATGCAGGGCATCAATAACGATTTGATTGACTTCGAAGCTGAGTTCATTCGTAACGCATAACGGATGGAAGCGGAGTACTTCGAGAAGGGTGCTCCGCTTTTTTCCTGAAAGGTTCCTTCTGATCGGGAGACTTCCATCGGAAACTTCGCACAACCTTTGGTCTCGCAAGACCTAGATGTTTTCGGTGGTCTCTACACGGAATCCAATCCGCAAGATCTTGCTCCGGGCGCTTCCCCTGTCGCTGTCAATTGTTCGTTCATCATCGGTTCGGTAGAAATTCGGCCGGGGCTTCAATCGAATTTCTACTACACGGACTTCTTCCAAGAAAAATTGGATGGCTTCGCCGGGAACATCAACGCAGTGAATCAGATTGCGTGGACCAACCCGATGAATGCCACGCTGAACAATGCTTCGCTGTTTGCTACCGTCGCACTGAATAACTCCGCACCGGCCGTCAACGGCATCATCTCGTTCGATCAGGTAATCACCGCAACAGATCTCACCGGCACCAGTGTTCACATCACCACGCCACCGCTCACACCTTCTTCGGCTGACGATTGGGCATTATTCATTTCCACGATCTCGCTGTTCGGCGCTGGTGTTACGGTCTCGCCCAATGGAAGTTGGGTGCTACCGGCACCACCATTCTCCACGATCCAAGGTGGTGCGGCTTATGAACAAGTAGCGACGGCCGCGGTTGCGGGCGATGCGAGCATCAACAATACAAACTTCTGGGCCGCTTCGCTTTTGCTGTTCAACATGGCCGGTTCACTCGAACCAACATGCGTGGGCAGTGCGGGAACGAGTGGCGGGTTTGGAATCGGAGATCACTTCGTTCCCTTTTCCAATCCGAACATTGCCGGAAACATTCTCTTGTGCATTGTGGTATCGCAAGATGCTGGTGAGATGGGGATCGTAATCAGCGATTCCCAACTCAACGCATGGCACCGGCTCACCAAGACCGTCACCGCTCCGGGTGGCTTCGGCATCACGCAAGAAGTGTGGATGGTGGATTCCTGCAAAGCCGGTTCGAATACGGTGGATTGCAATATCGCCAGTAGTTCGATCACATCCGGCAGCATCACGATTTATGAAATGCAGAAAGGCAGCTTCGCGCCACCTTCCGGCAACACTTCACAGTTTCTTGAATTTTTGAATTTCCCTTTTTCCATTCCCACCACGCTTTCCGTGTTCGGTTTCGAGATCGAGATCAGCGGCAAGCAAGACAATCTTGCGCCGGACGCCATCCTGACGCTGCAACTGTTGAATCCCGGTCCCACGTCGCCAACGCATACCTTCCAGCTTCCAGCATCCACCGGCACCGTCACATTCGGAAGTCCTACGGATGACTGGGGACTGACGCTGACACCGGCTTTGTTTAACGATCCCAACTTTGGGTTTAAGGTTCAGGCCACGGCGTTAAGCGGATCTGTCGTTACGTTCAGTATCAACGCTGCCTTCATCAAAGTCTTTCTGTCTCCGAATCCCGCGCCTTCGATCAATTACCTGAAGACGTTCGCGGAAACAGATGGACAGATCAACAATCTCTTCTTGGGCAGCAACGGAATCATGTATCAGGAAGATCCCAACAATGCGGAGTTCGCGCTCACCGCGGTCTACACGGCCATCGAACCGGGATCCTTCGCACAGTCTTGCACCCAATCGGATCGGGAGTTCATCGCCATCTCGGATCTCTTGCAGGGTACGGACATTCCGTACACCTACAACGATACGAACTTTGACCGTTGCTCACAGGTTGGTCCGGGCGCACCGCCTTCTTGCTCGAGTTCGGCCGTTGGCCAGAACATTGTTTCGATCACCCAGACCGCGGCACAAAGTGATCCCGAAGCGGCGGGGCATCTTTCCGGCTTACTGTGGAGTTCCGGTCCGGGTAGCACATCACCGGGGAACGTGGTCACCGTCTACTATGCCCGCACCGCGGCGCTGGCCAATCCGGATCCGAATTTGCAACCGGGAGTAGGCGTAGCGCTCGCCGGTCTGGGTGGCGTCAACTCAATTCCGCAACTGGCCAACGGCGTCTACACCGTCACCAGCATCGGCCAAGGGATCCCACCGGGAGCACAGTTCTCGCGTTGGTATTTCACGATCCAGCAAACTAGCACGCTGTTCCAGAATGAAGCCGATCACATCGAAGGCCATGGACCGTTCGGCACTTATCAGGTGACCACGGCCACGATGACTACGGCCGCACAAGTGCCGAATCTGCAGGTAGGCAATCAGTTCCAGATCTCCGGCACCGGTGGCGCTCCTACGGCTGGCTACGATGGCACTTGGACAGTGCTCACCACGCCGAATGCTTCCCAGTTGCAGATCACCAGCACCGTGCTTTCCGGCAACCTTGCCACCTACGGCTTCACGCTCATCACCGGCACCGCGCCAGTAGTGGGTGAGTTCGTCACCGTCACCGGCACGCTGAACGGCAACGGGATCTTCAACGTTACGAACGTGGTCATTCAGGCCGCATCGCCGGGAAACTTCACGATTCAATTGTTCGGGGCGAATGTTCCATCGGCCGCGGAGACTGGATCCGGAATTATTGCCGGTACGATCTTCACTTTCGATCCCATGGCGATTGTGGGGAACAAAGCGGGTGGATCTATCGTCACCACCGGCATCGTAGGTGCTGGTGTTCGCAAGTGTTGCTACTCGTTTCTCACTCGCGACGGCTATCTGACGCAACCTTCACCGATCACTACCTTCGATGTGCCTTCCGGCGCGTCTACATTGGTCATTTCCAATTTGCTTACCGGTCCACCGAACGTGGTGGCTCGAGTCATCCACTTGACCGCGGCCAATGGCGGCAACTTCTACAACATTCCGGAGCCGGTGCCGGTGCTTTCGAACGGCGTGACGATCACGAACACGTCTACATGGGTGAATGACAATACTTCCACCAGCGCCACACTGAGTTTTTCCGATGGCGTGCTTCTTGCGGCCACACAAATTGACACACAGGGCAACAATCTGTTCGAAACCGCGGAACTCGGCAGTTCTTTGGGCTTCGTTCCCTATGCCAGCCGCATTTTTGCGATTGGCGAACAGAACAAGATCACGAATTTCCTGAATTGGTCTTTCGATGGCGGGATTTTGGGTGGATCCGGCGCTTCGGCAACCTATCCGGCCGGTTGGACGGTGGATTCCACAAGCGGCGGTGGTGTCAGTGTCATCAATTCGCCAATTTTCGGCTTCGCGTACTCCGTAACGAACTCTACCGGCAGCACGCAAGCAAAGTACGGCATGATTTACCAGAACGCCTTTCAGGATGAGTTCCAAGTTCCGATCATCCAGCCGTCCACCACCTACAGCGTGCGCGTGACGGCGAGTTTGCCCACCGGAGCGAGCACCGGACAGTTCGTGGTGGATCTTTTCAGCCCCACTATCGGCGTGGCATCGGGAACGTTCACGCTGCAGTTCACACAACTCACTAGCACGATGCAGATCTTCACCGGCACGCTGTTGACTACCGGTCTAGCACCGGTGCCGAACGATCTCCGGCTCCGGATCTACACCACCAACATCCTGAACACCGTGCAATTCGTTGCGGATCGAGTGGAAGTCTTCCCCACGAAGCAACCGAACCTTGCCACGCAAGTTACCGGCAGCTACATCAACAATTTTGAAGCCTTCGATCAGGTGACCGGCGTAATTTCCGGTGCGGTCCAGAATCAACAGCCAATCCGATCGGCTTTTGTGCTTTTCGATGTGTTGTATCTCGTGAAGTCCAAATCTTTCTTGGCAATTCGCAATGTTGACGGTCTCGAGCCGGTATTTTGGGGAACTCCGCGAGTGGTCTCCAATTCTGTCGGCACGCCTTCGATCTACGGTGTCACTTCGGGCATTGATACGCCGAACTCCGGCGAAGAATGGAGCATCATCGCTGGGGAAGCCGGTGCATACATCTTCAACGGCGGCGAACCGGTGAAACTCTCGGAAGAGATCCAAACCTTGTGGAACCGGATTAACTGGGCTTACGGCCACACGCTCTGGGTACAGAATGACATCGAGAACCGAAGAATCTTGTTTGGTGTGCCACTCAAAACTGTGGACGAAGATGGAAACTTCTTCCAGTGGCTACCGCAAGGATTCATTGCCGCGGATCCCGCACCCACCAAGCCGAATGTGGTGCTCGAATTGAGCTACAAGATGCTGAACACGGCCGGGGCTTTGATGAACAGCGTTGGCGTGCGGCCAACTTACAGCGGCAAGCTGATCCACACCGATTACACACGCAAATGGTCCGTATGGACGATGAGCATTCCAGCCGCGGCGTTTATTTCACGGAAAGCGCTCGCGGACAGTCCTACCGCGCCGATCATGCTGGGCAATTCCGCGAATAACGGCAAGATCTATCAATTAGTGGAAGGCTTCAAACAAGATGATGGCGTGGCGATTCACCAGAGCTACTTCACTTACGCTTTCCCGTCCACCGATCAGGAACAGAATCTTCGGATTGGTCCGACACGCAAAACGTTCCACATGCTCTTGGCCATCATTGACGGAACCGGATCCGTCGCGGTCACTGCTTACCCGAACACACTAGATACGCCATTCGCCACACCGCTCGTGCCGGATCTTCCGCTCCCCGGTTCGAACAATGGCGATACGGAAATTGTGGTCAACGTTACAGCGAACCGGTGTCTCTTCGGCTTCGATTCGAATGCAGTGGATTCCGGTTTCGAACTTTCGCGGCTCAACTTGTCCATGACGCCGGATCCGTGGGCACCGGTGCGCGGGAGTAACTAATGGCACTGGACATCCAGCGACAGATTGACGAATTGCGCCAGCATCCGGAACTGGGCAGAGCATTCTCTACAATCTTTCAGCGCATCGAAGATGCCATCAATCATCTCGCCGTCAACGCCGGTGTGGATGCCAATGGCGCGAAACTCCCACCGCCGCGGCCGTTGCAAGCGTTCAATGTGCAATCCGATGGCAATGGAACATTCCATGCTTCGATCTCGCACGATGCTCAATTGAACCGCGGCATTGCTTACTTCGCGGAATACGACACAGATCCCAGCTTCGCGAAGCCGCATGTGGTGCCGATGCACACCAGCCGCACGATGATCCCGCAAACGTTGCCGCACAAAGACGGAAACGGAAACGTCATCAATTACTACTGGCGGGCTTACGCGCAATATCCCGGCAGTGATCCCGGCGTGAAGATGAACTTCGGCGGCACTACGCCTACGCCGCTCAATGCCGGTGGTGGCGCACAGATGGATCTCTTTGCCAGTACGGGAAGCGGCACCGCACAGAACTCCGGCGAAGAAGGTGGATCGGGTTTCGGAAAAGTGTTGTATCGTCAGGCCAGCGGAGTGAAGCGCACCAGCGCACAGAACCAATGATCCGTTCCTACGAACCGAAAGACGAAGTTGCGATTCACGAGATCTATCTGGCCAACCAACTTCCCGCGGAATGTTTTCCGGACTTCACCGATCCTTTGATGCTGCATACCGGCGTAGTGGAAATTGAAAACAAAGTGGTGATGTCGTGCTCGATCCGCGGCACTTCGGAACTGTATCTGTTCGTGGATCACGCGGCGGGCACGCCGGAAGAACGCTGGCAATGGATGCAGGAATTGCGCGAATACATCGTGCGCGAAGCATGGCGACTGGGTTTGGATCAGATGTCTTGCTGGATCCCACCGGAAATTGAACTAAGTTTCAAAGACCGGCTCGAGCAAATGGGATTCCAGAAGTCACCATGGTCTTGCTACACGTTGAAGTTATGATATGCTCTCTTCACAATCGGGTTGAAAGTACGATGGTTTTTCTTTAGAGGGGATTCCGCGTATGGCAACCCGCGCCCATTCATTCACTGAATGCGCCCTAGCTGAACATCGAACTGAATCACTCCGCGGACTGTTCCATGTGGAACGTCACCCAGTCTACTTTGATCGTTCCATCCAAAGCCGTGCAAAGGGACAAGCCGATACATCTACGAATGTAGGAGCCGGTTACGGAGCTACAGCCGGACAGATCGGATCTTCGATTATCCCCGGACTCGAGCGGCAAGCACAAGGTGGCGTAGGACTCACTCCCACACAGAAGAACAATGCACTCGTGGCTGGTGCGGAAGCGGTAGGCGGTGCCGGAGCCGGTACACGCGGCGCGGCCACGCTCGAAGCGATGCGAACACGGAATCCGGGTGGCTTCAGTGCGGCGCTCGATGAAGCGGCACGGCAACGCGGCCGTCAGACTTCAGCCAACGCGCTGGGTGTGGAGAATCTGGACACACAGATTGCGAACCAGAAACAGCGGGAAGCGCAACAGATGCTTGCCGGTCTCTACGGCACGGATACATCGCGCCAGTTGCAAGCGATGGGCTTGGCGAATGAAGATCTCAACACCGCGCTGAATGCCGGAAAAACAGGTTGGTTGCAGAACACCGAAGGTGTGCTGGACACGATCAGCGGTATGGGTAGTTCCGCGGCGGGTGTAAAGAAAGCGTTCTTCCCATAAGACGATGGCACCGACACTTGAAGAAATTATGAAGTTGCCGGACACGGTAAGTGATGACCACCTTGCCGCGCTGGGAATTTTGAAGAAGCCCGCACAACCGGCACCGCCTACGCCAATCAAACCGATGGCACCGGCCAGCGCTCGCGATATAGATCTGGCGGTGACCGGCGCACATGTTGGTCATCCCACGAATATCTCAGAACACAACAAAGAAATTTTGATGAGCGGCGCGGATCCCGGTCTCACGCCAACGGTTGGCGACAAAGGCGTGCTCACGGCGCTCGCACCGCAACCGCCGAATCTTTCGTTCAAGGAAAAGATGGCATTGCCACAAATGTCCGCGGCCGTGCCGATGGGATCTTCGAACTACTACGAAGGCCAGCTACAGCGGGAAGCACTTGCAAAAGAGAATCCATGGGGAAGCGCGGAGAATCATCCGGGCGTACTGGGCAAGATCGGGCATGTGCTCGGACGTGTCGGCAACATCGCATTCACCGCGGCCGCGCCGGGATTGGCTACGCTCACAGAAGGTACAGATCTCAACAAACTGGCCGTAGCTTCACAGAACCGGGAAGCGCTCGAGCGAGCCAAAACTCAGGAACTCGCGGAAGAATCCGAAAAGACACGCGCCAAGCATGAAGAGAACGTTTCGAATATCAACCAAGAAAAATTGGAAGAAACCGAACGCACCAACCGCGCCAAAGATGAAGTAAATCTCGCGAACCATGGCTTGAAGCGTGATGCGGAAGGGAACATTGTCGCGGATACAGAATCGCCGGTCTATCAACAGAATCAGGAGAAGATGAAGAACGCGGCCGCGCTTCGCGACAGCGCCGTTGCCTTGCGGAAGTCCCAAGAGAATTTGAACGTGGCGAAGGAAGAGTTCGAGAAGTCCAAGAACGATCCCAATTCGCCACAATATCAGCTTGCGCTGAAGAAACTGGCCGCGGCGAATCTGGCGCATGAAGTTGCCCAGAAGAATCTCGAATTGCACGAACGCGAGTACGAAAACAAAATAAAGGAACAGGAATTTGTTAAGCCTAGCGGTCAGAGTCAGAGCCGTGGTAGCGCCGCGCAAGCGGTTCTTGATTTGATCCCAGATCTAAAGAATTTGGTCAACGAACACCGTGCGGACATGGGACCAATTATGGGACGAATCAACCGCGGCGAACTCGAGATCGGAAACGTGGATCCGGAAATTGCGAAGCTGTATTCCGCGATGAAGTCTTTCTATGCGTTGCAACCGGCCGTGCATGGATTCAAAAACGCGGAGTTCGTCAAAGACTTCGAGCACGCGCTGGGTACACTCGAGCGGAATCCGGATGCGTTCATCTCCGGTATGGAAGGCTTGAGACCAACACTCGAATCTGTGGCCAAGGAAGGCAAGACGTTCCACCGGAGAATTGTGGAAGGCCAGCCGACTACTCCGGCCGGTGGCGCTACTCCACCCGCTGGGGGGGGACAACCGCCACAAGGAAAGTCTTGGGTTTACGATACAAAGGGTGACCGGCACGCGGTCTTCACGAACAAGCTTGATGACTTCCTGAAGGATCCCCAGTATAAGGGCTGGACCAAGAATGCCCCCACAGTCCACTAGTGATGATTACGGTCTCGAGAAAGCGCCCATCCCGGCCGTTCTCGATGATAAGTATGGGCTAGAAAAGTCCACCGCTACAGCCGCGCCACCCAAGACACAGGCAGAGAAGAACGCCGAAGCACTGAAGACCGTTGGCCGCGTCACGGAGTTCGAAAAGAATCCGGAAGCCCAACAGCCCAGCATCTTCCAGACGGCGAAACGAGTTCACGAAGCCGGACAACAGGAAGCGGAAAAATATCTACCGGAATCACTGAAACAGCCTTATCGGGAATCACAGGATCTCACGCATCTCGCGATGGGACCGCTCGGAATGGTCTCACCGTATATTCACACCGGACTGGGTAAAGCGGGTGACGTCGCGGCTGAAGAAGCGGAACGGCAAAAGACTTTGCAGCAACAGGCCGCGGCTCAAGGCAAGCCGATAGATCCGCGTGCTTTCACTGGTGTCGGCGCACTTGGCGCACTCGCTGATACCGCACATCTGGGATCTGAGATGTTCACGCCGAAAGGTATCGCCACCACGGCCGGTGCGGTGCTTGCCAATACGAATCCGGTGACCGCTGTTCCAGTAGATCTTGCTTTCATGGCTCACGGCGCTAAAGGTTTGAGCGAAGCGGCTCCCGAAGCTTTGAAGGGAGATCCGCAAGCGATTCAGAACGCTTTGCTGTCCACTTCGGAAATGACCGGAGCCGCGGCCGGACTTCCTGAGAACGTACCGAAGTTTATCCCGGCAGCGAAAACAGCCATCGCCAAAGTTGGCGAACCGTTCCACATCGGGATGACCGGCGAAGAACTCCTGAAGAAAGGCGTCTCGCCACGCGCACAAGCCACCGGCTGGGATGAAGCGGTAGCGCGTCCGGGTGTTCAGCGTGCGCTCGTGGAGCACAACAAAGCCACGCCGATCAACAGCGCCGCGGATCTCGATGAAGCCATCCCGGTGATGAAAGACAAGATCTGGACAGAGAAAGTTGAACCGGCACTCGAGCGGCAAGGCCAGCGGCCGGTAGACATGAAGCCGGTAGCGGATGCCATCCGTTCGGAAAAAGTAATATCGAAAGAGATGCAACGCTTTGAACCAGAAGAAGCCGCGAAGCTTAACAAGTTGGCCGATGATCTGAGTCACGCCGAAACCGTGGAAAGCGCAAATGGTCTCTTGAAGTATGTGAACGGAAAACTCGAAACCTACTTCCAGAAGTATCCCAGCGCACGCCGCGCCAACTTGATGAACAACCCGGAAACAGCCGGATGGGAAGCAGCACGCCAAACCATTCGTCAGCAATTTCTGAAGACGCTCGAAGATGCCGGGGAAACTCAGGTGCGCGATGCGCGTGGCGATTACGGTGCGCTCGAGACGATGGGCAAAGAAGTGGAGCGCCGCGTCAATGTGGCCGAACGTCAGAAGCCATGGAGTCTACCGCGGATCTTGGGTGTGACCGGTGCATTGCCTACGGCTGGGACAAGTCTTGCGCTGGGCGAACTGATTCATCACTTAAACAAGCCGGATGTGCTTATCCGTCGCGGTGTCGGACGGCTTGAGCCACCACCGGAAGCGCCGTTCACGGCACCGCCGAAGTTCACACCGGCCGCGCCACCGCCACCGGCCGCAACCCAGATCCCGATGAATCTCCCACCGGAGAACGCACCGCTGTTCAACATTCAGCAAACGCCGCGGCTCCGGCCGGACATGGAAGCGCCGCGGCTTGGTCCGATCACCGGCGAACAGACTCCGCTTCACCTTCCGGAATCGCCGGAGCAAGCGCCACTCTTCAGTATTCCGCAAACTCGCGGCAACGTACCCGAGACGCCGAAGATCGGTGGAGAAGGTTTGAAGCTTGGTCCACCGCACAACGTGGAAGCGGAAACGGCCGGACTTCCGAAGGTAAAGACCGGCGAAGGCACCGTCACCCGCGGCACAACAGCGAATTTCCAACCGGCGAAAGGCGCGGGCAGACAAGCCACCACGGCCGAAACCGCGGAACTTCCCAATCTTCCTAATCCGAAGCCCGCGGATCTCAAGCCGGGAGAAACCGTTCAGGACCGCTTCTTCGATGAGAAGACGAAGCAATGGGCACCAGAGCGGCAAGCGAACCACGCGGCTTATGTAGAACACAACCTGAAGGGCAAGGTAGCTCCTACGGATCGGCCACCGGAAGCCACGATCACGATTGGCGGCACCGGCGCTGGCAAGAGTACGTTCACGCGGAAATATCTCGATGAGAATCCGAACGCCGTGAACGTGGATCCGGATCGAGCGAAGCTATCGGTGCCGGAATACGAAGGCTTGAAGAAGACAGATCCGGCGAAGGCGGCGTTCCGAGTACACGAAGAAGCTTCGTCCATGTCCAAGCAACTCCTGAAAGCGGCCGCGGAAAAGAAGATGGACTTCTTGTATGACACCACTACCGGTGGAAGTGATGCCGCGCTTTACCAGCGCTTAAAGGATGCCGGATACCACGTCCGGATCGTCTATGTGGATCTCCCGGTGGAAGAAGCCATCAATCGAGCGAAGCTTCGTGCGGAATCAAGTCCAGATCCGGCGAGCCGCGGCCGTGTCGTACCGGAAAACATCATCCGGCAGAAACATCAAGAAGCGGCGAATACCTTTATGAAGTTCAAGAACGATCCATCCGTGGATGAGATCCAAGCCTACGATAACAGCGGCAAGAATCTGGAACCGTTCTATAATCGGAAAGGCACCACGGAAAAGACGTACAACCCGGAAACATTCGAACGTGTTCGCGCCAAGGCAGGAGCCAATGAACCCAAGCCAGCCGGAAAAGTCCACTAAGAAGATGGATCCGGCCTTGAAAGAAGGCCACTACATTGACGAACAGTTGCCGGTGAACTGGACCGATGAAGATCTCGCCGGAATTAAGTCCAATCACCAGAAATCACAACCGGCCGAGAAAAATCAGGATGAGCCGAAAGATAACCGATAACGTCCCACATATTTGACCAATCCATACTCGGACTGAAGTGAACCAGCGCACCTTCGAATTTGTCCGCATTTGCTTTGTTCGGCCGGTCATCAATCAAGACGTCACCTTTCAAGATGCTCTTGTCACCAACCATGACGATCTTTTCTTTTAGCTCCGGCAACCATCGCAGGATCCACAGAACTTTATCAGAGTAAGCATGAGCCACACCGGTTGGCGGTTTGGTGGCAATCCACACATCATGGCCAAGTTCGATCAACCGATAAACTCCGGCGATGGCTCCGCGGATCGGCTCCATCTTTGCATACGCGCCTTCGATCTCCTGAAGCTGTTCGCCTGTGACTCGCCAGAGATCTTTTAAGGCATCGAAGTCAGCGAGTACACCGTCCATGTCAACGTAGATCCGCATCGTTTTCACCTTTTATTCCTGTGTGAAGTATGTGACGTTCGCCAGAGATAATGTCACAAGCTTTTTCTCTGTACGAAGAACCACTGTTCCGTTATCTGGCACCACGATCTCTAAGACTTCAGAGAACACGGTATCCTGTTCTGGGTTTGTGAAGTGAACCACCACTTTTTTGTAGAAAGTATCCATTTTTTCTCCTTCTTTTCTTGAAACCCATTATCGCGTATTAAACACCTGTGTTGAATAGTACGGAAGTACTTATTTTCAGCCAACTTCTTGCGGTTCGTAAGCGCCGGGAAGGATCCGGATAGGCTCTAAACCCTTGGCTATTCGCTTGGGATTGGCCCACAGCACGCAAGCTTTGCAAATTGGCTCTTTGATACCATTCACCCGCACAGAAGGCACCAGATCGGGGTTAAAGCTGAATAATTGCTTACAGTGGACGCACGGTGCGGTTGCCAGCATGTATCCCATTAGTTTGCCCCTTTCTCGAGTAGATCCTTCACTTCGGCCGGAAGGCTTTCCTCTTTACCGGCCCAGCTTCCCTGTCCCCAGTAGAAGCCAGCGGCTTTGAGCGCGTTGAGAATGCTCCGATCCGGCTTCTCCGCGAAGGTAATCCGGCAGTAGCCACTCTGGCATTTGGTGAACGTTACGCCGTTCGGAGCGGCTTCCGCGGCTTCCCGGCGAGTGTTCTGCATCTTCACCTGTTCGAGCCGCTTTTTGTCGCCGGAGATCCGCTGTCCCAAGTTCGATAGTTCATAAGGCAGGTGCGGAGCCTTGCCCCAGTAGCCACCAGCCGCGGCCAGCTTCTCTTTCAGCTTTTCGAGATCAATTCCCAGCGCCGCAAGACCGGCCGCGTCTTGCTTCTTGTAGAGTTTATTTACCAGCTTCATCCGCTCGCGCTTGGCTTCGTTCTCCGCGATGCGTGCTTCCAACGCTTCCACCGCGTTGCTGTCATCCGAGAAGATGGAATTTTCTAGCTGATTCTCGATTCCACCAGCTTTCGCTTCGTGGTGTTCTGCAAGGTGGGCGAACTCAACACCTTTGTCCAAGTGGCCAGCGGCGCGGCCGCGGTAGTTCCTATCTCGCTTCTCGCTGTGATGGCCCACAAGGATCGGCTGTCCCATCGGGATCACGCTGAACATATCGTGGCCAGTCTTGAAGTGTCGTTCGGACTTCACTTCGGCTTTATCGGCCCACTCTCTACGCTTTTCCAGTTTCCGCTCGAGACGTTCTCTCCGTGTCATGTTTATGCTCCTAAGATTCGATCAGCGGCCCAGTTTTCAAAGCGAAGCGCGGGCTGGCCGTTCAGTTCTCCGCGCATTGCCCAAGTGAAGTTCGTGGCGTTGCGGTAAGGATCCAAATCCGGAAAGTCTTTCTTGGCTTCGGCTAGATCCGGGTATTCGTGGACATCCCAGCTATTTTCGTTTTTGATGACGATCTGGACTGGGATTGCGTTGATGTCTACTGAATCGAGCCAAGTGGGGTAGTGCTTGGGTTTGTCCATTTTATGCTTTCTCCTGAAGTGCTTTTTCCCATGTCTCGCGGTGCGCCCAGCGTTTCATGTACTCTTTGCCGGGAACAGCGCAACGAAGCCAAACGATGCTTTTTCCTTCTTGGATCGGCGTGGCGAAGTAGGGGACGGTGTGGCCGTTATATCCGTCCGGCAGGTTGATGATTCTGTCTTGGGGATTCTTGGCTTTTTGTTGGTGTCTCATGTTGTAGATTACGCCTTAACCGGTACGTTGTCAACCTATTTGTTTAACTTTCTTTTGGGGTGAAGTCGCTCCGGACGGTGGCCAGTTGGGATCCCAGATCCAAGATGTAGATCTCCGCGACACCGTTGGAATAGTGTCCACGGATGCCGTAGAAGCCCCATGGCGCGAGATCCGGGCTGGTGGCTACATGGGAGACTTTGGGGATCTTGTAGTCCCTGATAGCGGTCTCTATGGCCATTGCTTCAGCAATCCCCATCTCTAGGCCATGGTTGGGGACTTCTTGCCATTCCAAGTTCTCGATGGCTTTCACTACCATGTCGCGGGATGTGATGACTCCCGGCCATTCGGCCGGATCTACCGGCTTGCCGATGAACTCTTCGCCGGTCTTGGTCCAGTTCTGTTGGGTGGCCATTACCGCACCGCCTTCACGAAGTTGCGTAGCGTGGCCACACCGGCTGTCCCATACTGTCCACCCATGTTCAATACCCAACCAGCCGGACCGCGCATGATGGCTCTGCCAGTCTTCTCTTTCCACTCCTGTCCATTCCGGCCGAAGCCATTGGGAACTAGGATCGTTACTTTGTCACCGTGCTTGATCTGATCGAATTGGATCTGCATTCTTTTCCCCTTCCTCATTGAATTTGATTCCGTGCTTTTTCAAGATCTCCCGCGCTTCGGCTTTGGTCATGCCACCCATGATTCGAGCGCCAATGTCGGAAAGCTTCAGCGTGTCTTTAGCGATGCGGATCTGGTGTTTAGCGAAGATGTCCATGTTTTCTCCTACAAGAGCCGATAGTGTGCTGCTACTTCACCGCGTTCGTCGCGGATGATGACTTCCGTGTATCCGTTCCCAGCCGGTGAGATCCCTTCGATCAAGCCACCTTTGATCCAGTCCATTCGGGAGACTTTGCCATCCGGCTTTAGCATGTCGAAACCATAGGATCTGTGCTCTTTGACCGTGCGCGGTTGCGGTTCCTTCATTGGTACATAGCATCCGATGAGTTCCAGTTGACGGCCGATGTAGAAGAGAGTTTTCAGTTCGTTTCGTGTGAGTTCCATTGTTTTTCTCCTAGTCAATTCGGCTTTGCGCGTAGATTTTGATTCCCATGATCTCGTGGACTACTTTGGCGAAACCGTGCGCCCATGCTTCGTTGCGCGTCATGGACTGTGTTCTCAGTGGGGACCAGATGTGGACACCGCCACCGTACCAGCTTCCCTTGCGTCCACCGCTTCGGCCGCGGCCGGTTTTTACCAGCCACTTGGCGAAGGCACAGTTGCCGGGATGAACTTCCACCCAGCCGAACCCGCAAACGCCGTCCGCGACGTACCATTGTTTTTCGATGGGGGAATTATCATCGGCCATGTTCTGGTGCTGGGAGACAACCATCGGAACACAGACCGCTTCGCGTGCTGCCTTATTGCCCGCTTCCATGGCAGCGTTGAAGATGTCTAAATAGAGCGCTTCTTTCTTTTCTTGCTTGGTTTGGTATTTCGGTTGGTGTGTCATGTTCTAGTTTACATGAAACCAGAACGTTGTCAACCCCTATGTTTAATAGCGGGTTGCCTTCGTATAATCTTCGCTTGGCACCAGCCACGCTTCGGATCCGTCATCATGGCGCACGGAAAGCGCCGGAACCTTGAGGGATCCTTCCACCATGCCGGTCTGGAATACCGTTCCCAGTTGGCCGGTCTTGCGGTGGCGCACGCGGTCATTCACTTTGATCTTCTCCGAGAGCGTGCGCTTGAAGTCATTCTCGAGACGGGCTTGATTCCCGCCGAAGATCTTCTGAAAGAACATAGATGCGGTCATTCGACACCTTCCTTGAACCTGCGAATTGTGACCGGACCGGTGAACCATGGATCCGTTTCCGGTTTGTCTGAAAGTTGAAACTTGGCGATATTGCCGCGCCGGTAGTCCGCATCAATCCAGCGGCCGGATCCGAGATAGACCGCCACATGCTGGCCATTGAAGTTGGCCACATCTCCCGGCTTTAACAGGTATTCTTTGAGATCCGCACGCTGGGCAAAGACGCGGATCACATTCGTCTTGGTCTTCCAGTAGACGAAAGTGAGTTCGTCGCCGTGGGCATTGGCGATAAACTTGGCGCAATCCAATTCTTCGGTGTTGGAACGGTAGCCTTCCAGCCACTCGAGACGGGTGAGATAGTTCGAAGGATATGGAAGGTAAGCGCGGTTGTCCCAGAGCCGGAACAGCAAGACGGCCGCGGCCAAAAGGATCACAACGGCGAGCGCCGCGACGATCCGGCGCTTGGCATACTGGGAGACAAAATATATTAGAGATCCTAATGAGATTCCTAATAGGATTGCCGTTTGCATGTTTCCCCTTTCAGGTATAAAGTATGCCAACTTCGCCATGCAAGGTTAATAGTACCTTTGCTCTAAAAGTGCTTAAAAAGTAGGTACGTTCGATTCGCCGGACTTTCGCCAAGGGAGAACCATGAAGATCGGAATTGTGACGAATATCAGCGCGGGGATCGGCTTGGCCACCGAATATGGGCTTCTTCGCGATTACCTTGAAAAGCTTGGCCACCAAGTAACCGGCTTCCAGTTCGATGAAGAAGCGCCGGAGAAGCTGGAACCGATAGATCTAATGATCTCGCTGGAAACCGTGTGCCGTCATCTGGTGGACATCGCGCCGGTCAATTGGCTGATCCCGAATCCGGAATGGACCAAGCCGCACGATCTGGATCTGATCGGCAGAGCCTACAATAAGATCCTGTGCAAGACGCGGGAAGGCGAGCGGATCTTCAAGTGTTACTTTCCGGACCGGACGCATTATGTAGGCTTTCTGGCGCGTGACGTCTTCAATCCACAGATCATCCGGAAACAGCGCTTCCTTCACATTGGCGGCAATTCCTCTTTCCGCGGTACTCAAGAAGTGCTCGATGCGTGGAAGTGGCGCAAGGATGGCTTCCCGATTGGCGCAGAACTCCTGATCGTCAGCAAGGCATTGCGGGAGCGGCCGGAGATCCCGAACGTGAAGTACTTCGATTGGCTACCGGAGAACGAACTCCGTACGCTGCAGAATGAATGCCTGTTCCATATCTACCCGTCCGGAACCGAAGGTTTCGGCCACGCTATCCGTGAAGCGATGAGCACGAACGCCATGGTGCTGACCACGGCCGCACCGCCGATGGATGAGATCCATAGCGCCAGTAAAGTCCAAGCCCACGGTTGGTCCACCTATAACCTTGCGAAAGTCTACGAAGTTTCCGCGCTGGATATTCATGTGGCGTGCAAGGAATTTCTTGCGAATAGTTCGCTGTTCGGTTATGGAATCTTCGGGGATTCACGCGAAGAGTTTTTGCGCGGCAATGAGTTCTTCCGGACCGCTTTCGCGGAACATCTCGAAGACTTCGTGCCGCGCTCCATGCGGATGGCTATCGCTTCCCGGCAAGGAAAGATGCGGATCTCATTCTTGGGGAATTTCCTTGCGGCCGAAAGCACGGAGAACATGATCCGTTGGGCGCTCGAGCAAGCGCTCGATCACAGCGTGGATCTCCTGCAGGAGAACGAAGCCACACTCCGGAAGATAGATCTATCGTGTCGGAACTCGGATCTCTTTCTCTGGGTACGAACTCCCGGCTGGCTCAAAGTAGAAGACCGGGAAATGTTGGCGTGGCTTGCGGATCGTGGCTACCGGACCGCGAGCATCCATCTGGACAAGTTCTGGGGAATCCCTGAACGGGAAGCGCTGATCGGCAAGATCCCATTCTGGAAGACGAACTTTGTCTTTACCGCGGACGGTTCACGCGACGAAGACTTCGAAAAAGCCGGTGTCAATCATCATTGGATGCAACCGGCTGTCAGCGAAGTCTACGTCCATCCCGGCACACCGCGAGATCACTACCGGTGCGATGTGGGATTCGTAGGCGCAAAGGATTACCACAGCGAGTATCCCTTCCGGCGTCAGATGGTGGAATTTCTCGAACGGACGTATGGCAACCGCTTCAAGCACATCACCGGGATCCGCGGCCACGAACTGAACGATGTCTATGCGAGCATGAAGATCGTGGTGGGTGATTGCATTTTTGCCGGAACGCCGCGGTATTGGTCAGACCGCGTGCCGGAAACAATCGGCCGTCACGGCTTTCTTCTTCACCCGGAAGTACAGGGCTTGGATCTCCCGGTAGCCACTTACCAGCCGCAAGATCTCAAGTCACTCAAGGAACAGATTGATCTGTGGCTGTTCAATGAGGGACCGCGGAAAGAAGTGATAAAACAAGGTGTGGAACAGATCCGGCGCGATGATACTTGGACCGTGCGAATGCGCCAGATCTTGGAGATTGTCACGGCATGATTCCTGTTCTCTGGCACCACGCGGATAGTTTTTGGGATTGTGCAATGCCGCGGTACATTCTGGATTACGCGACGGAATGTGACCATCAAATCCTCAAGCCGGAAGGCTACAACCCGATTGGCCGGATCGGCGTGATCGTGATTCCCGGCCGTCATTCATGTGGCGACTATGAAGTGCTGAACCGTGTGGCCAGTCTTTACAGCAAAGTAGTCTGGATTATCATTGGCGACGAAGAAGGGATCTTCCACTCCGATCAGTTGCAACATCCGAACCAGCGGCTCTGGTGGTTCATGCCACCGATCAATCCCAAGCAAAAAGTGGATGTTCCGGCCATCAACGGCTGGACCACGAAAGCGCTCGATCTGATCTATGAACAGAAGAAGCGGCACCTTCCGCGTAAGTGGGATTGGTCTTTCTACGGACAGGTGACACACAGCCGTCGCGTGCAATGCGTAGATGCGCTGCAGAGTATTCCGAACGGGGACATCGTTGTGACGCCGGGATTCTCGCAAGGCGTGCCGCAAGAACAGTACTTTGAAACCATGGTGCAATCGAAGTTTGTTCCTTGTCCGGCCGGTCCGTGTACGGTGGATTCGTTCCGGTTCGCGGAAGCGCTTGAAGCCGGTTGTATTCCCATCGCAGACAACCGCACCCAGCACGAAAGCTATCCACCGGGATACTGGGAATATGTTCTCGGAAACAAGTTCTTTCCGTTCTGGGTAATCAACGATTGGGCCAAGTTGCCGGACGTGATCGAGACGTTGCTTCCGAAGTGGAAGGATGTCTCGGAAGAGTGTATGCACTTCTGGAAGTCCTACAAGAAGTCACTCGTGAGGCAAATGCGAAAGGATCTCGAATGCGAGATATAACCGTGGTGATTCCCACTTCACCGATCCCGGCGCATCCTTCCACGGAGATTATCGAGCGCACGATCCAATCCATCCGGAAACATTTACCGGATTCTGAGATCGTCATCATGTGTGATGGCGTGCGGCCGGAAGTGGAACATCGCAGCAAGCAATACCGGGAATACCTTGTCTACCTGATCGAACAGGTGAATTTCAGGTATGCCAACGTTTTAATCTGTCCCTTTGCGAAGCACCTACAGCAAGCCGGAATGATGAAGGCAACTATGGCGTGGTGCCACACGCCGCTTGTTCTTTTCTGTGAGCACGACGCCACGATTGATGACAAGCCGATTGATTGGCTGGGAATCCGCTGGATGCTGGCTTCCGAAAAAGCCAATACAGTTCGCTTCTACTGGCACGAAACCTTGCACCCGGAGCACCAGCATCTCTTCGGGGAACGCGAAGGGGACTTCGTTAAAACGATCCAGTGGTCTTCGTGGCCGCACGTCTCCCGCACGGACTTCTATCGGCGCATTCTGGACGAATACTTTTCCGGCGATGATTGCAAGATGATCGAAACCGTGATGTACTCGCCGGTCTTGGAATTGCCGTGGGAAAAGTTCAAGACATGGATTTACGCTCCCGAGCCGGACGCTATCCGCTTCCACCATCTGGATGCACGGCGAGATCCGGTAACAGGCGAAAAAGATCCGGGGAGTTGGTAATGGCTGAATCGCAAGAAGATGTGATCGGCAAGATGCAAGTCTGGGCATGGAACGAGATTGCTCGAGTTCATCCGGAGATCAAACCGCACTTTTTCAGTTTCGATGATCCGTACATGATAAGTGAGATCGTAGCGCGTGACACTTACCGCTTCCGTGCCAAGCCCGGAGATCGTGTCATGGACATCGGCGCGAACGTAGGAGTCTTCACAACGTTGTGTGCGGTGAACGGCGCACAAGTAACCGCCTACGAACCACACCCGGAAGCTTATCTCATCTTGCTGGACACGATTCAGCGGAGCGGCATCCAAGACCGCGTGATCCCGAAACAAATGGCTGTGTGGACGCATTCCGGCCAGTGTGCATACCATCCGGGCAAGACTCCGGCGCATAGCCATCCCGGCCAGACATGGGATTCCTACAATGGCGCTGTGGTGTGGCCGGACAATTCCGGACCGGCGAACATGGCATGTGTTTCCTTCGAAGACGCCATCGGACTCGAAGACTGGGATTGCGTAAAGATGGACATCGAAGGCGCGGAGTTTGAACTTCTCCTGACCGCACCGCTTGAAGCGTTACTACGGATCAAATACCTGACACTGGAACTCCACAACGGCTGGGCTGAGAAACCGGCTTATGATGCGCTGATCGAACTATTGGGCAAGTTCTTCAAGCTTGAAGGAACTCCGGACGGGGATCCCCGCTTCGCCGGAGAAGACCGTTTCATTTCCGTCTATGCAACACGAAAGGCACTTTGATGACTACCTTGTTGATGACCGGCGCAACCGGCTTTGCTGGCCGCGCTGTAGTGAATGAAGTTCTCACTCGAACCGATTGGAATATCGCCTCATTTCAAAGAGAGTGTGGAAAATTCGAATCGGAAAGAGTGGTGGAAATTCCTTGGGACTTCAAACATCCGATGCTGGAAGCGTATATGCGTGTTCCTGTTGATGCTGATATGTTTTTCCTTCATCTTGGTGCCGATGTCCATGCTCTGCGTTCCTTGAAGGATCCGGCTTCTTTTGTAGAAACCAACGTAATGGGGACCGCCAACGTGCTCGATCTTGCTCGCCGGATGGATGTGGATCTCTTTGCTTACGTTTCCACCGGCGAAGTCTTTGGTGGCCGCGACGATGGCTACAGCAACGAAGAGGATCCGCACCGGCCGTCCAATCCTTACGCTGCAACCAAAGCCGCGGGCGAACTCCTGACGTACAGCTATCACCGCGCTTTTGATCTACCGGCAATCATCGTGCGGACACTAAACATCTTCAGTATGGATCAAAAGGATCCGTCCAAGTTCGTGCCGATTGTCCGCAAAGCGCTCGAGACCGGCGAGACGATGAAGCTTCATGCGAAAGATGGAAGACCGGGAGTCCGTCAGTGGCTCCATGTCACCGCTTTCGCCAATCAACTAGTGGATCTCCTGAAAACTGCAACCATCGGCAAGTCATACCATCTCTACGGGGAAGAACTGAACAACCTGCAGATGGCCCAGCGTGTGGCCACGGAACTGGGCAAGGAACTGAAGTACGAATTTATCCGGATGCCGAAGACGCACGAATACCGTTATGCGATGGCGAGAAACCGATGACAACTTGCCTTGTGACCGGTGGGGCTGGATTCCTTGGCTCGCACCTTGTGAAGCATCTTCTCGAGCACACGGATTGGAACATCAAGGTGTGGGACAGCTTCACCTATGCCGCGATGGGTGGCGAACGGCTGAAAGGCTTGGCGAAAAATAGCCGCTTCGACCTGACTGTGATAGACGTGAACCATGCGGATTATCAGGAGCTGGATCCGTCCATCAAATACATCGCGCATCTTGCCGCGGAAACTCACGTCACGCGAAGTATCGAGAAGGCTAGACCGTTTCTCTATTCCAATATCTTTGGAACTTATTCCATGCTCGAGTTCGCCCGTCAGTTGCCGAACCTGAAAAAGTTCCTGTACTTCTCCACTGATGAAGTTTTTGGCTCGTCAGATCTAACCGAAGAGTATTTCGGGGAATGGTCTCGTTACCGGAGCGGGAATCCCTATGCGGCCACCAAAGCGGCCGGGGAAGAACTCGCATTGGCATGGTGCAATACTTTCGGTGTGCCGGTAGTGATCTCGCACTGTTCGAACCTGTTCGGGGAAGGCCAGCATCCAGAGAAGTTCATTCCACGGATAATCTACGAGATCTCTCGAGATCGGGAAGTGGTCATTCACGCCAAACCAAACGGCGAGCCGGGGCGACGGATGTACGTCTACGTTGGCGACGTCGCGGCCGCAATTAAGTTACTTCTCGAGCAAGCGGAGATCCATTGCAAGTACAACATCCCCGGCGTTACTTTTTCCAATCTTGAAATTGCGGAGAAGATCAGCGGGATGATTGGGAAAAAATTAAAGTACTCACTGGCTTATCCGCACAAAGAACGGCCGGGATGGGACTTCTCCTATAACATTTCCGGTGATGCCATCAAAGAATATGGCTGGGAGCGCGGGGACTTCGATACACAGCTTCAGCAAACGATCCAGAGTGAGTTTGTATGCCGCGGGTAAACACGAAGAGTGATTCCTACGAAGCACTATGCTGGGACGTCATCACCAACGTACACCGCTACATTCCGAAGCCAAGAGATCGTGTACTGGATCTCGGCGCTCACTTCGGCGTGTTCTCGCTGTACTGTGCGGCACGCGGTTGCTATGTCAAAGCTGTGGAACCGAATCCCGAAGTGCTGGTGGAACTTGTTCACTCCGCGGCCGTGGCGAACGACATCGGAAATGGAAAGATCGAGATCGTCAACGCGGCCGTTGCGGATAAATACAGAAAGGGTTTCCTTTGGCACTTTCCGGAAACCAGTGCAATCAATACCATCATGGGACGTTCCGGATCCGATGGCTGTATAGAAGTCCAATGCTTCTCGCTGGCCGATCTCTTGGGTGAAAGCTATTGGGATTGTGTCAAGGTGGACATTGAAGGTGCGGAATACGAAACATTTATGGCCGCGTCAGAAGCAACCTTGGAGCGGATCGGCTACCTGACCATGGAAATTCACACAGATCTCATTCCGCAAGGCCAATGCCAAGAACTCGTGAAGAAGCTGGAACAAAACTTCGATTCAACTTCCAAGCTTTACCTGAAATGGAATGGCGAACAGACTGACATCGTGACAGCCATCTACTGTTGGAGATGAATTTTTGTCTTTCTTTATACATGGCCATGCCACTGATAATGGAAGAACCGCCGAGTACGATGCTTGGCATAACATGCTTCAACGTTGCACAAATCCCAATCGTCCGGGCTATAGAGATTATGGTGCTCGCGGGATAAAGGTGTGTGTCCGATGGCGTGTTTTTGTAAATTTTTTGATGGATATGGGAAGAAAGCCTTCTGAAAAACACAGCATAGATCGAATCAACAATAACGGGAACTATGAACCAGAAAATTGCCGTTGGGCCACCCGATCTCAGCAACAATCTAATCAACGAAAGCGCCGAAAGAAAGGATCTATTCATGCGTGAATTGGTATTGGTTACAACCTATAAAAGAAGATTCTTGTTGTTTTCCTGCCTTGAGCGAATCCGTACTTATGGGAAGGATATTCCTATCTGTGTTTTTTCAGATCGTGGAGCCATGGAAGGCATGGATGTAGCGGAGATGTTTAAGGCTAAATGGATCCAGATGCCGGATCACGATTATTACGGAAACAGCTACAACACCATGGAAGCATACCGCTTCGCTTATAACTCCGGCGCGGATCTAACGTATCTGATTGAAGACGATGTGATGATCCACCCGGACTTCTTCGACTGGCACCGCAAGATGCACGAAGAATGGACGGATATTTTTGCGGCTTTAGGGTGGGTATTTAATCAACACGCTCCTATAGATCACGGTGATATGTTTCAGCCGTGGATCTATTCAATTGGTCTAAGCCTGACGCGGGAGAAATTGCGGTTAGTTTCGGAGCACGCATCGCCGCGGTACTACGCCGACATGCCGGGATATATCCGTGACACCTTTCCGGCGAGTAGCTTCAATGTGCCATTCCAGATGGCCCACGTCGAACAGGACGGACTGATCCAAAGGATCTTGGAGAAGGATCGAAGCCAAACGGTTTCATCCGGCATCGCGCACTGTAGTCACATCGGCATGGGTGGCTATAACCGCGGATGGTCCAGCTATGCGAAGTTTTTCCACGGCATAGATCACTACGAAGACGCGGCCAAGAAAGTGGATGCGCTACTTGCGGATCCGTACTGGCGCATCTCGCTGTTCGGCCGGGGAATTGTAGAGCGCGAAGTGGGACAGGAGATCCCGGCACGTCAGTTGGATTACCGGATCCGGTTCGATGGCTGGGAATCCGAGTTCACGAGCGAGATGAGCCGGGATCACCTTCCGAAGCGGATCAACAGCGCAGAAATTCCGGAGCACGCGGAAATTGTGCTAATATCCTGACCATCGCCAGAATCGGGCTGGCCTATTTCTCTTTTTTCAAAGAGAGGATATGTCATCCTATGGTTTTAGATTTGGATTCGGATTTTCTGGTGGCGGTGCGGGCGTGACACCCCCCGGTGGCACGAGTGGCGAAGTCCAATTCAATGACTCCGGAGTATTCGGCGGGATTGCCACTTCCGTCTTCGATAAGAGCACCCAATCGCTGAGTTTCGCTTTTTCTGGCGCAAGTTCCGGATTTGAAATAAATCCGGATGATGGCGGCGCGAACTCCACAAATTCAATTTTCAGCGGCGCTTCTATAGCTCTTTCTTCGAGTGGTGGAACTTCCCTTACTTTAGACAATTCCGGAGTAAGTACGGTTCTTGGAAGCATCACATCTGTTTTCTCCGTGAAAGATTCAGGATCGAGTCCGATCATTCAAGCGACACACGATACCAAGCTGGGATTCTTTGCAGCACCGCCAATTGCCAAGCCAACTGTTACCGGTGCGAAGCTTCCATCCGATGTGGTGATGGCCAGTTTGCTTACCGCTTTGAAAAATTTGGGACTGATTACGGATTCCACAACTTGAGATTGGGAGAATAATCTATGCCACCTTACAACAGCAATCCGGGTAAAAACACCGCGATGCAATGCCTTACTCCCGGCGTTCCGGCATACGCTTTCGGTTCGAAGCCACTGAACCAACCCACCACGCTTCTTCAGGTGACGAACGTGGCGCTCACAAGCAACGTTGCCACGGTCACAGTTCAGGTGCGTGAAGGAAGCATCCCGGCCGTTGGTTCGCTTATTTCGATCACTGGAACTTCGAACACCGCTGGCCTGTTCAATGTCACCGGAAAAGCAATCACCGGCGTTTCCATCAATTCCTCAACTGGAATCGGCACGATTACTTTCGCACTTACTCATGCCGATGTGGTTTCCGCGGCCGATTCTGGACAAGGCTATGTTCCGGTTCCGGAGACGGCCGAAGCCGCTGTCGCTGCCACCAAGAGTCAGGCGTTCGCTATTCAAAACACGATTGGCCGTGGCTATGGGATAACTTGGGCATTCACCTATCCATCGGCACCGGCTTCCGCTTCGATCCAACTGGAAGGTGCGGTCAACGATGTGGATGGCGAATACACGATCATTGGCAGCGCTCAAACCGGCGTGAGCGGTTATGTGGAAATTCCTGCAACGCTTCCTACACTGGTGAATTTCGTTCGCTTGAATCTGACGGCTTTGAGCGGTGGCGCGAGTCCTACAGTAGTAGGCAAGATCTTAGTTTCGTAATCGGATAGGAGTTCCGGCGATATGTCGAATCCTGTAGTGGTGTCATTTGGCGATTCCATGACACAAGGCGCGTCCGCAGCCGCGAATAATCTGTACGCGCCTTACCCGTATTTACTCGCCATGCCCGGACTTTGGAACACCTTTGACAAAGGTGTGAACGGAAACACCGTTGCCAACATGCTGACAACGTACACAACTCAAGTGAGTCCGTTGTTCGATGCCACGGCTCCGGCTAATGTCTGCATTGTTTTTGCTGGCACAAATGATTTTGCGATAAACGGTGCCACTGTCGCCACAACTTACGCGAATCTTGTCACGCTTTGTCAGGCGATTCGAGCGGTTGGCTTCAAAGTGGTGGTGGTTCAGATGCCAAGCCGGACAGGGAACAATGCAATTGGTGGCGAATCACTGGACACCGATAAGACAGCATACAATGCGCTGATTGATGCCAACTGGACAACCTTCGCGGATGCGGAATTTGTTCTTCCTTCCACGATCACCGCGAACGGTTCCTTCTCCAACACCACTTATTTCCAGACCGATGGAGTTCATCCGAATCAGTTCACGCACAACACGATTTTTGGACCGGGGTTGACCACGATCATCACTCCATACGGTCCTGCTGGAACTACCAACACGAACCTTCCGCTGGCAACGGATTCTTTTGTCCGCGCCGATGAAAACCCGCTGAATGCCAGCACTTGGGGAATCCCCACCGGCGCTTCGGCTTTGAAATTAGTGAGCAATACAGTTCAGGCCAGCGCTGGTGGTGTGTTCGCTACGGAATATACGAAGCAAGGGCCAGCATCGTGGCCGGTAGACAATTATTCACAAGCTGTAGCGGTGTCATCTGCAAATAGCCAATTCCCCAGTGTTGCCACTCGCATTCAAACAGGGATTCGGACGTGGTACATCGCACAACTAACTTGCGGTGCTGGTGCGACGATTCCAACTGGGACTGGAACTACTCTAGGGAATACAACGCCTATAAATATCGTCAAAAACATAAACACCGTACAAACAACACTCGCCACCGGACAAGGAACAGCGTGGCAACCCGGAGATATTTTAGAAATTGAAACTGTAGGAACGACCATCAACGCTTATCAATTGTGCGCTGGTGGTGTCACGAAGATTCTGCGAGCAACTGCCACTGATGCCGTAATCGCTTCAGGACTTCCCGGCATAAGCATCGTAAATCTTGTTGCTTCGTTTGGCGCGTGGACTGGTGGAGCGGTCAATGCCACCAGTGCCATTTCCGCTGGATCACCGCAAGCGGCAAAACTGAACACGACTTTCGCAACGAATCTAGCGGTGATCGTGCGCGATTCAAAAGGAAATGCAATTCAAGGCATCACGGTGACATTCACCGCACCGGGGAGCGGCCCAAGTGGAACGTTCGCCGGTGGCGTCAATACGGCTGTCACCAATGCGAGCGGCATTGCCACCGCACCGGCTTTCACGTCCAATGGTTTTGGTGGAAGCTATGCCGTTGTGGCGTCCGTACCGGGACTAGCCAATCTTTCTTTCAATCTAGTCAACGGTGGTGGCGACTTAGCGTTCGACTTCAGATTCAGGTTTTAGGGAGAAGCCATGTCCAGATGGTTTAATAACCTGAAAGATGGGGATCGTGTCGCTTTGATCCTGATCGGTATCGGTTTAACGTTCGTGCTGATCGGATCCATGGCCACATTTGGCGCAATTCTGTTCGTGAAAGAAGACGCACGCATTGACCGTTCCATCGTGGCGCTCGCCGTTCTGGGATCTCAAGGCGGTGGGCTTATCACGGCTGGCATGGGTGTTCTAAAATTAAGAGATAACGGTACGTCTCAAACTACTCCACCTGCAGGAGACGGGAAGGGATGATGGACACTGGCGGCAAGCATGTAATTCAGATACAGACGATCCATGTAATCATGGGCGTGTTGGTCTGGGTTGCAACGATTATTTTTTTCATTGCGAATCTTCAGGCACAAGCAAACGACACGGCTCGCCGCGTGAAAGAACTGGAAGACCGGCAACCGGTCACCTATCAACAGATGCACGATGCCTTGCAACCCATCGAGCAACGTGCGGATCGAATCGAACGCAAGCTGGACAACCTGAAGTAGTCAGACCGCAAAGGCAACGTGGTCAACCGGCGTGTACTTCTCCGCGTTGTGTGTCGCGCCTTCGAGCACGCTCCGGACTCCGGGCATGGCCACATTCATCGAGATGTGAAGGATCGAGAATCCGTTCGCATCATGCTCCAAGATCAATTGGTGAAACGGAAGCTTGGGATTCTCGCGGATCCAATCGAAGACCGGCCGTGATTGCTGGTGGGGAACATAGCCATCCACGGCGCAATGTTCCGCGGTGTAAAGGTGTTCGCTGTTCGGCTGGCCGTGCGCTTCCGTGTTGGCTTCTTCGGTGCGGCGAGCGGAAGTGATCTTGAAGGCTCCGAACTGTTCGCGGATCGGCTCGAGCACGCTTAAACAAAAGCGCCTTACCACAGGGATACATTCTTCCGGAAGCGGTCCATCCTGTTCGAACTCACTCTGATCGAAGTGCGGGCTGAGTAACATTCGGTTCTCCCTTGACTGAAACCATGGCGAAGTTATATATACAGGATACCTGATAGGCAAGGGAGAACGTCCGCGGTGGGCAAAGAACAAGGTACAGTGAAGTGGTTTAACAGTTCCAAAGGGTACGGCTTCATTCAGCGCAAAGGCAACGCCGATATTTTCGTGCATTACTCCGGTATCATCACCGAAGGCTATAAGACGTTGAATGAAGGGGATCACGTTCTCTTCGAAGTGAAAGACACGCCAAAGGGTTTGCAAGCAATCAACGTAGAACCGGCTTAACTTAGGAGACTTCCATGCCGCATCGCATCTTCGCTGTGCTGACAATCCTCTGTCTTCTTTCTGGCGGTTGTCTGAAGGCTCCGATCCATCCCGGCGCGGTGGACAAGATTGATTCGCTCGCCTACGATGCGAATCTTCTTTACGATTCCGCTATCAAAGATGCGAAGGCAGATCTCGCGGCCGGTACGCTTCCTCAGACAGTGATCCCGTTTCTGAATAAAATGATTGCCGCTTACGATGTACTGAACGCCGCGACGAAGGCTTACCACGCGGCTGGTGTTCCCGGTGGCACACCGGACATGCTCGCAAAACTGAATGAAGCGGAAGCTGCAGCGGCCGCGGCCTTTGCTGAATTTGTGAAGGTTTATCCGAAAGCAGGTACAAAGAAATGAGCACAACACCGACACCGCCACCCAAGGGATCTCTACTGGATCGGCTTCTGTCCATTGCGGATTTGGCCGCTTCCGGTATTTCCGCGGTAACGACTGGCACACCGATTGGTGCCGGTGCATCCATGGCCGATATTCTTATTAAGATGGGCCAGCACGCCGCGGCCGCGTATGAAGCAGAAACTGGCCAGCCTTACGATCTGAGCAAGATCCCGCAAGAAGATCTGGTGCCGGATCCGAACGCGCCGAAGTCTTAGCGATACTCCACCTACAATGCGAGCACGAAAGGGGAGCGTATAGCCAAAGATCTCACAGTCCAGTAACAGGAAGTTGCACCGCGTCCGCAAACGGCCGGATATCCTGTGAAGGAAAAGTGGACCAAGAGATCAGCGGCTTGTTTTTACGCTCCCTTAATTTTTGTCTGTGCTACCATCCGAGCCATGTTCGACCATCACGACACCGTGAAGGCGCTGAATCGTATTGCCGACGAACTAGCCCAGACGAATAGGATTCTCCGGCGCATCTATCGGTTGGAACTTCTCGAGAACCAGATCTACGACTTCACGCTCTCGCAACTTGGAGGAAATGACATGGCAATCAACGGAATTTTGGTTGGTGGAAGTGGATCGTTCCAGATCGGCTTTGTTCCACCGAACGGTGTTCCTCTACAAACCGGCCCATCGGTCTCTGTAGATGATCCGAAGGTGACACTGAGTCCGGTAGATCCCAACACGAATCAGTTCACCGCGGCCGTCGCATCCGATGATACGGCAACATCTTTCAATGTGACGCTCTCCGGCGTCAATGGCGCGGGTACGGCTTTGAGCCATACCTTCAACGTCCCAATCTTGGCACCGCCACCGCCACAGATCACGGACTTCACACTCGATCAGATCAGTTAACTAGCTTGTGGTGGTTCCGGGGAGTTCCGGATTGGTTTCTGGAACTCCCTCAATTTTTCCTTCACGACTTGAGCGATGTTGGCATGATTGCGGCGTAGTGTGTTCGCAAGCTTGTCACGCCGGACTTCCACGGAATACTTCAGCCCGAGACAGTACAGACAATTGTGAAGCGCTTCATCCACCGGCCGATCTGTAGCGCCACAGCCATCGCACCGATAGAGTCCTGCAGGAACCAAACGAAGCACCGGCACATAGTTGAAGATCGGCTTGCCATTCGAATCGGTGTGGCACGGTCCGGCCGGGGAACGCTGAAGGCGTAGCGAGATCTCTGCGAGCAAGGCTTCTTCCTTCGTTCCCATCTTTGAAGTGAGAATACGGGTGGCCAATTTGCCAACTTGCCGGTCCGTGTAGTGCTCGAAGGCATCGGACCACATGATGCTCTTGAAGAAGCTTTCCGCGAACTCTTCTTCTTTCTCTGGTGGATCGAACCACTTCGCAAAGCGCGTAATGAACAAGCCAGATCTACGAATTAGGTGGGCTATCTTCGCAGACTTCATGGATCCTCACAGTTCCAGAAACCAAGCGGCAATTTTGACGTGGCCTTGCCGCGGGTATGTCACAAGTCCTTTGGTCTTCAGAGCGCCAAGCGGATTCTTGAACGCGCTGCTAGTTTCGGAATAGCCCGAAGCCAGCGCCAGTTCTCTCCGTGCCAATTCCACACCACCGGTCAACGGTTCAAGGATCTTCCATTCTGGACCGCTGCAAATATGCTGGATCCGGCGCTCGATCTCTGTGCGGTCTACTGCGTTGACGTGTGGCGCTACCCGTTCGCCTTCATCCGTCAGATTGACATGGCCGGGATGCGGATAACCTACGAAGCCTTTGGTGTTGAGCGCTCCCAGCGGATTCTTGAATGCGCTACTCGTGGGCGAATAGGTAGACCATGCCGCAACCATGTCACGCGGCGGCGCTTCCTGTCCGATCTGCCGGAGTTCGGCCAGAGCCTTGAGAATCCGCGCTTCCGGTCCGGAGAGATCTCCGTTTACTTCCGTTGTGTGGACATGGCCAAAAGGCGTCTCTTTTACTTTGTGAGTGAAGGTACGCACCGATGATTCGATGGATTGCTTTATCACCTTTGGATCTATCTCGATCTTCGGGTAATCGGCCAGTGGTTCTTCCACATACTTCGTGGCCATCCGGATGATGGAAGTGAGCATATTCCGCGTTTCTACCAGTTGACGCCTGAAATGCTGGGCGCTAACGCGCCACGGCTCGATGTGCTGCGATAAAGCGGCTTGGATGGTGGAAGATGCCACGGTCAAACGTTCGGCCTTCTGGGGCACCGGCTGGGGCTTTCTGGCCAGTTCTAGGCGCAACCGGCTGATCTCGGCCTTCAATTTGACCGGATCGTTGGCTTCGGCTTCCTTCACAACGTGCTCGAGTTTGGTCTTCAGATCGGCCAGATCCACACCGGCCCAGCCGTGCAACTTGGCGGTATCGGCCGGGGACTGTGGCCGGAAGGAATCGTAGGTCTTGAACATTGGGAAGTGGATCTGCTTTGGCCCAAAGTCAATCTCCGGGGACCAAGCCCACGCATCACCGCGCTTCATTTGAGCAAGCGAGTTCAGTACTTCCTTCCCCTTCTCGGAATCGCCACAGCCTTCGATCCAATCGCGCACAGCATCTCTGTCCCACTTAGTAGTGACGCGCATGGCGATAAGCGTTTCACATGAAGTCAAAAAATCATTGTGAACCTTCGAAGCGCGTTGACTGGCACCGATCAGCGTGATCCCGATCCCGCGGGCTTCCGCGGCCAGCTTATTGGACCAATGGAGCATCATCCCGGCTTTGTTATCCAGAACCTTACCCTTCGGCGCGAAGTTGTGGACTTCATCGATCACGAGATAGATCTTTCCCTGAAGCACGCGGAACAAGTTCGAAGCGAAGTCGATCCAAAAGGTAGTGCGCTCTCCCGGCATGAAGTCACGCATTTGAAGGATTGCGGATCGATTGCCGGTGCCTAGCAATTCGGCCATCACTTTGCCGGAGAGATGCGAAAGCGGAAGATCTTGGTGCTGGCCACCGAAGACCGGAACAGGGTAACCGGCTCGCTTGCCGTCTTTGTCCAGCTTCAGTCCCCACCAGTCCGCTTTCGGCGTGATTACGATCACGCGCTTGTCGTGGTCCAAGAGATATTCCACAAGATCCCGCACGGCCGAAGACTTGCCCGCGCCGGTCTTGCCCAGTGTGATGATATGTTGCTCGAGCGCTTCAACTGGGATCGGTAGACTCATTCCGTACTTCTCCGTGTGTATTCATCACAAACTTCTACTTCATAGGATTGAGTAATTGGAACTTTGCCACCAAGCAACGTGGTGCTAGTCCGTGCTTCTTTGTGGCTTTTGGTACAAGACCATTCAGACTTTTTCAACGTGAACGAAGGTTGTTTTGAATCCCAATACACAGCGGGGATGATGAAAAGAGACAAGAAGAATATGATCGAGCACACAACCTTGAAAAGAGAAATGATCGTGGATTCGTCACCCATTGCCCATCGTTCCCAAGCCATTATGAATTTACGCATCTGTTATCCGGAAATTCCCGATATTCCTTTCCATCGAGTTTGTGACCGGCTTCTTTCTTGCCCACGTGCTCGAGATAGTTCCCGTCTTTCGAATGCTGAATACATGCGCCGAGATCCCGCGTAAAGACCGGCTTGCCGTCCACCGCGATGCAATGCCGTTTCTCTACATGGACAAGTTCGCGTTGTCCCCATTCTCCCCATTGCTTGAAGAAGAACGGGATCTGATAGTCTTTGCAAAATTGCCGCGTGGATCTTGCCCAGTCCGGAGCCATCGGACGTGCATTGGTGCCGGATTCCCCACCGGCCACGATCCAGTTGAGCGCACACAGCCACTCTTGTTTCGGGAGCGCTTCTTTCCAGTCGATTGGCCCAAGCGCCGGTTCATAGCTCACCCAGCGCACGGCCGCGGGAGTTTGTACCAGGAGCGGAAGCCGTTCGTTCGCGGTCTTCTGATCTTCCACACTCACGCCAAGCCACACGTTTGGTAGCGGCCAAGCCCTAGTCATGTCACAGGTGGGATGTGCGCCAACTTCATCGAATAGCATAGAGATCCCGCTGTAAGCCGCGGCCGGATCGACGCCATGAAGTATGGACAGCATCCGCGCCGGACGCTTAGTTAGGATCTGGAAGGTATGACGCTGGGAGAGCGCCATCACGCCAAAGATCTTCCAGATCCACGCTTCTTCCACCGCGGCATGGAAAAGATCACTCATCGAGTTCACGAAGATCCGGCTGGGCTTCTGCCAGCGAAGCGGATCCTGAAGGTGTTCTTTCACGAATGCGACTTTGCCCGTCCAGCGGGCTTCTTGGCGCTCTTTGGCTGTGCCTTGGCCGATGGTGACGAACTCCGCTAGGCCATGGTAGGGTTGGCCGGGATCACTGAAGCGAGCCGCTACACTTTCGGCGTAGCAATTCCTACAACCTTCGCTCACTCTCGAGCACCCGCGGATCGGATTCCACGTTGCGTCTGTCCATTCGATCTTTGTTTTCTTTCCCATTGCTCACCTTCAAGTAATCGCGGCATCGGTCATACCACAATATCCAGAGATATACCGTTTCAGCGTTCGCATAATTCGCAAGACAAGGCAAACGGTGATGCGTCCATCGAGCATAGATCCCGAACATACTCTTTCGCTGCAATCGCATCGAACAGTGACGGCAAAACCCTGAGTTCTTCCACTTCGCGGATCCACACACTGGACATTTGTAGCTTTTCCATTCTTTCTGGAATTGCTCGAACACTGGAAGAAGAACTGGCGCTAGAACGACAAATCCAGCGCCAGCCGTTGGAGCGCTATTCTTCACCTTCATCATCAAAAAGCTTTTCTTGCGTGTTCTTCATCTCGAGCCACATGTGAACGTTGTAGTTTGCATCCGCGAACTTTGCCATTTCCCGGCTCCATGGCACCTGAAGTCTGAACTGGTAGCGAATCACTTTCAGCGCCGTGCCTTCGCCTTTCTTCTGGATCACGGCGATGTTCGCATGGGTTACTTTCGCGGCCGGTAGGCGCATCTCTTCTTCTTTGACATCGTGCGCCAAGAAAAAAGCGACAGTCTGACCGGGGACTTCAAAAGAGACTTTCGGCCGGTGCGGCCGTTTCACCCACTTCCAATTTTCTTCTACGATCTTCGAGAAGAGACCGGCGTGGGCATCGGTGAGCGCCAGCGACACGCGAAAGGAAATGATCTTGTCACTAGTCTTCGGTGCGTTGGCGAAGACTGGCGGCATGATGAACGCTTCGAACCGATCCTTGACTACCACCAGTCTTTTTTCTTTCGGCGTCTCGAGAAGTTCCGCTTGTTCACCGGCCGCGGCTGACTTGCCGTCCGATGGTGAATCTTCTTTTGGACCAATCCCACGGCTCCCAGTTTTCTTTGGCGCATTCTTCTTCGAAGGAAGAAGGTGCGGCTTGTTCTTTGCCATAAACGCTCCTGAATTGTGTTTTGATACAGCGGGGAATGCAGCGGGGACTATACCCTTGTTCGCTATGCAAGGTCAATTAGGGATTAGCTGTGCGAGCACAAGGCAATTATCCTTCCGGTTGACATCTCCGGCCCAACCGTGAGGAAGCGGTTTGACAGATGTACCATTCCAGCCGGTGAAGCCGAACAGTTGCGCGATAGTGAATGCGATGTACGGATTCGGAAGAAGCTTGCTTGGTACGGAGATGCTGAGATGTCGCCACAACCCGCCATCTTTCGTCTTCGAGATCGTGAAGACACAGCGGAACGTATCCAAGTGACAGACATAGCGTGGATCGTCGCCGGGAATAAAATTAGATCCTACGATGAAGTGGTTCTCCGCTCTCTCTGCGAAGTCTCGCACTTCTTTCACCTTTGGCTTTGCGGCTTCTTCATCGAGTACGCGGATCATTTTTCACCTTCGCTGATTCATTCAACGCTGTGAGAGCCTTGTTTATCATTTCTTGAGTGAAACCGATTCGAATGAGTTCGCCACAGTAACCGATATAGTCCCCACCGTAGATCTTTCGTTCCATCGGTGTTTTCATTGCGTGAATCCGCATTGACACACAGTATAAATTCTCGAGAATATGGGGATCCGCTTTCGGTATGAACCGGCGCACGAAACGTTCTGGTAACAAATGGTCCACCGCACGCTTCCAAAGCCATTTCTTCCGGCCGTCCGGATTGACCACGACATAAAGCCCAAGGCAATCGCCGGAGATCTCACACTTTTTACCGGCTCGCTTGAAGACTTTATCCCGCTGTTCGATCCAGTGCTTGCGCCGCGGATACTTCCGTCCCTGAGTGCGTGTTTTCGATCTGAGCATGTCGTTTCACCAAGTGAATTATCGTAGTGTGGTGCTTATTCAAGAGCGCTCCAATACGCGGATAGGTATATCCGAACTGTCGCGCCATGACAGAAACTTTTTGCCGCGCTTCCACTAGTCGCGGCGTATTGCCACCGCCGATGATCTGCGCGGTAGAGATCTTCATCTCTTCGGCTACACTTTCAAGGATGTTCCACAAGCGCCGGTCCTGATCTTTCCGGATGTCAATGGCGTTGATAGATAGTTCGCGCCGGATTGCTGACATACAATCCGAACAGACATTCGAGAACAGCTTCATTACCACCGACATCGGCACTACAATGTGATCTAATTCGTTTTTTCCACTCATATTCACCAACTTTCCACATTTCTATCCACAACCTAAACGAAAGAGATTAAAACCACTTACCTTGAAACCGCTTAAATTTTCCACAGCACCACCACTTGACTTATGGTTTACGCTATCCTTGGGTTTCAAGAAAAAGCCACAGAAAGAGTCATCACAACCGCAAGATCAACCATACTTTCTTGTAATTTCTTCGCCCTGTCGCAAGAGCATTTGTCTTCGAGTCTCGAGATCCTTGGCGCTCATCTGTGCCGGAAAGATATTCATGCGTCTGGCCAGATCCTTGACACTTCGCGCCACCGGTCCAGTGAAGAACCACCGGCCTTCGCCGGTCTCTAGGTTTTTGAAGTGTCGCCAGTGTCCAACACGAACAACGCGCTCACCGTTCAATACTTCAGCTTCCACTTCGATGAACGTCATTTGATTCCCTTGTGGCCACAGCCACACGGACAGCCTTTCTTGAAACAATCATCGTGACGGCCGGTCTTGCACGGATAACTGATCTTCACTTTCATACCGTTATTCCTTTCTTTCTATCGAATAGTCCGGCCCAGTTTTGGAGCGTGGCATCGTCCACGTCCGCATAGGTGGACAGGATGAACTCCCATAATTCTTCATGGGTGCGGATCTTGAGCACGCGCATCAAGCGCGACTGTAAGGATTCCGTGTCTTCATACTTTTCCGGATCCGGTTTGACGGCCGCGGCGAGATCCATGGAGACACGCCACGAGATCACACACTTATTCTCCGGTGCCGGTGCATCCTTCTTGCGGATCCGGCTCGATGCGGCCATGGTGCCATTTTGGCCAGTTTTGATGATCTGATCTTTGGTATGGCCAACATTGCGACAGATGAGAATTGCTTCCACTTTGCGCTTCAGGTTCGCAACCGGCGCTTCGATCCGCTTGGCTAGTCGCTGGATCTCATCTTCGCGCTGATCCGGTGGACAAAGAAAGGCGAACTCCACAAGCGAGCGCCATGCTTGCTGGGAATGATTTACGAAACGATCTCGCGTGGTGGGTGTCATTTCACATCATAGAAATTACCGGGAGAGATTTTTGCTTCCGGCCCAAGTTCTTCGAGCATAAGCTTCGCGCAATCTTGACAGAGGATGATGGTTTTGAACTTCAATACGTTCGGCAAGTTCATATCGTGAACCGCCACCATGGCCTTGCAACAAAGACAACTGATTTTCCGCTTGGAGATGTTTGCATTCCTTCCCGGCCAGATCGGGCAGATCAATATGTGTTGCTCTGTCCCTTCCGGTGCATCCGGGTAGGTGGCAATCAGGTGGCGCACTAACTTCAGGCGTTCTTCGAGGTCCATCATTCGAACTTCAATCCTTCTTGGCCTTCACCAGCGGCGGGTTTCTTCGTCTTGATCGGCGTCTTACCGTCTTCCATGAACTCGATCCCGCCGATGTTCTTGAGTCCCACGATCTGTGGACCATACTTCTCGTCATCATGGACGAAGAACGCACAATCCACGCCGTGCTCTTTTGCTTTCACCAGCCAATCGAAAAAGTTATGATCCCAAGTGTTCATCCAGACCGCTCGAGCGCCGGTTTTCACCATCAAACTCATGTACGGAACTTTCCTCTTCGTGCTAGTCTTCAGTTCGGTTAGCTTGATGACAGCGCCAGAAACTAACCGCTGAGTGGAAGAAGACGGCGAGCGGAACTCTCCAGAACCACCAGCCTTCCCCTTTCCACTCTCCGCGGTCTTCGTGTTCCGGTCTCCTTTCGCATTACCAGAATCTTGTTTCTTCGGCGGTTGCTTGGTGGGCAACGTCTCGATGTATTCGTAATTGTTTTCATCGCAGACTGTTCGAAGGATCCCCAGATCCTTGCCGGTAGCGACGTGCCAGAACTCATCCTTGCCCCAGACAAGTATTGCCTTTGCTTGGATCTTCTCGAGCGCTTCCGTGCTGCAATGCACCGATGGCCGTCTTTGATCGTCAGCGCGGGAATAATCCACTTCCACTTCGCCGGAGTATGTTCGCTTGGTGTGTGAAGCTTCCTCTTTCTGCCGGTCCACTTCCGTATTGATCTTGTGCTGGGCTTTGGCCGCGCCGGTGACTGGTACGCCATTCGCATCGAAACCCTTGCTGTCCACGATCTGACGGCCACCATCGGTTTCGAGTTCGCGGCGCTGGGCCATCTCTTGGATGAGGAACACATTGCCTTGGCCGGGGAAGTTGCGCCGGTACGCTTTCGCTTGAGCGCACTTCTCGAGTTGATTCGTAGGCATTCGGTTCCAGAAGTCCGCTTTCTTCTCCGTGAGATCCTTTGGCGCGAACTCTTCCCAGTACACAGAGATCTCTACCGGCTCGCCACCCTTGCGCTTGACGGTGACCGTTGCGGTCTCGGGAATCCGGCGCTTTGCTGGTGTGCGCCGATCCGGTTCGAACCAAGTGAACTTCGCGTCACCGATCCCGCCGAAGTCTTTGTGATCTCGAGCGGCCATCATGGCGAAGCCATCAATCCCGGTGATCTGAACCATATCTTTGGGACCGGTGCCTTTGCGGCTTTCATCGTTATTGAAGAAGATGGCGTAGACTTGCTTGCGAAAAGGATCGAGACCGTTCGCTTCACAGCAATGCAGAAACAGCGCCAGTTGCATATCGTCCGCTTCTTTACAGACCGTGCGCTTGATGAGATCCACTTTCGCCCGCGGCATCACGCGGCCCTGATACATCGGCTGGACTGGTGCCAGCGGTGCCGGTGCGGCCGGAACTATTGCGGTGACAGGATTAGCCTTCGCCTTCTTTCGGCGCGTCTTCCGGATCCGGCCAGCCTTCGGCCGGTTTCGTTTGATCGTCTTCTTCTTTGCGTGTGGCATCACTGTCTCTCCCATCCATGCGCTTGCAAGTAAACGCCGGTTTGATCTCGTGAAGGAAATGGCTCCCGATGGACTTTGCTTCCATCAATGCGGAATAGTTTTCCGGTTCCACGCCGCTGTATTGGTAGATCGAGCCGCGCTTGAACTCTACTTCCAGCACTTTGGTTGCCGGATCGTAGCCAATACTGGCTAAGAGTGATGACTTGATAGCAATTCGTTCCATAGTTGCTCCGTTTTTTCCTGAAGACATTGTTCCAGTAAGATCATGCAATCTTCGTCTGACTTTTCTTCGTGTTGGTTCAACTTCAGGCTGAACTCTGATAACTGAAGCGCGGCAATACCAAACTCAATGGGAAGGTTTTTTTTCTTGGCATACTCAAGTCCGGCTTTCAGCATCACTTTTGAGAGTTCACCAAGTTCAGTCTTAACCCATGCTTTGCTGATCGGATCCATTAGATTGAATCTTCCCAAGTGACCGTGATTCCGGGGCACTTTGCTTCCGCGGCCGCTTTTACTTGCTCGAGTGTGGCATCCTTCGGCATCTGTCCCCGCATTCCGCGTACCATCTGGCCGATCAGAACTTCGTTGGCCATAAGATACTCTCGCGGGATGGCATTGGCCGCGGTGATCGTAAACTTGAAGTTGACGCGGCGTTGTAATCCAGCAACGGCCGGAACATTCGTGAGCACTGTCATCTTTTCCACCGGCGCATTCTTGGCCGCTTCGGCATCGGCTTCCGCTTGTGCTTTCTCCGCTTCTGCGATGTCGCCGGTCTCTCTCAAGAGCCGCGCACCTTCACGCTTGCCGATCTTCCCGGCTTTCATGTCGCGCTTGATCTCCGCAATCTTTTCCTTGCGACGTTCTTCCGCTTCCGCGAGATCCGCTTTGCGCTTGGCTTCGGCTTGTTCGCGCTGTTCTTTCGCCTTGGCATCGTTCAGCCGCTTCTCTTCGAGTTCTTTCGCCAGTCGTTCTTCGCGCTGGTAGTTCGTCATCTTTTTCTCGAGCATGTCTTCGGTGGGAGTGACCAATGTTTCATACGCGGTGATCTTGTTTTTGATGTAGTCCTGTCCGCGCTTCAGTAGTTCCTTCCACTTCTCCATACTCTTACCACCAATCTTTTTGGTGGCGCGGATCTCTTTCAAAAGGTTTCCGGCATCCAAGAACGATGCGGGAGAGTTCACGAAGATCTTTTCCGCTTTCGGTTTAAGTTCCATCGTGAAGTGATGTTCTGCATTGGCAATCTCTACCAGTGAGTTCTCGATCCCATCCAGTTTGGTAGATGGAATGATCTCTACGACTGGCTTCGCCGTTTTACTTGCCATGATGGTTGGTTTCCTTTCGTTTCGTGCGGAGAGTTACTTTATACCGCGTCTGACTTTGCTATGCAAGGGCTTTGTTTTATTGGGTAACTTTACTTGGCGCATGTAGCCTTTGGCGATAATCTCCGCGATTGCTTCGCGGAGTTCGGTGCTCTTTTCTACTGTCAGTTTTGGCAGGATCCGCATGAAGTGAAGTTCGGTTAGGATGTCAATCGCCATGTGCGTGGCGTTGCGCTGAGTCTTCTTCTCGCGGACGGTCTTCGCATTCTTCCAGCCGTGAAGGATCACGGTGCCACCGGCTTCGTACCATTGCTGGTATGTCGGAAGTGACTTGATCTTCGCTTCGTGCGCGGCCATGTTCGAAGCATTGGTGGTTTGAACCAGTGCAATCTCTCCCGGCCGCATCGCTAGAATGTCACCGAAGCCAAAAGCGTCAATCCGGCGTCTGGCGAATTGGTTGTACTTCTCCACGATGTGGCACGTCCAGCCTTCGGCGCGGAGTTTCTTGAGAGACCATTGCGTTGGTTTAGTGGCCACGGATCAATTCCTTTTCCAACTTGTTCAACGCTTCCAAGCCTTTTTCAATTTCATCTAACGTGGCCTTTGTAATTGGATGTTCGCTTTCTTCATCCGCGGCGAGCACTGTATTGAATGCTCTGTTCAGCGCTTTGCGGATTATCAATAGTTCCGGTTTAGTGGCCATTTTTCACCTTGAAGCGCCAAACCAGATGATAAGTACCGGCGAAGTTGGCGAAGACATTGAAGTAAGTTCTTCCCCGCCACGTTCGCCGGTACGGTCTCACCGAGAATGGAGCCTTGATCTTCACGCTGCCTTATCGTTTGTCTCGTCTTCGTCTTCTTCTGGTTTGTCGTAGACAGAGCCGCGGTGATCCTTGTCATCATCCGGCACGAAGACCGGCGTGATTCCCTTCTCGATCAGATCCTTCACTTCTTCGCTGTCACGCTGGGACTCGAGCACTAGCTTTTCGATTCGCTGTGGACGCCACACCTTGAAGATCCCCGGCTTAAAGACGATCTTCTCATCCAGTCCGGGGACAAGCCCGCGCTGTTCGTCTTCCTTTTCGGCCGGAACATAAGTCCGGATCGTCTTGGGATGTGCCAGAAGGATCCAAGTAATCCCAACCTTGAAACCGCGTGGGATTGCTTTGATGCGCCGGGAGATCCCCATCTCCGCGCCTTCCTGATCGAAGTCCGCTGGTGTCTTGTAGAACTTTTCCCCGATCCAGAGAAGACCGGCTTTGCCCATCTCCGAAGTAGCCATGCAAAGCGGGCAAGCGAAGTCATCTTTGCAATCCGGGTGAACGCCACCAACCAAGAGCGCGACATCAACCCAAGTCCAGCCGCGGGATTGCTTGATCCCTTGTGAACAGCACGGACAGACTTCGAGCGGGATCGGGAGCCGGTCACACTCCACGCCACCGCCACCGCTCACCAAGTACAGACCGCCAACTTTCCGGAAACCACAACCGCGACGTTTTTCTATTGCCATGTTTTTCTCCCTTTTCAAAAACTGAAATCGTAGTATTCATCACGCTGGCCCAATGCGAGACCGGTTCCATTCTTTGTTGAACTACCGGCTTCCACCCAACGGCCGTTTTTGCGGAGAGTGAAGATAAACTTCACGCCTTCGGGATTCGGTTCGAAGGTATAAGACTGGCATTCGCTCTGACCATTCTTATCGGTGCGAATTGCTTTGTCTTGCTGAACCACGATGCGCTTCTTATTTTCTGAGATCTCAATTACCGTCGCCGCATGTCTATCCGAGTGAAAACAAAGCGTTGCTCCCATTCCTACGGCCGGATCCGGCATCTTGGAACTTTCGGCAATCCGATTCATTAAACCGCCGTACAGTCTCATTGCTCCCTCTCTTTTCTCACGTTGTAGCGTGGTCCAACTCCCAAATAAGGCTGAGGAACGAACTCGAACTCTTTCGGCGTAACCCAAACCGTTTCGCAGAGCACGCCAAGTTCCGCTTTCTTCGTATCGTAGGATCCCGGCGCATCGCCGCATTTCCGGTCTGGGAAGTGTTCAGTCAGGAAGGCATCGCGTTCTTCGATGGTGGCGAAAGTGATCTTGATCGTCATTCGTGACACTCACAGTCTCCCTATCAGTTCGTTGTTTTCAAAGATCTCGATGAAGGAATAGCCGGTGCCTTTGGGATCGTGGTTTGGCCGGTATTCCCAGCCATCATTCCCGGCGTTCAGTTCGGCCGCTAGGGCTTCAGCCTTTTCCCTTGTCAGGAGTCTTGCCGGTTCGTTGATGATCTTCTTTATCACAAGAAAGAATACTCCTAAACTTGGCGCTTGTCAACACCTATGTTTAACCCCAAGCCACTGTGGCCAGTAGCTTTTTCTCTTGTGCCGCTTGTTTCTTCGCCAGTTTCGCTTTCGCTATTTCTTCTTCGGTCTGAGCCAGTGTGGCGCGTTTGAAGAAGCCGAACTTGGGATCATCCTTGCTCGCCGTAATCGTTGCGGTGAAGAAGACTTTATCGCCGCGGTCCACGTTGGCGAACCGGTTGCCGTAGATCTTGCTGCCATTCTCGAGTTTGATGAGAGCCTTGGTGTCAACTCCATCATCGTGGTAGTGGTAGGCTGGCCGATCCACTTCTTTGAGCGCCAGCACTTCGCCGGTCACTGTCACGCGGCCGGTAGGGACTGGGCCAGCCGCATCGGCTTCCGCTTTGCGCTGGGCTTCGATGATCGGCCGGTCTTGGATCTTTTGCAGAAGCTTGGCTACGAACTCCGCTTGTTTATCGCTGACGTTGCCATACTTCACTAGCTTGCCTACGATGTCGCGGATCGTGCGTTCTTCGAACCGGTCCCAATCGTGGAAGGCTTCAGCCTGTCCGCAATCGCATGTTCCCGGCATATAACCGGTGTAATCGTTGTAGACCGCTTTGCATCCTTCCGCGTGCTTCGGATATTCGGCCGTGTAGAGTTCCCAAGCGCCGATCAATCCCTTGTCAGCGAGAAGCGCGATGGCTTTCCGCTTGCCAGCTACCGCTTCGCGGGCATCGGCCACTTGCTTCCGGAACAGGTTCATTCCGTCCGCATCGTAGGAGATCCCCATCTTCTGGGCGCAATTGACGCCCACCACGATGTATTCGTTGCTTTTCGCGTGATGGTAGAGAACCAAGTAGATGGCTTGGACGTTGCCACAGATCCCGCAAGATCCGTTGCTGTAGTGACGAAGCTGGCCACCGGTGCGAGCCATGTGGGCTTTGGCTAGTTCGCGCTGGTGGAGCATGAAGTGGCAATCCCCGATCCCGGTGATGTTCATCGTCCAGATGGCCACTTCCTGATAGTCTTCAGGGATGATGGCGCTGGGGCGGTGGATGTCGGTGCGTTCGTTCACAGTGCCACTCCCAGAACGTATGTCTCCATACTGTAGAAGCCTTGGGGATTGTCGAAGTACTGACGGATGACTTGCTTGCCGAAGACTTCCTCTACCAGCCACTCACCCTTCCAGACTTCATTCAGGTTGGCCAGCGGTTTGACGGTTCCCAGAAAGTTATGGACGGCGTTGAATCCCTTGGCGGCGGCTACTTTCTTTGCATTCTCAAGAGTCATTTGGTATCTCCTGATTACATTTCATTATGGGCTTAAAGCCGTCCGTTGTCAACATATATGTTTAATAGTACGGAAGTACCAGTCAACCGGCAGGTTGACAACTGGCATAGCAAAGGCGTACAGTCCGGACCATGAAACCTATCACTCTGGAAGAAGCTGTAAAGAAGGCCGGTGGCGCTCGCAAGGTAGCGGAAGCCATCGGTGTATCCGTGCAAGCCGTTTACCGCGTCATCAAAGGGGACTTCCATCCCAGCGATGAACTACTGAAGTACGTCAAACTCAAGCGCGTCTACGTTTGGCGATGAGAACTCACTCGCAAGAAGTTGTGTTGCGTGGCTTCAAGATCCTTGCGTGGCTTGTGGGGATCATTCTTTTGATGGCGTGGGCGAACCGATGAAAACTTTTCGGATCTTACGCGAAGGCAAAGAAGTTGCTCGAGTGACCGCGGAGAATTTGGAGTTCTCCAAAGTGAGCAAGCTGAACAGCAAGACCATGGAAACGGAACGGGTGGATGACCGGTTCCTGTTCAAGATGGTGGATCCGGAAGACAAAGATGCGGTCTTCGTGGTGGCGCTGTCGCACAAGAAAGATCTAATGGTGGTGGAAGATGAGTCCGCTTAAAAAAGTTCTTCGGTATATCCGCACACCACTTCCCAAGAAGTGGTCATTCGGCCATCCGCACGCGAGTAGCGTGGAACTGATCTTGGAATGCGGACATAGTAAGTTTCAAAAAGGTGCGGTGAAGATTCCGATCAAAGCACGGTGCCGGGATTGTCTTATTTAGGATTCTTCAAGCGCCAGTACGCCGCTTGCCTAGAGATCCCGAGTTTCTTGGCCAGCACGTTGGCTTCGCTGACGTGACCAGCCCACCGGCTCTTGGCACCGGCGCGGCCGTTGCGTTGGTTCTTTCGGCGAGCCAGTTCCCGGCATTGCTTGCATCGCGTTCTCTTGTGGCGTAGACACTTGCGAACCATGGAAAGGTAATCTAGCAAATGGGACTCTATAACTTCAAGCAACGCTTCGCGCCATTCATTCTGGACGGCCGGAAACAACACACGATCCGGAAGGATCGGCTCGATGGCCATGTGGACACTCCGGGCTTAGATATTTGCCATTGCTTCGTGGGACTCCGCACGAAGAAGTCTATCCTTCTGGGCCGATGGCCATGTCACAAGGTGGACCGGATCATCGTCCTGAATATGGATCCCAATTCTCCGCTCGTTCCGCGCAACACCGTGATCCGCGTGAACGATGAGAAGCTGACGGAAGACGAATGCGAACGGCTTGCTCGAGCCGATGGCTTCAAAGACTTCACGGAGTTCGTTTCTTTCTGGCGGGCAGAGCACAAGTTTCCGTTCTCCGGCCACATCATTCACTGGAAGTTTGAGAAAGGAAAAAATGAGCGAAGCTGATCTGGATAAAAGCATCGAGGAATTACCAATCTCTGTCCGAACCTACAATTGCCTGAAAGCTGCAAACTTATTGACGATCCGAAGCGTTGTGCTGAAGACTCGGAAAGAACTCCGTGAATACAGAAACTTCGGGAGAAAAAGCGTATTGGAATTAGAAGAAGAACTGGCGCGGATCGGCTTGTGTCTCTCTAAAAAACCAATGCACCGTTTCCATGTCACTACAAACCGCGAAGTTGGGGAACCAATTCTTGAACTGAGAGACAGAGAACAAGAAGCTGGCCACACACTTATTGCAGAGTTCTATCCATCGGAAGCGTGGAATGCTCACCACGAGATCTTGAAGTTGGCCGCATCTTTGAATGGCATGGTGATGCCAAATGTAAGCGTCGCGAACGGAATGCGCTTGGAAGAACTCGAGCGCCGTGTTCATAAATTGGAGAAAATGATTCGATGAAACTTCATCCCGCACGGATCTTTGTTGGCGCGGCCGGTAGAGTCACGGAATGTCTACTGGAACTCGAGCCTTCGGATCCACCAGATGTCAAAGGATCCCTTGCCTCTTGGTTCTGTCAGTGTCCGGGCCAATCCGTAGCATGGCAGCACTACTCACTTACCATGATCCATCTTCGGCCGATTGAAGGCGTCAAGCCACCGATCATTAGACGGCAAGGCGCAACGCATGAAGTCATGCTGTACGCGCTCGATCCCAAGCCGAATCCGGTTCCCGAAGATCTCAACACTTGGCACTTCTTGCGGCCGGTGAACTATGTGGGACAGATGACACTTCCATCCGATCAAGCCGCGGTAGATTGTCTCTATCATCTTGCCCGCGGTGTTGCAGATGGATTGATCTGGGCTGAACCACCGCTATCCGGCCGAACTCAAGAATGGGATCACCAGCTTCGCCAACTCGAAGACCATGCGGCTGGAAAGCACGCGAACTGAACCATGGCATATTGCGTAAAAGTGGATCTTGGCGACGGCACTACGGCATTCGTGCGGATGAGCGGATCCCGGCCGAAACGACAGAAGTGCGCGTGGTGCGATAAAGACGGAACCAAGCTTTGTGACTACCGGCTTTCACCAAACGCACGCAGATCTCAAACTTGCGATGCGCCCATGTGTGACGATCACGCGAAGAACATAGGACCAAACCGGGATCTCTGTCCGAATCACGCGAACCGGCCGGAACAAAAAAGCTTAGGTCTAGTACCTGAATAACACCGTTCACAATCCTGAAGGAAAAAGAGGCAGAACCAATGTGTAGACACTGCGAGAGATTGGTAGAAGACGCTGAACACAAGCAAGTTGTGCATGACTTCATGGCCATTCTCACGGCCGGGATCAATCGCAAACTCGGAGAACTCCATGCCGGTTTCACTGTCACCGTGGATGAAGTGGAGTTCAATGCGACGATGCCGAACAAGAACGCACCAATTCCTCAAGCAACCCATCCGGCCGTGCTGCGTTTGCTTTACCGGGATTTACTTGATTCCGTGAAGTGATGTAATCTCTTCCCATCGGGTATCGTCACTGTGGCTAAAAAGAAGAAGCTTGCACCGCGAGCGCGGAAATTCGTCAAAGCTTTAGCTAAAGGCATGTCACAAAAGGATGCTGCTATCGCGGCCGGTTATCCCCCCAAAAATGCCCGCCAATCTGCCTACCAAGTCATGCAAGCTGTTCAATCCAAGATGCCGGATATTATGAACCGGTACGGTCTCACCGATGAAATTCTGATAGACAAGTATTTACTCCCTTTGATGAATGCCAAGGAAACGAAGTTTTTCCCGTTTCGCAAAGAAGAAACAAAGACCATCAAGATCGGCAAGAAAGAAAAATTGGTCACAGAAACGGTTCAAGTGATCGAGAAGCGTGAAGTCACCGCATGGGGCGCACGCCGGGATGGACTGGATTTGGCCTTCCGCGTCAAGGGATCCTTCTCACCGAAGACGGAAGAAGAAGCGCGTGTCACTCAGCAATTCACTGGGCCAACCGTAATCGTGCTCGATCTCCCGCGGCCGAAGCGGCCGGTGCAAAGTGAAAGCGCGTAACGCATACAATTGAGTTGACAGACGTAAAGACAGCGAATACATTAACAACTGTAAAGACAGATGAGCACAACTCTGATAAACCTTCGCGTGCCGGATACGGACGTGAGCGGATGGCGCAAAGAAGCGGATCTATCAGGTCTAACTCTGTCGGAATGGATCCGTCGCAAGTGTAACGATTCGAAGATTCCGGTTGCCAGCCCGGAAAGTGTAAATGGAAATGGGACGCAAACTGATTCGACATCCTTACGGGTACGAAGAGATCCTGATCGTGGATCTCGCGGTGGTACGTCCACACGATCTTCCGCACGAAACAAAAATGCTGCCGGGGATTCTGAAGTGGAACGAAATGATGCGCCGAATGGTGGAAATCGAAACGCGAGTCCTTCGGGAAGAGATGGAACGACTAAGACAGTCGCGCCTGAACTGGATCGGCAGCGGCATGTTCAGGATTCCAATGCGAATCGTGGCCGAGCCTGTCCGCACGGCATAAAGAAAGGCTATCGCTGTACGTTGTGTGGAGGGATTGTTTGAAATGATTCCTGTCTCAAATGCCGATAAACTTCGAATTGGTTTTGCTTTCGAATTGATCCGACAAGGAAATACGGTCACTGTTCTCAGTCTTTCGGAAATGGAAGGAATAGTTCTCCGTGCTCTTGAGGGTGAATTTGACAGAGATATTTTGATTGGCCCATCAAGAACACCACTATCGGACATCAAATAATGCCCACACTCTGGCACCAATCCGGAGTAAATAAAGATGGCGAACCATTTGTCCATCTGTTTATGGATGACAAGCCACTAGGTCAGTTCACGCCGGAAGAAGCGCGAGATCACGCGAAGAATATGCTCGAAGCAACCGAAGCGGCCGAACAGGATGCGTTCCTGTTCCACTTCTTTATGAAGGAACTAAAAGCGCCGGTTGAGCACGCGATGGGCATCATCGTAGAGTTCCGGAAGTTCCGCGAAGCGCGTGGGAAGAAGGGACCGCCTTCGGATCGAAGTGAGTTCATGGATCCGAACAAGATGAAGTAGTCTCCGAACGAATTTCCGTGTACTTACACCCCACACGGAATTGGAAGAGTGAGCAACTGGGTGAGACCGCTGTTCACTCTTTCAAGTTTAGGAACGTGATGCGACATAAGGGACATAGAGATCTATCCATGGACATGGGTTGTCTTGCCATGTTTTTGCTGTTCTCCGTGGTAGGTTTCGTGTGCCTTGTCGCGCTGGTACATCACATCTTGAAGGATGGTGGCTTATGAAAGTTCGCAGACTCGCAACGCTCGCGGAAGCCTACCAATGGTTCAAGAACGGAGATCATCCGGATGACTTCTTGAAAGATACTCAAGGCTTCGAGAATGGAGAATTGCGAGTGTTCACCGGCGCGGAACGTAAAGCCCGCGACTGGGAAGGATCTGTCGTTCGTTATTTCCGGCGTCCGGATATAGACGGCGAATCACTTCACGGCGAAATGGGTATGAACAACGGTTGCGGTTGCAAGATGAACGATCACGGATGGATAGATGATGGTGGCAATGGCCAAATGGTTTGTCCCGGCGATTGGATCGTGAAAGAGCACGGCCGGTACTTGGTTTTGCATCCATTTGAGATGACTTCCAGTTTCGAAACGGTGAACTGAAGTGACGCAAGGTGATCTCTTCCCGAAGCCGAAGCTGGATCCTAAGTGGAAAGTTCGGGATGACTTTCCAAAGCGGAATGACTTCAAAGACATCACAGCCAATCGGCATGGCGGTAATCCGGAAAGCCAAGAGGCGAACGTCTCCATCGCCAAGAACAAAGAAGCGGTTCGCATGGAAGTCTTTGAGTGGGCCAAGAAGCAAGGATCCAAAGGAATAACCGCGGATGAAACCGCGGCACACTTCAATTGCACCCACAATCACGTTGCGCCACGCATCGCTGAACTGAAGGCGATGAAAGTCTTGGTGAGATCTGGCGAACGAAGAAAAACGCGCACCGGCCGAATGGCCGCGGTCTTAGTGGTGAAGCAATGAAGCGGCCGAAGTTCAAAGTTGGACAGGTTGTGAGTTATCGCGGAGACCGGCGCACACGTCGCACAATCACGGCCAGATATTGGGATCCCAGCTACCCAGCTTGGCGCTATCGTTTCACGGAACCGGGAATGAGCCGTCAATTCCAAGCGGTGTGGGCTGTTGTGGAATCTGAACTTCGCGCTGTAAGTAGCAAGGGAAGGAGAGTAGCGAATGAAGATTAGCTACAAGCTATATGGCCACTGCACGATGATTGTCGAAGGCACGAATATGCGTTGTCCTTTGTGCAACACATTGGTTCTCTCTGGCCAGCGACATGAGTGTGAACGCAAAGAACCGAAGAAATTGGAACGCAAAGCGGGAAGGAGAGTAAAGGAGTAATGAGCGAGCGAGTTGAATACTATCGCGGAGCAAAGGAAGCGTTCCAGCGCGTGGTGAAGGAATGGAACGTTGATCTAACGCGCGACAAAGTTCAGAACTGGGCAAATAATTGCGATGTCTACGAGGAACAGCATCGTCAGGAAGCGGCCAACGCCCCTGCTGTTCCCGCCGACAGGAAGGATTGCCCGTATTGCAACGATGGCAAGAACGAGGATGGATGTCCTACGCATGGGCCTTTCTATCTCAACCCTGTTCCCGTAGAGGCAAGCGGGGACTTGTCCCAACAGATTTGCCGAGCTACCAGCGCCGTACCGATTGACCATCGCAAGGGTGAGAATTGTCCGCGCTGCGATGCAATTCAGAACGTACTTGCCGCACAGCCTAGCGGGATCCGCGAAAAGCTGTGGGCCGCAATAAAGCAATGCAGAGACGAACGTGGGAATGAGAACGTGTACGACTTCCTGAACGAATACCTTCCGAATGAACTTAGGAAACCATGAGAGTGGAATGGATCGAGTTCTGTTCGATTGACGTGGACATGCTTGAAGCCCATGGCTGGACAGGCGAGCCGCTTCCACACGCGAAGTACAGCGGCGAAGTCATCAATGCCATTCGCGCCTTCGGGGAAACGCGCTTGGTGGTCATGCTGGATTCAGGCGAAGTCAAAGAAGTGGAAATTTCCAAGGTGAAGCGTTCAGAACCACTTCGTTACTTGGATCCAGCACTTCTTGAACCACCGGATATAGACAAAACTGGCAAAGCGAAGTAGATTGCTTCCCTGAGAGGGGAACAATGAAAACACTTCGCCTAGCCTTGCCGCTGTTACTCTGCATTCTGTTCGGATCCGTTGCTTCAGCCCATCCGTTTGCTTTGCGTGTGCCGCTTCCGGCACCCACCGCCACTTACTACTACGTTGTGACCGGCGTGGATGCGAACGGACTCGAGAGCGCGAACTCGAGCGAAGCAAAAGCTACGCTTGTCCAAGGCATGACCAAAGGTGTCACGCTGACTTGGGTGAATCCTTCACCGGCCGCGGGCAGCAATCAATCGGCTATCGTTTCGAACAACGTTTACCGTGGCACCATACAGGGCGGTCCGTACACGAAGATCAACACCGCGCCGGTGACGGGAGGGACGACCTATCTGGACCCTTTCGTAGCACCGCCTGTGCCTACTGGTACAACGGCAGCGGTAAACTAACAAACTTCAACTGTACCCAGCCGTGAAGATCCCAGCCACGCATCGCATGACGCCGGATGAGATCCGCTTGCTTCATGCCCTGCAAACATATACGGTGACGCCCTATGTCATGGAACAAAAGGCGTGGCGCAAGCTAGTTGAAAAAAAAGACAAAGACCGCGAACGAAAGAAGAGACAACGTGAAAACCGAAAAAACGCTGAACGCCGATGGAAGGAAGTGGGGAGCGCGGATCCGCTTAAAGCGCGGCTTCCGCATGTCATTACCGGCTAAGGATCCGGCCGATCTGGCCAGCCGTCAGATCCAACGGGCTGATGTTCGCCGGTCCGCATGGCACAAGTGGCGGTGCTTTCGCGGTCCGATGGGAGAGATTGACCAAGCGCCGCGAGATGACCATGGCGTGATCCCGCGACGTGTGCGCCGGTCAATTGCTCGAGCCGTAGCCAAGCAAGCGTATAAGATCATGGGACGGAAAGGCTCTACCACGAATGTCGGATCAGCAAGAACCTGAATCGCATCTGGGCCACTATCGCACGCTGGACGGCAAGACACTGTTCGTTTATGCCCGGACCAACCAACAAAAGGTGCTGATCGTTTCGGCCGATTGCATCGGCTTACTGAAGAAGGGCTGTGTGTTGATGACGCCGGATGAAGAGTTTATTCTGGCGTTCTCTTACGACATCGAAGAGACCAACTCGCAAGCCGTGTCCATGATGGAATGTACCGGCAACAGTATTGATGGCGAGCTAATGAAGTTCATCATCAAAGACGGCGCGAAGCCAAGACGGAAGAAGAAGGCAAAGAATGAAAAAGCTGGGACCGAACGAACCGATAGATCCACGTCTGGCGCTTGATGTCTTCATTGTGTTTTTCCTGTTTTGGTATGTGATCCGGCAATATGGAGTTCCGTTTCTGGCCTATGTCTTGCATGGCCGCTTCAGTTTCGAATAGACTTCCGGTGGGCCGCTGGTGGAACTGGCAGACACATTCGCCTCAAAAGCGAACGGCGCAAAGGTTCATAGCCTCAGCTTTGTGAGTTCGAGTCTCACGCGGCCTACCAAATCAAATTGGAGGATTCCATGGCAGATCTTGAAAAGCATTACGATACTCGCCGCGCTGTTCCAGTTGGTGGCGCTACCAGTATTACGCGAGAAGAACCAAAGTTCGGACTTGTAGAAATGGGCACGCAGAATGTGAGTTCGTTGATTGATCTGCGAAGCCGTTTAGTCGCCATCCTGAATACGATGCGAAGTCCGGATGCCGGTGGTGCTCCCGGTCAAGATGCGCCTTACCCGAAGAACATCACGCTCGAGGATTCTTCGCGAATCATCGGAGAACTTATTCAGAATTGCCACGATCTAACCGGCGTCATCAATAAAACGCTCGGGATCTAAGTTCGATGACACAAGCGGCCGTTGCGGAAGCGCCACAGTTCCGGATCTCGGATCACTACCAGCCACGGCCGCACCAAGAACTCTTCCACACGAATCCCGCGAAGTACCGGCTACAGGTTGGCGGTTTCGGATCCGGCAAATCGAGACCGCTGATCTGGGAAGGCGTCTTCCACTGTCTCGAGTATCCCGGCACGGAAAGCATCATTCTCCGCACGAAGTTCGTAGATCTTGAACTCACCGTCATCAACAAATTCAAGCAATGGATCCCGCGAGAGATCTATGACCGGTACGATGAGGAAGAACGTGTCGTTTACTTCCACCGGCAGCGCCGTCGCCGCTACAACGAAGACGGCTGGATCCACCGGTCCAAGCTGAAAGGTTGTGCCAAGCGCACGCACGGCGTGGATTGTTTCGATCAACGGCTCACCTACACGAACCAGTGCGAATACTGCCAAGACTTCGAGATCGTCCAGAGCAAGCTTCACTTCGGCGCGTGCAATCTAGACAAGGATGTGAATAAGTACCTGTCTACGGAGTTCGTCTACATCGGCTTCGAAGAGATGGGCGAGTTCACTTTCCCGATCTTTGACGCGCTCTGTAACCGCAACCGCTGTACCTATCCCGGCTCCCGGCCGTGCGTGGCCGGTGCCACCAACCCGATGGGCCGCGGCTGGCCATTCATCAAGCGCCTGTTCGTGGACAAGAAGCCCATGCGGGAAATGGATGCGGAGTTCTATTCGCCGGGAGACTATTCGTACATCCACTCCACGGTGGAAGACAACCCGTACCAGTTCAAAGACAAAGAGTATGTGCGGAAGTTGCTCGCTTCCCCGAACCGGCAAAAGGTTTATTACGGAGACATCAAGACCGTCAGTGGAAATTACTTCGGAGAAGTTTTCGATCCGGAGCGCCACATCCAGCCGCGAAGCGCGTTCAAGTTCCTCAACTATCAATCCTTTGTAATCGGCTGGGACTATGGCTTTGGTCACTATGCCGTGATCCTGTGGCTCACGAAGGCCATCCTTCACCCGCAAGAAAAATGGGGATGGCTGAAACCGCGCACGGTCAACGTCTTCACTCGCGAATTGGTACTCCGTGAAAAGGAACCGAAGGATCAGGTGGACGCGCTGATCTCCGCTATCCCGGTGGAACGCGACGAACACGGCGAAGTTATTGGCTTCACTGAACAAGTGGATTCCATCCACTTCTCGTGGGAGCGCTTCAACCGCACCACGAGCCAGTACACCGTGGCACAAGAAGTCACGGATCTACTGGCCACGCGCAATTTGCCGCACGTCACGAGTTCGAATCATGTGGAACGCATCGCCGGTTGGACCAAGATGCACGGCGCATTCCAAGAAGATGAACTGTTCCTGTTGGCCGTGGAACAAGGCACGAATCAGGGCTGTCCTTGTCTGCAGGAAGCCATCCCAGCACTGATCCGCGGCGACGGTGTGACCGTCAGCATGGAAGACGTGGTGAAGCCCAAAGGCTTGAGTTTGAATGATGACTGTGGCGATGCGGCGCGGTATGCTATCGCCGGTCTACTGATCGAGCCGGACCAAAAACCGGCCAATCAGAAGCGCCAAGAAGAGATTGCCGCGATTCAGGATCCCATGGCTCGAGCGGTGGCCGCGTACACGCAGTACAACAAAGACCGGGAAGCGGAACGCAGACCACAGAAAGAGATCATCGTGCCATCGTGGACACGGAAGATCCGGCCGCAATAAATCGGGAGAACGTCATGCGCTTTCACTCACAGAATTTGAACGAAGAAAAGGGAATCACGCGAAGTATGTGGCGGCACGGCCGGTGTTGGTGGCACTGGAAAGACCACAATCGAACAATTGGACTCGAGTGGGGCTTCTGGCGAAAGAATCTCAGCTTCGGGATCGGCTTGGCCGATTACGATCACGCCATCACCGCGAACTTTTGCATCGGTCTCGTGAATCTATATTTTCACTATGACAACTATGATTTGTACCGGCGCATCCGTGATGCGATTCGGCGCAAGGATCAGACTTATGGATCCGGCCGCAAGATCGGCTTCAATTGGTTCGATGGAATGATGATGTTCTATATCTGGGATGATCCGATGGAATCGAGACATGATGATCCGTGGTGGTGGCACTTTTCCTTTACGCCGCGTGACTTCTTTCTTGGTAAGCCAGATTATTCGACAGAGATCGTGCGGAGATCTCGCATCGAGATCTCCATGCCGGAAGGGATCTATCACGCCACTACCACTTTCGAGAAAGCCACATGGAAACGGCCGCGGTGGCCATGGCCTGTGATTGTAATGCGTTGTGAGATCGTACCGGATGTTCCGATTCCATTCCCCGGCAAAGGCGAGAACTCGTGGGATTGCGGCGAAGATGCGGTCCACTCCATGACCACTTGTGCCAGCACCGATCAGGAAGCCGCAAGCGCTATCATCAATTCCGTACTCCGAGACCGATACAAGTATGGCGGTGGATCTTGGCGTCCGGAGAACGTGGCGATATGAACCGCCGAAACTTTCTTCGCTCTATGTTCGGAGCCGGAACGGCCGCGGCGCTGGTGCCATCTTCACAGATCTGGCCATTCCGAAAATTCTTTATTCCCGCGCCGCTCCCAACTTTCCCGCTGACGTATGCCGTTGCTGAACATAACTTTTTCCAGAAAGGCGATATTCTTGCGATTTACAGCACAAGCTATAAGCTGTGGGGAAACAATCCCCGCGCTCAAGTGAAGATCGTGAGCATTGACGCGATGGAGCGCACGATTGAAGTAGAATGTCTGCCAACTTACAAGAATCCGAATCCATGGAGTCTGTTCCGTGAATCGCAGATCCTTTCTTAGAACCTTCATCGGTGGCACCACCATTGCGGCCGTGGCTCCATCCATGGTGTGGCCGTTCCGGAAGATCTTCTTGCCAGCACAACCCACGAAAGAATTTTTCAAATTGGATGACTTCAACTATTTGGCTTGGGATAGCAAGTATGAAGTCTGGTATTTGAATCCGGAGCAAGCCAAAGCAATCGAAGAAATTATGGAGAAACTTCCGGAGTATCTTACCGGAACTTTTCCAGCATTGGAGATGAAGCAATGCACATACGCGAATGGTTTGTATCGCGCCACACCAGATTTGTGGAA
>Ga0126369_10000050_pt1 | contig 67012 bp, 81 predicted proteins | sample PanSoiMetaPlot_1_FD_109646 | JGI IMG/M metagenome (GOLD analysis project Ga0126369, IMG submission 109646) | Tropical forest soil microbial communities from Panama - MetaG Plot_1 | ecosystem: Environmental > Terrestrial > Soil > Tropical forest > Bulk soil | place: Panama | collected 2016-02-17
AATCGCACGCCACCTATCAGGCATATGATAGGGCGCTTGTTGCCCCGCGCGCAGTGGGCACAGGGAGACAGGCCATGAGTACGACGGTTACCCAGTTCGACCAGGCGTTACGGGACGCCACCACGACCTACCTCGCCCGCAAAGACCGCTCCCAGCATCCCGACGGTTCTTTCGACAGCGCCAAACGCTGGTACCCCAGTGCCAGTGAGCGGCAGGACTGTTGCGACACCATTCGCACGCCCTCTGCCGCCTATCCCTATAGTCTGATGGTGCATTGCCGTACGGCGGAGCACATCGCGCAGTGCTTTGGCGTCGAGGCCAGCGCCGTGAAACAGGCCGTGCGTCAGCAGCGCCCGCGCCGGGCACCCACGGTACACACCCGGTACAAAGTCGTGCGGATCGTGGCGTCTCCTCTGGGAGACCTCTATACGAGTCTGTACGACCATACCGTGTACCGGGTGGGAGCGAGCGTCCGGCAGGGGGCCAAGCCGCGGCATGGGGGTGGCTACTATGTACGACCGCTCACCGCGACGCACCTGCGCTCTGATACGCTGGCGCCGTGGGGCGTGCAGGAGACGGTGACCCTCACAGAGGCGTTTCTGCGTGGGGACGTGTATAGGCGCCCGGAGAGTGGCACCTACGCGATTCTGGAGTGCCACGTCTGGGGCCGCTGTGTCGCGTATGAGAGTGGCAAGGAGGCCTGGACCTTTCTGAAGCCGGTGCGCGAGATCGAACGCTTTAGCGTGGAGAATTAAACCATGCCAACCTATACCTTACCCCGAGATGGTCAGCGAGCCGTCCGCTTTACGGGCGAGATGCTGGCCGCGGTGTCCGGGCGCGTCGTCCAGGGCAGAGAACAGAACCGGTGGTATGAGGTGCGCCTGTTTGCCGAGCAGACGGGCCGCACCGTCGTGGCGTGGGAGTACCTCACGCTGTGGCAGGGCGAGGAGGATCATGCGGAGGTGCAGACGTGTGCGACCCTCCCCGAGGCGATGAACGCCCTGGAGGCGTTTGACCCGCTCCAGTGGCTTGAGGGGTACAAGGCCCTCATGGCCCGGCACCCGCAGGACCGGGACGAGGGACATGCGAGCGGCTATGCGAGTCGGCAGGCCCGGCTGGAGCAGCAGCTCACCGAACAGTACGGGCGACTCGTCGCCGAGTTGGCCCGGACCCTGGACGTCGTGGAGGAATTATAGAGGCAACGTCCTGACCCAGAAAGGAGCGGAAGATGCCAGGTGATCCCGTCAATACGCTGATTGATCTGGCCCTCTCAGGGCGCCAAGGCCCCGCCCTGTACGACGCCTATGATGCCTGTCGCCGGGCTATGGCGAATGCCCGTGGACAGGTGCTTGATGTGCGGGCCAATGCGGTTCTTGATGTCCTCAAAATGACCCTGATGCTCCGACCGCTGAGCGACGATGAACGGACGTTGTTGGCAGGCTTACGTCACGCAGATGAGACGGCACAGGCCTAAGACAGACACACGCCTCCTCCCGCCACGCTCGCAACGTTGGGAGGAGGCGCTCGTCCACGTGTGTGGAAAGAAAGTGAGAGAAGAAGATGCCCAGTATAGCACAGATCGACACCGACACCAAGCCCGTGCTCACGACCCCACCGGCCCTACGCCATCCCTACAGCGCCGCCTTCGTCGAGGCGCTGCGCATCGAGGTGGCGACACTCCAAGCCAAGCATCCCGTGCTGGCCGATGCCATAGGGCGGGCCAACGCCCTCCTCCTGGACGGGCGGCTGTTCGCCGAGGATGATGGGGAGACCGCGACCGTCATCGGGTCCGATGGCGAGATCTACACCGTGAACGGGTCATGTCATTGCAAAGCGGCAGAGTATCATCCCGAGAACCCGTGCAAGCACCGAATTGGACTAAGGCTGTTTCAACGTATAAGTGAACAGCTCTGCCCCGCACCGACGGACGAGGAACGCGCCATGCGGGCCGCAGCCACAGCGCCAGCGCCCACACCTGTAGAGCAACACGCGCTGGAGATCGCCCGAATTCCCCCCGAGTTCATCGAGGTGATCAGCGGGAAACCCTTTGTTAAATATGCCGGGCTGCTCCAGCTCGCACAGGCAGCCGGGTTGCAGGAACTGCGGGCCGAGTGGACGGCGAATGAGCCCGAACTCAGCCTCGCGCGGGCCACGGCCATCTTTGCGGACGGGCGCATCTTCACCGAGTGTGGTGATGCAACCCCGACCAGCGGGAAGCGGGTGGGGCTTCACTGGAGGCGGCTGGCCCTGACTCGAGGAAAAAGTCGCGCCTTGCGCGATGCATTGGGACTCGGTATCTGCTCGGTCGATGAGATGGACTAGCAGGAGGGCATACTATGAGCCGCTCGACGACCGCCCTCTTTGATCTACAATGTGGCAGCAAGGTGCGCTACGCGACGGAAGCCGAAGCCCGCCAGGCGTACACCAGCTACACGGGGACGCTGTACGTGTACAAGTGTCCACACCAGACCCTGGGCACGCATTGGCACCGCACGAAGCAGCCGCAGGGTCGCAAGGGATAACCACAACCAGGGCAGGCCCGGACGGTCTGCCCCCACAGAAAGGCAGTCGCATGCAATCACCCCTCATGCTTACCACCCGCGCGGCCGACCGTCTGCTGGATAAGGGCCTGGCCTGGTTCGACGGAAAAGGCGCGCTGCTGGCGTACGGCACGCCCTATCACTGGGACGCTGCGCAGCAGTGCTACGTCGATCTGGCTAGGCTCCAAGCGCAGCGTGAGGCGGCCCTGGCACCGCCCCCCTCGCCGGAGGTGCAGGCCGTGCAGGCACAGACGCGCCTGCTGCTGCGCCTGGCGCAGTACGGCCTGCTGGTGCTCATCGTGCTGGGGAACCTGCCGCTCGGTGCCCTGGCGGTCGTCGTCTACGTGGGCTGGCGCCTCAGCAAGCTTGGCACGTCGCGCCCGCTGTGACCGGCAGGGCAATGAGCATTTCACTCATGAGCATTTCACTCATACCTAGTTCTATTTTGTCACCGTATTTTGTGCTTGCAGGGGGAATTTCTGGTGTGCTACCCTGAAGCAAAAGGCAGAGAGGTACCAAAACATCCCTGCACCATCGTTGTCAGGGAAGGGGGGCCATGGCTACGCCCGCAGACCCGTTTCTGGAGGAAATGGGCCGCCGGATGCGCACCAGGCGGGAGGCACTGCATTTGTTGTCCTATGAGGTTGCCAGGCGCATTGGGATGCCAGCGCCGACCTATTCCAAGCTGGAAAGAGGGAGCAAGAAACTGATTCAGCCGCAGCAGTTGGCCCGACTGGCCTGCGTGTTAGAGACGACCGTCGATGCGCTCCTGCCGCCCATGGCCGAGTGTCCGTAGCCAGAGAGCGGGGCACGGCGTGAGGCAGGCCCCGCTCCCATCGTGCTGACCCGTGGACGGTGATCAGCCCTGCTAGTATAGCGCAGACCTGCGCTGAGGTGTCAAGCTCATGCCCTGGTCCTTGGAGTTTACCGCGACCCATCTACGGGATTGTGTCGAACTCAGTGACGAGCCGGACCACCCCTTGCGCCTGCGCGTCGACGTCACCGATACCCAGTTAGAGGCGTTGCAGGCAGCCATCGACGCGGTCAGGCGCCAGCGCCAGCAGACGCATGATATCGCCTATGCGCGCAGGCAGAGGCGGACACTATGACGCTGCCGCGCCCCAACCTGAGTAGCCTCGTGCTTGCTGGCCTCGTCCTCGCCGCGCTGGTGAGCACGCGCTGGATCCGCCTCAATATGTCGCAGTCAGCCCCTGGAGGCTTCTACTGGCTTCAGCCGGTCGAGGTGCCCCTGATGCGGGACACCCTCGTGGTGCTGCCAGTGCCCGCGAGCGTGCAGCCCTGGCTCAGCCGCTGGACCAAGCTCTTGAAGCCGGTAGCGGGAGTGCCTGGGGATAGCGTGTGCATCGCCGAGCATCACCTGTTTGTCAATGGCTGGTGGCATGGACAAGTGCTGGAGGAAGCGCACGGGAAAGCGTTGCCCCAGTTGCCGGAGGGCTGTCAGACGGTGCCGGAGGGCCATGTCTTCCTGGCGACGCCGTTTTCACGCAGCGTAGACGGGAGATACTTCGGGATGACCCCCGTTGCCGATCTCACGGCGGAAGCGAAACCCTTACTGATTTGGAGGTGATCCGTGGCGAGCGTCGACAGGTTTACCCGGTTCAAAATCCTCAGAGCCCTGTGGGCGCGGGCCAAGAACCTCCTCGCCTGGATCTATGGCCCCCGCGAGCGTGACGAACGCCTGCGCATGCAGCGCTGGATCACCATCAACGTGGCCGAGCGCCACCTCCGCGACGGCATGATCCGGGGCACGGGTGATCCCGATAGCTCCCTCCCACCGCTGGCGCCCACGCCACGCCAGCAGCAGAGTGACGCCGCCTGGCGGGCGCAGTGGGAGGCGCAGCGCGCCTGGTTTGAGGCGCACCAGCGCCAGAACCAGAGCCGAGGAGGGCAGCCATGGCCGAGGACGTAATCCGCGAGATGCTGGCCCTGCATGGGCGCCTGGACGCCCTCAGACACGAGCAGCAGCACCATATCCAGTTCGAGGCGGCGTATGCGGGTAGGAATCCGGCGGTGCTGGACCGGTACGAGGACTTCTATACGGGCCTCGACGATATGCAGGATGATCGCAGCGAGTTTGCCGGGGCTATCGAGCTGGCCGAGTTGCATGACCGGATGAACGAGCTTGCGCAGGCACGGGTGGAGGAGCAGCAGCGGGACCATGAGCAAGGCATGGGCTATTAGGGTGGCAGAAGAGCGCGAGGACAAAGGCGCGATGGCGTTTACGATCATTCTCCAGAAGCTGGTCATCCTGGAGCGGGCCATGCAGGCGATCCCGCCATTGCTGAAGAAGATCGTCGATCACCTGGAAGCCCAAGGGCAGCAGCCGGGCGTGGACGTGGCGCGTTATGAGGTCCTCTATCCCGCGATCACGGCAGATGAGACACCGACGCCGCCAGACGTGCGGGCCGCCGATCCGTTGCCCACGCGGCCACCCCGGCGCTGGTGGCGCTGGTTTGTGAAGGAAGGCTAACCGGCATGGTGTACTGGCAGTTTCTGCTCGCCGTGGGGCAGTGGGCGCAGGAGCATTCCGCCCTGATGCTCGCCTGCTGGGGCACCGTCGTCGTGGTGCTGGGGGGACGAGAGGTGCTCCGCATGATCGCGCGAAGGGGACGGTCGTGACGCTGTTCGAGGGTCTCGTAGCCTTAGGCCACTGGGGCCAGCAGCATCCCCGCCTGATCTGGGGGACGCTGGCCGGTGGCTTCCTCCTGGGGGGAGGGCTGCGCCTGGTGACGGGGGGCCATCGGCGCCGTCGCACGATGCATGGATCGGCGAGGTGGGCAACCTACGGCGAGGTCAAGCGCAGTGGTCTGTCACGGACGCATGGTGTGGTGGTGGGGGAGATGCAGATGCAGACCTTCTACGATAATGGCGCGAAGCATGTCTTTCTGTGCGGCCCTACGCGGTCAACGAAAGGTGTCTGCCATATCCAGCCCACCCTCCGGACGGGATGGCGCCAGAGTGCGCTCATCCTCGATCCCAAGCGCGGCGAAAACTACGACCTGACGCACGAGGCCAGAAGGCAGGGGGGGCGTGTCGAGGCCTTCACCCCGTATCAGTTGCCCCAGGCGCGGCTCAATGTGATGGACACCATCCGTCTCAAGACGCTTGATGAACACGGCGATGCCCTGACGATTGCCCAGAGCCTGGTGGCCCCCTATAAGATGATCGCCGAGAACGCCACCAGCCTGCACTTCCGGGAACTGGCGTCCCTGCTCCTCACCGCCGCGCTGCTGCATGTGAGCTACACGGCCCCGCGTCGCTCGCTGGCCGCCGTCTGGCACTTCCTCACGCAACAGCACCGCACCCTGGGCGAGTGCCTGAAGACGATGCGCACAACGCCGCAGACCCCGCATGGGGTGCATCCGACGATTGCCCAGTTCACCGCCGCCATCCAGAACATCACGGGCGATCGGGAACTGAGCAGTGTCTGGAGCACGGTCGTGCGCCCACTCTCGCTGTACGCAGACCCGCTCATTGCCGCCAGCACGGACACCTCGACGCTGGCCTTGGGCGATCTCCAGCATGGCACGGAGCCGCTGTCCCTGTACCTGCTGGCGCCCTCGCCCCGTGCGCTGGAGCGCCTGCACCCGGTCTACCGCGTCATCGTCGATGTGGCCATGGCCCGGCTCACCGATCGCCCGGTCAGCGCCAGCGCGAGGCGGTTGCTGGTCTGTGCCGAGGAGTTACCGGCGTACGGGTATATGCACAGCCTGAACAAGGGGGCGAGTGATATGGCCGGGTACGGCATCAAGGGGTTCTACGTGGTGCAGGACCTTGATCAGTTCGAAGATGTCTACGGCAAGCAAAATAGCATCTGGGGCAATACGGAGACGAAGATCTTCCATGCCCCCGATAACGAACGCACGGCCGAGCGCGTCAGCCGCTACATCCTAGGGGCGGCGACGGTGGAGAATCCTGTCGCCTCGCGGCAGGGGTTCCTCAGGGATGGCTCGGTGTCCTATCAGCATGTGGAGCGCCCGCTCCTGACCACGGACGAGGTCCAGGCGCTCGACCCGGCCCAGATGATCGTACGGCGCACTGGAGCCAAGCCGATGTTGTTGTACAAGGTGGGATATGACCCGAAGAAGCGAAAGGAGGCGGCGGCGTAAATGTGGGACTTGATCTATATCGACATTGGCGTACTCGTCGTGCCAGTGCTGCTGGCGCTCCCGATATTCGCCCTCGTCCTGCTCGGGCGTGGGGCCTGGGAACTCTGGCAGTATGGGCGGCGGCGCGGACACATGCAGCACGCGAGGAAACAGCGATGCGGAACATACTGCGGAAAGCAACAACAGCGGGCATACCCCTGGCAGGCTATGCCCTGATCTACGGCGTGAGGTCGGCGGCAGCGGGCGGCTTCGGCATTGCCGGCCTGGATGCCTTTCTCACGACATTTGCGACTGGCGTGACCGGGATGGGGATCCTCATTGGCGGGGTGGGCCTGGCCGGGTACATTGGGTCGCAGATGGACAACCCGTTCAGTACAATACTTGCTGGCTCCATAAATTTTTTTACTAAGGCAGGTATTTTGGGCGGTGGGACGGCCATGCTCGGGACGCTCGGCCTGGTGGCAGGAGGGACGCTCTATTGACGTCCTCCGCCAGCCAAGGCAGGCGGATTCCCTAGGTTGGCCCTCAACGCCCTGAGGGGGGTCCTGTGCTGTGACCCTTACTTACTCTTGGCCCAGGACGCGAACGTCCCTACCAAGGGCGACAACGGCAGCGTCAGCCGTTGCAAGAGGCATCTGATGTGTGTCGTATAGAGGATAGCCAGCGATATGCTGAAACAACTACCCCACGACGCAGTACCTCGTATGATGCGAGCTTTGCGGTACAACTTTTACGCTGATCCCTACGATCAGCAACCCCGCGAAGTCGTATTAGAAAGAGCAGACATACTGCACAAAATTATATCAAATGAGTGTAGTTTTGTCTATACACACTGCGTTAGAGAAATGACGCTGCGCGTTAGGGAATTGCTGCGATGCAGCAACCTTTCATTCCCCTGTCAGCTCAAGCAGACAGCCCCCTGAAAGGAGACGAAATTGGCGGAACAGGGGTCGCTCATCCACGGCTTCCAGGTGCCCATCTTGCGCGGCGTCTGGGAGCGCATTATCACGTTCGGTGCCCCGCGCATCTACGCCCGTACCTGGGCCTGTCTGTGGCTGTTCATCGGGCTGATTCTGCTGACGTACTGGGGGTTTAGGTGGTTAGCCGTGCCGTTCCTGGGATGGCTCCTCGGGCAGGGCGTGCTCGTGCTGCTCACGCAGTGGAACCCTAGATGGGACGACATGATGTATGCACAGATGAATCAGCGCTATAAGGCGCGTTACTCGGCGGGATAAAGCGTGCGCTTGGACACACTGGATACTTGACGTCCTCTGCCCCGTAAACGAGGCAGATTCCCTACGTTGGCCCTCAACGTCCTGAGGGGAGACCTATGCAGTGTCTCTTACTTACTCGCGCTTCTCATCGCACGAGCGACCGTGCCTGCATCAAGCACGGGAAGAAGTCTCTTGGTGCATCCGTATGGGGCAGCCAGCACCAGGCTGTAGGTCAACTGCCGCGCGATGCAGACTTCATGTACGCGCTACGTTACGGTAGAGCTTTTACGGCTGTCCCTGTGACAGCCAACCGCCTAACTCTATTAGAAAGAGCAAGTACAACAGCATGAGTATATCAAACAAGTACAGTTTTGTCTATACGCAGTGTGTCAGGGAAATGACGCTCCGCGTTACGGAATTGCCGCGTTGCGGCAACCTTGCTTTCCCCTGTCTCCTTGAGGAGACAGGGGAAAGCAAGGAACTTTTGTGGAGAGGGGAGCGCTGGCCTTTCGGGGTGCAACTGCCCTCGGTGCAGCAGGAACGAGCACGATTGAGCACAAGGATCACGTGTGCACACAATCTAGAAAGCAGGCCGTGCCGTGGCTGAGGTCGAGCAGGTCATCCTCCGCTGTCAGCAGTGCCACGAGCCCGTCCGCGTCCCCCTCTTTCCCCTGATCAATCACGGGGAACGGGCCTGCGCCTGTACCTTCGTCGGCGGCACGGATCCCTGGCCCGACTGGTGGCAGGCGGAACGCGTGCAGGACGAAGGCGCCGGGGGCGAGGCGGCGCCAAGGAGAGAAGCCGTGGAAACGATTTGGAAATATCCGGTCCCCATCGCCGACACGTTCACGCTGGAGTTAGCGCCGGGGGCCCGACCGCTCAGTGTGCAGTGTCAGGACGGCGCCCCCTTTCTCTGGGTGCTCCTTGATCCCAGTCTGGGGCCTGAGCCCCGACATTTTCACCTGCTCGGCACGGGCCACCCCCGTGGCGCACGCTCCCTGGGGACGTTTCTGGGGACGTTCCAGCTTGCTGGCGGCACCCTCGTGTTTCACCTCTTTGCTGAGGATGCGTCCTGATGCCGGTCTTCGCTGAGTACGTCCGCCCCAAGCCTGCGCCGGATCGTGTCAGTGACAAAATGCCCTGGCGAGCCGTGATTGCGCCCGGCGTGGTGCTCCAGAAGGACCGCTGGCAGACGCTGCAACGCACCTATGCCGTGCGCGGCCCCGATGTCATGGGGCTGGCGCGCGAGGTGCAGGGGGCCCTCATCATGCAGGCCAACACGGTGCTCAAGAAGTTTGGGGGCAAGTGGATGCTCCACTCCGAAGCCCAGCGCGTGCGCGTCACCGACCTGCCGCCGCTGCCCGAGGAGACCCCGCTGCTCGTGCGGCTCCTCGACGCCGACCACCGCGCCCGGCTGCTGGCCCATCCCGGTATCCGCGAGACGACGTACTATCTGACGCTTTCCTGGACGCCGCCGCCGCCGAGCATGCAGCGCTGGGGGGGCTGGTTCGTGCGCGGGCCAGGGAGCCCGGCGCGACCGACCCACGGCCTGGGCACCGTGGTGCGGGATTTTCTGGACCAGGCCGATTACTTCATGGACTTGCTCAAAGGCGTGCTGGCGGAATGCCGCCCCACCACCACACCGGAGACGCTGACGTATCTCCATAGCTGCGTGTCAGATCGCTGGTATAAGATCGGGCTGCTGGCGTCCCTCATGGATATCGATCACCAGCTCTGTGACACCGCCCTCGACCCGGCCGGCTGGTATCCGCAACTGGGGCGCTGGCATATCCGCGTCTGTTCGGTCAATGGCTACCCGCGTCAGTCCGTCGTCGGCATCATGCGCGACCTGGAAGCGTTACCGCTGGACTTTCGCTGGTGCACCCGCTGGCTGGGGCTCGAGCGCCATGTCCAGGACGGCATCTTGCGCAAAGCCCAGGGCGCCTGGGTGCACGAGGAAAAAGGTCTCAGTGATCGCCTGAGTGAGAACTTGAGCCATGAAGCCACTCGCGTGCTCAACCGCGACGCGACCAACAAAGCGGAGGATGTGGACATCGCCCGGCAGGAGATCGGCGCGGACCTGCTCGCCTATGGGCAGTTCACCAGTACCGTGACCGTCTGGGACGAAGACCCGGAGCGGGCCGATGAGAAGCGCCGCCTGGTGATGCAGGCCTTTGCCACGCGGGAAATTGCCACGGTGGAAGAAGGCGCCCACCTCGTGGCGGCCTGGTTTTCGAGCCATCCCGGCAACCGCGTCGACAACGTCAACCAGACCCACCAATCGTCGCTGACGCTGGCGCACTTCTGCCCCGGCCTGACGGCCGCCTGGCGCGGACCCGAGCGGGACACCTACCTCCAGGGGGGCCCCTGGTGCTATGTGCAGACGGAAGGCCACACGCTCTTTCGCATCGTCAATCATCTCAGAGACTTAGGGCATTTTCTCGTGCTCGGGGCCACCGGGGCCGGCAAGAGCACGCTGGGGAACTGGCTGCGCGCCATGTGGCTGCAATACCCCTCCTCCCAGGCCAAACTGTTTGACATTGATGGGCATGGCCGGCTGCTCACCCTCCTGCTCGGCGGGAGTTGGTTTGACCTGGGGGGCCCGACGGCTCGCTTTCAGCCCTTGCGCCACATCGACGACCCGCTCCGGCGTGGCATCGCCATCCAGTGGCTCCTCGACCTGATGGAGGAGTACCACGTGCCGGTGACGGCCACCGTGCAGGCGCACATTGGCGGCAACATCCTCAAGCTGCTGCGCTATCCCCACGGAGGACGCACGCTCAGTACCCTGCTCACGCTGATGGCCGACGGGGCCCGGGAGACGGAACTCAAAGCCAAGGCTGGTCGCATCGATGCCCAGGGGATCAGTCACCCCGATACGGACCTGCGTGCCCTCGTGAAGGAGTGGCAGGAGGTGCGCTGGGTCCTGCAACGCTTTGCGGATGGCGGGGAGTATGACGGGCTCTTTGACGGCACGGAGGATGATTTTGACGACAACCCGATCCAGACCTTTGAGCTGCGCGACCTGCTGCAGCGCCCCCGCCTACTCGGCCCGATCCTGCGCTACGTGTTCCCGCAGATTGAGCTGCAGATGACGACGGACCACCCCATGCTGTTCCTGTTTGACGATGTGGCTATTCCGTGGGAAATCCCGAAGATCCGGCAAGACTCGAAGGACTGGCTGCGCACCACGCGCAAGAAATCGGTGAGCCTGGGCTTCATGACCCATAGCCTCGCGGACATCTTTGGGGCGGAGGAGGGACGGATGAGCGACATGGGACCGATGCTGGTTGAGTCGTGCCCTGTCAGGTTCTATTTGGCCAATCCTGAAGCAGCCAAGCCGACCATCCGGGCCATCTACCGGCGCATTGGCCTGGAAGATACCGCCATTGACCAGGTGGCGATCATGCGGCCCCAGCGTGACGCCTATTACGAGCTGCGGGAAGTGGGGCAGCGGCCCTTCTCGCTGGCGTTCAGCCGCTTCATCCTGGATTGCATTGCTAGGAATACCGCGGAAGACCATCGGCTCATGGATGAGATACTGGGGAAGGAGGGCCGGGAAGGCTTTGCCGCCGCCTGGCTGCGTCATCATAACTATGAGGACATCCTGCATGCACACCAGATCTTCTGATCCCCTCGTCGCTCTGTGGCACGATACCACCCGAGCGCTGCACTGGCGCTCGTGGTGTCCTCTGCCCTCCCACGAGCAGGCGGTCATGCGCCTGATCCTTTGCCGGGAGTTGCAGGAGTTGGATCATGATCCGGCATGGTCGAAATCGCCGTGGGCATGGAGACATACACATTGGCAACTGCTTGAATTGAAAGCCTGTGCGGGGCACAGCGTGTGGGAGGGCGCGCGTGGAGACGAAGCATGAGACCCCAGGCATGCTGCACGCCACCGGCTACGTCGACCAGCTGCGGCGCATCGAGGATGCCTCAGCGGCGGAAGTCGAGCGCATCCAGCACGTCTACCGTGAGATCGAGCGCCGCGATGGGGCGGCCCAGTGGCACGCCGCCCTCTGGTTTCGCTTCGCCTGCCTGCTCGCCGTGGTGCTCATCGTGGCGGTGAGTGCGGTGGTGTATTTCGCCATGCAGGCCAGCCGGGTGCAGGCGTTCGTGCAGCCGGTGCAGGTGACGGAGGAGGGGAAGATGGTCCTGGTGGGGGTGCCCAAGGACCTGCTCGACTACCAGCCCGACGATAGCCAGGTCATGGATATGTTGGCGCAGTACGTGACCAAGCGGCGCTGGCGCGGGGACGAGGAGGGCTATAAGCGCACGCGTAACGACTGGGCGTGGCTTTACAGACACAGTTGCGGCTTTGGCTCTAAGCTGCTCGCCAACGACGAAATCAAGGAACTCCCCTTCAAGCCGAGCAAGATGCGGGCCTCCATCGAGATTAAGAGCATCACCAAGACGGCGACGCCCGAGAGCTGGCAGGTGGTCTGGCATGAGGTCAGTGTCGATAAGCTGGCTTCAACGCTGAAGGAGCAGGACTACGTGGGCACATTTACGGTCGGGAGGATGCGACCCAAAACCATGGTCGAAGCGATGGACAACCGCTTAGGTCTCTGCGTCAATGGTGTCGACGTCGCACCGAGGGCCGGGTCATGATGGCAACGATGATCCCGACAGTATGCATGCTGGTCCTGCTCCTTATGGGCTGTGCGAAGGAAGCGCCACCGCTGCCACCCGTGCCCCCAGCGCCCGAGGACCTGAGTACGTGGAGTCTTCCTGAGCTGGTGCAGCCGCCACCGCCTGAGACACCACAGGCCCAGTCCGCACCACCGGAAAAGCCGACCCCAGCCGAGCAAGTGCTCGACTTTGCCCCTGGCACCACGTTTAGCCTGACGGTCCCCGTAGGCGCCCCGCTCGACATCGTCATGCAGCGGGGCGAGGAAGTCCGCAACGTGATCGGGGGGGACCGTGCACCGGTCGAGGCGAACCAGACCACGCGCTGGGAACTGAAGGAAGGGGCACACGGCGTGGGCGACACCCTCCAGCACCATCTCTTTCTCAGTGCCACCCTGCCGGGCTTGACCACGGGACTGATCGTCACCACGACGAAACGCACGTATTACATCACGTGTAAAAGTGTCAAGACGTCGCTCATTCGCACGGTGCGCTGGCGCTACCCAGTGGAGACGACCACCCCCACCCTCACGCTCAAGGTGCCGCCGCTGCTGCCCGATCCGGCGCAGCCGAAGCACTATCATGTGGGGTATGCGTTGACCTCCGCCCAGAAGCATGCCCCCGACTGGCTGCCACGCGGGGTGTTTGATGACGGCCGCAAGATGTATGTGGTGTTCCCCGAGATCACGCTGTTTGAAGTGGCCCCGATGGTGCGGATGGTGGGACCGAATGGCCCGGCCCTGATCAATGCCCGCACCTTTCTCAACGTGCTGATTCTCGACCAGCTCGCCCCGCGCCTCGAACTCCGGGTCGGGCTCGGCGAGACGGCGGAGGTGGTCAGTATTGCCCGTGGGGCCTTGCGCACGATTGCGTGTCCAGGGGACGAGGCGTGCCCCGTATGGCCAGTCGCCGCGCCGGCCCTCGCGCAGCGTTCGCCCCCCGCGCAGCCACTCCCCGGTGCCGTGGGCACCGGAACGGTGTCGCATACCGACAGTCTCAGCGCCCCCGCCACGTATGCGCAGCCGCCGCAGCTCTACACGCATAGGCCAGCGCCTGGGTCATCACCCGTGCCGCCGCCGCCAGCGACCCCCGCGCCACAAGGAGCCCAGCCATGAATACAGAGACGCGTCGCGTCACGCTGCGCTATGGGCTCTGCACCATCCCCGCGGGTCGCACCCTCGACCGGTATCTGTTCAGCGATCTGGCGCATGCCAGACGGTGGCTGACGCAGCCCTGCGTGACGGAGTCGGACTATGAGGTCGCCATCGTGCGGGTGGCCAGGAGTACGCGGCGCTGTCCCGACTGTGGCTATCGGCGGGACATCTGGTTGCACCCGTTTCAACGCCTGACCATCGCGCAGTTCCTCGCGCAGAGCACCGCCTCGCCGGCGCCGCCAGACGGAGGCCAGCCATGACGCGCACCCCGGCCCCCTTTGGCACCCCAGCGACGCGCCTGCATGCGGGCCGTATCCTGCTGGTGCTGTTCCTGCTCGTGGGCGGCGCCTTCGCCACCTGGGCCTGGATCTTCCACCGCGGTGGTGGGGCCAGGACGACCGAGGCTGAGAAGGGCACCTCGCCGGGTTGGACGGCGGCGCAGATGCACTACGAGAAGCCAGAGGTCGTCGAGAAAGCGCCCCCACCCCCACCCGTCGACATGACGGCGGCTGAACTGGCGCGGATCAAGGCCATGCTGGCGCAACTGGCCGCCGAGCTGGAGGCCCTGAAGAACCGCAAGCCGCCCACGACGACGCCCGTGGTGCAGCAACAGCCGAAGCCCGAGCCACCGAAGAAGGTGCCAGGCAGCATGCTGTTCGTCAGCCACGAACCGAAGGAAGGGCCAGGAATGCCCAAAGTGGACGAGTATGTGCTGGCACCGGGCGCCACGAAAATTCCGTGCGTGATCGAAACGAGCATCAACAGCGATGTGGAGGGCTTTTTTACGGCCCGCGTCTCCAGCAATGTCTACGACACGGCGACAGGCCGACATCTCCTCGTGCCCCAGGGCTCGACCATTCTGGCGCGGGATCACTCGTTAGACCTGCTCTACGGCAACGAACGCCTGCCCACCACGAGTCTCACGCTGGCCCTGCCGGATGGCCGCTCGGTCGATCTGGGCAAGGCCCCGGTCACGGACCAGCAAGGTATATCAGGACTAACAGGAAGGGTCAATAACCACTACTGGCGCCTGTTTGGGGCGATCTTTATTGGCGGGGCGTTGCGGGGCGGCGTCCAGGCGATGCAGACCGGGCTGGCGCAAGCGGCCGGCGTGGGGCAGATCGCGGCAGGGTACGGGAGCGTGGTCAACCAGGCGCTGAGCCCTCGACTTGGGCGCGCCTTGGACACCAGACCCACGATTGAAGTGGACGCAGGACAAATCTGCAACGTCTTGCTGACCAAGGAGTTACGACTGCCTGCCATGTGGCAATAGGAGCTGGAGTATGTCCCAACGGTGTTGCGCGACCTGCCGCTGGCATGATGTCGAGGGGTTCTATGCCTTCTACGGCCAGAACGCGGATGGCATGGGCAATATGGGGTTTTGTCGCAAGGCACCGCCCTTGCCCGATTTCACCCGCTTGATGGGGCCGGTAGTCCAGGACGCCGACCGCATCGATCTCTTTGTCTTTGCCCTCTGGCCCGAAACAGACGACACCGACTGGTGTGGCGCGTGGGAGGTCCACGCGGAGGAAGCACCGCAAGGAGACACGCCATGAAGCATCGACCTTCCCCCTATGAGGCCCGCAGCGAGGGCGAACGCCAACGCAACAACGCCCGGCTCGGTACCCGCTGGCAGGAGCGCCCACTGACGCACGAGGAACGCCTCGCCCTGGTCCTGGAGCCGCGCCTGAAGCGGGAGTGGTGGGCCGGGTTCTGGTGGGGCTGGCTCTGGGGCGCCCGCTGGGTCGTGCTGCTGACATGCGGGCTGGCCCTCAGCGGCTGCATGGATGTGGCGCAGTGGCAGCTACGGACCTTCTACGGGCTGGATTGCCGGCAGGAAAAGCTGGTGGATGGGAAGTGCGTCCCGGTGAAGAAGGGAGGGTCGGATGTCCAAACTGCTCATCCGTAGTGTGCCTCTTGCCTGTTTTTTTCTGCTTCTTAAGAGCCAGTTAGCTATAAGTCAATTAGTTGTAATAGATCCGGGGGATATTGCTCAAAATACCATAACAGCAGCACAATCAGTGCTCATAACTATCGAAGAGACGATCCAGACGGCACAAGGTGTACTCAATCTGACCCTCCTGGAAAGCATCATCAGCACAGGAGGTATCCTGGAGGATATCGCCCTGCTAGGCCAGCTCATGGAAGAAGCCTCGCAGATTTCCACCGACTTGAACTCCCTGCAGGCCCAGATCGACACGCTCATGCACTGGCAGACCGCGCCCGACACACGCGATGGGCTGGCGACCCTCATCGCCCAGTATAAACAACTGAAGCAAGAACTCTACACCTACGCCGCCCGCGTGCAGACGCTGATGCGCACCGCCATCACGACGGTGCGGCACATGCAGATGCTGCTGGAGACGCTGGCGCAACTGGTGGGCAATCTGCAAGGCCAGCAAGTCGTGGCGCAACATGCCGCAGCGATGCACAAGCATCTGGCCAACCTCTCCGTGCAGCACGGGGCCTACTATCAGGCGAAGTCCCTGGACCAATTGATGGAGGGGGTGACCATCGAGAGCATCAGGAAGATTCAACAGCGGCGCATTGAAGACTGGCCCAGCTTCTGAGGTGAGACGTGCTGACGCTTATTGACGACATCACCGGCGCCTTTATCGCTGCCCTCGCGAACGGCTGGGCCACCCTCGCCACCTTCACCCTGCCCATCCTGGGCGTGTGTGCGGTCATTAGCTTCTATCGCGAGTACAGCACCACGGTTATGTCGAGCGGGGCCGGGATGGGCGATGCCATGGCCCACGGCATCCTGCTCATCTTCGCCTCAGGGTGCTACCTGTTTCTGCTCACCAACCTCTTTCCCATCGCCCAGGCGGCGCTCAACACGGTGTTCTACTGGGGCCTGCTGGGGGCCGGGGGCGGTGCGACCACCGCCCAACTCCAAGCCCCGTCGTTTATCTTTGAGACCGGTCTCAAGGCCGCCAAAACCATTGCCGATTTTGACACGGTGATGCGCTCCGCCGCCACCATGTTTCACCTCGCCAATCACCCTGGGGATCTCCTCGCCTACTGGGCCATCATCCTGGCCTTTCTCGGGGTCACGCTGCACGTCTCCATGATGCTCATCGAGTTTTACTTAGCTGTCATGCTCTCGTCGGTGCTGATCCCGTGGGGCATCTGGCGTCTGACCTCGGGCATCGCGGAATTTAGCCTGGGGTGGCTCATGGGGAGTCTCATCCGCGCCCTCGTCACCAGTGCGCTCATTGGCGTGGCGACGCCGACGTTTACCTTGCTCAATCAGCCCACGGACGCTGGCGGATTCTTTACCTTACCCCAGACGTTTCGCCTCGTAGCGGGCTCCATGCTCTACCTCGTCCTGTGCTGGGTCATTCCCGTGCGGGCCGCGACGCTCGCCGGGCAGGCGTCGCTCGGGCTGACCGGGTCGACCTTGCTGAGCGCGGCCATGTCGGGACAGCGCTTTGCGACGATGGCGTCGAGCGTCACGAGTAGTGCGCGGCGTGTCATTTCACCGCTGGTGAACCGGACCTATTAACCCAAGGAGACCCCATGATTCCTGCGACGGTCCCTCTCGTGATTGTCGTCTGTGCGCTCGTCGGCAATGTGCTCGGGAATTATCTCTGGCAGTGGTGGACGGATCGTGACTTCGCGCGGGCCAGCGAGCGGAGTTTTTATCAGGCCGTGCTGGCACTGACCATTATTCTCGGCCTCTGGTTCGCCCACTAGGAGGAGCCCTCATGACCCGTGAAGAACGTATCGCGTTACGCGAACAGCGGCTGCAAGAAGCCCTGGCGAAGACCCGCCGCCAGCGTGCCCAACTGGAGTCCCAGCAGCGCACGGCCGAGCGCGCGGCGAGGGCCAAACGCCGCCAGCGCGTCGGCACCCTGGCCGATGAGGCCGGGCTGCTGGCGTGGGACGACGCGACCCTGGCGCTGCTCTTCCAGGTGCTGGTGGGGCTGCGCTCGACCCCCAACCCCATCGCCGTGCTGGAGGCCCTCCTCAGCGATCCGCCCGAGGTGCTGGCGGAGACTGCCGCTGCCGCTGGCCCCTTCCTCCTCGCTTCCTTCCAGTCAGACTCGTCAGAAGTCTCTGGGGAGGAGAGGGGGCATTTGCTCTCCTGATCGTGGGAAACAACCTGTGCATTAGGGTTTTCTCGGTGAGGAAGCTCTGAGGGAGCGCGAGGTGGCCCAGCTTTACTTCCACAGAAGCGTCTACAAGAGTGGGAACAAACAGGCCACAGCGAAGGTGCGCTATCTCACCAGGAAGCCTGGCCATACCCTGAGCCGTGCGGATCAATACGAGCGGTTCATCGCCGAGGGACGCGAAGACCTGTACTATACCCAGACACGCAATCTGCCCGACTGGGCGAGGGGAAGTCCCCATGTGTACTTTCGAGAGGCCGCCGAGTATGAACGGGCCAATGGGAATGCGTTCGAGGAGTGGAAAATCATGCTACCCCAGGACCTCAGCCCACGGCAGAACATGGCGCTCATGCGCGACCTCGTCGACACCATTGCCGGAGACCGGCTGCCCATGACGTATGCCTTCCATTGCCCGACCACCATGGCAGGGACCAAGGCGCAGCCGCATCTGCATCTCATCCTCTCGGCCCGACAAAACGATGGGATTGCGCGCACACCCCAGCAATACTTCAAACGCTATAATCGCACGCACCCCGAGCGCGGCGGTGCCCCGAAAGACCCGGCCCTGTATCACCTGAAGGCGGTGAAGCAGTGGCGCATCACGATCACCGATGTCGTCAATCTGCACCTAGAGCGGGCGGGCTGTGAGGGACGAGTCCATCCTGACACGCTGGAAGCCCAAGGGATCGAGCGCACGCCCGAGCCGAAACTCCTGCCCTCCGAGAGCCGCGCCTATCGGGAGCAGGGCATCGTCAGTCCGCGCATGCAGGAGGTGCTCACCATCCGGGCGAATCGCGAGCGCACCCGTGCCGATGAGCAGGCGAGCGCGGTAGAGTACTGGGACAGCAGGAAGGCCGAGCTGGGGCTCACCGATACCATGGATCTGCCAGCGCAGCTCACGGTCATTGGTGAGGCGCGAGCCCTGGTGCGGGACCAAACCCCGGCGCAGCGGCAGGAGCAGGAGGCGCAGCGGCTGCACGAGCGCGGGCAGGAGGCGGCAGACGATGCGTGGCTGGATGCGGTGCTGCTGTGGGCGGAAGAGACCGGGGCACGGGCGCTGCGTGACATGGGGTGGGAGGCAGTGCAGGAAGCGCGCGAGGTCGGGCAGGAGGGCCTAGAGGCGGGGTTGCGCCGCGAGCGGGTCGTGGCTCAAGAGTGGGAGGGCGTGGAGCAGGACCTGGCGGCACTGGCCAGGCAGCTCGACGCGCTGGACACGGGGGCTGGACGGAGCGGGCGCGTGCCGGTCAGGCTGTGGGACAAGGAGCGTGAACAGGGGTGGGGCATTTGACAGAAAGGAATCTTTATGATCACGCGACCGTGGCGTCTGCTCACCATCGCCGGGCATGAGGTGCTCTTGTGCCTGCTGTGTGATCGCTATAGCGCCAATCCCAATGACATCAAGGCCCTTTTCTGTGGGTATTGTGGCGTATGGCTGGCCACGGTCGTCGACGACTACCAGCGCCCGGATGAAGACCTCTTGCCGCCACGCCACGCGGCAGGGCCACCGCCAGAAGGAGGCCGGCCATGACGTGGCTGATCGCGGCGTGCAGTCTCTGCGTGCTCGCCATGGCGTGCTTTCTCGTCTGGGGTATCACCACGGAATACGCCGCAGCGCTGCCCCAGCCGGGCGAATACTGGTGTCTCAAGGTGTTGTGGGGGGTAGACGACCCCTTTGAGCCGGCGGAACTCTATAGCCCCGTCCGTATCGTCGAGGTGCGCGCGGGGTGGATCCGGTGCACCGATGTGCTCGGCATGGAAGACCGCATGCCCATCGCGGACTTGACGTACGTCCGAGCCCGCTGTCCGATCCAAGACGCGGTACGGCAACCTCGCGTCCGGTAAGTGTGCTATGATGAGCGGGCACGCCAGAGGAGTTGGTCCCCTGGCGCACCCTGACCACACGATCTCGCTGGAGGACATCGCATGGCTATTTCAGATCATACCCCGTCCGTCTATGCCTCGCAGGGGCTCTGGCGCTATCAGGGCCGCAATCGCGCCATCACCATCGCCGTGCTGAATGGCGTCTCACCAGCCAACGTCAGTTCCATCCACAAGCTCCCCGTGCGGCGGATTATGCTGATCGTGCGCAAAGTGCTCGCGGAGGCGAGGCCGGACCTGGTGGACGCGGGCGGATTCGCCGTGGCGTGGAGCTTGACGCTCACGGAACTGCGGGCACAGCGGGGGCAGTTCGGGCTCTAAAACTTCTGTTTGTGTTGCAGATATACATCTATCTGATGTATACTAAGCCATGGAACGCATCACCGTTTTTCTCACTGCACAACAAAAGCGCCGTCTTGAGCGTCTTGCAGAGTCATTGGGGCTCAAGTTTGCGGAATTACTACGCCGACTCCTTGACGAAGCGCTTGACGCCCGCGAAGCGCGCAACCACGCGCGAGAGTAACCAACTATGGGACGGTTTCTTCGGAGTAAACGCCAGCGAGCATTCTTATTCTTTACGGCTAACGGCACATGCCAACTGTGTGGAGAGCCTCTCACGCCAGATTGGCAGGCAGATCATAGACAAGAGTGGTATATCACGCACCGTACAAACATCTTCGAACTTCAAGCCGTCCATCCCTCGTGTAATCAGGAGAAAGAACGCCAACGAAGGAGAAGGCATCTATGACGCCTTTCATGAATTTTGCCGCCTATAGGCCGGGGCAATACGCAGGGCATTTAGTTATTTATGAACGAGTAAGCTCCGGGGAAGAATTTACCACCATCGTTCTGCCGACGCGGTATGGAAAAACGGATCTGATGCGCGGTAGTGCCTTACATTTGTATCATGACCAGTTTATCAGTGGCGCTCTGGTCCTGAGTCCGGGCGTCGTCTTGCGGGATCAAGTGGTTGATCGCGAGAAATGGGCGAAATTCCTCCAACGTTATCAGGTGACCATACCGAATATTCGCTATAGCAGTTTGTCAGCCAAGCATTATCTGCCCCATGTCGATTTCGCGCAGAATGGTGAAATGCTCACATCGGTCAGTATGCAGTTAGTGGATAACAATGTGGCGTTTTTTCAACAATGGGTCGACCATCGGCGCCATACGACAGGGCTTCCTGTGCTGGTTTATATTGATGAGGCGCATACAGGCAGCGAAGACAATAGTTGGGGGGACACGGTCTTTAAACTCGTCCAAGCAGGAGCCCGTGCGGTGTTATTAACCGCCACCCCTATACGAAGCGATAAGAAACGTATTCCTGGTTTTCCCTGCCAAGAAATCGACCGTCAAGAGGCCCGACATTATGCAACACGGCCTCATGAAAATCCTAGTTGGGTCTATGTCGATGAATCTGCTGCTACGGATTATATATGGCGTCTTGTCCCGCATCACATGACCTCGTTTCGAGAAGCGTGGGATGAAGATCTGCTGGCAATGATTTCCAAGTTTCCCTTTGACGTGAATCTAGAGGAAATTCATCTTGATGGGGAGAGCGAAACAGGATTGCTCTCAATGTTAAGTGAGACCAAAGCGCGGAAGTATATGGATCGGTTGTGTCGCGATCCCAAAGTCATGCGGGAAGGCATCAGACTCTTTGTGAACAATCTGCACGCCTTGCGCAAACTTGACCCCGCGATAGCTGGAATCATTTTTTGTGGCAACGACACGATCAAGGGCGATGAGCATGCGACGAATGCTCATGCACGCAGCCTCGCAACGATGATCGCTGAGCTTGATCCATCGTTACAGAGCGTTATCGCCACGTCGGCGCATCCTGAGGATGAAGCAGAGACCCGCATTAAAAGGTTTGCCTCCGAACACGACCCCGTCGGTGATGTGCTTATTGTGAAGCAGATGGCAGGTCGTGGGATTGACATTGAACGGCTCAAAGTCATTCTTGACTTATCGCCTATTCGTGCAGAAGCCGCCTGGATTCAACGCATTATGCGAGCGGCAACCCTCTATAAACACCTGCCAGCCATTTATATCACGCCTGACGATGTGCGCAGCCGGACATTGTTTGATCGCTTGGTCGCGAACCAAGGAGGCGAGATCAGTACACGAGAAGTCGGGGAATTGTTGCGCAGTTATGAAGCACAACGGCAGGCACGCACGTATACAGGGGTGTATGTGGAAGGCACGGCAGCAACGGATTTTCAGGATACCGAAGGTCGAGAGGGACAACCGCCAGTCTATGACCTCGTACAGTTACTCATTAAGACCTATCCAGGATTCCTGAATGGCAATACCCATGCAGGCCTGGCCGAAGTTATTACGAACGGAGGGTTTACGATTCGTCCCCCGCAAGGAGCGTCTATGGATATGACCATGCTCTTGCAGCAAGAACGTGAGGTCGCCACGACGTTGGCCAAACTCATTACGGCACTACGGCGGCAAGGTCGCACGTATGTACAGGCCGATTATAAGGTGGCTATTCAGCAAGTGTGGATCGAGGCCTATCAAGCTGCCGGCGTCCCTGTAGGCATGGCATTAGCGAAAATTCCCGATCTTGAGTGTCTCAAGCGACTCAATCGCATTTTGACACAGATGGAGGCGAGGGAAAGGGGTATTAATGGTACTTACAGAGCGTGATCTTGCCTGTCGTGGGCCACGGAGCGAGAAACCTGTAGGAAGTATCGCGTGGTGCTGGCAGACGATTGACTTGCTGCAAAACCGCTGGAACCGCAAGGATTTTACAGATCAGCAATGGGCAGAAACCCTTGCGGAACTGCGCCAACATGAAGTCTGGAATGTGGTTCCCCCAGAGCAGCCGTATGGTGATCTTAACACCTTGCTGCAAGCGGAAATTGGTCGCAGTTTGCCTGAGGCAACCGCGACTGTCAAGGCCTATATGGACCATGGGGGAGATCGACGCTCACAGCAGTTTCAAGATAACAATTGTAATCTTGAAAAGCCAACACAAGGCAATTCTCCTCGCTATCTTCGTCAACGTCTGAAGAAGGAGTATCCTGACATCTATGCTGCGCTCGAACGCAAAGAGTATCGCAGTCCATATGCTGCGGCCAAAGCGGCGGGTTTCGTGCGCGATGCGACTGCGCTGCAACTGCTTAAACGCGCGTGGGATAAGGCCAGCCCTGAGGAACGGCGGCGCTTTGCGCGTGAAGTCGTCACCAGTGAGGAAGACAGGGAGATGCTCATGGAGGAATTGGCTTGTATGAAAGGGGCTGACTAAATGCGCCCACTGCCCCCCTGGCCCCGCCGCTGGATGCAGGCCCTGCCGCCCATTTCCGACCGCGCCTGGGTGCTCGGCTTCATGGTGATGCTCTTCCTGCTGGGCGTGGCCTGTGGCATGATGCTCTCGCTGCGGGACCCCGTCCATCGGGCACAGACCCAGCTCTACTGCGTGAGCGAGCACCTCGCAATCCTGGAGCGCCTGCGCAGCGTGGAAGACCGCCTCAAGGCCCTGGAGGAGCGGATGGCGCAGGAGGTACGGCCATGACTGTCCCCAAGCGACAGTTTCTGTCTTTTCCGTCGGCCCTGGAGCGCGAGGCCGTGCAGGCCCTGGATGCCGTCGTGGCCCATCCGACGCACCGCGACAGCGCCATGCGCATCTATGCCACGGCGGTGGCGAAGGAGCGCTACCGAGCATTTATGGCGCGCTATGGCGTCCACCCTCGCACGGATGGCCATGTCTGCCTGTATCGCCTCCTAGGCAGTCAGCGCTGCCCAGAACGTGGGTCATTTCACTGTGATTCGCCGTATATCCTGCCTGGCACGGATCATACGTCGGAGTGGATGAAGGAGCGCCGCACCTATTGCCTCGTCTCACAACCGTATGACTGGTCCTGGCGCACGATGTGTGCGACGGTCGATCTGGGGCGGAAGATGGGGTTTGAGGTCACCGTGGAGGCGCAGCAGAGTTGGCATTTTCCGGGCTGGACGACGCTGGTCATGTATACCAAGGCCTAGAGGAGCACCAGCCATGAGCACCGCCGACCCCCTCGTGAGTCTGCCCAGTCTCGGGCGCAGTGTGGTCATCGCCATTGCGCTGGCCGATGGCCTCCTTGGCACAGGTGTCCTCGCCGCTGCCACCATGCTCCTGCATCTGCTGGTGTGGCGAGAGGAGCGCCAGCCATGAGCACCACCGACAGCCCGTGGGACGATACCGCTGATCTGCCTAGCTGGCATTATGCGTCCATCTATGGCCCGGAGGCAGAGTTCGCGCGGTTTCGTGCCCGCACCCAGGCGCTGGCGCGGAAGTATGAGGCAGAGCGGGTGGACTGGGCGCTGCTGGAGGCGCGTTCTGACCAGATCCTGGAGACGCTCAAAACCCTCAGAGCACGGTACCATCCACCAGCCCCACCAGCGCCCTAACCGGCACCAAGACGCAGCTCCGCCCTCTCCATACCCCTTATATATATAATATATATAGATATATAAGGGGAATAGTACAGCAGGTTTTATGTATAGTTTTATACCTGATAAAGTCTACGCCAGACCCATCGCACGCGCAAGTCTTTTTTTTGTTTGTTAGGTGCAACTCTCGCCTTTACGCCGCCTCAAAAAGGTTTACAATCACCACACACTGCCGGTGCGGCAGATCATTGCTCGCAAGAAAGGGAACGTTATGGTGTTGCACCTGCGGGCTGTGCGCCAGGCCCAGGGCAAAACGTTGGAAGATATTGCGACGCCACTGGGGTGCTCGATTGCCCGGATCTCCCTCCAGGAGCGCCAACTCTATGCGCTCCGGCTGACGGATTTTGTGGCGTGGGCGCTGGTGCTGGAGACGCACCCGCATGCCCTCGTCTCGTATGAGGAATTCCCCCTGCTGGCGTGTCCCTGCGGGGCACCGGAGGCAGAGCCATGATGACCTTGCAGAGCGTTGAGGAGCTGTGGATGTGCCTCATGCTCGTGGCGACCCTACTGGCGCAGGCCCACACCGCCGTCCTCACGCCGGACCAGATGGACCTGCTGCACCAGCTCCGCACCCGACTGCACGCCTCTGGGGTGACGAAAGCATCGGCACGCCAGGCGACGGCGGATATCGACGCGTTCCTGGCCACGCTGGACGAGGGCTAGGCGATGCCCGGATCTTCGACCTATCACCGCTATCGGTCCACCGGACGGTGTGGCTATTGTGGCGCCCCCAACGATCAACCGCGGTATTGTGCCTGTTCCCAGTGCTATATACCCAGACCGCGGCGGCGGCAGGCGCAGGAGTATGCCCTCGTGCTCTATACCCGCCGCACGCAGGGCCATGCCCCTATGGAGATCGCGTGTTGTGGCGCGTGGCAACCGATCGAGAGTTTTCCCGTGCGCATGCATTGCTGTGGTCGCGTCTTTGCCGCCACGCCCTAGGAGACAGCCGTGCAACACCTCATCCTACGCTGCTGGTCCTGTGACGCTACCTTCGTCACGCAGAACGCCCTCTCGACGCATCACCTCGACACGCACGAACGCCCACTGCCCGCGAGCGCCGGCGCCCGTGAGGTGACGCCACGCCAGGGGCGCTTTGTGCCCCCGAACTGGCGGGCACAGAGCCGCGACGAATGGTATAGGAACGGCCTCCACCCCCCACAAGCCTAGAAGGAGATCCCGCGTGGACCGTATGCCCCAGAGCACCGCGCAGCTCAAAGCCTGGCTGGCCGCTCGGCCCCAGGTGCAGGTCGTGGAGGAGTCGGGAGCGCGTCGGCCCGTCTCCATGCCGACACGACCGCTCCCGGCCAGCGATGCGGAAGAGGCACTGCTCAGCGAGGTACGCACCCTCGCCACGCAGTACGGCTGGGTGGGTGAGCACAGTGTGCATCCCCAGGATGGCATACGCTGTACGCTGGTGCGGGGGACGGATGTGCTGGTGGTGCAACTGCTCAGGCGGGGGCAGAAACTGACGATGGTGCAGCAGACGTGGCTGCACGTGCTGGCCCATACCGGAAAAATTGAGACCTATACCTGGCGCAGTGGCCATGCGGCCGATCGCGCCGCCATGCAGGCGCGGCTATCACGCCGGGACGCACGCGATGCCACCGACGAAACATGACGATCCGCGTCGGCGCCAGGACGGCCAGGCACCTCTGGTGCTGCCCCCGCAGGGCTATTACCTCGCCAGGGGGCAGGATGGTGTGTGGCGGGCGACGACGCTGGGGCTACTGCGACGGCTGCGGCAGGCGACACCGCAACCGCTTGAGGTGAGGCGTAACTAGAGATTGAGGATAAGTGATTGAATTATCGCATGTTATGTGATATAATAACGGGAGGGAGGGGAACGTTTCGCCCGTTCCCCTCCCTCCCAATAACCCTGTAGCTGATCGGAGCTAGCAGTGGCTGCACACGAGTCTACCATATCTGCACCCATCGTGGACGCCTGGGAACAGTGCTATAGTACAGGTTGGTCCGACATTGTACCAGAGGCCTTCTCGCATCCCGCAAAATTTTCTTGTCGCTTGATCCAGCGCATCTATGCCCATGCCACCGCGGAAGGCTGGCTGGCTGACGGCAGCGTCTGCCTGGACCCCTTTGCCGGAGTCGCCTTGGGGGCACGCTATGCTCTGCCCTACGGTGTGCACTGGATCGGGATCGAACTCGAACAACCTTTCTGTGATATCGGGGCGGGCTGTGACTGCACCGGCATCACCCCGGCGGACTGGCGCCGCTTCGCAGGTCGCTGGACGAAAGCCCGCTACTTGGACGGTCGGCACTGGTGCCCGGCCTGTATGCAGGCGGTGAGTCAGGTGACCGGCGAGCGTCCAGCCACGCGGCGCACCTTTCGCACCGCCTCTGGCAGCACGACGCGCACCGTGCCGTACAGCCCGCTCCCGCTGCCAGATCGCCACGATGGGGTCAGGCCGCACCGGCCGGCACAGGCGCGGAGTCTGTGGGACGTGCCGGTGGTCAGCTACGGGCGTAGCAGCGGGGTGGTGCCGTCGAGTAGGCCGCATCACTATGAGGGGAACTTGGAGCGCTGGGCCCGGCTGGGAACAGGGACTGGGCGGCTCATCCAAGGTGATAGCAAAGGATTACGCGCGATAGTGATGGAAGAGGTGGGACTCTGCGCGTCCTCGCCCCCGTATAACCTCCCCATGTCGCAAGACCACAACGGCAGTAAAGGGGGCACACGCGGCACGATACCGAGCGAGCGTGGCGCCTTCGTGCAATACGGCACTACGCCTGGGCAGCTCGAAGGCCTTCCCCCCGGCCAGGTGGAGGTCGTGCTGGAGGCGGCGCTGGGGCCGCAGATGGATCTGGCGGTAGGAAGCCCGCCCTTTGGCGACAGCGATGCCCGCAAGGGTGGCAGTGATCTCTATACCCGCAAAGAACTCCAGCGCGGCCGCAGCCCGCAGAGCGCGTCGTTCGCCGGCCATGCCGTGACCCAGCCCTACGGCACCGATCCGGCCCAGCTCGCCAACCTGCCAGCCGGGCAGCTTGATGCGGCGGTGGGGTCGCCGCCGTATGAGGGAAGCAATCAGCGGTATACAGAAACCGATGGATGTATCACGCGCCTCACGCAGGCCGGAAAAGCACGGGCAGACCATGGCTTTCTCCGCAACACCCATAGCTATTCACGTGACTACGGCACCCACCCTGACCAGCTCGGCAATACCCAGGGCACGACATTCTGGGAAGCGGCCAGGGTCATTATCGAACAGGTCTATAGTATCCTGCGTCCCGGGGCCGCGTGTATCTGGGTCGTGAAGAACTATGTAAGAGATGGGAAGGTGGTCCAGTTCACTGAGGACTGGGCCAGGTTAAATATGGCGGTGGGCTTCGAGTGGCTGCACCACCACCAGGCCCTGCTCGTCGAGGCGCACGGCACGCAAGAGACGCTGTTTGGTGGGACCGAGAATATGAGGACAGAGAGGAAAGGTTTCTTTAGGCGTTTGGCCGAGAAAAAGGGCAGCCCGCGCATCGACGCCGAGGACGTGCTCTGCTTTCGCAAGCCAGCCGGGCCAGCGCCCGAGACAGGGGTGCAGGTCGTGTGCTGTGTAGGGTCGCCGCCTTACTCGTCTCGCACCGTCCACGATGGGAACGGGATTGACTGGACAAAGGCTGCCAGTCCCACAGGAGGCCGGCTAACCCCAGGACGGGAAATCGGCAGCTATGGCACCACCCCCGGCCAGCTCGGAGCGCTCCCGGCGGGATCGTTGGGCTGTGCCCTAGGGAGCCCGCCGTATGCCGGGACGACTATCGCGCATTGTGAGGGCACTATGAGCGGCGGGCCTGGTGGTCGCACGGCATCAGCCCTGACCAACGTGAGCGGCAACATCAAGCAGGTCGGCTGTGGCAGTACGTGCGGCAATCTCGGCAACCTGCCGGAGGGCCGTCACCCATGAGCGAAGGAGGTGCCCCATGCCCGCACCCAGCCCCGCCAACGACGAGACCGACGGCCGCCGGGTCCTGGTGATTGTGGAAGCGCCGCCCCCACCGCCGTCGCTGGTGGCCGTGGCATTCTGGATGGGCCTGCTCGTGGGGCTGCTCCTGGGCGCGGTAAGTATGTGGCTGTACGTACGTTGAGAAAGGAAGCATCGCATGTCCCTGACACACCGCGAGCGCGCCGCCATCGACAAGAGTGCGCTGTTTATCGTCTTTGTCACGCCGGAGTGGCTCCGTGATGACAACTTCCAGGCTCAGGCCCAGGCGCGCTATGCCCAGCGCCAGGGCAAGCCCTTTCGCGTGCTGGTCTATCCCGGCGCGCGACTGCCCGAGGACTCCTTCACAGGGGTGGTGGATCTCCAGGTTGCGCACCTGCCCTCCCGCGAGCCTGACGCCACCGTTCGCCAGATACGCACGTGGGTCGAGGAGATGCGGCCATGACGTACGTCTACTCGACTGGGCCCCGACGGCGCCTCGTCCTGGGCGATAGGCAGACCCGCCACCAACTCTGTCTGCCGGTGAGCCCGGAGGTGTACGCCGTGCTCGCCGCCATGGACGAGGCGGAGCTGGGCCGGGTGCTCCCGCTGCTGAAACTGGCGCTGGGGGAGGCGCTGACGACGTGGCAGGACGAGACCCCGCTCACTCTGCGCACCATCGCCCTGCGGTATGCCCACGGCCAGCGCGTGCATCTTCCCGAGGCCCAGGGGATGGGGACGGTCGTCCAGCAACGGGTCACCTGGCGCGATGTGCTGGGGCCGGTCGTGGAGTATCTCGTGCACTGCGAGGGCACCGGGGCACTGGTGGGCTGGCACGCGTGGTATGCCGAGCCGGACCTGGAGCCGGTGCCAGAGACAGGAGATGACGCATGAGGGATGCCGAGCAACGGGAAATGCTGGAGACCGAACTGCGGCACGTGCGGCAGGCGCGGACGCGGTTGATGGCCGAGGTGGACGCCCTCCTCGCGCGTGAAGAAGCGCTGCTGGATCAGCTCGTGGCGCTAGCCGCCGTACCGCCGGACGCGGCGGTGCCCCATGGCTGACGAGAGCGGCTACGCGCCCCTGCGCTGTACCTGTACCGCCATCATGATCTGTGAGGCGTGTAACGCCTGGAACGGGCGCAGTCGGGCCACGGAGCGGAAGCCCCGCCGCAAAGCGCCGCGGGCGACGTGTCTGGCACATCGGCATTACCAGCAGGGGTGTGTGCGCTGCCTGGGGGCCAATCGGGCGTACCAGCGCTGGCGGGCGCGGGTCGCACCCGAGGCGCAGCTCTAGTCCCCGCGCAGGGGCAGGAAACTCAGTTGCCCGAGCGCCTCCTTGCCCAGCCGTCGGGTTTCCGCCGCATGGCGTTGGTGCAGGACGATATCGGTGCGGCAATGACACCGGTTGCACATGGCCAGCACATGCGCCGGGATGATGCAAGGGGGATCACACGCACAGACATGCGCCACGGTGAGCACGACCACGCCCCGCGCCCAGCGAGCCGAGGTGTGGTCGACCTCGACACAGCGGCGCGGACCGGGATGGGTGCAGTGCAAGCCGCACAGCCCGAGGCCCGTGCACTCGCAGCGGCCCTGGGCGCGTTCGTAACGAATGTGCCGCGAGAAGGCCGGCCACTCTGGTGGGTAGACAGGGCGCGGGCGTCGGGCCATAGCTCTCTCCTAGGGCGTCGCCGCATCGCCACGACGCGGGCGCTGCCGGCGCTTTGGCTTCTCCGCCAGCAGCGTCTCCAGCATGCGCCTCAGGCCAGCCAGCGTGGGGGCAGAGCCGCGCAGGGTCGGGATGGTGCGGTTGTTGAACTCGACCCGCCAGGCATACCCGGCTCGGGCACGGTCCTCGTCATGGGTAATGGTAATGACCATATACGGGTGCTCCTGGGGGGCCACGCCTGGTGGTTCTTCGGTGGGCAATCCCATCAGCGTGCGGACATGCCACTCCATGGCGCTCTGGGCCCGGCTGTAGGCGTCGGGATCGCGGGTCCGCAGCACGGCGCCCTGGAAGTAGAGATAGTGCACGAGCGACGCGGCGGCGGCATGGCGCAGGGTGGGGGTCGGCGCCGCGTCAAAGGCATCGAGATAGTCGTAGACCGTGGGCATAGGCACCTCTACGGCGTCGCCACAGCGGCCCGGCGCGGGCGCTCGGCGGCGAGATAGACCCGAGTTCTATGGACTATCTCTGCATTGAGACTCCGGTCGTTGTCCTTGGCACTTATGCGTAGAGTATCAAGCATGCCTTGAGGAAAGCGTACCGTGAGGCTCTCAATAGCTACATCATCATTCACACGTTTGCGAGTGTGATTGAGCGGCGGGCGAAAGTAATCAATACATGCGGCCTCTAGTGTTGACAACATTTTACCTTCAGGAAGGACCAGCCATGCGATACGCCCATCTACGATACGAACAAAATCCAAGAGCCGATGATGGGCCTTCCATCGCTTCATTAAAGAAGCAGCTTGGCCAACATATTGGACCTGTGTCGCTGCATCGAGAACAAAATAGATCGCAGGGCAAGGTGGTAAAGATGCCGCATCTAACAACGCTACAGAGGGGAGAGCAGAGATGTTAATCTCTCTCGGAGTATACAAGTTCATGGGACGCAGACTCCTTCGTATTGTTCAAACTGTCCTCAATAATACAGAGCAACTGTGCATTCAGGCTACGCCGCTTCTTGGCTGCTTGGGCTTTGCATGCGACAAGCATCCATTCAGGCAAGCGTAGAACGGTACTCTTGTAGCTCGCAACTTCAGTTTTGGTGCGGGCCATGTCCTTTCCTCCTTGCACATTATTATACTAATATGATAGTATTTTTCAACTATTAATTTATGTTTTCAGTTATGCTGTGAGTATGTTATGCAATCATAACGCATAGGACATTTTAGCGCTACGTACCTTATTAACCTTCTGCCGCCAGAGGACAAAGCCATGCCCGCCCAGTCGCCTCCCGAACATCGCTGGTATACCCCCGCCGACTGTGCGGCCCTCCTCATGGGTGTGAAGCATGGCAGCACCTGGCGTGCCCCCTGCCCGGTCCACGGCGGCGACAGCACGACGGCGCTCTCGATCCGCGAGGTGACCGATCGCTACGGCCATCCCAAGACGTCCCTGCACTGCTTTGCGCACGACTGTGCCATCGAGGATATCTGTGCCGCGATGGGGATTGAGGTCGCCAATCTGTACAGTATCCAACCCGACTATGCCCACGCCACCCGGTATGCCCCTCGTGCCAGAAGCCCCCGCATCGACAAGCTCAAACATATGGAGGATCCGACGCCGGACGACATCGCGCAGATCCTCTTAGAGGAGATGATCGTCTCAGACCCGGCGTTTATCCAGGAATGTGCGCCGGCACGACAGAAGCTGTGGGAGTTGGCGCAACAGTCTGCCACTGCGCGTGATGCCTTTAACCGTGCACTTCGTACAGCCCATCTTCTTCCCTTTCGCTTTTGGGACCAACTTGGACATGAGCAGAGAGGGTCATGATGGAATACAGTGCGCAACAAGAAGAACTCTTTGGCATTCTCATGAACGGCGCCAGTGATGATTTATGGTGGGATGTGCAAACCCGCCATGATGTCCGGATCTTTCGCAGCGACGCCAGTCGCTGGGGACAGTTGAAAACCCGTGCCCGCAAACAAGGCATTGCCGTCTGGGAGTGGGAACGGGCGGTCGATCAGGATGATCAGGATCACGTCGAGCATCTGCGCGCTTCGACACGATTCCCCTTTGTCGATCTGCGACCAAGGATGCCTCCACTCCCAACCGCCGTGACGTGTGCTTCCCCACAGCTCGAAACCTGGCTCAGTACCTATGTGCAGCATAGTCAGGAATGGGCGCCACGCGCCGCGCCGGGCTACCATGCCGCGGTTGCCCTATGGGTTCTCTCTACCGTTGCCGCGAGGCGAATCGTGGTACACACGGGGAGTCATGACGTTTATCCCACGCTCTTTCTCGCCCTCATCGGCGAAAGTACACTATGGACGAAGAGCACGACCGCGGCCATAGGATTACGTATCATTCGCCGGGCCGGGTGTGGCCATTTCCTGAGCCCTGATCGCACCACGCCCCAGTTTCTCCTGAAACTCATGTCTGGCGTGGTCCCAACCGATTACAGTAAAAAGGCGGAAGACGAGCAAGAGCTGATGCGCAAAGCCTATGGCTTCTCGGCCCAGCGTGGATGGTTTTATGAGGAATGGGGAGGGATGCTGCATCAGATGCGTCGGGTCGACTCTCCGCAAGCCGAACTCAATAAGTTACTCATCGTGCTCGAAGGCGGCGCCACGACATTTGAGACCGGGACCATTCAGCGCGGTTTGGAACGCATCGAGCACCCCTATCTCGCACTTCTGGGCAATGCGACGATGCATGATCTTCTGCCGTTTATGGGCGAGGGTGATGCGTGGTGGCATGACGGATTCTGGCCCCGCTTTGCGTGTATTACACCGCCGCTCGGCCAGGCGCCTCTCCGCACGCCTAGGCCCCGCAAGCCCTATAGCATTCCACAGGAACTCCTGATTGGTCTGCATAATTGGGATGAGCGTCTGGGCTATCCACATGTGGCCATTGAGGAGGTGACCCTGGCCTCCGGCAAGCGGACGGGAGAGTGGGTTGGCACCGTGACGCAGAAGCCTGAGCAGAGCATGGAATTGGCCGGGGACGTCTACGATGCGATGGAAGCCTACGATGACGCGCTCTTGGAACTAAGTCATGGCGACGGCGTCCATCCGGATCTGCGACCCTGGTATGCACGGGCCAAGGAAAAAGTCTTGCGGGTCGCTATGTTGCTGGCCTCTGTGGAAGGGGACGAGTGCATCGAGTTGCCGTACTGGCAGGAGGCTCAGGTATTGGTCGAGGGCTGGCGCCAGAATCTGCATGATCTGGTGGGGACTGTCAGCACGGAAGGTGGACAAACGCGCCAGGGTATGCGGATCCATCGCCTCGAACGACGGGTGGAAGAGATGCTGAGTAAGAGTGGAGGGATGACGGCCCGCGAGATGCAACGTCATCTCAAAGGCGTGACGAGTGCTGAATTGCAGCAGGTGCTCGTCAGCATGGAGAAGATCGAACTCATCACGCATCTGGATATGGGGCAGAAGAGAGTGTACCTCATTTTCCAGGAAGCGCCGGAAGAGGGGGAAGGCGATGAAGTGTAACCTACTGCCCGCTGAAGCAGGCAGCTTTCACTCTGGCGCGACATGCCCCGAAGCGCAGGCATACCTCCGAGTGTTCAGGCCGGGTTACTTCGCGCTGCGTACAGCGCTACTTCGACCCCAGCCAACGCCGGAGCGTTGGTTTGTACTTGAAGCATTTTACGCAGAGAAAGATTGCTCTCTACAACCGTATACGCTTCGTGTCAAAGAGCAGAGCTGTTATCTCTCAAGGAGAGTGCCTTGATGCTCAAGGAAGAAGTATACAAGCTGTTCGCCCTTCAGGCGAACCTTTTATTCCTCTGCTCGCTGAAGCAAGCAGCTTCCTACAAGGAATCATATGGTGAGGTGTCGACCCTGTCAGCCCGTCAGCGGTGTCAACCGAAGTGTAAATGGTTGACACACGTATAGTTATGACTATAATTTTTACCGGGTGTCAGCCGTTTGCAGAAATAAGGGGCCTAGGGTGACAGGTCGACAGGTCGACACACGTACACTTTTATCTATGATTGCACTGAAAGAAAGAAGGGAACAAATAATGGACCAGCCCGAGCTCTTCCCCGCCACGCCCGCACGTCGGCGCCAGCGCCGGAAGCGGGCCGAGTCGCTCATACCGCAGCGCGTGCTGTTCAAGGAGCAGAACGTCCATGAGCAGGCGCTCGCGCACGATGCGGCCGTTCGTGGCACAGGCCGCGAGCGAGAACTGGCCTTCCGTGCTTCGCTTGAGGCGTTTATTGACGACTACGAAACGTTCATGCCCTGTGGCCTGTCAGCGGCGCTCCTTGATCATCTCACACGCACCGACGCCAGCGGCCTGTCCTTATGCTTCAACGGTCCGCTACGCCAGGCCCTGCTCGCCGACGTGAGCCGGTGGGTAGGAGAGGCCGCCCCACCCGCGGCCCGCGCCCGCTGGCAGGCCCTGGTGGCGCACCAGCAGGAGGCCCTATGAGCACTCGCGTCTGGCGCCAACTCCTCAACAACGCCTACAATCCGTCGGTCCCCGCCGGGCAGAGTGTGCTGCGCTTCGCCCTCGTCATGCTGGCCATGGACCCGCGCGCTACGCTGACGCCGGCGCAACGCGAGTGGCTGACCGCCCGCCTCCAGCATGCGCCCGACTGGCACCCCTTCACGGCGCACGAACAGCAGCGCCTCCGGAAACCGCTCATGGCGTATCTCCAGACCCACTATCCACGTGTCGCCACCATGGTGGCCACGTATTTTGAGGACAGCCCGGATGGAACGTAAGCCGATCCCCTATGACCCGCCAGCGCCGGCCTTCGATACGTGCCCGACCTGTAGTGCCGTGATCGCACACCGCGTCTGGGTCCACGGCACGAAGGAGGCGCCCGCCATCTGGAAGCCTCTCGACCACGCGGTGAACCCGGTGAGCGGGACACCGCACGCGCAAACGTGTACACTTATCCCCTGCACACCTGTGCAGTGAGTACAGCCACAAACTTCCCAGAAAGGAATTGTTATGGCTACGACCACGCTCGTCGACGTGTACAAAGGCAAAGCCGAGCGGCAGTACGCGGCGCTGCCCGCCCGCCTCATCGAGACCATGAGCAGCGTCATGCCCCAGATCCCCGCGTTACTCCCCAGTGATATTCCGGTCGAGCAGTTTCGCGCCGCCCTCTTTCTCGAACTCTCTAGGCCGACCCCGCCCCAGCGCACCGGCCTGGCGGAATGTTCGCTGGTGTCGTTACGCGACTGTGCCATTAAGGCGGCGATGTATGGCCTCTTGCCTGGGCGCGATTGCCACTTCTTGCCCTTTCGCGAGCGCAAAGGTTCACAGGTGCAGGCGACCTTTGTGCCCAACTATTTCGGGCTCATTCTCTCCTTGGAGCGCACGGGCAAAGTCGCCAAAGCCTTTGCCCACCCCGTCTATAGTGGCGATGATTTTAGCGTCGACTATCTGAGCGAGGTCTATCGCCATGTGCCCGCCGTGGTGCGGGGGAAACAGCCCGGCAGCCTGCGCTTCTTCTACGGCTGCGTGCGCATGAAAGACGGTACGGTCCATCTGGAAGTGATGGATGAAAGCCAGATTGACGCCGTGCGCCGGCGGGCCCCAGCCCATGAGCAAGGCCCCTGGGTCGACGACTTTCTCATGATGGCCCGCAAGACCGCGCTCAAACGCACCATGAAGTACGTGCGGCTGACGCCGGGAGCGCAGCAGATGCTGGACGAGGACGACGCCCGCCTGCGCCTGGACATTCCGGAGGAACGCCACCACGACAACATCGTGGCGCTCTATGGCGACGTGGTCGACCCCACCGCCCCGACCCTCCCTGCCGCCCCACGCCCGGCAGAGGTGACGCCGCCGGCCACGCCGACCGCGCCTGCGGGCGAAGCCGGGCTGGCGTACATTGCCCAGATTGAGGCGGCCATTTTCGCCTCGGGCCAGGACGTCGAGCACACCTGGACCTGGGCCGAGCGCCGGCTCAACAAACAACGGCACGTTTTCTCGGTCGAGGATTACACCTTTGTCCTGGAGGCCGTACGCAAGGCAGCGAGTCTGCGCGAGACACCGCCCCAGGCGCACCAGGAGACCCAGGAAGGGCAGGAGGCTGCCCCCGCCCAGGTCCAGGCTGAGCCAGCAGCGCGCGATGAGGGAGAGCAGGCCGACCTCTGGACGCAGGAGGAGGAGGCAGAGCGCCGGCAGCAGGGCGAGGAGGCCAGGGCAGAAGAGTATGGCGAGTGAGTGTCTCCATGCCCCAAAAACCGCTCAGAATCGATTTTAAGACTGGGGAACAAAATCAGCGTCCGATGCTCTTGTCAAAGACGGTACCCTCCCTGGTGGCCTCAGGAAGGGCATCAAAGCCTACCAAGCGAGGCGTTCTTTGATTTTGCGTTGCAGGGCGATGCCTTGCACCACGGCACTGCGCAGCGTCGGACCTAATTCGCGGAGTTCGTCTTCATGCCAGATTGGAAGCCGTAATATCTTTTTGAAGCGCTTACGGAGAGCATGCTTGACAAAGGTTTTTCTCATGCCCAATGTCGGAAATACCCGATCACCAAGGATGCTATTACACTGCCAACAGGCAGGGACAACAATGAATTTATCCTTGGATGGTTGTGCATTGGTGCTTAGCAAGGATTGTAACGCAATCAGAGGAAGGGTGTGGTCTTCCGTATTGGCCATGTCTCCACAATAAAAACAGGCGACACTGACAAAGGAGTTTCCCACAGCATCAATATACATGCGAAATGTCGTAAAACCGATCTTGTGATATTTGCCACGCAGAAACCGACGATAGGCAGTATCCAGGTATGTCCGCATACACAACCTCCCGATAGGTCGTTGATCCCGAATGTGGTTGTGTGGCCCACCCGTTCGGGAGCGGGGTTCGGGCTGCAGACCCTAGGGCCACACGAAACAAGTATAACAGAGAGGTATTATATCATGTTTACACTCAATATATCAATCATTTATATTCGCATGGAGGCGCCATGACGCGGTCTGCACCGTGCCCGCGCGCCTACCCCCGCGCCCGCCGCCGGTCCCCGCGCGCCCGTCCGACGCACGCCCCACCCGCGCCCCGTGCGCAGGAGCGTCAGCCCTGCACCTGCGTGCCCAGTCACCGGCACTATGCGCCCTGCACCGCCTGTGTGGCCTGGGACCACGGCGAGGTGCTCCTTGAGGGCGGTGGCAGTATGGCCAAAACGCGCTGGCTGCTCCTCCACGAACCCACGGGGGAGGTTGCACCATGATCCCGCACGACACGCTTCCCTGGTCCTGGTGGGCGCTCCTCGCGGCGCTCTGTGTACTGCTGGCGCTGCTCGGCGGCTTCGTCTGGGACGTGCTGGCCCTGTACCTCTTCTGAAAGGACGCGCATGTGTGGTATTGCTGGCTGGATACGCCCGGACGGGGCCTGGAGCCGGGACGATCTGCAGACGATGACCGAGACGGCAGCGCACCGCGGCCCAGATGGCGCCGGCCTGTGGTGCTGGGAGGCAGGGCCGGCGCCCACCGCCGTCTGCCTTGGACATCGGCGCCTGGCCATCCTCGACCTGTCACCAGCCGGGCAGCAGCCCATGGCGTCTGCGGACTTACAGCACTGGCTCACGTTCAATGGCGAAATCTATAATTACCTCGAACTGCGCCAGGAGCTTCGCGGCCTGGGCTATGCCTTCAGAACCGGCACTGATACCGAGGTCCTCCTCGCCGCCTATGCCCAGTGGGGCACAGACGCCTTCGCCCGCTGCAATGGCATGTGGGGCCTCGCACTCGTGGATCTGCGCCGGCGCGTCCTCGTGCTCAGCCGCGATAGAGTGGGCATCAAGCCGCTCTATGTCTGGTCCCCGCCCGGGGCTGTGGCCTTTGCCTCCGAGCTGAAACAACTCCTGACGCTGCCAGGGTGCCCGGCCGTAGCGCACCTGCCGACGCTTAGGCGCTACATCGACACGGGCTACGAGGGACCCCGCACGACCTTTTTCCAGGACCTCTGGGCCTTTCCGCCCGGCTGCGTCGCCACCGTGCCGCTCGACGCCCCGGGCGTCCCGGCCCCCCAGGCCTTCTGGCATCCCGAGCGCCTGGCCACGGTGCCCGTCGACCCCCACGAGGCCGTACTGGAGACGCGCCGCCTGTTCGCCGACGCAGTGCGCCTGTGCCTGCGTGCCGATGTGCCCGTGGGGGTGTGTCTCTCCGGCGGCCTGGATTCGTCGGCGGTGCTCAGCCAGGTGCAGCAGATAAAGCACGCCGGCTCAAGCCGCGCACCCACGTATGCGTTTTCGGCGGTGTTTGACGATCCGGCCGCAGATGAACGTCCCTGGATCACGCGCATGCTCACGTGCACCGCTGCCACCGGCGCGCAGACCAGTCCCACGCCCGAGGCCTTTCTCCTCGACGCCGACACCTGGCTCTATCACCTGGACGAACCGCCCGGCTCACTCTCCCAGTATGCCGCCTGGGCCGTCATGCGCATGATCCGCGCCCACGAGGTGCCGGTGATCCTGAATGGACAAGGGGGCGACGAGCTGTTTAGCGGCTACTGGCATGCCTATTATCTGGTACTGCGGCACCTGGGTCGTCGCTCTCCCTGGCAGGTCCTCGGCCATCTGGGCGGGGCGCTGCTTCCCGGCGGCAATCCGGCCCTGCTCACACAGATTGTCCCGCATCTGCGCCAGTACTGGTTTCGCCGCCGCCAGCAGGGACAGGCGCTGCTCCAGGACGGCTTTCTCCTGGCCGAGGCCGGGGAGGCGCTGTGGGCCCGGCAGGCGCAACAGCTCACGCCGCCGCAGTACCGCCTCGCCGAGCTGCGTCACGTGCACTTGCCGCGCCTGCTCAAGTGGGATGACCGCAACTCCATGGCGTTTGGCATCGAGGGGCGCTATCCGTTCCTCGATCACCGCCTGGTGGAATGGGCCTTGACGCTGCCGCCGACGCTCAATCTCCGTCGTGGCTGGACGAAGCACGTCCTGCGCCAGGCCGTGGGACCGCTCCTGCCGGACGAGGTGCAATGGCGCAGAGACAAGATGGGCTTTGAGACACCGCAGGCGCGCTGGATGACGACCGTCCTCGCCCCCGCCCTCGCGACGTTCGCAAGGAAGCCGTCGGCGGCGCTCAAAGCGCTGGTCGACCCGGCCCGGCTCCAGGCCCTCGCCACTCTGGTGCTCCAAGCGCCGTTGTCGCCGCAGGACGAACGCCCGAAACTCCTGATGCGCCTCTTTTTCCTGGAGCGCTGGCTGGCACGCTTCCAGGTCGATCTTGGAGGCGCCTAAGAAAGGCCACGTATGCGGTATTCGATTCTGATCCCGTGTCGCAATGAAGTCGGCACCATTGTGCGCGTGCTAGAGTCCCTCCTCATGCAGGTGCGCCGGGTGGGCGCCGGCGAAATACTCGTGGCCGATGGGGCCTCGACGGACGGCACGCGCGTCCTGCTTGACGCGCTCGCCGCGCAGGCGCCCGAGGTACGCATTGTCGACAATCCCGGCCAGATCGTTTCCACCGGCCTGAACGCCGCCCTCGCCCTGGCGCAGGGCGACGTCATTGTGCGCTGCGATGCGCATACCCAGTATGCCCCCGACTACGTGGCGCAGTGTCTCGCCGTGCTGGCGAAGACGGACGCCGACAACGTGGGTGGGCCGTGGGTGGCAGTGGGACAGGGCTGGCTGGGTCGCGCCATCGCGGCGGCGCATCAGTCGCCGCTTTCCTGTGGCGGCGCCCGCAGTCATGACCCGACGTATGAGGGCTGGGTCGACAGTGTGTATCTCGGCTGCTGGCGTCGGGAGATCTTTGCGCAGGTCGGCAGGTTTGATGAGACGCTCGTGCGCAATCAGGACGATGAGTGGAACTTCCGCCTGCGCAAAGCCGGGGGGCGGATCTGGCAATCGCCGCGCATCCAGAGTTGGTACACGCCGCGCGCCTCGCTCCGGGCCCTGTGGCGCCAGTATTTCCAGTATGGCCGCTGGAAGGTCGCCTCACTGCGCAAGCATAGGCGCCCGGCCGCCCTGCGGCATCTCGTACCCGCCGCGGGCCTGAGCACCGCTTGTGTGCTGGCCCTCCTGGGCCTCGTCTGGACACCGGCCTGGTGGGCGATCGACGGGCTAGTGGGGCTCTACGGCATGGGGCTAGGCGCTGCCGCGGTCCTCACGGCCCGGCAGGCCGGGTGGGACCTGCTGCCGCTGCTGCCCGTCGTCTTTGCCTGCGTCCATCTGGCGTATGGTACCGGCTTTCTCGTTGGCCTGTGGCGCTAGAGCGTTATTGACTGGCCACACGATGGCGGAATTGCCGCCGGCTCCCCTGCCCAGTATAGGCCTGGAGAATTTCTTGCGCTGCGAGCGCGCGATTCCACACCTGGAGATCATCGATGGTGCCGGCTTCCGCGAGCCCAGGTCCGGCGCTACAGACGCGGAAGGCCCCGCCTGGGGAGGCCGGTGCCGGGGCCGCCGTATTCACGGACGGTTGCCCATTGAGGTACGCCCTGAGCGTGCTGCCGTCATACGTCGCGGCGAGATGCAGCCACGTCTGCGCCGGCAGCGGTGCCGGCGTTTGCGGGTATTGCAGGAGCGTCCAGCCCTGTGTGGCGTTGTACATGCCCCAGGCCTGCTGGTACGCCAGGGTACTATGGGACCAGAAAAACCCCCAGGCGGTGAGGGACCCCCCGTCGGTGAGGGGGCTGCGATACGTGCTCGCGGTGGGCGCCATGTCCGCCTTCCACCAGAACATGGCTGTCCACTGCGGCAGGTCAAGGGCCGTGGCATTCTGGGCCATATCCGTGCCGTTGCAGTGTAGGGCAGAGGGCCCGACGCGCCCCGTCACCCAGGTGAGCCCCGTATTGCTGAAGTCGAGGGGGCGTAGCCCGGCCAGATCCGCGGCGGTGGTGCCGGTGCCGTCATCAAAGGGCCAGTGCGCGACCTGGCCGCCGGTCGGTTGGGGTCCAGCGGCTTCCCAGGCCCCCACGTCCCAGGCGCCGCCGGTCGGCTGGGGCCGCTGCGTGCCGCCATAATCGCTCGTGGTGGCGGTGCCCACCGGCGTGCCGGTATCAATCGCCGGGCTTATTGGCGGCCCGCGCCGGACTTGGAAATCGGTGGGCACCGCGGGGGGCGCCGTGACAAACAGCGGATCCTGGCCGAGCACATTATGATCGATGGCATTGCCCGTGGAGCCGTTGTTCACCGTGACCTGATCCGTGTCATTGTGCCAGCACAGGATATTGCGCAGGACATTGCTGTTGGAGGGCTGACTGGTGCCCGGTTTGGACACCTGCACGCAGGTACCACGGCCGTTCCAGATGGTCAGATTCGCCACCAGGTTGGTCAGCGACGTCTGCGTGCCACAGGCCCCGCCGAGGATGAGACTATCGGCTTGCGGCGCCGCCCCAAACGTGCCACTCCCGGCAATAATCGTATTGTAGAGCTGATTGCTCTGGCCGCCACAGGCGAGCAGCACGCCGGCGCCAGTGGTATGGACAAAGCTACCCCGCACGATGTTCGAGCCCCCGGCACTGAGTCCCGCCAGCGTCAGTCCTGGGCCTTGCGTCTGCGTGATGTCGAGCGCTTGCAGCGTCGAATCGGAGCCGCCGAAGGCGACACCCACCCCCGGACAGGTGCCGCCGCTTGAGCCGGTGCCAATGGCGCGCACCGTCAGGTCATTCAGCGTCAGCCCGTACGCCGCCTGGTCCACCTGCACGGCAACCGAGGGCGTACTGGCGGTGCAGGGCGCATGCTCCGGGAAATCGTGCAACGTGAGATGCTGGAGGCGGATATCATGCGAACCGCTGCGCGCCCCGCTGGTCCCGGTGGCCCCCACCGCGACGCCGGTCGCCTGGGTGCCGGTGGGGAGCTGCGAGCCATCCAGCTGCAACCCATCGACCGTGACAAACGCCACCCCGCCGCTGCGCGTCGTGCCGAGCGGCATCATGGCCGACCCGGCGGCCAGCGTCGTCGGTTGCAGGATGGCATTGCCGCGGTTCGTCGCCTTGATCGTCGTCACCACCGTACTGCTCGTGCCACTGGGCACCGTATCGGGCAGCGCCTCGTGATAGGTGCCGTCGGCAATCTGGAGGGTATCACCACTGTGCAGACAAGCGATGCCTTTGGTGATGGTATTGACCGGCGTCGTACTACTGACGGCCGCAGGGCAGGCATTATCCGGTGCTCCGGCCTGTACGTAGTAGGTGGTGGGTCCCACCTGTCCCACCACACCGTAGGGCTGGCCAAAAAACGGCCAGGCCATGGGATCGGCCTGCGTAGCGCTATTGGTGCTCGTATCGTGCCAGTATTGTTGCCCGTCTTGTAGGGCGGTGTTATTGGAAAAGACGCGCATGGCCATGTAGGTCGACATATAGGTGTAGAGATCGGGATGGCCGGTGAGCGACGACGGACGATAATCGGTCTGGAGGCGGGTTTTGACACCCAGCAGGTAGTTCCCCAGGATTTGCTGGCCGGGAAACCCGCTAAAGACGCCGCTCATGCCATTGTGATAGGCCATCATGGCGGACGTCGCCACGCTATTGAACTGAAAATAATGATAGCTGCCGTCGTCTTGTTTGGTGCCAGGGTTATTCTCACAGTTGTAGCAATTGGTGTACCAGGAGTTGAGATCCCCGGCATAATCAAACCGCTCGCGCCCGTAACTGTCGATATTGGCCCCGGACGGAAAGAGCGTGCGGATAAACATCACGAGATCGTAGCGATTCGTGCCGTCGGGGGGTGCGTTCGAGCCGTCATAGGTGAAGCGGTCATGCGGCCAGCCACTATCGGCCCAGTAATCAATCGAGGCCTGATCGCCCGACATGATGGCCTGCGGCAAATGATTCCAGATATCGTGGGAATACGAGTTGACGTATTCGCCCACGGTCATCCCTTCATGGGTCGGGGGGGTCCACCCCTGCGATTGATCGGTTTGGTGATCTTGAAAGTTGCCGTTGTTGGCGCCCGAGGAGTATTTAAACCAGTCCCGCGTCGACTGATGCTCACTGGCAGACATCGTGTTGGGGTGATAGGCCAGGAGCAGATCGTACATCAGGGCATTCGGAAAGCCACTAAACCCATACCCGGTGCTCTTGAACCAATCGCCATCATAGCCCGGATGCGGCCAGCTCGTGGGGAAGGCGAGCAGTGCCGCGCGAATGGCGTCGGCTTTGGCCTGCGTCGGCTCGAGCATGTACGTAATCGCCGCCCGCGTATTGGTGCGCCACGGTTCATAGGCATCGGGGTTGTTGACATTCCCGGCCACCGCCAGCACGCCTTGATACAGGCTGGTATAGCGCTGCCACAGCCAGTCCGGCGTATGGTAGACGAGCAGTTGCGTGCGCATCTGGTCAATTTCGGCTTGCGTCCAGAACAAGCGGGGATTGGCCCCCGCGGGAATGGGGACGACGCGGCCCCAGAGACCTTTGGTGGTATTATCGGCGGGCTGCGCCTCGGCCAGCGTCGTGCTCAGCACGAGCAGGAGTGCCAGCGCGCCCCAGTGCCAGCGTTGTCGCATCAGTGTCCCCTTCTTGCACGACGACGTGCCAAGACGCGGCTCAGTGGCCAATGGCCCGGTGGGCCACGCGGCGCCCCAGCGGGCGTCCGTTGTACTCCAAGTGCACCTCGTTCGCCGAGAGCGTCCGGTTCCAGAGTTTCAGCTCATCGATCATCCCACTCCACGGATAGGCTCCGGCCGCATTGCCACACACGAAGAGTTGATCGGTGGGTGGTATCATCGCGCCCACATTCTGCACCACCGTACTCTGTGCGCCATTGACGTAGAGACGCATGGTGTTGGCGGGGGACTCGAACGTCAGCGCCACATGATTCCAGGTGTTGGGGGACAGCAGCGCGCCGGGAATCTGCGCGATGTTGTACACGTTGGAGACATTGTGATGGTAGGCCGACTGCGTATCGGTGGCTGTGGGGTGATCCCAGACAAACCCAAACGCGTCGCCCGTCCCGGTGGTGTAATTGCCATTAATAAACACGGTGCTGGCGGTCGCGGTGGTCGGCGTGGCGACACCCTGGATCCACGCCATCCACGTATAGGCCGTGAGGCCGGTAAAGGCGGGCGTCGTGGCTCGCCCGGTGTTGCCCTGACATTTGAGTGCCCCGCTGCCGACCTGTCCTGGCCCCCAGGTGACACCCGACGACAGCGTCAGGGTATGGCCATTCCCCGTGCTATCCGCCGCCGTGGTGCCCGTGCTCTCCTCGAACTTCCACCAGGCGATCGGCCCGGCCGCTGTGCTGCCAGGCCCCGCCGTTTCCCACGCGCCCACGTCCTGCTGCGTGCCTTGCTTGCGGGGATTGCCGCCGTAGTCGGTGGTGGACCCGCTCAGGGTCGTGGTGACCCCGGCATCGATCGCGGGGGACGTCGGCGGCCCGACCTGCACCTGAAAATCCGGCGCCGTCACCGGCGGACTCGTGACAAAGAGCGGATCGCCGTAGGGCGGCGCCGTCGAGCCGGTGACCAGGTTGTGGTCGATGGTATTGCCCGTGCCGCTGACCACCGTCACGGCATCGCTTGGTGTCCCCGTGATGTCGTTTTGCCAGCACAGGTTGTTCTGGATGGTGTTGGTGTTCGAGGGGCCGGCCGTGACGCCCGTCGTCGTCCCCACCTGGATGCAGGTCCCGGCGCCGTGGTAGATGGTATTGTTGACCAACACATTCCCACTGGAGGTCTGACTGGCGCAGGTGCCCCCGAGCACCAGCGTGCCGGTTTGCGGCGCTACGCCGTAGCGCCCGATCTGACTAAGAATATTATTATAAAACTGGTTATTGGTGCTGCCGCAGGCCAGTGCGACCGCACCGCCACTGTCGTGAAAAAAACTGTTGCGGAGGATATTATTGCCGCCTGACGCTGACGTGTCGCCGCGGGAGAGAGCCGCGCCCTGACAGTGATCGACTTCCACCCCGTCCAGGGTCGAGTTGCTCCCATTGTGCCCGAGGCAAAGGCTGCATACCTGGCCCGCCGTGGCGCCGCTGCCGATATAATCAATATGACTCCTGGTGAGCTGTATCCGGGTATCCGCACCGGTCGTGAGGAAGCCCACCGACTCCTGCCCGACGGCACAGGACGCCGTCTGATGATTGGGGAGGGCGCGAATCTCCATGTTGGTGAAGACCAAGTCACTGGAGCCGCCCCCCGAGGCCGTGCCGGTGGCCACGCCACGCGCCTGCTGTCCCGCCGGCAGGCGGGAGCCATCCAGCGTCAAACCATCGATCGTGATCCACTGCTTGCCGTTGGCGGTCTGCGGCCCCACATTGACGATGGCCGTACTTCCCGAGGGCAGCGTCTGCGGTTGCAGTATGACGCTCCCGGTGTTCGTGGTGTGCTGCGTCTGGATCACCGTGGGGCTCCCGAGTTGGCCCGAGGGAATGCCGTCCCCGATTCCCTCCGTATAGGTCCCGTCCATGACGATGACCTTTTGTCCGCCCTGGAGGCACGACAGCACGCCAGGGCCGGTACTGTCGTCTTGAAAGGTGTGCTTGGCAAAAGTCGACTGCTGCGCCGCCGTACAGTTATTCCCATTGAGGCCGTTCGGACTGATGTAGTAGGGCCCCGTCACTTGGGGCTGGCCTTCTGGGATGGAATCAGAACAGGTTCCCCTGGCATAACAGTCCTGCAAGATATACATCTTCGAAATGAGGGTGGGATGACTCCAATCAATATATTCGCCCGGCTGGATGCCGATTTTCGAGCCGAGATCCCCCGCGAGCACATCCGTCCTCCCGGCCACTTGTTGCATCCACCCCATCCAGGGCGCCTGCGTAATGTTGTTGGAGTTCAACCCGTTCAGAAATGACTCCAGGAGCGGCTGCGTGATCCACGGCGGCCCTGGGCCGCCGGTATCCAGCATAAAGGCCCCCTCCTCATGGAGCGCATAGACAAAGACTTTGAGTCCTTGCGGAATGACGAGCGGATTGGCGGCCGCAAAGGCATCAATGGCGGCGCGGTCCATATCGAGCCACATGCGCGAACCGACCGGCAGCCCTGGCGTGCCAGCGGTCGCCTCACAGAGCCCAGCAAAGGTGGCGGGATAGTGCGCCACACAGTCACAGAAACAGGAGGCGTAGACGTGCAGGGCATGCCGATGCTCGAGTAACTGCGTCACTTCGAGGTAGGTACTCGGGAGCACCGTCATGGCATCGCCGGCATTCAGCGCGCCGTAGTGATTGCCTGGGTCGGTAATCTTGCCCCAATAGGCCCCGTAGAGGGTATCCTGGCAGAAGGTGCCCCCGGCGACCCCCGGCGACGAGATGACGTCGCCGTCTTGCCAGTCACGGGGCTGTCCCACGTAGGTGCCCTGCGGCGACGGCGCGGTGAAACAGCCGCCCAGGCCTACCACGTCGCCATTTTGCTGCATGACCTCCATAAACGTGTCGGAGCCGTAGTTCAGTTCCCCAGACATGCGGGCGTAGGGCGGAATGTGAAAGTAATGCTTGCCATTGGCCGTCCCATCCCCCCCGGACGTCCCGAAATACGTCGCCCACATGCGCGAATGCCCATTGAGGGTATCACAGCCATAGTGCACGTGGGAGACCTCGCTGCCGGGCGCGCCGTCATAACAGATGACCGACACGAGCGGATCGGTGTCTTTGGCGACGTAATAGGGATGATCCTGGGTGATCCCCTGCCCATACTGCGTGGGTTTCTGCGCCTGCGCAAAATAATAATTGCTGCCGTCCGGCTGCGGCCGCGCGCTCCCACTGCTGACCAAATAATGCTGGCGCAGGATCGTCGTATTCGCCGTATCGATGTTCTGGGGATGCTCGGGCAAGCGCGCCCGCCACGGGAGATAGGCATAGGAACAATAGTCCGCTGGCATGCCTGAGCCATTATTGGTGAGATGCGAGTAATTGTTCGGGGTACAGGGGTGGGTGAACTGGGCACGGGCCACTCCTAAGGCCAGCCCGACCAGCACCACCGTCATGAGCAGAGGCAGCAGGTAGCGTCGCCTGCTCATCTCTTGCCTGCGCCGCTTGCGTGTCCGTGTCCTTTTTGCTAGGCTGGTTTGGTGGGTCATGCAGGTGCATCCTTTTCACATCGAAAGGCCTCGTTATGCTCGCGTCTGTGTTCCTTGCCGCCTGGATCCTGTGGCAGCAACCCTTCACCGTGGAATGTACACGCCAGACCCGCGAGGCGGTCCCCAAGTGTCACTTCCTCCCGCTGACCGAGGCCCCCACGGTGAAAGGCGGCCCCTTTGCCACGGTGAACGCCTGTGCCCTGGAAATCACGCCCCCTGGTTTCTCGCTGCGCGCGCCAGCGCTCTTCGCCGCGCCCGAGCACCCGATGCGGGTGACCAAGATGCTCACAGCCTGTCGGCCCGAGGGCGACGTGCCGCAGAGTCTCGTGCAATAACATCCTCAACCTGCCGCCGGGGCCCTAATGTTCTTCGACGCGCCGCACGCGGCCGGCCATGCTGCGGTACAGAGCCTGCACGTCCGTATCCTGGAGATACTGGGTATAGAGGCGCACGTCATCGACCTTGCCGTTGCCATTGACGATGTGCGCCGGTTTATTCCAGCGCCCAGCCTCAAAGGGCGTCGTCTGGGCCGTCGTGGGCGCACTAAAACTGCTACTGCTCGTCTGCGGCTGCCCATTCACCCAGATTTTGGCCTGACCGGGGCTGTTCCCATCCGCCCCGACCGCGACATGCGCCCAGGTGCCGACATAGGACGCAAAATTCAGGTACAGGGAGCCGCCCCCCGTGTGCGTGGTATCATCCCACGCGCCATACTGCCAGTAGAGATACCCATCGGGGCACGGGGCACAGACGCCGAACAGATTGGGCGTCGGGCTGGCGGTGCCCAGCGCCATCGCGCCCCCAGTCTGCACCAGCACCCAGAACATGAGGGTGACCGGCTGCTGGCTGCCGGGCCAGACAAAGGGCGTCGCCGCACTCGTCTCAACATGCTCGCCGCTCCCGGTGACCTGGAGCCCTTGCGGGCCGACCCGTGCTGGGATATGGCCGGGCAGGGGCGTGCCCGTCAGGGTGCCCGGATGATTATTCGCGGTGGCATCTGCCGCTACCGTGCCACTCGGCTCATCCAGCTTCCAATACAGATAGAGGCCAGGCGGGAGCGTCGTCACCGGCGAGCCACCCATCTCCCAGGCGCCCAGATCGCAGGTACTCCCGGCGGGTTGAGGACGGGTCTGGCCATCAAAGGCTGTGGCCATACTGGCGACATCACACAGGCCGGCGCCCAGGGCCGGCGAGGTGGCTTTGAGCTGGAAGTCCGTGGCTTTGATGCCCGCGGCCCGGTAGTCCGTACTGGAAGGCGGCATCGTCGTGACGAACTGGGGGTCCTGGGTCATCGCGCAATTCGAGCCACTGGTGCCACACAAATTGTTACTGAGGACATTCGTCGCCGAGCCGTCCGAGAGATTGCTGATCCCTTCAGAGGAGGATGGCTGCGTCGACACACAGATATTGTTGCGCACGGTGTTGTTGCCGGAATAGACACCGCCTTGCCCAGAGGACAGCGAGAGCGCAATGCACCGCAGCTCCCCACTTGCCCCCACATTGACCAGCGTATTGTTATAGATATAGTTATTATTGGGCTGTGCCCCCGAGCAACTGGGGCCGGTAGTAATGCCGCCGAACTGCCCGCCCGCAGCCGGGGTGACCCCAATGAGCACGCCGGTGCGGGCAATAATATTGTTGTAGACGTAGTTCGGTTGTGGGGAGCCACACATCATGAGCGCGGCAGCGCCTATATCATGAAAATAGTTATTCCGTATAATATTATTATAGAAATGGCTCCCGGTGGAATACCCATGAATCGCAAAGCCGCAGCCGTGGTCAAATTCATTGTTTTCAATAATGTTGTTCCAGCCTGAAATATACATGGCGTAGGACACGCAGCCTTGCTCACCGGCGTTCACGGTGTTATGGTTACGGTGCACGCCGTAATCGTGGAAATAAATGTTGCGATAGATGAAGTCATGGCCATTGCCCGCCTGCCCGGTCATGGTACAAAAGTTGGAAATACTCCCGGTATCCTGACAGCCCGACGCTTCCAGATCCAGAAACCAGATGTCATGCGCCCCGTCCGTATCCGAGGGATAGAGGCCCCCCTGCGCGCTAAAGGCGGTGAGGACATAGTCGGGATTGACGCTGATTTTCAGGCCCTGCAGCGTAATATAGCTTTTGGCGCTCCCCTGGGTCCCGTTACAGCAGCCGAGGAGAATCGCGACCCCGCCGCCGCAGGTGGACGGCGGGGTAAACACGGCCTTGCGCTGATTCTCGGCTTTCACCGTCGTGTGCTGGGACGCCGTGCCGGACGGAATCACATCCGTCATACACTCATTATAGGTGCCATCCAGGAGCACGAGGGTATCCCCCGCGTGCAGGCAGGCGGCCCCCGCATTCGCCGTCGCAATCGCGGTGGTGGCGTTTTGCGCCGCCGCACATGACGTATTCGAGCCGCCAGGCTGCGCATAATAGGTCGTGGCGCCACAGACAGACGCGTGCAGGAGTAGTAGGGAGGCAAGGAGCCACAAACGTCGCCACATGATTGTTCCCTTTCTTATTGCAAAATCGCCTCGATATTGCCGATAAGCACCCGCGACGTGCCGTCCGTGGTATTAATATTGAAATCCAGGGAGCAGGCCTGCCCTGCACTGACGCTACAGGTGGATCCCGCATTGGTGGCCGGCGAAATCACGGGCTGGCCATTGAGCGTACAGGGCGTCCCAAAGGCGCCAACGCCACAGGTACAGGCGGTGGTCAGGATACTGGTGAGACTTTGCCCGGTGAGAATGGGCAGGATGCTGAGGGTGCCGGCATCCACTTTGCACGACATGGCGAGGAGTTTGAGCGGACGATGATACAGGTTCGTCCAGACCGTAGGACTGTCATTGCCGGCGACGAGGAACGGCGAGGACTGATCCGGGTCGCCCACGAACAAGGAGAAGGGTCGCTGCTTCAAGTAGTCTTCGGGCGTGCCATCCCACAGGCGCCATTTCGTGGCCGGGCCATCATACCACACCGGCTTACAGAGCTTCGGCGCAATCGTCACATCATCGCTGAGGTCCATCTGATTGGCGGGGGCTGAGCCGCTATCGAGGGCGCCCAACACCAGGAAATTGGCGGTGCCCACATTACAGAGGTTTTTGATCGTGCCCGCCGAGAGCCCCCCTGAGGCCAACCCGGTAATGCGGCAACTGGTGACCGCGCAGGTAATGCTCACAATCGTCGCCGTTCCAAAGCCGGTCGGATTCCAGTCGTTGGTCGTTGCGCTGGAGAGCGTCGGCGCGATCTGTCCGGGAAAGGCGAACTGGCCGCCCGCTTTGATCACGCTCGGATTCGGGAAGGTGCCACTGAGATCGCCTCCCGCCGTGCCACTGACCGGGATGGAGAGTCCCGTGAGATCGCTGGAGGTGAGCAGCCGGCAACTCCACGCGGCGGGTCCCCCGCTCACTGGCCCCGCCAGCACACAGTTGTTGGCCACATTGGCTTTCCCCACTTGAAACACGCCGCTGGTGGTAATGGCGGTCGCCGGCGTCACGGTAAACTCCGCCGGCATGGTCACCTGGATGCTCGTCACCGTGCCACTGCCGGCGCCGGGTGGGGCGGAGTACTGGGTATTACTGAAGTCCACCAAACTCGTTTGACCATTGGTGGTGCTGTCGTCGTTGAGCGTGCCGATGACAAAGCCCGGTGACGGTGCGGTATCGGTCTGATGACAACGTCCTCCCGTGCCCACCACCACCAAGGAGCCGCCTTTCCCCGTCGTCGTATTATCAAACACGCAGGGCGCCTCGCCAGAGAGCACATAGACGGCTGAGCCGGTAATGCCGGCGTTGGCATTGATGACAAACAGGGGGATATTCGTATCCGTGGCCGTGGCAACAACCAGCTTGGCTTTGCCCCCGGCACCACCCGCCACTTTTTTACTAAGAAAATTGAGAGTAGTACCAGTTGTCGTATCGTTGGGCAAAGTGCTAAATGAGGTATTACTCTTTTGCGCCGAGCAGACTGGAGCCATAGACACCAAGGCCATAAGCAACGTAAGGAGAATCCAGCGTGGCTTATTCATAGTTTACTATTCCTTTAACTTGCTGAAAGTGCTATGCTTGTGCCTATGTCGGGCAGGTCGGCCGGCCTCGTAAGTTTCAGTGGCCTTACCCACTGAGAACCCGACATAAACCGCTTCGCCTGTAAGGAGGCATCATGCCCGCATTTCGTGATCTTCGTGGATTTCCCCCTTTTGGACGATTGACCGTTGATGAACGTGGGCCAAATGGTCCCCACGGCCATGCACAATGGTGGTGTGACTGCGCCTGCGGTGCACGGATTTTGCTTCCCGGTGTCAGTCTGTATTCTGGACGCACACAAAGTTGTGGGTGCTTGCACACAGAAATCATGCAGGCGCGCAATACAACGCATGGCTTGGCACATCTGCCTGAATACAGCATCTGGCAGGCTATGAAACGCCGCTGTAATAACCCCAAGCATCCTGACTACCGCAATTATGGCGGACGAGGGATAACTGTTTGCGATGCATGGCAAAACTCGTTTCTTGTGTTCTTGGCTGAGATGGGACCACGCCCCGCCTCTGGGCTTACCATAGAGCGTGCTTCCACACTCACCATAGAACGTGTCGATAATGATGGCCCATACAGCAAGACCAATTGTGTTTGGACGTCCTATGTCGTCCAAGGAAACAATCGCCGTGTGAATCGCCGCGTCACCTATGAAGGCAAGAGCTATACCGTAGCCCAACTGGCCCGTCATTTGGATATGTCTTATAGTAAGGCTTATGATAGGTTTGTCAGGCCCTTTAATCGGACCGGAACCTCTGATAGCCCGTAACCTCGACATGCTTCTACCTTCCGAAAAACGGGAAAAATTGCGCAGGGTTCCCCGCCGCCGGCGCATTCATCACGCTCGGCAGCGGATTGGTAAAGAAGGCCACGGATCCCGTCTGCGTCGTCTCATACACCCGGCGCACCTCCAGGGCCGACAGCGCCCGGCTCCATACCAGAACTTCATCGACGGCGCCGTTGAAGTACCAGCCAGGCGTCGCGCAGCACCCCGCGCCGATATTCCATGGGGTCACGGGATACGGGTAGAAAAAGGCCGCATTGAGCAGACTCGTCACGCTCTGGCCGTCGCCGTTGTAGTACATCGCCATGCCCGGCGTCCCGGCACCGGTATGCACGACACACCAATGCTCCCACAACCCCGGCGTATAGGGCCAGGACCCTCCCGACCACCGTATGGTTTGAGCGTCGGCATTCGTATCCCCAATCGTAAAGACGGGGTTGGAGCCCCCCACAGCATAGAAGAACCCGATGCCGATTTGATAGTTAGAGCCATCGATCGCTCCGACGACCAGTTGGGTCCCGGTCTGAATATTGGCCGCTTTGAGCCACACGCACATGCTGAGGGGTTGCGTGTCCGTCGTGAAGGTATTCTGGGTGCCCCCCGTGGCGTAGTCATTGGTGCCATCGAACGTGAGCTGCGCCAGCGAGGTACGCCGCGTCGCCCCATTCCAGCCACTCGCGGCACTATAGCCCATGTTCGTGAGCGTGAGATGCGTGAGGGTGCCGGGCACAAGGTCATAGAAGGTATTGCCCCCGATGAGTCCTGGTACGGGCCGCCACCAGTGCAGGAGATTCTTGAGCAGCGGATGGGTCAGATCCGCCGTCACCGGACTCCAGCCGACCCCCGGCCATTGGGGCAGGGCCGGGAGCGGCAGGAGCAACCACAGGATGAGTGTGAGGATGATATACCGTTTCATACTATTGTTGCTCAGGAGGAATAGGAGTAAACGCACAAGAACTAGTATTGGCCACGTTTTGCAGAGACAACGTCGTGCCATTCCACACCGCAGGACTAAAATACCTCGTCGGAATCCACGCCATGCCGGACGCCGTCATGGTCGTATTCGAGGTCGTCTGATCGACCACCACCGTCCCCACCAATTTCAAGTCGCGGCGCTTATCAGCGGTCGTAAGGCTGCCGTTGCTCGTGCCCAGGGCGCCATCCGCGTAGGTGCCGTCGCTCCAACTCACATAGATCTCGATCTGCGCGCCGACGATGTTCGTCCCTGACAGGGTAAAGGAGCAGGCCCACATCCACTGGCCGGGCTGCGACCCTGCGCCTTTATCATGCCGTGCTCCGTAGACGCCGGTGAGGGTGGCAAGGTTTTGCAGGGCCATGACATGCGTACTGCCTGAATCGCTGTAGGTAACAGGAGTACCTGGACTAACATATTGTTTACTAGGAGCACCTATACTTACAGAAGATAGGGAATCAATGCCAAGTACCAGGCATATCGCAAGCAGAAGCAATCTGTATCTCATTGATTTTCCTATCATCTTGGTCTATTACCTGTTAGAGCGTAATACACGTCCATTGATGTCAGGCTGCCCACATAGGTCATCGTCGCCGGTGTGGCCTGTTGGCCATTGCCCGCGCTCGTATCCGCAAACAGGGCCTCCCCGCGCAGCGCTTGGCGCTTGGAAATCGCATAGAGATAACTGCGCTGCGTCGCTGAGGCCCCCGTGCCACTGAAAATCTTGTCGTAGGCGCTCCTGGTCTGCGGCAGCGAAGGATTGATCTGGCCTGAACGGTTCATGACCTCCCAGCCGTCACGTTCCTGCACCGACTGCCCGATATAGGTGGTCCAGTTCCAGGTTGATCCGTCATAGGCAGTTGCCTCATAGATCTCTTTTTCACCGAGCTGGACCCTCCACACCCAGAAGGCCGACTGCACGACGTTGTAGGCATCGGCGATGGCGGCATGGTGCGCCTCGGCTACCAGGGTGGCGAATTCAGCCTGATTGGTAATAGTAATATCAGTATTAAGCTGGATATACTGGGCATCGGTAAGACCTTGGGAGCATGCGAAAGATGCCCCCAAGAGGAGAAAAACTAGGCAGAGTGCTGGCGTTGTGATGCTGCAAGAAAAAATGCCTCGATGCGACGGAGGATCGCGGCGGCTTTCCGTGGACCAAACTTTTGCTTGAGCCAGGGCTCTGGCATGCGGCGACTTTTGCTTTGATTGCATCCGGTTAATCCCCCACATAAGGGCACCATGTTCGTTGGAACTGTGCCGGGACAGTCTGGATGTGAGAGGGGAATCCAGTGGTCCATCTGTAATTTCCACCAAAAACCTTCTTCGGTACCACAGACAGCACACCTCTGCTGCCAATAGGTCCGTGCAAACTGTGCATCATCAACAGTAAATGTGTGTGGTTTCGCATATTTGCGGGTGCGGCGCCGATGGATATTGACCATGTTTTGGTCTCTCGACACTTTTCTCTTTGCTTTCGACCGCCTTCTCTTTGGTTGTCGAGCTTGTTTACATGGCCGGCACTGTCGTTGCAGGCCGCATAGAGACTCTGGACGTGGGGGGAAAAACTCCCGCGTTTCTGGTAAAAGGGCATGACATGCACTGCATTCACGCAATCCATCATGGCGAAGTTTTGGAAGATGAAAATTCTTTGTGCGTTTTCGTTGGTCCTTGGCTTGCAGACACTCCTGGCATTGGCGTGTGAGGGAAGACCGTTCAGCGTCTGTTTTTCGATAAAAAAACTCCGTTGTGGCAGCCAGGAGGCGATGACATATGGAGCATTCCCGCAATCCATCTGAGCGCTTATCTCGGCGAAAACGGCGTCCAGGGATTGGCTGTCCTGCTTCGTGTGCCCGCTGTTCCAACGCCTGTCTTTGAGCCGCCTGCGTGCACGTCTTACAGTGTGCACGCAGGGGCGTATAGAGATTGCCCGTTTTAGAGAAGTATTCGGAGGTTGCTGGGAAGCTTTCTCCGCATGTTTTACACGTTTTTGTGCAGATTTCTGGACTATACTCGTCAGTAGCCATTGCGCCTCCCGATAGGTGCAAAGGTTAGGGGTTATGCTGGTGTTCAGAGCACCAGCAGACCCCGATATTATATAACATTTTGATTTATAATGCATTAGTTTGTACTCGCAATTACCTGCAAAGAGGCCGTGTCACTACTGTACAATAGCCCCACCATGAGTTCCTTGGTGGCATCAAGCGGACAAACAGTAGGCGCACTCACAGCCGCGCTATTAATCACATTTCCTGCTACGGCAATAGTCTGCGCGGCTACGGTACACCGCAGCCGGAGCAGGAAGCGATCACCGTCCACGAGCGTGCCCGAGGTGCCGAGCGTCACGGTGCCCGCGGCGCCCGACATACTCATCTTGCAGTGATTCATCACGCCATTGCGCGCACAGTTATAGGTCGTACTGGAGGCGATGGTCTGCACGCCGGTGTCAGCGAGATACGCGGTAGTGTCGACGCTCAGCGCGCCGGTGCCGCCGCTCGTTTTCACAAAGCCATTCGTGGTGAGGTTCGCCAGGGCCGCAATCGTCGGGGTCGTGAGGGTGGCCGAGGTTGCTTTCACATAGGCGCCGCTCCCCGTCGAGCCGCTGGTATCGACACCCAGCGTCCCGACGCCTCCTGAGGTCGTCACCAGACCATTTGTCGTGAGGTTGGCCAGGGCCGCAATCGTGGGGGTCGTCAGCGTGGGTGAAGTCGCCTTCACATAATTCCCTGTTCCCGTCACCGCCACGCCCTGAATCGTCGTGGCGCTGGTCCACTCGGCCGCTTGCCCGGCGGTCGGCGTGCCACTATTGGAGACATTGCCTCCCGTTGCCGGCGTGCCCCACGTGCCATCCCCGCGCCAAAACGTCGTCGCGGAGGCCCCGGTCCCTCCATTCAAGTTCCCCGTCGGCAGATTGCCCGTGACCCCCGTACTCAGCGGGAGCCCGGTCGCATTGGTGAGCACCGCCGCAGACGGCGTCCCAAGGTTGGGGGTCGTGAGCGTGGGACTGGTCGCCTTCACATAGATGCCCGTCCCAGTCACCGCGACGCCCTGGATGGTCGTCGCACTCGTCCATTCTGCCGCTTGGCCATTCGTTGGCGTCGCCACATTGGAGACATTGCCCTTGCTATTAAACGTGCTCCAATCCGTCGCCGTGACATAGCCCTTGGTGGTCGCGGAGGCGCTTTGGCCGTTCGCATAGTCCAGCGCAATGAGCCCGTTGCCATCATCATTAAAGTCGGCGGCCGTAAACGCCGCCGCGCCTTTGGTTGTGCCATTGGCCGCGGCGTTGGCAATGCTGAGCGTGCGGTCCGCACTGAGATCACCGCCTCCCGCCAGCGGGCTGGTCGTCGTCAGCGTCCGGCCCGTGCCGACGACGGCCGTACTGGCGCTCGGACTTTGGGCCAGGGTGACCTCGGTGCGATTCTGGGCGGCATTGTCGGCGGCCGTGATGGCCGCCCCGATAAAATTGAGCGTGCCACGCTGGGTGAGCGGGGTACTCTCCTCCTCCACCGTACTGTAGGCCTGGCCACTCCCCGAAATGGTGCAATCGGTGCGGGTAGCGCCGGCATTATCGACGCAGGTCACCCCGGCCCCCGTAAAGTTCAGGACGCTCCGAGCGGTGAGGCCCGTCCCCTCATCTTGCACCGTGGCATAGCCGCCCGCCCCCGCGGAGGCGTTGAGCGTCGTGCCGCTCATGGAGAGATTCGTGCCGAGCGTGAGTTCTTGCCAATCCCCCGTCGTCGTCCCACGTCCGAGGAGGAGCGAGGTGGTCGAGGGCGCTAGCAGATTCGCATAGGGCAGGCGCCCGGTGACCCCGGTCGTGAGTGGCAGGCCCGTGGCGTTCGTGAGCACCAGCGTCGCGGGCGTGCCCAGGTTCGGGGTGGTGAGCGTCGGTGAGGTCGCCTTCACGTAGTTGCCGGTCCCCGTCACTGCCACCCCTTGAATCGTGGTGGCACTGGTCCACTCTGCCGTCTGCCCGGCGGTCGGCGTCCCGGAATTCGAGACATTGCCGCCTCCTCCTGGGGTGGCCCACGTGTTGTCGCCGCGCAAGAAGGTCGTACTGGACGCACCGGTACCCCCGGCTAAGTTGGCGATCGGGAGGTTACCCGTCACGCCTGTCGCCAGGGGGAGTGCGGTGGCATTGGTCAGCACGGCCGCACTGGGGGTGCCCAGATTGGGCGTCGTGAGGGTGGGGCTCGTGGCTTTCACATAGCTCCCAGTGCCGGTCACCGCCACGCCTTGAATGACGGTGGAGCTGATCCATTCCGCCGCCTGGTTCGCCGTCGGCGTGCCCGTATTGGAGACATTGCCGCCCCCGGCCGGGGTGGCCCAGATCCCATCGCCACGCCAGAAGGTGCTCGACGAGGCCGCAGTGCCTCCGGCTAAGTTGGCCACGGACAGATTCCCCGTGACGCCCGTACTGAGCGGCAACCCTGTCGCATTGGTGAGCACCGCCGCGCTCGGCGTCCCCAGGTTCGGGGTCACCAGGATGGCCGAGGTCGCTTTGACATAACTCCCAGTGCCGGTCACCGCGATCCCTTGAATGGTCGTGGCGGTGACCCATTCCGCCGCCTGGCCGGCGCTGGGTGTGCCGCTATTGGAGACATTGCCACCGCCGGTGAGGCCGCTAAAACACGACCCGCCCTTGACACACAGCTCCCCGGCTTCTGCGGGCAGGAAATGCGCCCAGTTGGTGGCCATACGATCGGGGGGCAGGAGATAGCCCTTATTCCCCTGGCGGTCCTGCCAGGCCAGATAATTGCCCAGATACGCCGCCTGGAGGTTCGCGGCGATCAGGGTATGGCCCGTGGGGTCGATCAGCACATTGCCACTGTCCGCCCCCAGCACGCCGGCCCGGTTGTACTGGATATCCCCCGTCACCCCTGCCGGGGCCCCGCCTCCACCACCCGTGCCCGTGCCACATGGGGCGCCCGTATCGACCAGATTGAGGTTCGTATCCAGTTGCACACAGTGGCCTGGGGTAAAGGGCCCAAGGCCGGTCATGAGCGCGTGCGCGGTGCCGACCAGCGTCGTGTCCGGCGGCAGGACGATATGCGGCGACTGTTGCGAGTTGTACGTCAGGACGGCCGCGCCCAACCGCGCGGAATATTCATAGAGCCAGACATCTTCGGTCGGGCCCCCGGTCGTCGCCGTGGGCAGCGCAATCCCGGTATTCGCCGTCCAGAAGGCTCCCCACGTAATAGCGCGGCTGACGGTGGAATGCACCCGAAAGCGCAGCGGCTGGCTGGGACGCACCGAGCCACTCGGGATGTCAATGAGCGTGGCCTGCTGGAGGTCGCTGAGCACGAACACGTCACAGGCGTCGAGATTGAGCACCAGCGGCGTGATCGTGGTGGGCTGCGAGCACTGGCGGGGGGTGACGCGCGTCTGCGTCACTTCCTGCACATCGGTGGTGCCCAGCAGTTGCCCACTCGGCGCGGCTTTGCTGCTGATGGTGGCGACGCCCGCAGTGACGGTCGAGAGCAGGAGTCCGGTGGGGAGCGCCGCCAGATTTATACCCGCCGGCATATCGCTTGAGGGTGTGACCAGGAGGGCTTTGGCGGTACTGGAGCCCCCCGCGCTCGGCGGCGCGGCACACACCAGCGCCCCCGTCCCCTGGATGCCGGTGGCAAACGTCCCGGCCGTCGGGCACGTGAAACCCACAAAACCGGCCAGATCCCCCGTGCCCGTGGCCGCCTGGAGCGTCCCCGCAGGGCCGACCGGATTGACCAGGAACCCCGAATGCAGCGTCGGAGTGGGCGCGTTATCGACGTACTGCAACTGGCCGCTGGCGAAGGTCTGCATGGTGCCAGCCTGCCCGACCCCACTCACCAGATTCGCCGTGCCGCCCGCCAGGAAGCCCGGCTTGGTCGACGCCGTCGCCACGGTCGTGCCGGTGAGCGTCAGCCCGGCGCCCGCCAGCAGCGCGGCCTGGTAGCCGGTACACACGGTCGTCGTCGTACACACGGTCGTCGTGCCACTGAGGTTGCTGAAGTCCAACTGACTCACCGTCAGCGGGCCGCCGGCGGTGGCCTGTCGCACGACCTGATTCGCCCCGCCCGTCGCGGAGAAATCCGTCGTCCCCGCTGGCAACGTCAGGGTGCCACTGCCCGCCACGGCGGCAGCCTGGACGGTCAGGCTCCCGGAGGTCGCGCCGAGGAGCAGGAGGCGCAGCATGGACTGGCCGGCCGGATGCGCAAAGCTGTTGGCCTTGGTGAGGTCGGCGGCATTACTCACCATGGCCGCGGTGTAGTCGCCCGCGGTGGCGACAACGGCTCCCGTGCGCCCAAAGACACTGCTGACCGCGCCCCCGCCGCCCCCGGCGCCGCCCCCGATATCTGAGGCACAGACAATCTCCCCCGCCACATCCATCGTCAGCTTGCCGCCGTTGGTGTCGCCCGTACAGGCCGCCGGCGTCACGTTCCATTTCAAATTGCTCTGCGTGAGATAGCCGGTATGCAGGAGGGACACGGACGCCCCATCCGTGTACTGGAGGCGGCCATCGGCCAAGACTTGCATCTTGCCCTGGTTGTACGCTCCACTCGCCAGATCCGGCACGGCGGCGACGAGAAAGCCGGGGGAGGACGACAGCGTACTGGCGACACCGCTGCTGAATTGCAGACCATTGCCCCACGTAAACGCCGGTTGCAGGCCGGTGACGGCCGTATCCACATACGTTTTCACCGCCGCTTGCGTCGGGTACAACGTGTTGCTCGTCCCCAGGCTGGTACTGGTGGCCTTATTCGCGACATTTTCTGGCGTAAAGCCGAGCGTGATGCCCTGCACCGCCGTATCCACATAGGTTTTGACGGCGAGTTGCGTGGGATAGAGCAGGTTGCTGCCCCCCAACGTCGTACTATTCGACTTGTTCGCCACGTTTTCGGCCGTAAAGCCGAGCGCCGCCTGATAGCCCGGACACACCGTTGTCGTCGTGCAGACGGTCCCGGCACCGCCCACATCGCTGAGCGTGAGCTGACTCACCGTAAACGGTCCCCCCGAGCTGGATTGCCGCAGCACCTGGCTCGGGCCGCCGGTGCCGGAGAAATCCGTCGTGCCGGCCGGGAAGATGAGCAGCGACGTCCCGGCTTGGGGCGCCGCTTGCAGCGCCAGTTGCCCCGACGTCGCGCCGGGGAGGACGAGGCGCGACATCGTCTGGCCCGCGAAGTGCGTAAAGATATTGGCCGCCGTGCGATCGACCGCGTTGGGAATCTGCGCGACCGTATAATCCCCCGTCTGGGCGGTGATGGCGCCGGTCCGTCCAAACACGCTCGTCACCGGCACCGGCGTGACATCCACACTCGACGCCACGACATTGCCGTTGGCGTCATACTGGAGTTGTTTGCCCACGAGCAGGGGCCCCGTGGCGGTGAGCACCTCGAGCGTCGTGCCCGTGCGCGTGCCAGTTACGGGCGCCTGGCCGGGACCGCCGCCAAACAGCGGGGCTTGCAGGGGCAGCGCCGGCGAGGAGGCCATCGTGCTCGCGCTGGGAAAGTACAGGAGTCCCCCGCCCGTGCCGCTCGTGAGCCCGGTGCCGCCCTGGGATACCGTGACCGGCACCGTGAGGCCGGCAGCCCCGCCAATGTCCGCCGTCGAGGCCACGACGTTGCCGTTGGCATCGAACGCTAATTGTTTGTTGGGGGTGATGGTGCCAAGGACGGTCGCCAGCTCCCGCGTGGTCCCCGACAGCGTGCCGGTCACGGGCGCCTGACCCGGTCCCCCGCCCAGTAACGGGGCATTGAGCGGCAGCGTCGCGGTCGCCAGCATGGTCGTCGGCGTGCTGAAGTACAGGAGGCCTCCGGTCGAACCGCTCGTGAGTCCGGTACCGCCCTGGGGCACGGGGACGGGCAGCGCCAGGCCTCCGGTGCCGCCACCAATATCGGTGGCGCTGGCAATGACGTTGCCGTTGGCATCAAAGGCCAATTGTTTGTTGGGGGTCAGAGCGCCCAGGACACTCGCCACCTCGAGCGTCGTGCCCGTGCGCGTGCCGGTGAGAGGCGCGTTGCCGGGGCCGCCCCCAAAGAGGGGGGCATTGAGCGGTAAGGCGCCGGTTGAGGCAAGCGTGGTCGGACTGCTAAAGTACGGCAGGCCGCCGGTGGTGCCCAGCGTCAGGCCGGTGCCGCCTTGTGCGACGGGCAGGGGGGCCGCCAGATGGGTGGCGGTCACCTGGCCGGCCGCTGACACATCCACGCCGCTGGGGACGAGGCCCTGCACCATGTTTGCGGTGACCGGCGCGCAGACGAGGAGTCCCGTCGTGGCAATGCCGATGCCGACCTCGTTCACACACTGACTGGCCGGAAAGGTGGGAGGGGCGCCGCCCCCACCACCCCCCGGCGGTAGGGTCTGCGCCGGCCCGTGGGCCGGCCCGAGCAGAAGCGTTCCAACTAGCAGCCAGCAGAGCAGGAGAGCACGGCGCATGCAGGCGCTCCAGGGTCAAGGATTATTGCGATAATAGGTGACATACAGCGCGGCATCGGCGGTCTGGCGAATGGCCTGAAACGCGCGAATCGAATCAATCCCGCAAATGATGAACGTCTGGGGCGGCGTGCCGAAGACCGGATGGCCGACGGTCGCGGTGGGCGTGCCGCTGACGGTATAGCGCAGATCGCCACTGTTGACACTCACCACGGCGAGGGTGGGCGTAATCCCGGTGGGTTGATAGATCGCGGCGGTGAGGCCGGTGACCGTCGTGGAAATGGTCAGCGTTTCGGTGGCGAACGGCGCTTGCTTGACCGTGACGCCAGGACACTGCGCTTGGCTCAGCAGCGGTACGCACAGCAAGGCAAGAGCGAGCAGCCAGCGACGCAGCATCGGATACCTCGGAAATCGCCTGAGCCTGAGAAACGCAGTCGCGCGTATCGCCCGGCCAGGGTGTGGGCCTAGCCGGGGGCGCGTTTTGGAAGACGTGCTGTGGCAGAGAGACAGGCAAGCCGGGCACAAAAAAAGCGTGCTTGAGCGAGACCTGGATCTCTCCCAAAACACGCTAGCATCATTGTAAACGTGACACTTGAACTATGTCAATTCCTTTGCCGAAAATTCATCGTGCTAGCCAGGCGTGTAGGGCGCCTCAGCATCATTGCCGGTCTCCTCATAGACGAGCGCCCCGTGCTCCGCGTCAAACTGGCAGGCCGTCAGCGACACGGGGAGGCTGATCTGGGCCGCGGCGAGGAGGCGCAGGAGCGTGGCGTGATGGCGGTGCTCCATGTCTTGCGCCAGCAGCCGGGCCTGCATCTGCGCGAGGTCATGCTCCAGCATGGCGATCTGCATGCGTAAGGCCGTCTCCAAGGGCAGCAGGATCTGTTTACGAGCCATCGCGCAGCGCTCCTAGGGGATACGCTTGCGCCGAGCTGGGGCATGGCCCTCGGCACTGTCCACCCCGGTCACTCCTTCCAAGTGTTCCAGACGCTCGGCCAATTCCTTGACGGCATTCACCAGCATATAGGTCACCGGCGTCATGTCCAGGGCGTGCACCATGGCGGTCTGGCGGGCCTCTTCAGGCCCCCATTCCGCCTGATAGGGATGCAGCATATACGGGGCAACCGGCTCGACTTCCTCCGCAATGAGGCCCAGACAGCGCTGGCCTGTGGGCAGGTTCATCTCGCCGGTAAACTCATACCAGCGCGGCAGGAGCTGGCGCACCTGGGCCAGGCCATCCGGGAAGGCCACGATGTCTTTCTTGAAGCGCGCATTGGAGCCCGAGGCCAGCCAGCCCCCCGCGGTGGGTTTCGCGACATCATCGCCCGCCGCCTGGATCAAATGCTGCGGGCTCACATTGGAACCCACCATCAGCCCGGTATTGTTGATCACGATCTGAGCGCCGGCGCCCGGACGGGTAAATTGCAAATCCCCATTGTTGATGGTGATGAACTGCCAGCACGAGTTGGCATTGCTTTTATTGCGGGAGATCTGGATCCCCGTGGTGTTGTTCAGGCCGACAAACATATCGATGCCGGTGTTGTCCGCGGGCGCGGCATTGAGTTCCCAGGCAAAGCCCCCGCCACTATTGGACTGCACAAACGTGGTACAGACCAGATTCGTAATTTCCATGGGCGTCGCAACCGTGCTTTTGGTGATGACACCCGGCCCCGTTTTCCAATTATTTTGCCAGGCCATGACCAGGCCCACCGCCAGCGCCGCGCCCGACGCGACATTCACCGTCACCCCCTGCGGAATAAGCCAGATGACATTGCTCGGCACGCTCAGATTGCTCGTGATGCTCCACACCCCCGTGCCGGTATAGGTGAGGACGAGGACCGCGGGCGTACTGCCAATGGCCGTATGTGCGGCCTGAATGGTGGCTTGCGTGAGCGCCGTGCCGTAGCGCAGCGCATCGACATAGGACATATGCTCCTGAGCGAGCATGTGCGGCATATGGTGTTTCCTTTCTCGTGTGCTAACTGACGACGATGGACAGCAAACTGCCCGCCGCCTGGATATGCGTGAAGGCATCGACGGCTTCATGCAGATTGAGCGCCGGGGTGAGCCCCGGAATTTGCTCACTGCTCGGCACGAGCTGCACGCTAATACGCCAGGTCGCTGCGAGCGGGATGCCGCCGCCGTCGCCGGGTCCACCCGCGCCCGGCCCCACATTGCTCACCAGCGCCTGCCCCGTATTGTAGGCCGTGAGATTCCACATGGTGCCGGCCGCATCGGTGAGGACGGCCGGTTGATAGGTGCCCAGGCCGCTGGGAATGGTGGTCTGGAGAAAGAAGGTGTCCCCATGCACTGTCACGTACCACGTGGTATTCACCTCATCCACGACCGTAAACCACACGACCGGCGTGCCGCCAGGGGTGTGGTCCGAGCCGCCGCTGATGGTGGTCGTCAGGCTCGGGACTTCAGCATCCATGTAGAAGGCATAGAGGACGCCGGCACTGTCCCGCATGCGCCAGTAATCCGCTGAGCCGGGCACGGGGGGATCAGGCCCTGCCCCCGGCCCCGGCCCGCCGCCCACCGGAGGCGTCGCCACCAGCGCTTCCTCCGGTGCGTCCATCGTCAGCGTCCACACCGCGCCCGTGCTATCGGCGAGGTGGGCGGCCTGGTAGGTGCCGGTACCGCTCGACGCCGTGAGCGCGGCCTGGAGCGTGTCCCCCTGCACCGAGACATACCACGTCGTATTGTTTTGATCGGCGGCGACAAACCAGGGCAGTGGGGCCCCGCCGGGCGTCGTCTCATGGCCCCCCGTGATGCTCGTGGTCAGTGTCGGCACCTCAGCCTCCATAAACAGGGCATAGGTAGTGCCCTGATCGTCTACGAGGCGCCAGTAGTCGGCGTTGGTGGGAATAGTGGGGGGCGGTGTGGTGGGCGGCGTACTGGTCGACGTACTGGTCAGCAGGGCCTCCTCACCGCTCGACACCGTGACGTACCAGACCTGTCCACTGGCGTCATGCAGGGTGAGCGCCGTACTCGTGCCCGCCCCGCTCGGCGCCGCCCCGCTGACGGTCAGCGTGTCCCCGGAGGTAGCGAGATACCACGTGGCGCCGGTCTCGTCCTGGAGGCTCACCCAGGTGAGGGGCGAGAGGCTCGGCGTCTGATTCGAGCCGCCACTATAATCGTAGGTCAGTGTCAGCACCTCGCCCTCAATCCACAGGGCCGCGCCCGTCCCCGTGCTGTCATAGAGCACCCAGTAGTCGGCGTTGGTGGGGATGGTGGTGGACGGCGGGGTAGACGGCGGCGGCGTGGTAACGGTCGTGGGGCTACTGAGCAGCGCTTCCTCACCGCTCGACACCGTGACAGCCCAGGCTTGGCCATCCGCGTCATGCAGGATCAGTGCCGTACTTGTCCCTGCCCCACTCGGTGCCGTAGTCGTGACGCTCAGCGTATCCCCGGAGGTAGCGAGATACCACGTGGCGCCGGTGTCGTCCTGGAGGCTCACCCAGGTGAGGGGCGAGGTGCTCGGCGTGGTATTCACGCCGCCACTAAAATCATAGGTCAGCGTGACGACCTCGCCCTCAATCCACAGCGCCGCACCCACGCCCGCGCTGTCATAGAGCACCCAGTACTCCGCCGCCGACGGCAGGGTCGTGGTCAGTGGCGTCACCTCCGGCAGCTGCGTGGTGACGACGGGGGCGATCGCCCCCGTTTCCAGGTACGGAGCGCTGAAGAGTCCTGTCGTGATGCCGGTCTGCGAGGTCTGCGTTGCCACCAGCGCCTGCTCGGTCAGGCTCACGGTCAGCGTCCAGAGGATGGGCTGCGTATCGGCCAGGATGGCCGGCGTGTCCGCGCCAATGCCGGGCGGAACTGTGAGGGAGACAACCAGGGTATCGCCGGCAATGCTCACAAACCAGCGCTGATGTCGTGCATCAAAGGCCAGGAACCAGGACAGCGGATCGTCGCTCGGCGTGTAGTCCACGCCTCCCGGCGGCGGCGACAGGCCGATGGTCGGGATCTCCGGCTCCATCCAGACATAGTAGGGCGTGCCGACATTGTCGATCATGCGCCAGTAGTCCGGGTGCCCGGCACTAAGCTGGGTGGCGGTGAGTTGCCAGCGCTGGTCCAGTTCGTCGAGGAAAAAGACCGGTTCGCGCCAGCCCCACGGGGACCCAATCGGCGGCGCAATGTCGCCCATCGGGGCGCCCGTGGGCGAGGGATAGGCATAAATGGCGCCGTTGGGGATGGGGATACGCACCCAGCCAATCTCGCCCCACGGGCTCTGATCGATACTGTTCGGCCAGAGGTGCGCGCTCCATTGCAGGAGTCCCCGATGCACGCGCCAGAACCAGCGGGCGCCCGTCCCATCATTGAGGCACATCGTCGTGGCATGGCCCTGGGTCGTGACGGCAGGGGCACTGCTGACCCCCAGCGTCCCGGTCGGCGTAATCCCGTAGTGCCAGAGGACACCTTGCTGATCACCGAGGGCTTGCGGTGTCGCCGTGCCACGCCCGCCTGGCGAGGTCTGCGAGACCTGGAGCACGCCCCCAGTCGAGGGGTAGGCATACCACAGCGCTTGCTCCTGGTCGTAGAGCCGCAGCCACTGATAGGGACCGCCCGCAGGGGTGGCGTTGAGCGAGTCGGCGGGTTGCGTCGAGGTCATCGTGACATGCTGGCTCTGGATCCACAGCCACCAGAGATGGCCCATCCTATCGACCAAGTTGAGCGCCTGGAAGGGATAGCCTGGGGAGAGCAGGGTCAGGATGGGATTGCCCGTACTCACGGCGACGGGCATGAGGGCTTCTTCCTGAGACGCCACAGTGAGCTGCCAGCGCACCCCGGCGCCGTCCTGCACCTCGAACACGGTCGTCGTGCCAGGGCTCAGCGGCTGCGTCTGACTGATCGTGAGCGTATCGCCCGCAATGGTCACATACCACGTCTGGCTGAGGTCATCCAGCACGGTGAACCAGTGCAGCTTGTGGGGTCCAGGAGCCACGTCGATCCCAGGCGGAGGCATCTGGGAAATCATTGGGAGGCCGCTCTCGACGGTCACCGCGTACCATAGGGCATCAGCACTCACCATGCCCCAGTAGCTGTAGGGCGACGTCACCGGCTGCGTATCAGCCACAAAGACATGCTGTTCACTGCGGCCCGTCCGCAGCGTCAGGTGCGTCTGATCGAAGAGCAGATCAGCCAGAATACGGATGCAGTCGAGCGTGCCCTTGGGATGCCAGAGAATGTGCATGCCGACTTGCCGGGCGTAGGCATCGGGGCGCTGGAGGTAGCGACGTAACCCGTAATCTTCAAGTAAGACATCAAGGTCCACGCCCTGCGCCTGAAGCAGGAGGGTCATCGTGGACGCGATGGATCGATTCTCTATGAAAATGGCCATCTGCGCGGCAAAGGCCCGATAGAGGTCGCGCTGCAAGGTCTCGGACTGGGGATCGGTGTCCCACAGACTGGGCGGCAGCCTTTTGAGCATTCTCTCAAGAATCTCGGCCGTCGAAGTCGTCAGGCTAGGCATCGCGTTCTCCGCGCACCTCCTGTGCGGTGTCTGCCTCCACGCGTGTCTGAAAGACGTACAGGGCCGCGTCAAGGAAGTCCTGAGCTGCGCCCTGCGTCTCGGGCGTAGGATCCTCGACGCCATAGAGGAGGGCGTCGTCGTCAGCCTGGAGCAATGCTTTGACCTGGGGATAGCGATCAATCCAGTCAGCAAGTGGCATAGCTCAGGTCCTCTCGTGGTTAGCCCAAGCGGGCGGGCATTCCATATCACCCACACACGCTCCGACATAATGGCGGCACGCGGCATTGACACACCAGACATAATAATCCGTGTGCATCTCCTCGGAGGGATCAGGGGCATGACTGGAATCCGTGGCATACGTTGGTGCGCCACACGCTAAGCATGTCCCATCGCGCCAGACGATGTCGCCGTCACGCGGGGCCTGACGAATATCGGAGGGTGGCATAGCTTATACCTTATAGACGTTGACAGTAATGCGTCCAGGCATGGGTTTGACCCCGATGCCACCGCCGACGGTACCGGCGGGTGTCGTGCTGAACGCCGTGGGGAGACGGTAGATGATATTGAAGACCTCGACCACCGTAGAGTCAATCACGCCATCCGTCTGCATCAGCGTCACCACCTGCCCCACGCTGGACTGATACAGGAACGTATAGAGCGCATTGGCAATAGCGCTTTGACTGCGGGTGGGGTCCGGCGTA
>Ga0126369_10000051_pt1 | contig 65298 bp, 87 predicted proteins | sample PanSoiMetaPlot_1_FD_109646 | JGI IMG/M metagenome (GOLD analysis project Ga0126369, IMG submission 109646) | Tropical forest soil microbial communities from Panama - MetaG Plot_1 | ecosystem: Environmental > Terrestrial > Soil > Tropical forest > Bulk soil | place: Panama | collected 2016-02-17
CAACAACGGCGACTACTGCTACGTGATGCGCTGGGCGAGCGATCCGGGCTGGAACACCGACTACATGCAGGATATGCGCATCTACTGGGACTTCGTCCTCAAGTCTCCCTACAACTCGTGAGATGGGTCATGAACTACTCGTTGGCGAACTCAGTGGTGATGCGCTCGCGGCTATCGCAGCCTTCCTCTCAGGTATGGGCAGCGTGCTGACCGGCTGGCTCGCGCTCCGCTATGAGGCCAAGCGTAGCGACAGGAACTGCCAAGCGCGCATCGATGCTTTCTTGGCCGGGATCGGGATGCGCGAGGAAATGCTCCAATCGGATAGCGCAATCATAAAGGACGAGGGAGACAAATGATCGAATGGGTGATGGCCAGATCGAGAACACTTCTGCTGCTAGGCGCGAGCGTTGTCTTTGCTGCCAGCTGTGGAGCCTTGACCGCGTACGCGGTTGGGGGCGCAGTAGCGCAGACTCCAACCAAGACCGTCACCGTCGATGTCGGCAAAGGGGAGAAAGGCGACCCAGGGCCGGCAGGCCCGCCAGGGCCAAAGGGAGAGACCGGCCCTGCGGGGCCGCCAGGATCCGTCGAGTGCAATCAAGGATACAGCTTTGGGAATCTCGTCATCAACGCGCCAGGTGGTCAAGTGACCATTCAAACCTGCATCAAGGACTGACATGAGCACCAATACACTCATCGCCGTCGTCGTGATCGCGAGCTTGCTCTCGATCCTTCTCGACCGTCTCATGTTCGGAGTCTTCTCACGGCCAGGCAAGCCGATCCCTCCACCGACGCCACCGCCACCGCCTCCACCGCTTCCACCGTCGGAGCGGGTTACTGAGCAGGGCGTTCCTCAGCCGCACGGGTATCCAACGCGAGAAGACTAGCGCATCGCGTAGCTCATCCAGCGAATCTCGTTCTCCAAGTTCACGACCGCCGTTCGACCCCAGCGAGCTTCGTCGTTCCGGATGGCCCACGTCGCGAGTAGACGTAGCTCTGTGTTGATTTGAGTCAGGTGGGCCTCCAAGAACGGCTCCCACTCAAGCTGCGCTCCCTCCCGCTGGATCTCGGCGTCGGTGACGATGCGCGGGATCTTCCGCGTCCATCCGATGATCGACTGGCGCAGCGCGTGATCGACCCGCCGCACTCTCCTCTTGTCCAACGCGAGATCCTCGGCGGTGGCGTCGTCTATCCGCCGCTTGAGGCTGCCGGCGACGAATACCAGCGCCGCGGCGCGCGAGATCCGGGCAACCTGGCGTTCGGTCAAGCTCTGCTTCGTCGCGTTGCGCGGCAATCGCAATCCGCTGTCGTAGAACCGCTCTAGGTACCCCGAAGCGTCGATTACCAGGTCTTTACTGTTTTCGGACAATATTCTCCCTCCCTGCAAACGCTCTAAGCCCCCGACAAGCTCCGAGATACCGGGGACAGGTTCCGGATCGGATTCCGGCTATCTTCGCTTGTCGGACATGCAGACAAAGCCGTTCGCTACCTTCGGACTAGGCTACCGGCCGCGCCGTAGGCATCCCGCGGTCGTCTAGGGGATGGCGAACGAACAAGCCGGTAGCTCCGCAAGCTGGGCAAGTCGAGACCTTGATGAACGTCGAGACGTTACATTTCAGGTTGGGGCAAGCCGAGAGCGGTTCGTCCTTGGACTTCTCGTTCAGATGCATCCTCTCTCCTCCATGTAGGCCATCCAGCGCTCAAGAGACCAGTTCGGGTTCGGGACGACTTGGACTACATCGTAGAGGTAGCCGCATAGCCCCGCAGCGCAGAGGATGGCGTCGGCATGTGTCAGCGAGACGCAGAGGCCAGGGTAGTATTCGGTGTCGCCGTTCGCGATGGCTCGGATGCGGCGCTCGTCTACGCCGCTGTGCTCGGCCAGATACCTGTACGGGCCGTTCAACTGGCGACCGTTGTTCCACTCGTGCTCCGCTTCCCAGTCGTCTATCCAGCGACGGATGATCGGAGCTAGCTGGTAGAGAGGCACGACCTCAGCCTCACCTTGACCCCCATAGTGAGTCTTGAGGACGTGCCTCTCCATCCGTTGCTCGTGGAGACGACGGTTATGCTTCGGAGACCCCGGCATCCTTCCTCTCGATCCGGTGGTGCTTGCTCCGGAACTGCCGATTATCTTCCCATGCCCAGGCGAATGGACATTGACCCTCGACAGATTCCCATCCCTGGAAGGTACAGGTATGGGAGTCGCCCTCCCAGTTGCTGGTGTCATAGTTGGAGTTCGGCGGCGTCTTCTCGCAGCTGATCTTGACGTACGGATCGAGCCACGGGTAGAGACCGACGAGGATCTCGCGGGCCATCCGCATCACCGTCACGATCTCCCACTGGAACATCGAGCAGCCCCGGTAGGCGTAGACGTTGATGAACTCTCGCAGTGGATACTCCAGCATGATGTAGTTCGTCGTACCCTCCGGCAAGATGTAGCGGGCGTCTTGGTAGCTGACGTCCGCATCGCAGGCCATGTTGTATGCCCTGCGACACGCCTCGACCGCGAACACCCAAGCCTCGCGGACGGCATCGTTCTGCGTCCATACGGACTCGGGGATCCGCTGTTCCGGCCCGACGCCGTAGAAGCTCGCCCTCATCGACTGCTGGTGGAACGCCGCCTTGCGCGTTCTTACCAGCTGATGGGTGCAGGCTCGGCTGACGCCGCTTACCTCGAAGACGATGACCTGGGACTCCAGGGCGGTTTGGAGTCCGCCCTGGAGCATTTCCTCCCAGTCCCTCGCGTCCTCATCCGGCCCGTACAGGTCGATGCCGATGGTGGCCCTTTGCGCCTTGGACAAGACTTGCTTGAACTCGGGGTTCAGACCCTGGACGAGCTTGACGGTGATCCCGTCGTCGCCCACTTGGATGGTGTCATTGTCCGACGGCGATAGATGTCCGCCATCCTGCATCGAGTGCCGGTTGAACGCCACATCGCGGAGCAGCGGCGTCTCTTGCCGATCCGTCCAGTTACGAGAACCCTGGTACGCCTTGGCTGCGCGAGGGGTGAACATCACGCCGCCGCCTTTGCCCGCTCCCTGGCCCGAGCTTCCCGCTGGCGGATCTTGGCCTTGGCCGCGTCCGCGATGGGCTTCCCTGCCTTGGTGTTCGGGGCGGGGGCCGCTTCCCTCAAGCTCTTGAGGACTCGCACCTTGGTGCGGATCCCTTCCGGCTTCCCGGCGTGCGGGTGCGACTGCCCGTCAGCTGGGCTACGCACGAGCGTGCCCTTCTTGATGGGCTTGACGTACGCGAACCCGAGCTTGAGGAACGACCCGATCCTGACCTCGTTCCCATCCTCCAACTCCAGCTGGATGGTCTCGAAGAAGGTGTCCACGATGTTCTTGACCTCGCGGGCCGGCAGCTCAAGCTCAGCTGCCGTGTCACGAATCAACGAGGTCATCGTTACTGCTCTTGCCATTACGCTCCCTCCTCTACATCAGTCTGCACATTCGGGCTGTGTTCGGCCAGGGACTCCATCCCCGCGCCTGGTAGCCTTTCCTTCCGGCGTCTAGCTGTGCCCACACGGGCCAGTGATCTGCTGTTCCCCATCGTCGGTAGTAGCTGCCTCCGTACGCCAGCATGAAGTTGACGTCCATCTGCAACCCACCCCAGTACGGAGCATTCGGATCTGTCCAACTGCCCTCGTACCGATGTATACACAGCAACCCGTTCGTCACGTAGTCCGAAGTGGACGACGCTACCGAACCGACCGCCATGGTAAGTGCCACGAAGAACGCGGCAGCGATGGTAGTTACCCTTCTCACAACCCTCCGTCAGTTGACTACATGGCCTCGTGAGCGCCCTTCCCTTCTCACGGTACACGCGCGCCTCTGAGTTACGGTGGTTGCCGCGCACCCAACTGCTGCTACTCGGAATCGTCTGACTCCTCGGCGTCATCGCCGCTGTCGTCGCTGACCTCGTCGTCGTCCGGCCCGACTTCGGTTGCCTCGTCGGGAGGCGGGCCGACCGGATCGCCCGGGACTGCCGGTGTCTCCATGTCGTCTCCTTCATGGTTTGAGTACCCAGATGTCGTTCACGTAGATTTCCCGCGCAGCACGCCATCCGGGCTTGACGCCCCGGACGAGCAGAACGTCCTCATGGAGCTTGATCTTCCAGAGTATGTTCTTGAACCGGGGGTACTTCCAACGAGTGATCCGGATGCTGAGCAGGTCGGTTCCGTCGTAACCCGCTATCAACATCCACTCGTTGAGTTCGGGATGCTTTACCGTCGCCGGGTCTAGCTCCTCGCCCGTCCGGGCGCGGTTGACCTCAAAGATGTCTCGGAGGTTCCGGTGAACGGGGATGCCGATCCAGATGACCTCTTGATCCTCTCCCCGCTCGTACGGAACGTCGATGGCTTTGAAGGTCGGCTTTGGTAGCCGATTCCCCAGGCTGTCGTACATCCCGGACTTCAGGCTCCGCACGCAAGACTCGATCATCCTGTCCATCGTCTTGACGCCGAACGGATCCTCGGCGGTCGCGTGAGCCACAAGCTTGTCGATGGTCTTCGGCCCGATCCCCTTGACTTCGATCAGGTTGGGCCACCTAACGGTTCGGTCTCCGACGCTATCGCGCCACGTGATAATCTTCTCGGCCATCGATGGGCCGACACCGTCGATCTGATCGAAGCCCGGACGCAGCGCGCGGTCTCCGTCGCGCTTCCACGTCATGTCGGACTTGCGCAGATCGTACGGGAGGATCTTGAACCCGTGAGCGATAGCGTCCCGCAGCATGATGGTGTGCGGGTCGATCTGCGCCTTGGAGATCGCGCTGGCCTTGGCGTTCGCTCCGCTTCCGCCGCTGCGCCCGTCGGCGCGGTCGAGCATCGCTGCGTAGAAGATCCCAGGGTGATGCTTCTTCCACCACATCGTCCACCAGGCGATGTAGCCGTACGAGACCGAGTGCGCCGCGTTGAAGGCGTACGAGCCGCTGGTCGTCAGGTCGCCCCAGATCGAGCGCGCCAGTTCCTTCTCGATCTTGGGGTAGCTCGTCCGCTCGTGAATCGTCCGCGCGCCCTCCCAGAACCGCTCCCACTGCCGGTTGAACTCCGCGTCGCCGAGCTTCCGTGAGATGATCTTACGGATGTAGGCTGCGTGCGTCCAGTCGAAGTTGCCGATCTCGCGAACAATCTGGAGGATCTGCTCCTGGTAGACGATCTGGTACTGCGTGAACGCGGTTATGCTCTCCAGCGCAGGGTGACGCAGATGAGGCTGTTTCTCTCCTCGCTTGATGTCAACGTAATCGGCAACTGCTCCATTATGTAGCGGGCCAGGTCGGGCGAGAGCGGTAACGTGGCAGACCTCGTTGAAATCGTCTGGCTTGACGGATCCGTTGACCATACGACAAGCTCGGCCTTCAAATTGGAATATTCCGACGACATCGTTCTCCTTGAATCCCTCGACTGTCCTATCGTCCTCAATCGGGATCTCGTAGAGGAACGACGCTGGCTTGCCTAGCATCTGGCACATACGGATGAGCGCGTCGAGCGCGGATAGCCCGAGCAGGTCGATCTTGAGGACGCCGAGGTACTCAGCGTCGTACTTGTCAATGGCGACGACCTGGATCAGACGTTTGTTGACCTCTCGCTCCAGGATCGCGGTTACGTCGGTGATCGGCTCGTTGGAGATCGCTACGCCCGCGGCGTGCGTCCCGAAGCCTTTGACGTTTCCCTCTAGCTCAGTCGCGTCGAGTAGCTTAGGGTGACGCTGGATGACTTCGGCCGCTTGCTCGAACTGCTCGATGGTATCGAGGATCGTCGCACTGGCGCGCAGGTCGCCGGACGACCGCTCCAAGAGCACGTCCTTGATCAGATTGACTTCGTACTGCGGGATGCGGTGGACGCGCGCTACGTCGTCGAGCGCGAGCTTCGACTTGAACGTCTGAAACGTCCCAATCTGGTTGACACACTCTCGTCCGTAGCGCGACACCAGGTAATCAACGATCTCTCCCCGACGGGTGGATTCAAAGTCAAGATCAATGTCCGGGAGATCCATCCTGGTAATGTCGATGAATCGCTCGAAAACCAGATGGGGGAACTGCATCGGATTGACTTCTGTGATACGCAAAAGCCAACAGACAAGGCTAGCCGCAGCCGACCCGCGTGCAGGCCCAACTCCAATTCCTGCCTGCTTCGCGAACTGTACAGCGTCAGCGACAATGAGGAAGTAGTCAATGAAGTCTTTCTCCTCGATGATCGACATTTCGTACCTGAGTCTCTCGGTGTACTGTCGCCGCTCCGCGTAGGAGAGACGGTCACATCCTCGGAACTCCCATCCCTGGCGGAGCCACTCCCGCCAGATCTCGTGGCTTCTACCTCCCGGATACCGAACCATTGGCAACCGTGGCAGTTCGACAGTACAATCCTGCGCGAGAGCTTCGGTCATGAGGATCGCGTCGATGGCCTCCTGTCTCGTTAGCCCGGTCGCGACCAACCGCGAGAGAATCGAGCGGTCGCTTGCCGGCGGACAAAGCTCTGCAGTGTAGCCCCACGTCTTCGCGAGATCCTCCGGGGTAGACTTCCCGCCGTTGCGAAGTGAGTGGATGACTTGCTGCAGTTCGTTCTCCGTCGGCAAGGTGTAATGGCAATCTAGGGTCGCGACAAGTGGCACACCCACTTCCCGAGCAATCCGAGCGAGGAGAGGGTTGGCCCTGCGGGTAGTCTCAAGTTCAGGGAACGCCTGGACTTCGACAAAGTAGCGATCTCCAAATGTCCGACGGAAGCGTTGAGCGACGGCCAGTGCTCGGCCATAGCTAGCATCCTCAGGCGCGATCCCTTTACCTCCAACAAGCGAGCAGAACAGTAGTGATCCCTGACATCCAGATAGTACCACGACCCCTTCTTGGTGGTCGCGAAGCATTCCTCCCGATACGGTTGGCTCATAGTAGAAGCCCTCCATGTACGAGCGGGAGACGAGTTGGAGAAGGTTCCGGTACCCGGTCTCGTCCCGCGCGATGAGAGTGAGGTGGTTCTTGAGCTGCGTCCGGCGATCCGGGTCGATCTCGCCCGTGTACAACTCGATGCCGAAGATCGGCTTGACTCCGATCTCGCGAGCCGCTTGCTCGAACTTCACGTGGCTCATTACGTTCCCGTGTTCCGTGAGCGCCAGCGCTGTACCATTGAGTTCAGAGATCCGTCGAACGTGAGCTTGGGGGAGTTGGAGGCCGTCGAGGAACGAATACGTGCTATGGTGATGAAGCGAGACGAACCGCATCGGTCTGGTGAGGCGGGGATTACGATGACTACGCTTGTCCCTCCGAACCAGCGCAGGAGTATCCTCATGGTCGCAAATCCTTCCGTGTACGTCGAGCTTCGCCTTGCCCGGCGATTCGCCGCGCTGGATCTTGTTCCCGAACGCCGAGAGCTTGGCGTGATCGGGCGACTCGCCCCTCTGAATCTCGTCAGACATCGCGCCTCCACGGGGTCTCCCAGATTGCCCCTTCGATCCTCTTGACTAGCTGAAGTTGAACGCAGAGGTTCGCCCACTTGACGCCGACGACCTTCATCCAAGTGATGTCGAACTTCCACTCGTGCCCGTAGCTGCTGTCATAGCCCTGCGAGTAGAACATGTCCTGCCAGCCCTCCTCCGTCCAGTAGCTCCGATGGTCGGGAGCCTGGTACGCGAGCGGGGCCATCGCGTGCGGGACGGTGATGTAGGCGCAGCCCTCCTCCATCAGCACGCGCTCGACTTCGATCAGTTGGAGGCGCACCGCGTCTACGTCCAGGTGCTCAAGGAAGTGGTGCATGTGGACGGCTGCTACCGATCCGTCCGGGTACCGTAGCTCTGGCGCTCTCCATTCCGGCCGGTCGAGGTTGATCGCGCCGTCGATGGGTGCGAACCCGGAGCCGAGATTGAGTGTCTTCCCCCGAGGCTGCCGCATGAGGGTGCCTGGGTTCCGCTTGACGCCGAGATAGAAGAAGATTTCCTCATCCACTTTGACCACGCTCGATCTGCTTGACGAGGAACGCCGCGAAGTTGATGACGTCGAGCGCATCCTCGACCACTGCGTCGTACTCGCCGCGAGAGTATGCGTACTCGATCCGGCGCATACGCTCGTTCAGTTCCCGGATCTTGTCACTGGGCGGAAACTCCATCCACAGTTGCCCGCGGATCTGGCTCTTGTCCCGGAACAGCTGCATTGCCCGCTCCAGAACGGCCGCGTGCTCCCCCTCATAATCAAGTGTCTGCACTACTTCCTTCATGTTGCTCCCTCCACTTCTTGATGAGGCCGCCGATCCCGGCCGTGATGTCCCAGATGTTGTGGGTGCGCGGGATACTCGCGACGTTGTACGGATTCGCGATGAGAATGCCGACCGGACGCCCGACCGCGTAGTCAGCGTCGTCACACATCTCAGGCAGGTCGTCGATCACGACGACGATCCGATCCGGGTTCACGCGCGTGACTAGCTGCGCGTACTTGTCCTCATCGAACAGCATCCCGCCGTCGTACTCGATCTTGTGGCGTCGCAACCATTCGACGGTATCCGGAACGATGTTGTCGAGCGAGAGGTACGGCCGGGTGGTCGTGACCCATAGCTCGGCGTCGTGCGAGCGGATCTCCGAGACGAGTTCAATCGCCCCGTCGATGATTGGCATACTGCGCTTCATCCCGCCTTGCCGGTAGGCGAGCTTGATGGCCCTGAACTCGGGAGGCTCGACTTGGTTGACCTCCCAGAACCATTCCTTGAACCCGGTCGAGCCGGTGTAGTCATCGCGCAGCCGTCGCCCGACGTACTGCTCCGCGAACCGGATGAAGTGACCGTGGTAGTCGCCTATCGTCCCGTCGATGTCGAGCGCGACGACCGGCCGAATGATCTGGCTACAGTTTGAGCAGAGCATTCCTCACCGCCTCGTAGGAGTGATGGACAAACGTGTTCTTGTCCCATTGCCCGAACCGACCGAGCCGGATGATCTCCGGGTTGCAGTCGCAAGTCGTCCAGATCGGCTTCTCGCCGTAGCTGACGGTGTGATGCGGCGGTACCGCTTCCTTCTCGACGTGGAATGGCACTTGGCCGTCGCGGTACTCCCATGACTCGTAGCGGTTGATGAGCGAGTAGCGGTACCAGTCGAAGCCGATGTAGTCCATCAAGCCGTCCGGCGTCCACCCGTTGTAGTACATCATGTTGCGCTGCTCTCGGCCGTCCGTCTTCGGCCCATGAACGATGCAGACTCGCTGCGACTTGAACTCGTGCCGAGAATCGCGGCAGAGCGTCCTGGCGTAGATCGTCGTGAAGGTGACGTCGCTCATCGCGACTAACCCGCGAGCGGACATGGCGCTGACTTCGCAGGGCACGATCAGATCCTCGTACATCTTCCATAGCTGACGGTACGCCTCGGGCAGACTCCAAGCGAGGATGACGCCCTCCTCAAAGCGATCCCAGCTGACCGGTGCCTCGGGGTCGCCGTAGACGTTCATGGCGTAGCCCTCGCGCTCGCCGGACTTGATGACGTCGATCTCTAGCTCGTGCTGCTCGGGGCTGACGCCGGGTACGGGCGCGTGTAGGAACATCGCGCCGTACATCTGACTCGGTACCTTGCGCGAGTAGACCTTGACCTCATGGCCTAGCTCGACCGCGGCGTGCGCCGCGATCAGACCGGCCGGGCCTGCTCCGAGAATGGCGATCCTCACGAGATCACAACCTCCAGCCCGATACCGTTGATCGTGAGGTCTCTCCGCTCGCCGTTCCGCTCTAGCTGGAACGTGATCGACTGCAACGTTCCAGCGCCGACTTCACCCACAGTGTCCGATACACCCAGGATGTTCCATCCGATGATCTGGACGTTGCGGGTCGTCGAACGCATGATGGACGCTTCGATGTCTTCCGCGCCGCCGCCAAACAACGAATGCTCATATGCTCCCTCCCGCTCGAAACGGACACGGTCGCCGCCGGGTGCGTTGGGTGGCCGTACTGCCGGGGTGTAGTCTTCGTCGTCTACCATCTGACCTCCCTCAATAGCTCGTGAAGCGTCGGCTCCACGATGTTGTCCCCACCACCCGTATCCTTCCGGATCATTCTCGCCCGGTAGAGACGGTTGATGATCGCGTTCGCTTGCTCGCGAGAGACGTTCAGAACCTCCTCTAGATCCTGTCGCCGGAACTTGCTCGCGCTGCGGAGAAGCTTGGCAAGCCCCCGCTGCTCTAGAAGGTATGTCCGGATCTCGTCTCTATGCTCGCGAGCCTCCTGCACGTCCATGATCCGTTCTCTCGACCGCTCCGCGTATCCGAGTGTTGGCATATCGTAGACGTGGTCGATGAACGCTACGGCGTCTTGGACGTGCTCCTTGTTGACGATGATTCGCTCACCTTTCTCATCGCTGCTGAACGTTCTAGCCGCGAGAGAGACGGCAACGCGAGCGATCTTGATGCGGGCATTGGCCGCTTGGATGAGAGGAGGATCCTCGACGTATCGGTCTCCCATGGCGTTTGCTTGTCGGTAGACTTCATCCTCCGCTCCTCCCGCCCAACCGATCTGGTCGGGCTGCCTCGTCCAGACCCACATCAGCAGCGTGTGGCAGGCTTCGCTCGTGTACTTGAGTTCGCCAGGCTCGATCCGCTTATTGTACTCGTTCGGGTTGACGTCGTACTTGGAGAGTGCCATCGCGAGATCGAAGCGTGCGATGTCTTCCGGGTTCCCGATGAGCGGACGGATCGCGTCTACTCCGTATGTGAACTGATCCATTCCTCCGTGTCGAGGATTTCCGAGCCAGAGGAGACGTGTACGTGCGAATGTGACCTCCTGCTGAATCTTAGTGAGGCGAGCCATCCCCGACGCCCGCACGTCGGACATCTTGGCGATCTCCTCCGGGTGGAGACCTGATAGTTCATCGATGACAACCAGTCGTCGGTCGTTGAGAGGAATGACTCCCCAAGTAACGGCCCAATCGCGTCCAGAAATCTGCTGGACTCCTCCAACCAGGCCAGCAATAGTAGCTGCCTCGCCTCCGACCATTTCTCCTGCGCCGTAATGTCGAACGAGTCGTTCAGCAGCTTCCGATTTCCCCGTGCGAGTATCTCCAACGATGAGAGATTCGAGCCAACCCCTGTGGACAAGCTGACCTCCGAACTTGAAGGAGAGAGGCGAGTGGAACGTTAGATCCATGACCGCGTGCATCTCAGGACGGCCGATGATCTTTGTGACGTGGCTCGCTAGTTCGCGCTCGATCTCTCCGAGCTTCTTGAGTGGACGTTGCCTTCCCCGCGGTCGGAATCGCATCATCATCTTGACCGCTTCGCCCGTCAAGTCAAACCAGTCTACGCTCGTTTGTTGTTGTTGGACTTCCCAGGCGAGAAACTCGTTGCTTGCGTCCCTTGGGGAAGGGTAGAGCGCGCCGGTGACGACGACAGTGGTGTTTGCCATTGTGTCGTGTCTTCCCACCGACGTGATCTTGATGTTCTTGTAGTCGCGTGCTTGTGTCCCGTCCGCATGGTCTATGGACGGTCGAGCGAACAGTTGTTCGACGGCTTGGTGATCGGATACCTCGATGTTGAGTTTGGTACACTTCTGCGCTCCGTACTCCTGGCGCAGCATTTCCCGTCTAGTTATCTCCGGAGCGTCGATCATTCCGAGGATCATGGGGCTGGTCGGAAGTATCTCTAGCTCGGCGTTGCCTCCCGCTCCGTTGAGAGGACAGACCGCGCATTTCGGCCCCGCGTCCTGCGTACAAGCGAGGTTCGCGAGTCGAGGGACGGAGTAGCCCGGTTCCTTCTTGCCCTTGATCGTTACTTGGAGCCTGACCGGATCTCCGACTCGATGCGAGTCGAACGAGTCGAGTACCGTAATGACCTCTGCTTCCCCGGCTGGCTTCTTCTTGGGTGAGTGTGCCTCGGTCAGCAACCGCTCGAAGTCGATAGCGTCGTGCTCTGCCCAAAAGTCGGTCAGATCCTTTCCGTGCTTGTCTACGATCTCGTACGGGAGTTGAACGATTCGTACGTCCGCGATCCTGGCGAGCGAGCGGGCGATCTTGCCCGCGCCGCTCTGCCCGTCCGCATCGCAGTCCTGCGCGATGAAGACGAGCTTGCCCTTGAAGAGAGGATTCCACCGGGGGTTCCAGGTCTTGGCCCCGGACGTTCGGGTGATCGCGGGGTAGCCGTTCTGGATAGTGACAAGAGCGTCCCACTCTCCCTCGCAGATGATGATTCGATCCGCGCTGATTTGGTTGAGCGGGTATAGCTCGGTCGGCCTCATGCCGGTGACGTTCCAGATCTTGGTCTTACCCTCGCGAGTCGTGTAGCGACGTACGTTGAAAATCTCTCCCATCGGGCCGCGGATCGGGATGGTGTAGACTTCCCGGTCGCGATCCCAACCGATCTCGAAGTCGATGATGGTCTTGGTATGGATACCACGGCTAACGAGATAGTCGGCCACTGTCTCATCATCGAGGAGAGCCGCATGCCACCCTTTGATCTTGCCTTCGGTGATGATCTCCTGCGCGCTGGCCCCGCCCCGCCGAGGAGAGCCATTCATTGCGGCCCTCCCCGGCGGAACCCAGCGCGACTGGTGCATGATGAGGTCTGCGACCCGACCGCCGCCGCATCCAGCGTGACAGAACCACTCGCCGGTCAGCGTGTTGAGCGACGCCGACCGATTCGTGTCGTCGTGGAGCGGGCACAGCATGTCCCACTCGCCGTTCTTCTTGGGCCGACCGATGAGGTACGGCCGTAGAAGACGCAGATGTCTCGCGGATACCGGCACCGGATTGGGCCGCGACTAGAACGGGTTTGCGACCTTGTCGTCGGCACGCAAGGCTTCGACCATCTTCGCCTTGGTCTTGCGTCCCTTGATCGAGATTTCCGCGCCCTGCTCGTTCCGGGTGGTGATCTCGTCGTTGAGGTCGTTCTCGTCCCACTCGTCGTAGTCGTCCGGCTCGGACTCCTCACCCGACCCCTCGCCCGCGCCGTTGCCGAGCGCCTCGGCGTTCTTGGCCAGCTTGACGATCTCGTCGATCCACTTCTGCTTCGTCTTGCGCCCGGTGACGTTGCCGGCGATCCCGAGTTCACCCGCGTACGCCTCCAGGTCAACCGTCTCCCAGTCGTCGTAGTACGTGGCGTCCGACCGGAGATCCTCCATCAACTCCGGGTCGAGCATGCCGGTGCCGTTGGCGTCGGCGTCGTCGTCCGACTCCTCTGCCTCTGGCTCCTCGCCCTCGCCCTGATCCTCCAGGATCGCGGCGATGGCCTTGGCCGCGGAGAAGCGGCCGGTGAGCTGGATCTCGCGGGCGTCCAACTCCTCCTTCAGATCCTCGCTCGACCACTCCTTGAGTTCGGCCTCGGTGAGCGGCTCCTCGCCGTCGCCCTCGGGGATGTCCTCGCCATCCTCCTCGATCTTGCCGGGTGCGAACAGGTTCTTGACCCGGCCGCGGTACTCGCCCTCCAGGTTCGTGTCCGCGACGACCTTGACGTTGACTTCCTTGCCGATGAGCTTCTGCGTGTCGAGGTTGCCCTTCGGCGGGAGCTTCATCGCGTCGGTGAACTCACGCAGTTTCCAGCCGTGCGCGGCCTCGTTGTAGTTCGCGTCGGTCGGGAGCTTGATGTACGTCCAGAGCAGGCCGTACTCCTCGCCGACGCTGACCGTGATCTCCAGGTCGCTGACGGCCGTTCCGTCCGACTTCTTGTCCCGGACGTTGATGCTGTTGATCTTGCCCTTGTAGAGACCGGGCTGCGGCTGCTCGCCGCCTCCACCCGACTCCACGTTGCTTACGTCGTACTTGACCGTTGCCACTACTGCTCCCTCCTCCTACGTCGTCTGGACGCGCCACCGTTGGTGCGCCCCTTCATGATCGCCTCCACCATACCCGGAAGCGTTGGGTTGACTACGTCGCCCGTACCGAACACCGAGCCTCCGTCGGGAAGCTTGATCTGACACTTGGCGTAGTAGTTCTCGGTCGCGTTGGTATGGAGAACGCGGACTGTCCGCTTCCTCCCGCGATGCTCGCGGGTCTCGATGTCGCCGTACCCGACGATGTTCATCATCCCGCAAATCTTCTGCGGCATCATCTTTCCCTGAACCCAGGGCCAGATGCAGGACGGTGTTACCCCGAAGTCGTTTGGCTCCCACCAGAACGAGTGAGCCGTGATGCCGAGGTTGACCGTTCCCGCGCCGACCATGTGCCGCACCCACTGTCCGAGTCGCCACATGTTGACGCGGTACTCGCCGCGGTCTGGCCCGAACTGCTCGCGATCCTTGCGGGCCTGCGAGCCGACCGGCCCTTTGCGGTCGAGGATGTTCCCGTACACGTCGTCCAGTCCTACGTCTTGGAGGAGCGAGATCGAGTCGAGCCAGAACCAATCCCACTCGCCCTCCTTCATGTGCTGGGCGTACTCCAGCCCCTCGAATATCTCCTCCCAATCGCGGACGACCATTTCCTGTACGCCGCTTCCGATGATCGGGTCGGCGTGGTCGATGGGCGGTCGCATCACGAGGATCTTGTAATCCTTCCCGCCCGTTCCGATCAGACTCGTCTTTCCCCAGCCGATGTCCGCGTGGATCAGCATGCTGACCTTCGCAGACGCCCCGGCTGGTTGGATATTAGGCAATGAACCTCACCTCACTTCGTCTCGTCCGTGTAGACTTGATGGGCTTCGTACGGCTCCCACCCGCGAGAAGCGTGACCGCGCATCTCATGCCAGTCTGCGCCGATCTCGTGTAGCTCGCAGAAGTCGAAGCACCAACATCCCGGGCAAGTGAACTGCCCCTGATTCTTGTACGCTCCCGCGGGAGGCGAATCCGGCCCTTCCATGCGGTCGGAGCGCCGAACGTTCTCCATGTCCCAAAACTCCGCGAGTACCTGCTGCTTCGCCGCGGCGCGCTCGTTGAAGTCGCGGAAGATCGGCGTGCGGACGAAGTATGGTGCCGGCTGCTTCTTGCTTACGCTACCGTCCTGGTTGAGCGAGAATCCGCCAGCATCTTTCGGGCGGTCGTCTTGGAACTGCTTACGCAGGTGGTTGTAGATCATTCCGGCGGGGCGCTGGTTCGGCTTGAGCAGCCCCTGCTCGTATATCCAGTCCAACCCCCACGTCCAGTAGCCGGTCGCCTGCGAGTCGAGCGAGAGGTACATCACGTTGATCGCTTTCGCGGTCTTGTGATCGACGATGTGGATCTTTCCGGTACGCCGATTCTTGATGATCAAGTCGAGCGTACCGACGTAGATGAACAGCGGCTTACCGTCCGGCCCACGGACAAGCTGCTGGAACGGCTGCTCCGTGACGAGCACTTCCCATTCCTCGTCCCGCCCGTAGTGCTTGACGTAGGCGTTGAGCATGTCGTACCCGAGATCGCGAGCTTCCGCCCAGACCTCATCCTCCTCCAAGTCTTCGACCTTGAAGCCAAACTCGCCCTGCGACTTGGCCTCCTCGTCGTAGTAGCGGACGAATGACTCGGCGGGATGCGGCCCGCGCCGGACTCCCTTCTTGTAGTAGTCCGCGAGCGCCATATGTACGAGCGAGCCGAACCGGAGCGGTGGGATGTCATGCTTCGGCTTTAGGACTTCCTCAAACTCCATCCACCACTTCCAGCGGCACCGCTTGAAGGTGCCGCGCTCGCTCGTGCGAAGCATTGGGAGACCGTCGGCCCCCGCGCCGATTGGGTGGCTGCCCGGCACACCAACGGTCTCCCGATGCTTCACCAAGTCGGATCGCCGCCGACGGCGTTGGATTGTTGACATCTACTCCCTCCTAACGGTCTTGCCGTCCGACGAGAGGTGCCACCCAACGCCGAGAACGGCCCGAAATAGGGACTCTACTAGAAACCAAACACCGCGTAAAGCCCCCAACCCCTAGAAAAAAGACGCTCCGAGCGGCCTGTTTTGAGTTGTCGGCCCCGGCTCCCGCGTAAAACGCGGACGCGCCGCGCCCCCGGCCGCGCGACCCTCCGAACGAAAAACATGTCTCCTCGTACGCGCGTATATGCGCCTACGAGGATAGCAGTTTCGGCTGATAGAGGGTTGCCACGCGGGCGCGAATCGCCCGCGCGTAAAAGGAATATTTGGATGGTATAAGTCACCTTTCTCATACATTTGGTACCCCCTCCCAACGGCGGTTAGGCGTCGAACCAACGCTCTAGTTCCAGCAGATCCTCCTCGTCAACGACCTCGCCTTCAACGATTTCGGGGTCATCTTCGGGGATTCGCTCGGCGGTTTTGTCCATCCAGAACTTGATCGTCCCGATTGTTACGCCGATAACGACGCAGGCGACCTCAGGTGCGCCCACGATACGCTTTCGCAATCTGACGACGCAGATCGAGGATGTTCTTGTTCACGTCGAGCTTGCCGTCGTTCACCTTCTTGATGTACTCCTCTACGGTTCCGCTTGAGCGATAGACGAGCGCAGTCACCTGATGGTGCCGCGTCGTATCGACCGCTCTGTCCGTGACTTGGGTCTGATCGTCCGGGTTCCAGGTCTCGTCTAGGATATGTACGTCCGTAGCGCGGTTCATCGTGATCCCGACACCGGCCGCAGCCGTTACCAAGATCGCGACCCGAACCTTGCCGGCCTGGAAGTCGGCTTGGATCCTGTTCCGCTCTGTCTGGTGCACCGCTCCGGAGATGATCTCGCAGGGTATGCCGTACCGATTGAGGTAGCGATGAATCATCTCCGCGGTCTCGCGGAACTGACTGGCGATGAGTGCCTGATCCGTGCCGTCTGGATCGTCGGGGTCGATGCCGCGCTCTGCCAGCTTGTCCAGCAGAGCCGGGATCTTGCCTGACTCCTCGGTCGCTCTGACCTTCATGTCAACGTAACCCGTCTCATCGTCTACTGAGAGGATCTCGACTGAGCACATGTGGTTCGCGAACTGCTTGAGCCGCGTGTACTCGGCCAACACCGAAGTCGCCGACAGATGGTACTCGTCGATGCGAACCTCAGCTTCCTCGTGGAACGTCTTGTACTGCATCGCTTGCTTCGGCGTCATAGTGCACCAAACGTCGATCCACTGCGTCTCCGGCAGCTGAGGTAGAACCTCAGTGCGCAGACGCCGGATGGCGTAGGGAGCGAGGGACTCATAGAACGAATCCTCGCGCCCTGGGATGATGTTGCCGATAGCCTTGTGATTGCCCCACGTGTTCTCGATCACGAGCCATTGCGCAGCCCACTTCCACTTGGACGTGAACTTGTTCGGATCGAGCCACGAGAGTGCACCAAAGAGCTTGACCGGCTTACCACCCATTGGCGTTCCGCTCAGCCCGTACTTCCGCTTGGCCTTGATAGCTTTCGCTACCTTGGGAAAGCGGTTCTGCGTCTCGGGCAGGCCGGTCTTATGGAACTCGTCAATGGTGAACGAGTTCCACCCTTCCTTCAACTGCGGGAAGTTACCGCGCCTGACCATGTCGGCGGTCGTGATGAACCAGAACGGCTTGCCGTCCCGGAGACAATCCTCGACCGTGCCCTCTGCGTCTGCCTTCTCGGCGGCGTTGAGGTCGCCTGAGTAGGTCACGACGGTGTGATCTGTCCACCGCTCGATCTCCATGCGCCAAACACTGTCGAGCGTGGACTTCGGCGCGACAACCAGGTGCGGCCCGTCTTCAAGGTCAGCCTCGAAGACAGCACCAATCACTTCGGTCGTCTTGCCGAGCCGCGGCTCTAGCAGGTTCAGGCAGGAAGTCGTCGCCATGAACTTCACGTCGGCCCGCTGGTACGGACGGAACCACTTGGCGAGCTTCGGGAGCTTCTGCTTCAGCTTCAGATCCTTGAGCGGTACATCGTCAAGGATTGACAGCGTCTTCAGGTTACGCTCCTTGGCTACCTCCTTCTTGCCCCATGCGCGCAGCGCCGCGCCGAGCGTGAGTCCGTTGCCGAACTCCTCGCGCAGACGACGCATGACGACGAGGTCAAGAGGAAGGAGCCAGAGAGGCCCGCCATTCTGGGCATTCAGGAACCGAGCACCAATCGGCTTGAGCCTGTTCATCGCCGCTACAGCCTCAGGCGTGTAGCGGAAATGTACAGCGCAGCGATCACCTTCTTCTGTAAGCTCGGCGAACGCTTCCACTCTTTGTCCTCCTGGTCTCTGGTCGATTGCCCTTGTAGACGCCGAACACTTCGACGCCGCGTGCCGCGAACTCCCAGAGATGATCTGGAAACGGAATCACGAGTTGTCTCTGATGAAGGTTCGACTGGATCTTGTTCGCTGCCGATGGCGTGTCACATGTCTCGATCAACGCCCACACTCCTGGCCTGGCCACGAGCGGCTGGAGATGGTTAGCCCAACTCATGCCACCCCTTCTGTGTCCTGGGCCGGGAATGGAGCCAACGAACTCGACCCCTGTTCCTACGTGTTGCCCCTTGGGCATGTGTACCCTCCTTTGTGTACGGCAAGAGCACCCGCGGAGTCGAACCGCGGTACGCCATCGTGCTCCGGGTTGGGGTTGCGCCAGTCCCTGGTTTCTCCTGGACTGGATGGGGCTAGTACAATCCCGGCATTTCCGGAACCGGGTTCCTGCCTTCTCACGCTGACACGTCCATTCCGGAGATCAGACGTATCCCCCAACTCTAGTTGGGGGATCCAGGGGAGGGTACCGATCTACCCTGGATCCCCCTCGCGGGGCAGCGTTGAAGTGCGAACTCGCGCCGCCGCGATCTTGTCGATTCTAGCCGATCTCCGACCTGTTCGGTACCCGGCCTGCCTTTGAACAATATGGGCAGACTCGGCCGGTGATGATGATCTTCTTCTGATCCTTGGCACTCGGCACTCTACGTGGCCGAAGCCACTCGCGCGCCGAGACCAAGAATGGGCGGTCTACACAGTCCTTCCGCCCGCATGTCACGATGAGAAAACCCGGGAAATCCTGGCTTTTCACCGCTTTGAACACAGGCAATCGGCTCACGAAGTCATCAGACAATCGAGAACCTCCTGCGCCTCGTCGGTGGAGACGGGATCGTCCCATTCATCGAACATGTCCATGGCGAGTTCCCAAGCCGTCGGGAGGCTCTGGTTCTTGTGCCACCAGAGCAGGAGACCGTCGGCCCAGAGATGCTCTTCATGCTTCTCCTTCGGGATCTTGGAGAGAGCGTAGCCTGCTTCGGCCATGTCCTTCTCGTCCTGATCCCAGGGGTTGTCACTTACGTCCATTTGGTACCCTCTCTGTAGTGAAGCTCGGATGAGCTTCAGACCTCCCAGCCCGATGGTCTGGGCTTGGGAGATCTGAAGATCACCTTCCAGTCCGGCCGGGGTCTTCCAGCCGGATCTCAGCGGCGGCCAAAGTCTGCATACCGCCCGGGTCGGTGTACACCTGGATGAGAGTCCGCTTGCGGTCTACCCAGTGGTCACCTACCTTGATCTTGCCAGCCGGGAGGATCTTCACCTTCTCGCTGATGATGACCTTCGGCCCGACTACAAACGGCTTGATCCCTTCAAACGCGACGATATGCCAGATCCGGCGACCGAGACCGAGCATTTGCTCAACCTCAGTCTGGTCGCCGGATCTGATGGACTCGATGACCGCCGTTAGGAAGGGTTCCGGCGGTTGGCCGCCCGGCGCTCCGCGAGGGTGCGCGCCCTCTTGGGGCCGGACGCCGCAGCCGCAGCGGTGCCCTTCTTGGCGCCACGCGTCGTGCCCGTGGACTTGGTCGTCGTCTTGCTCGACTTGGTGGAGCCGTTGCCGTTGCCGCTACCACCGCGGACGGCCGCTGCCTTCTGCTCCTCCTCGTCGCCGTACAGGTCACGAGCGGCTTGGACGCTGATCCCGGCACGAGCCGCGATCAACTCCCAGCGGTTCCGGTCGTTCTCCTTGGCCGACTTCACGGCCTTGGCGGTCGCCGGGATCTCGTCCCACACGCCGACCTCGACCAGCGCCTTGCACCACTCCAGCATCGAGACGCTGGTGACGGGGAGGCCCAACTCGTTGGCCGCCGCCGTGTGGCTCTCGATGCCGCGCTTCGCCAGCTTCACCAACTCGGCGTAGCTGACCTGACCGCCCCGCTGCCGGGCGTTGCCGTCCCGAGCGGGGGTCGTGCTCTTGCGTCCGCGGCCTGTCGCCGCGGGCGTTGTCCTCTGACGAGGCATGCTCCCTCCTATACGGATAGGTTGATGATCGGTACCTACGCAACTGAGTATATAGCATAGGCATGTAGCCGTCTACCCTTGATTACCAGGATAAACGGGAGGGTGTCTGACCCTCCGAGCCTGGCACCCATCGATGCCAGACTCGCGGGGTCACCGCACCTTCAAGCAGCCGAACCTCGGCTTGATCACCTTGTTCAAGTAGACGCCGCTCGACTCCGCATACGCGCAGGCGACCGCCATCTGCCGCGAGACACCGAAGTAGATGTACCTCGCCGCGTTCTTGAACGAGACGACCATGATGTCGCTGCCCTTCTTCTGACCGGTCTTTGGCCATCCGATCCACTCGATGTTCGATGAGTCGATCCGCCGAATGTTCAGGTGGATCGGCCCTTCGGTCGTGATGATCGTGTGCTCGCCCTTCGGCTCCCAGCTGTTGTCGAGGGGCATTAGCTCATCCCCAGAATCTCCCAGCAGTCCGGGCCGATGCCCCGAGCGCGGCTGGTGTCGTCGGTCAACTCTCGACCGCAACGACCGCAGTGCTCGAACTCGATCCCGAACAGCTGGAGGCTTTCGACCACGCCCATGTCCTTGATCATCTCGCGGATCTTCGTCCGGGTAGCCTGCTCCTTGACCGGGAACCGCTTGCCGTGTCCGACGATCTGGTCGATGAACTGGTAGCCTTTCCAGTCGCCCTCTTTGGGCGTCCGGAGGCGGAAGAACGAGACCTGGTTCTTGTGGCCAGGCACGTTCCGCAGCCCATAGCGACCGTCGGGCAGATCGGACTTGTCCGATCTGTTCTTGGGCAGCCACGGGAGCTTCTTGAGCGTCTCGATCACGGTGCCCATCCGCTTCTTTGGAAGCTCGGACGGGTACGTGTCGAAGTCGGCCTCCATGACCCAGTCGATCTGCTCCTGGGTCAAGCTGCTCAGATCCTTCCCATCGCGGAGTCCGCGCAGGTAGTTGAGCTGAGGCTCGCTCGCCGTCTCCTCTGCCGGCTGGATGAACTTCGCCGGCACAGGCGTTCTGCGTTTTGCCATTTCGGTACCCTCTCTTTCTGGAGCGGGAGTGCTCCGGGCAAGGCCATTGCTGACCCGCCCGCAGAACTACTGCTCCCTGCGATCTTCCAGGTGCTGGTCGATCTTGTCGTGTAGCTTTTGTCCTTCTTCCTTGAGCAACTCAAGGTGTTCCATCAGCCACGCGGCCTCGGTCGGTTCGAGCGACTGGATGAACTCTGGCGTGATCGTCTCCCTCAAACCCTGGGAGAGTTCACGGAACTGGTTCATCCATTCCCGGAGAGTTGCTTCCTCCGAGGATGGCGTCCGAACCTCCGTGACCTCATACGAGCCGACGGCCATCGTCTCGCCCGGGTACGCCGGGTGATAGATGATCGCGTACCACTCGCCAGGGCCATCGGCGTAGTCTGCTTCCCAGTCTCGCTGGGACATGCAGTGCTCGCCGTACGGATCCCACGACTCATCGAAGCTGTCGTGGACTTGGATGACGATGCCCGTTTCCCAGGAATCGAGGTCGCTGGCTTCTTCAGTCAGCGTCAGGACATCTCCTTCCTTGGGTCTCGGCAGCTTAGTCACGGCCGTACCCAACAGGAGGCTCCATGCCCTCTGCCTCGTCGATGAGGCGCTCGACATCGCCCCAGTTCTCCAGGGGATTGTCCATCACGGACTCGATGTCAAGCTCAACGATGGCCTCCAGCTTCTCGCGGGTCGCATCGCTGCCACCCGAGTCGGGGAGGTTGTCATGCCAGTCGCTGTACTCGGACTGGACATCGAGCAGACGACCGAGCGCGTTGCTTAGCTCGCTCGCTTGCTCCTGGAGCTTGTCGAACTCGACACGTGCGTCGCCTACGGCGTCCGCCCAACGAGCCGACCTGCTCTTTTGTTTGGCCTTCTTGGCCACAGGTACCCTCCTTCGGTTCGTGCCGGATGATTCCGAACACGAGGCCCGGGATCGTTACATCCCGGACTTCCTGCTCAGTACCATTGATGCCTCGGAACGTTGTTCCAGATCATGACGTCTAGCTCGTTCTGGAGACGATCCTTGTTGACGGGAACGTCGCTGACCCGCAAGAAGAACAGTACATCGCGGGTCAGCTGCGCTCTCGTCTTGCCCGGAACGTAGACCAGATCCGGGTTGCGACTCGTCACCTTGACTCTGACGTGTCCGTCGTCGGTCAGGGTGAGACTGTAGGTGATCCTGACCATTTGTCTCCTTACTTGGAGATCGACTTCCTGCCCTTCAAGCCGGAGCCGGGGTTGCCGGTGATGTTCGCCCGCGCGCCCGCGCTCCTGCCAGCGGACTGAGCTGCATCGTCGTGCTTGCGGGAGACGGCCTTGCTACTGCCGCCCCGCATGCCGCCCGTGAGCGGGAACTCCTCCAGCATGAACTCCCGGTTGATCTTGTCCTGATCCCGGAGAGCGAGTTCCATGCCGGTAGTGCTGGAGCCAGGTGTCGCGCGACGCATCTCGGAGAACCGAAGCGAGATGGTCGAAGCGAAGCCCTGAGCGAAGTTCCGCCTGAACGTCTTCCAGTTGGCGTAGTTCTGCTCAACGCCGCGCTTCTTGCACTCGCTGCGGTAGTACCGGATGTACTTGTCACGGGCCGCGGTGCGGGCCATGTCGGCGTCGAATCCGGCCTGTTGCATAACCTTCCCAACGTCGTCCCAGCCCCAGCCCGCCTCGCGGAACTTCCGGAGGTTGTCGAACAGGGAGGCACTCTTGTCGGGGGTCGGATGCGTAGCCGAGATCAGCTGCGTCATCAGCGACGTGAAGAGCAGGGTCATGTAGCCAAGGTCGGCCTCCGTCCCGATGATCGGAACGGTGCCACCCTTGTACGTCTTGTCCGCATTGCTGTAGTGCTGCATGTGCGTGACGACGACGCAGTTGGTGTGCCGAGCCGTGGACAGGAACAGCGACCACAGCCCGTCGCAGATCTCCGGGAAAGGCCCGGACTCAAACGCGAAGTTGTAGTCGAAGTCCTGGATGACCGGCTTGCGCTGGTCGATGACCATGCCCGCAGCGTGCTGCTGGATCTCCCAGAGTTCGATGCGATACTTGTTCATCATGTTGTTCGCGGCCGTGAAGAATGAATCCCTCTCAGCCTCGAACTCCGATGACTCGGCCTTGGCCAACAAGCCCTGGATCTTCCGAAGAAGATCGTGCTTGTCAGTTGATGTTGGCATTCGGTACCCTCCTTCGGGGTTTGTCGGTAGTACAGGTGGACATGACGTCCGGCCGAGGATCGGTGATCCCCAGCCGCGCGTCAGGCCTTGTCGCGCAGGATCCCGGCGTCCTTGAGCAGCTGCTCGTACGCCGCGAACACGGGCTTGCGCTGCCGGCGAACGTGGATCTCGTTGTTCGCCAGGATCTCCCAGGCCAGGGCCAGCGGCGACTGCCGCCACTTCGGCCCATTCGGGTGCTCGACCTCCAGCTTCAGCTTGTAGTAGATCTGAAGCAGAGCGAACGCCTGAATCTGGTCGGGAGTGTCGAGGATGAATCCTCCGTCACCCATCTTCCTGTTCCTCCATGATGTCGATGAAGATGTCCTTGGCCTCGCGGCTTTCCTCTGTTTGGTATTCATTCCAGAGTTCTTCCGCTTGGGCAAGCGGGACTGTTACGTCCCAACGCTCACGAGCGTCGTTGTTCGCGAGCCGTTCGTCGAAGCGCAGATGGATTATCTGCCCATCGGTCTGTGGCACGACGTACCATGTAATACGTCGCGTCCAGCCCGGTCGAGCGTTCTGCCATCGCTTGAGCCACATCACTCGCCCCGGAACGTCTCGTCTCTGACGATGACGACCTGGTCGGTGCGCAGGATGTGCTCCTTTCCTGCCTCGTGGCCGTTGCGTGCGATGAACTTGATCCACTGCACGCCATGCTCGTCCCGGAAGACTTCCGCCGCTGCCGCGTACAACGCCGAGTCCATGGCGCTGAAGTACACGATGACAGGGTAGTCGAGGATGATGTTGGGGAGTTGCGCGACGTCAAGTGCCAAAACCCGCCGCTTCTCGCCAACCGGGATGATCTCGTACTTCGGCTCGCTCGGCGGTGCGCCCCCGGGCTTCAACCCAGGCCACACCAGCCGACCGTCCGACTCGAACAACTCGATCACGCGCTCCAGAAGCATGCGAGCCTCGTCAGCGATGGTCGAGTAGGAGCAGTCACCGCTCATCCAGACGCTTACCAGCATCTGCGCGATGATCTCCGTGTGCGAGTACATCCCGTCACACAGTTCCAGGATGAGGAACTCGGCCCGCTCGCGGGCCTTGGGTTCCCTTTCGTCCATGTGGTACCCTCCTTCGGTTCAGAACCTACGGTACATAGGCTCCAAACCCTGGCCAAGCCCCCACCGCATAGGGGGCCGAGCCAGGATTTGCGGCCTACGTGCTAGTCGGCGCGCATTCTGACGTGAGTCCTGATCTCTGCCATCTTCCGGAGCAGTTGCTTCGCACTCGCGTGTGGCCGAGTCTGGAGCCAGTCGTACAGCTGGGAGGCGATGTCTTCCTCCATGGCAGCGATCCCGGCCTCGGCGTCTGCCGAACCCTCGTTGCTGCCGTGCTGGTAGCCGAGATCGCGGGCGGTCTGGATGACCTTGACGAAGTCGGTGTCGTCCCAGCAGTCGTCGATGAGGATGCTCTGCGTCGATCCGCTGGGCAACGTCGCTGTGATCCTCTTGACCTTCGCGTCCAGGAGCTTCTCGGCCAACTTGTCCCAGAACTCCTCTTCTGCGATGTCCTCGGGACGATTGCCCGGGATCATGTTCGTCGTGACGCCCGGCGGCATGTTCCAGGAACTCACAGTTCCATCTCCTCGCCGCAGTAGACGCAGACGGGCTTGCCGTTGCGGATCGTGTGCGTGTGAACGTGGTGCTTGTCGGCTGCGAAGACGATGTCGTCGCTGGCCTCGAAGATTTCCTCATGATCGTCGCCGCTCCGGTAGTTGGCCTCGACCTTCTCGACGCTGCCATCTTCGAACACGACTTGGATCTCCAGGCCGTAACCGCCGTCGTCCGCGTCGGTCACCGGATTGTACTTCACATCCGGCTCACCGATGACGATGATGGTTCCGATCTGATTGAGGATCTCGTCGGGGGTGTCGGGTGATCCGAAGACCACCTTGTCTCCGACCTTCAACTCGTTCTCACGCCAGTCCACGATTGTGACTGGCATTCGGTACCCTCCTTCCGTTCCGTGTCCCTTATTGAACACGAGGCCCAGCGCGCGTTGACACGCTGGACTTCCTGCTCAGTCCGGGTTTTGGGCGAGCCAGATCTTCTCGTCTGTCTTGCCCGAGACCGTACCGCAGACCTGGAGAGCGTTGTACTCGCCATAGTCTTCGTACGCCATCTCCATGGCAGCCTCCTGCGTCGCCGCATCGAAGACGTCATAGAAGTGGATGTAGCCGTTCTTGTCCGCGCCGTCGCAGGACGGCTCGTACAGCATGCCGTGGATCTTGAACTTAGGCATCCTTGGCCTCCCGCTTGATCGCGTCCTTGCGGTCGCGACGATGCCGGGCAGACCGGGCTTTGTCCTCGGCCTTGGCCTGGGGCTTGCTCCGGCTGCCCGCGCCGATCTGAAGGTGCTTGCCCTTCTTCATGGCTTCACCTGGTCGGCCGTGATCCACAGCTGGCCCTTGCCCGTGCCGAGCGTCGTTGACGCCCGGTACGACCGCCAGTGCATCTCACAGCCGTTCGCCCACGGCCCATGCGACGTCTTGAAGTCGTACGGGCCGGGTGTCCCATCCTGGCAGAAGTTGCACGCCGGGATGCTGGACACCAGGATCACCTGATGCGGGATCAGCTTGTACTGCTTAGGCATTCGGTACCCTCCTTGTCTGACGCCATCACCGATGACGTCCGGGTGGGGCAGCTTGGTGTCTGCCTCCACCGCACGTCACTGGGGATCGGGCTTGCCGAAGTTCGGCATGTCCATCCGCTCGTACAGTCGAGCAACCAGCTGGTCGCCGTCCATCTCGCGACCCTTGTCGTACAGGATCGTGTAGCTGATCAGCAAGCTGCTCTTGCCCGTGACGCGAATGTCCTCGGGCAGATGGAGCCGCTCGATGATCTCGATCCCCTTGACCGTGCCTTTGCCGCCGCTGGCGTACTCAAGCACGGTTGCCGTCGTTCTCGGGTAGTTGGCCCGCTCGTGACCGGCATCGGACGGGATCGACATCCACTCGGGGCCGATCCATGCGCCGTGGCCGTTCATCCAGCGGTACTTGACAAGATCAAGCACTTGGTTCTCCTTCTAGCGTCAGGATGATCGACGCCTGTTGTCCTTCGCCGCCGTTGATGGGCGCGGCTGTGATCGTCGCCTTGGCGACCTCGACCGTTTTGGGATCCGGCTCGGGATCGCCCTCGCGACGCTCGGGCATGATGCAGTTCTCGACACGGATCACGAACGCCCACTCGCCGTTGTAGTTGAGCGTGACGTCCGTGATCGCGCCGTCCATCGGGTTCATCTCGATGTGGTAGACCTTGAGGTTCTCGTCGTTCGTGGCCATTACGCAACCCGAACGACGTGACTCTCGATGATCTTCCAGCCGAAGCTGTTCCAACGGCCCTCGGTCGGCATGCGCAGACCGGTCATCCTGACCTGCCGCTTGGAGTCGCTCTTGCCCCTCGGCCAGTAGGCGAGGTTGGGAGTGTCCTCCTCCTTGCGAGGCCAACAGCGGTCGAAGCGCAGCATGTCAAATGGAAAGTCGTGCTGGCCCTCGACCGTGAACTCGAACAAGGTGTTGATCTTGTTCTCCTTCATCGCTGGCATTGGTACCCTCCTTTCTTGGCAGTGCCCATTATGAGCACAGGCCCGGGGCAGGGAGCAATGTTCGCTCCCAGCCCCAGCCGCTGCTCATGCTAGGTTGTACCGCAAGCGGATGAACTCGGCGATTGCCGTCCGCTGCAGCTTGTGACGAGAGATCGTGTTCTTGCGATCTCCCTTCTTGGGGCGCAGGTAGTACATGCCCTTCGCTCCATACTCGCCAGGCTCGTACTCGATGACGGCGACGATCTTGTCGTCCATCTCCATCGTGATCCCCCAGATCTCGGGGAGCAGGATCTCGTCATCGGCATCCTCGCGCTTGTGCTCGACCAGCCGCCCGTTCTTGGCCTTGACGAGCACGTAGCTCTTGCTGGTGATGCCAAGCTCTCCGAGCTTGTTTCTGACGTAGGCGCGCATAGCTATGCCGCCTCGACCTTGAGCCACTTGGGGATGTTCGTCCCGGTGGCCCACTCGGGGTTGAGCCTGACCTCGCCCCGCAGCTTGGTGTTGCTGCGGATGCGGATCAGGCGACCCGTCTTGAGGTTGGTCGCGTTCCATCCGCCGTACTGGCATTCGCCCTCGATGCGGATGACGTTCAGGCGACCCGTCGTGGATGACGTGTGCTTGATGACGTAGTAGCCGCCAATCTTCACGTCCTTCTTCTTGATCATTGGTACCCTCCTACGGGTTGTACGTGTCCAAGGATATGAACACGAGGCCGGACGCGATGCGGTTGACCGCGTCCGACTTCCTGCTCAGCCCTGGTAGAGCAAATCGCGGAGCGGGCCAGGCCCCATGATCCAGTTCGGGTGTTGCGAACGGATGACGTCGCCCGGCTGGATCTCATCCGGGTTCTTGTTGATCACAGCCTCGTACGCGATCAACTCATCCGTGAACAGCTGTCCCATCGGTGAGAGGCAGATCGCGCCAGTGGACGTGATCGTCAAGATCACGCCCTCGCTCTCGCCTGGGAGCACATCGCCGGCATGGAGATCGTAGACCTCGTCACCGATGACCGGGCCATGGAAGTGCTCGCTAACCTCGGCCGGGACATCCGCGAACGGAGGCAGAACCTGCCAGCCGCCCTTGTGCTCTGGGCTAACAGGCTTCTCTCGCCATTCGTAGAACTCCGGGCCTTCATCCGGATGCTGCGTCACGACGTAGTTGATCTCGTAGACGACGCCATAGTCGTCCGTCCATTCGGTCGTCATGGCGTCACCGGGCACAGGTTGACGGTGTCCCACCAGATGTAGTGGGTCTTGTTCTGTGCGTCGATGTACGTGATCGAGTAGCGAGCCTTGGCCGACGTTGGGACGACCTCGTTGCTCCACCCCGCATATACGACATGCGGATGCTTCGCGCGCCAGGCTTCCATGAAGCGATGGCCGCTCGCGTACGTGATGTGGTCGCCAGGTTGCTTGCTCCATGCCGGACAAATGCCCGACATGTTCGAGCTTACTACCGCTGCCTTGGCGTCCGTTACGTTGGTGGCGTACTCGATGACGAGTAGCGTCAGGGCCAACGCAAACAGGATCACCCAAGCGGCGACAGTCTTGCGTCTAGACATTGGTACCCTCCTTTTGACCGTGCCGGATGGCACGCGCTCAGGGTTGGGTAATGCGGTCTACCCAACCCTAGCGCCTACTACCGGCGCGTTGCGCTCGCAGCAAGAACCGACGTTGCGAGGAAGATCATGGCGAGTACGAGGGAGACGATCATGGCGAACTGGTCGCCATTCATGGTCGCCGCCATAATCGCCATCACCATCGCGAAGATGGCGAACGCGATAGAGACGAACGTAGTCATAGCAGTGTTGTTCCTTTCGGGTTTTGGATCACGATGACGTCCCTCAGCTTGATGATGAGGGATGGAACATCGAGGCCATAGGCTTCTAGTTGGCCTCCAAGCTCCTCCCGCTCGACAGCGAGCGACATCACGGACAAGTCGTCCAGATCGCCGTTGATGATGAGCGAGGTGAGCATGCCGATCTTGTAGGCGATCTCCACGATGGTCGGAAGATCGCTCTTCATGATCTTTTTTGGCATTCGGTACCCTCCATTGGCTTTCCGTACTTGCTGGACGCAAATACGGGGCCGCAAGGGGGCGGGCCATGCGGTTGGCTCGCTCCCTTGCGACTCCCTACTTGCCCAGCCGAACGTCCTTGAGGTAGATTTCCCAATCGACCCCGTTCTCGTACAACTGGTTGCCGCGGAAGTCGCGCTCGTTGTCGAACGCCTCGCGGAAGACGCCAGGAGTGTTCATGACCTTCTGAACATCCGGGTGCATCATCGCGTCGAGGCATCCCAAGCGGTACGCCGCGATTGCTGCGGTGATGCGCCGCTCCGCAATCGTCAAGATTCCGGAGCGGGCATCCGCCAAGGCGTCGAGGATGGGTTCCGCTGCCTTCCAAGCAGCGTTGATCTCGTCGGGCGTTCCCGCCGCTTGGCACTGGTCATGGATCACCTCTTGAGCTTTCGCGATCCTGTCCAAGTCGGACATGATGCTCGGCTCAAGCGATCCGATGACCAAGATCCGGCTCTCATCTTCGAGAGCGCGTCTCTCATTCTCGTTCATGGTTGGTACCCTCCTTGGGGTTTGGTAACGTACCCGCTCTTGCGAATACGGGAGATCGGCGGCTCATGTCCGCCGCATCCCCTATTCGTTGGAGTAGGTCGCGGAGAGATGCTCTAGACATCGGCCCTTCATGATCGCCGGGGAATGGCAGTTGCGGCCCCCGACGACCACCATGAGCGAGTAGTAATCGGGCTTGCCGCCGACCATCACCGGAACGCCTTTTTTGGTTCGTAGCTTCTTGATCGCTACTTGGCGTCCGTCGATCCGGTATTCGCAACACTTGGTCGGGAACGTCTCGGCTCGCTTGTTCTTCTTCCCGAGACCCTTGGACTCGACCAATCGGAGGCTGTTGCCGTCTCGCAGTTGCTGCTTGCGAAACGCCTTCGCCTTGGCTCGCGCTCGTTGCGTCGCCTGGTCCATTTCGGTACCTCCTTTGATTGGATTGGCGGGGCGCTCCTACTTGGTTCTTGGAACGCTCCATCGAGGGGAGTCGCCCAACGGGACATGGCTCGACCCCGTTGCCGGATGGCGCCTCCCCTCGATGGAGCGCCGGGCTTGGGCTTTGGCGTCCTTCGCCTTTGCCCTTGCCCGACGCCCCCGCCGTAAGGAGGGGGTACCAAATATATGAGAGATAAGGCCCTTTTGAATCTTGTCCGAGAAAGGAGATTGCCGGATGGTATCCTCGGCGCTCCGTTCTCTATTCGGGCTAGGCCATAGGGGAGGCGACAACCGATTCCCTACAACCGTCCCTCTTGTCAAGGTACGCTCATTCGACCCGTCGTAAAGCCGTAGCAAGTCCATACCGTTCCCCCGGGAGGCCCGGTCATCAGATGACCGTTAGCCCATGCGACCGCTCGCTAGACCGGCGCTCGGGCAACTCTAACCGCGCAAGACGCGACGAGCAACTATCCGGTTACCATGGGGGACTCTTGTCTATATCGGTTCAGGCCCGTAGGGGAATCGCCCAACTGCCGCCGTTCCCCGGGAGCGGTCTCCCGACCAACTCCCATAAGCTACCCGGCGCGACCCCTCAAGATCGCGCCGTTTTTGCCGCCGTACCCTTATCATCCCCGGGTTTGCTCGCCCGTATCCATTGAGGCCCGGGGTCTCGCGACCCCGGCCCCGCTTTCTCATCAAATGGCGTCTAGCGATTGCCACTTGACTCGGACTCGGACTCGACTCGACCCCGCGCGGGGACGAGTTCATGTCCCCCGCGGGGCCGATCATCGAATGAATTTTCAAGGTACTGCCCAACGGGAACCCGGTACGCGGTTAGGATCAACCGCCATCCTGCAACTCCCGCTCTCCCCCTCGGGGGAGACCGACCCCCGCGGAGCGGGGGTCGCCCTCGATCCTACCTGATCCAAGAGATGGTCGCTAGTGTTTCTTAGGAGTTTCTAAGGTACGTTGTCTGTCGTGGTATGCTGATGGTTTCGGTGTATATGCATGGTTTTCAATGTGATGATCAGGCGCCAACGTTTGGGTTGGGTGCCTCCGAACCCGGCGCTCTTGAGATGGGGTTTCTGGGTTGCTCGCGTAAGATGCATTGAGTTGTTGTTGACTGAATGCCGATTTGGAACGGCTTACGCAGTTGTATTGAGCTGGCGGTACACCAGAAACAATGTGTTGAGTTGGGTAAATGGGGTGAAACGTGTGTTGAGTTGTGCCGGCGACCAGCCACCGGCCCGCGCGGAGCGCCGAAGCCGCCTACCAACTCAATACAACGAACAAGTGTGCTTATGCCGTTGTCTTGAGTTGGCGCCATGGATGCTCTCGCTGGCGTGCTTACGCAGTTGAATTGAATTGCCTGCAGAGCAGGCTTAGCACTTTGAGTTGAATTGCCTGCGACACAGGCTTACGCAGTTGAATTGATTTGCCGAGCACAACGTGCTTACGGCTGTTGAGTTGGTGTTGTGTTGAGTTGGCCGGAACCCCAGATCCCCCAAATGGGGGACAACTCAAACCCCCCAAATGGGTGAGTAGAAAACCCCCCGAACGGGGGAGGCGACTCGCCGCGGCGAGGAGTACGCTACGGACGTAGCGCCGAACGGATCGGCGCTCGGAACCCCGGCGAGACCCGCCGGAGAAAGTAGGTAACCCATGGCTCGGAATACTCCCCTCCCCGCGACGATCCGCGCGGCGGCGCTCGCCGCCTACGTCGTCGCCTACGACGCGGACGCCGCCGCGGACGCCCCGAAGGGGTACGTCGTCGCGGGCGACGTCGCCGCCGCGGTCGCGAAGCGGTACGGTCTCTCCCGCGACTACGTCCGCGGTCTCTCGGACGCCGTCGTCTACCGCGAGAACGGGACGCGGAACCCGCTCGCGGACGTCGCGCCCGACGCCCCGCGGAGCGTCGTCGCGAAGTCGCTCGGCGCTCGCCGCCGCGCGGGAGGGACGCTCGCGCGTCTCGATACGCTCCGCGCGACGCTCGCCGCGACGCTCGGAGTCCCGGTCTCGAAAGCCGAGACGGAGGGCTATCTCCGCTCGGCGCGGATCGTCCGCGAGCGGGACTACTCCGGTCGCGGGACGCGCGCCCGCGCGACGAAGACGCGCGACGACGCGGCGAGCGCCGCGGAGTCGCGCCGCGGGAAGTAGCTCGCGCGAGTCCCGGAGGGTTTACCCTCCGGGACTCCCCGCTCGCGGGGGCAGGCGTCATCACGCAAAATAGAAACACCCTATACGACCAATCCCCCGCCACCTCCCCCGCCACCACGGCTGCGCCCTCCTCACCAATCCCCTCCTCACCAATCACACCCCCTCGCGTACGCGCACGTGCATATCGCGCGATTATCCCGTCCCGCCCGGGAGCCAAACCTCTCTACGACTTTCATGCTCTCCTCGTAAGCGCATACGCTAATCGCGATATATCGCGCGAGCGCGTCACGTACGTCACACGCGCGTACGAGGGGACATGATTCCGGCCGTAGACAGCTGCCTCCCGGGGGCGCGACGCGACGCGCGGTTTCGCGCTATAATCGCGCCCGACCCGGTACGCCGGTGTTTAGCATCAACCAAACTCCAACGAAAGGGAGACATGGCGACGAAGAAAGCACTCACTCCTGCGGAATCCGAAGCCGCAATGAACTACCTCGCAGGTGTGTTCGACAGCAGCATGGGGTTCCGCAGCGTGACCACCACCGGTGCGATCTGCATCTCGCACACGCGTGACTGGCCGGACTACCTCGTGGCCACCTACAAGGTGGGTGAGACGCGCGAGTTCACGTCCAAGCGCGGGAACACCATCTGGGGCTGGTTCATCGACAGCCTGGAAGATAAGATCACGCTGCTCGACTGGATCATCGAGGGGAACTACTACCACATCGCCCCGGAGGAGACCATTCGGGAGATCCGCGCCAAGTTCCAGAAGACCATCGACAGGAAGGCCAAGTGAGCAAGCCGACCACCCCGACCACCCCGCCTTACGGCACCAAATACTCACGCACCGATCTCGCGTACCTGGCGGCCATCGCAGACATGACTAACTGCCTGCATGTCAACCACCCGGAGCGGCACGTGCTCGCGAACACGAGCGAGCTTATGGTCAGGAACCTTGCCGCTACGTTCGGGGGTGAGTACCAAGAGGGCGAGCGCAACAACCACTACTGGGACATGGATCTGCCGACCCGGGAGTATTTGCTACGCCTCGTTCTCAAGTACAAGCTCCACCGCAGGGGTGATGAATACTACCTCCGCATGACAGACACGCTAGTGGACACCATTCTATTCCGGAAGGAAACGCCGTACCCGTTCGACTAGCGGGCAAGAGTTGGCTCAGGTAGGGTTAGAATCGCGGAGCGCGCCCCGGGGAAAGCTCCCGGGGCGTGCCTGGTTTCTACCGGACATTGAAAAAGGAGGGAGATACACAAACATGGACGTAGTCCTGTATCCACGCAAGGACAGCGACCAAACCGCAGACGAGGAGAACGCGCACGTGGTGACCAACATCGTCCGGCTCGAAGTGGACATGCTGGACGACGAGAACCGGCGCTGGAGGGTCATGATCCTCGACGCGGACGACACGTTTGACGTAGTTCTGGAGGATCCTGACGACACCGAGGGTGGTGAGGTGCTTCCGGGGGAAATCCTCTGGAGCCTGGTGAGGGAGCGAAGGGGCGCTGAGTGACATTCATCTGAATGGAGCGCAGTTGGTGATTCTACTGTTCCTGCTGACGCTGGTCGCGTTGGCTCTTAGCAGCAGAAAGTAGGTGAACACTCACATTGAGCACAATGCGAGGGGTCTTCTGTATAGACCCCGGTGAATCGACCGGGGTTGCGTGGGGCGTGATCGACGCAGGCCCCATGTCAAGGCACTCGGCGGTTGAGGCTGTGCGTGACCGCATCAAGCACGGCACCGCGACGGTCACGGGTACTGAGGTTGACCAGATCCACGCGCTCTACAAGCTTTGGACGGACTTCAAGTTCGACTGCGTGGCCCGGGGCATGATGGATCCTGATACGGTCGAACTGGTGATCGAAGACTATGTGTTGTTCCCGGGCGAGAAGCCAGGGCGCAGCACGACGGCCCCCGAGCGGATCGCATGGGGCTTTGAAGGGTACCGGCTGGGCAAGTACGAGAGCTACCGACGCACCAAGCACTACACCCCCGTTTTCTGGCAGAAGTCGGGTGCTGCCTCCCGCTTCAAGAAGGACAGGGCACTCATGACGAGCGCGAACGCTTGGATCCCGGGTCGCGATCACGAGCGCAGCGCGCTGGCCCACATGATCCTGCGGGCCAACATCATCATGGATAACCGCCCGCCTCCCGCTCGCGGCAAGCGCCCGCCCGCGCGGCAGCGGCAAGCTCGGCAGGCGTTTAGATAGCGCACGCGCGATACCGACGCGCGTACGCGCGGATGCTGTCTAGCAACATCCACGAACCGCGCCCCGCTACATGCCCCTTTACGCGAGGCCGCGAATGCGATAAGCTCTCGCCCGTGCCCGGCAACCCGCCCACTACCCCCACTGGCCCTCCATGGGGCTACCCGGTGTATGTGGAGGATGCATCTACTCGGGAGCCGGAATGGGAGCCAATTGAGGAGGGCTTCAGCTACCAGGGCGAGGGTCGCAACTTCTTCTGGGATCCGATCCACGGGCATGTCATGGTGACCGGCCCCAAGATCGCGTACAAGCCTCCGATCCGGCCCAAGTAGTGGCGCGCACCCGCACCAAGCAGCCCCTCCTGGACAAGCGGGCAGAGACCCAACTCAAGGGACTCTGCGGCGTCAAGTCGAAGCGCACCGGCTACCCCTGCCGGCGTCGAGCCGGTGCCGGGACAGACCACCTGGGCACCGGCAAGTGCAGTTCTCACGGTGGAAACGCGCCCCCGCACCGCAAGCACGCGATCCGGCAGGAAGCGATCCAGTTCATGGGAGCGCCGCTCGATATCAACCCGCTGGAGGCCATCATCTGGTGCATCCGGATCACGGCAGGCGAGGTCGAGTGGCTCTCCAGAAAGATCGCGGAAGTGGACGAGGAAGACTGGATCGAGAATACCATCGCCGGCAAGCAACTCAACGTCTTCCAGCGGAGCCGCGCCGACGCCCAGGACAGGCTGGTTCGCTATTCAAAGGAGGCCATTGCTCTCGGCCTCGCAGAGCGCGCCGTCCGGATGGCCGAGAACTTCGGCCTGGCTCTGGCGCGCCTGCTGGAAGGAATCGAGGGCGACATGAGCTTCACCGGGAAGCAGAAGCGGATCTGGGGCCAGGCCGTCCGCAAGCACCTCATTCTGCTGCAGGGCGGGCGAATGGATCAGGCAGCGATCCGGCCCGAGATCCCGGAGATTGTCGAGGGCAAGTTGGTGCGCGAGACCGACACGCTGGGCGACACTTCCGCGGTGGCCGGTGGCTAGGACTGCCAACAAGCTCAAGCCGCCCGACGACTGGATGGGCTTTGGCGACGAGTCGGGGCTGCCGGTCGGCACCGTTGCCTCGGCGCTGAGGTACCTCTACCCGGAGCCTGCGCCGTACATGGACGGTGCCGGCGACTGGATCCGAGACGTACTGCACGAGCACATCTGGTCTAAGCAGGAGGAGATCTGCGAGTCCGTCGTGAACAACCGCTACACGGCCGTGAAGGCATGCCACGGCCCGGGCAAGAGCTTCATCGCGGCGCGGATCGGATGCTGGTGGCTCAACATTCACAAGCTGGGTGATGCGTTCCTGGTCACGACTGCCCCGTCATGGCCGCAGGTTCAAGCGATCCTGTGGCGCGAGATCCGACGCGCCTGGCGCATCGGAAACCTCCCGGGGCGCATCACCCTGGAGTGCCAGTGGTACATGGGAGAGGGGCGCAGCGACGAGGAACTGATCGCCATGGGGCGCAAGCCCGCCGACTACAACGAGCAGGCGTTCCAGGGTCTCCACGCGCGCTACATTCTCATCGTGCTCGACGAGGCATGCGGCGTTCCCGAGACGCTGTGGACTGCCGTGATGACGCTGATGACGAACGACAACGCTCGTGTTCTGGCCATCGGCAACCCGGACGATCCCGGCTCGCACTTTGCGCAGATCTGCAAGCCGGGCAGCGGCTGGAACACCATCACGATCTCCGCGTTCGACACGCCCAACTTCACCGGAGAGGAGGTACCAGCACGAGTAGCCGAGCAGCTAGTGACTCCTTTGTGGGTAGAAGACCGACGGCGTGATTGGGGTGAGGGTTCTCCGCTCTGGCAAGCCAAGGTGCTGGCGGAGTTCCCTGACATCAGTGACGAGTACCTCATCACCCCCGCGATGGTACAGACCGGGATTGACACCGAGCTACCCGGCATCGAGAAGGGGCGCTATGGTGCTGATATCGCGCGTATGGGCGTAGACAAGACAGTCGTGTACCGGAACAGGGGCGGCGTGATCCGGTTTGAGGACTCCTGGGGAATGACTGACACGATGAAGACGACCGGGAAGATGAAGCTGATCTTGGACAAGCACCTTCACATCAACCGGCCGGGCTTCGTCATGGACGTTGTCGGCGTCGGTGCCGGCGTCTACGACCGGCTGCGTGAGATGGGCTACCCTGTAGTCGGATTCTCGGGCGCGGAACGCGCATGGCGTCCCGATAAGTACAAGAACCGCCGCGCTGAGGTGTACTGGACGTTCCGGAACATGCTGGAGTCCGGGCTGATCGACCTCGACCCGCTCGACCTGGAGCTTCACCAGGAGCTACAGTCGATCAAGTGGTTCGTGGATTCGTCCGGCCGCATTCAGATCGAGTCGAAGGAAGACATGAAGGAGCGCGGGGTGAAGTCTCCCGACCGCGCAGACGCATGCGTCTACTCGATTGTCCATCAGACGCCGGTTCACATCGCAGCGCCGCAGGGCAGCCTCGCGACCGACCTACTCGGGATGAAGCTGTGATCTCATCCACCTCAGACCTTCCGACCGAAGTGTACATCGCGATCCCGGCTGGGGTCGCCATCGCACTGGTCTCGCTGATCGGGTGGATCATCTTCAAGAACCGCGGTGGTAAGGGAGATCCGCCGCCGGGAGGGACGCCATGACAGAATGGTACGAGAAGCCGTACAACGGCGGGCCGATGGTGGCTGTGCGCGGGTTCCCACGCCCGCTGTACCCACCGGACGCTGCGCCGGGCAAGACGCCGTCAATCGACGGCCCCGATGTCGAGGCTTACAAGCGAGTGGTCTCTCGCGCCGGTCGCTGGAAGTGGCAGGCGTTCGACCAGCAGTTCAGCAACGCCTTCAGTCACGGCAAGTCGGCGAACGTGATCGACTCCGGGATCGAAGGAATCCAGCGCCAACAGAACATGGAGCCGGATACGGGCTGGGTCGGTGAGAAGACCTTCAATACGCTGCGTTCAATCAAGATACCGGCGGGACTCCCCCACGCCGGTGAGATGGCAATGGACGCACGCTCCGTGGAACTGATCAATGCTGCGTACGATCTGTTCCGCGGGAAGCCTGCGCCGCCGCCAACGCCTGACCCCGGCCCCACGGCGGCGCAGGCCCGACTGACCCGAGCGATCTCGCAGCTGGGTGTGAAGGAATCTCCGCCCAACTCAAACCAGTGCATCTATACGGACTGGTATCAGATGGTTGGCCCGTGGTGCGCGATGTTCTGTACCTGGAGCGACCAGACCGGGCAGAAGTCAACAAAGAGCTTCGTCAAGGGCAGCAAGTACGCCTACGTGCCGTACATCGTCTCCGACGCGCGAATGGGCTACAACGGTCTCTCCGTCACGTCCGATCCGCAGCCCGGTGATCTCGTCTGCTTCGACTGGGATCGCAACGGCGAGTACGATCACATCGGTCTGTTCGAGAAGTGGACGAACAAGCCGAGCTTCACGGCCATCGAGGGCAACACGAGTACGAGCAACAACAGCAACGGCGGCGAGGTCATGCGGCGCACCCGGAACCGTGACGCACAGGGCACGGTCTTCGTACGAGTGAAGGAGTGACATGAACTCTGCGTTCACCAAAGTAGACCTAGCGGTGATTGCCATCGCGATCATCCTTCTCATCGAACTGATCCACACCTGGTAGATGCCTCGCCCGAACACACGTGTGCCGAGCACCGGCTCCAAACCGCCCACTCGCGAGATCGGCGGCGTCCTCAACGGCAACTTCACTCCGGCCGGAATGGCACCGTGGAACCAGTTCTGGGTGGACACCGACGAGTTCATTCCCGAGTTGATGTGGCCCGCGAGCGTCAACACGTTCAAGATCATGCGGACGGACTCGCAGCTATCCGGCCTGTTCACCGCGACCCTGCTCGGCCTCTCGCGGATGAACTGGCTGATCGACCCGAACGGCGCAGACGACGCGATGGTGAGGAAGATCGCGGCCGACTACAACCTGCCGATCTTGGGTGACGAGAACGAGCAGACCCGTGGCCGCTTGAAGCGCCGGTTCTCGTTCCGCAACCATCTTCAGAAGGCAATGAAGGCGGGCATCTGGGGCCACTACTACTTCGAGCAGGTCGGCTACATCGGCGACGGCCTTCAGGGTCGTCCGAACGACGGTCTGTGGCATCTGCGGAAGCTCGCGGAACGGCCACCCTCGACCATCATGGACTTTCGGGTTGCGGACGACGGTGGCCTCGTCTCCATCCTCCAGAACCTGACTCGTCCCGGCCCGAACAGCTGGACGCAGCCCGTGCCAGAGATCCCGATTGACAACCTGGTCGGGTACGTCTGGGATCAAGAGGGCGCGAACTGGGCGGGCAGGTCGTGGTTCCGCGACCTCTACAAAAACTGGGTCATCAAGGACAGACTGCTTCGGATCGACGCAGTCAACCACGAGCGTGCCGGCGGCGTCCCGTACATCGAGGCGCATCCGGGCGCGACCGAAGACGAGATCAGAGTCCTCAACCAAATGGCCCAGAGCTTCCGCATTGGCGACACCGCTGGCGGAGCGGTGCCGGCGGGAGCGAAGTTCAACGTCGCCCGCGGGACGAACTCATCCGTCATCGACTCCGTGATCTACCACGACGAAGCGATGGCCCGCAGGTTCATGCTGATGGTCATGCAGCTAGGCCAGACCAGGAGCGGTAGCCGCGCGCTCGGAGCTACGTTCGCAGAGTTCTGGGCCGAGGGTCTGGAGGCCATCGCGTGGTGGTTCGCAGACACCTTCAACGAACACGTGATCGAAGACGACATCGACTGGAACTGGGGAGAGCAAGTCGAGCAGGTGCCGCTCCTGACGTTCGACTACAATCCCGACTTCCTCGTTGCCGACCTGGTATCCCTGATCACAGCGGGGGCGATCATCGTGGACACGGAGTTGGAGAACGACATCCGCAAAGAGTTGGGTCTTCCGCCTGCTGAGAACCCGCATCCGACGCCGCAGGAACAGTTCGACCAGCAGATGCAACTCACGCAGGCGCGAGCCACTGCGCAGCCGTCCGACGGGGAATCGTCGCCATCCTCGGGTGGGGCGCAAGGCGGCGGCGGGAAGTGATCGTGGGCTCCCTCCCGATCACTCCCGTCGTCGTACTAATGGCGACATACAATGAGGAGGTCGCGTAATGGCAAGAGCAAAGGGCCGGACGCAGAATCCCAAGTTCGAGCCGGGTGCGAACGCACAGCAGGTCGGCATCGATGGCGGTTCTGGGATGAACGTCGGCGGTCTCACCGACGCGCAGGTGCGTCGGAACGTCGTGGGGCAGGGCAAGATGCTCCACCTGCAGCTGCGCAAGAACCGGAGCACGGGCCTCAAGGTTCCGTAGTCATGCCGGCGAAGTCACAAGCCCAGCGTCGATGGGTCTACGCCAACAAAGGCCCGGCATGGGCCAAGAAGCACCACTTCGACAACAAGGGCAAACTCCCCAAACGAGCGAAGGGAAAGAAGAAGTGAGGTGGAGGAAGACACTCAGGGCGTCGGCCGGGACTCCGTACCGGGCCGATGGCATCTGGCGGATCGACGATGTGCCGATCTGCTCCACCGGGATCGAGTACCCGCTCAGCACAGGGCCGCACACCTTCACCGAGAGCGAGTTGGCGTCGGCAGTCGAGGCCGCGTCCGGTCGCGACGTGGCCATCAACCCGCCGCGGATCAAGCTCGGCCACAAGTCGGAGGCCAACCAGTTCTATCTCGGTGAAGACGAGCCTGCGTTCGGTCGCGTCGAGAACTTGCGCCTGAGCGAGAACAAGCAGACGATCCTCGGCAACTACGTTGGGACGCCGGAATGGCTCTCCAAGGTACTGCCGGTCGCGTACCCTTCCCGCTCGGTGGACGCCAGGCTCGGCGTCGAGACAGCGACCGGGAAGCGGTACGAGATGGTGATCACCGACGTGTCCCTGCTCGGCGTGATGTGGCCGGGATGTTCCGTGCTGGAGGATCTGCCTCTCTGGTACGGCAGCGAGACGCCAGAGGGTGTCGAGCTAGCGGCCGCAGCCGACGTGGTCAGCATTCGTCGGAAGTTCTACAAGGATGGCCCCGGCCAGAACGGAGACTGGTGGATCCGGGGCGAACGCTTCGACAGCGTGTCGGGCTACAACCTGATCGTGGACGAGGGCAATGGCGACATTGTTCGGATCCCGGTCGCTGTCGATGGCGACAAGGTGGACTTCGGCGACGCAGTTCCGGTCGTGGAAGACTACCCAGACAAGGCGCTGGCGGCCAAGGCCGCTCTGCGCGGGATGCAATTGGCGGATCCTGCCATGCGCATCTACGCATCACGCACGGACACAGACGAGGAAGGAGAGACGATGGACGAGGAGCTTCGCCTCAGTCTCGCCAAGCGCCTGGGTCTGCCCGAGAACGCCACAGAGGAGCAGATCCGCTCGGAGTTGGCCAAGCCGGTGAGCGAAACCCCTCCCGGTGGGGATGGCGACGACGATGGCGACGATGGCGACGATGGCGATGGCGACGGCGACGAGGGCACCCCGCCCCCGGCGTCTGAGACAGTCACCATCGACCGCGGCACCTACGAGCAGCTCACCATCGGTGCGCGGCTCGCGGTCGAGCACGAGGGCGAGCGCATCGCCGCTCGCGTCAGCAACACGGTCGAGGCCGCGGTCAAGGATGGGCGGATCCCGCCCGCCCGCCGCGAGCACTGGACCAAGGCGCTCACGGCCGACTTCGACGGTACCAAGACCGTCCTGGACGGCCTGGAGCCGGGAGTCATCCCGGTGACCGTACGCGGAAGCGTCGGCCCCGGTGACGACGACGGCGTCACGAACGACAACGCCAACCAGGGGCTGCCGGACGAGTGGTTCCCCGAGATCGCGACCATCCGCGCACAGGCCTCCAAGGGCCGTCGGGTGGTCAACGCCAAGGAGGGGTAGGACGTGGCCAACGACCTCATCCCGTACAAGCGACCAGGCGAAGACGTCACCGCGTACTGCACGGCCGCGGTGACGGGCAAGCGCTGCGTCCAGATCTCTGCTGCCAAGCCCGCGGGCGAGAAGGCAGAGGGACTCAGCACCACCGGCGGCGGCGGCGTGTACCGCGTGTCCCTTCCGTCGGGTGCCGGCGCGAACGGTGGAGCCGCCAAGATGATCTTCGGAGTCGCCAAGTACGACGCCGCGCAGGGGAAGATGGTCGGCGTCGTTCGCGAGGGCATCGTCCCCATCACGGCTTCGGCAGCCATCACCGCCGGGGCATCCGTCCAGTGCGCCGCAGACGGCACCGTGGTTCCGGTCTCTACCGGAGTCGCCATCGGGATCGCCTGCGACGACTGCGCCAACGCGGCCGACTGCGAAGTCGCGCTGCTGATCAGCTAGAAGGGAGGGAAGATGAGAAGCAGAGTCCACCTGGCCGAAGACATCGTCTGGGTTCCCGGCCAGCCGGGCATCACAAGGGCGCGCGAGGCCATCGAGGCATCGACGTTCCCGAACCCGGTCGCCCATCCGCTCGGGCCACCGACGTTCTCGACCACGACCATGACCGTCGATCTCGCGCTCCAGACGCCGACGCGAGTGACGCGGACGCTCATGGATCTGACGCTCCAGCGGTTCTTCGCAGACCGCGTGTTCACGTCGGCCGGTGGCGTCAGCGGCGGCGCGGTCGTGTACGACCCGCTCATCGCCAACGATCTCTACTCCGACCGCGACATCCAGCGTGTCGCGCCCGGAGACGAGTTCCCGACGATCACCTCAAGCCGCCGCGCTCCGCAGGTGGCAGAGGTCGAGAAGTGGGGCGGCAAGTTCTTCACCACGGTGGAGGCCCGGGATCGGAACGACATCTCGGTCTTCACCCGGAACGTGCGTCTGCTCGCGAACACCATCGTCCGCAAGATCAACCAGCGGGCGGTCGAGACGCTGGAGGCGGCGGTTCAGGCGTCACCGAACCGGCTCGTCACCGGCGTCAACTGGAGCACCGTCGTCACGGCGGGCGCTTCGGCGTCGAACTCCAACCTGTGGCCGGGCTACGACTTCAGCCGCGCCCAGGCCCAGGCCGAGACCGAGGAACTGGGGATCGTGTACGACCTGTGGATCATGAATCCGCAGGAGTACCTCCAGCTGGCTCGGATCTACGGCCCCGACCTCAACAACCTGCTCGCGTCGCTTGGTCTCGAAATCTTCGTGACCAACCGCGTCGTCGCCGGCAACGCCTACGTCGTCCAGGCGGGGCAGGTTGGCCAGATGCGGGTCGAGCAGCCGCTGCAGACCACGCAGTGGTACGAGAACGAGACCGAGCGGTTCTGGACGCAGTCCAGTGTCCGCCCGCTCTGGTTCTGCGACAACCGCTTCGCTGTCCTCAAGTTCACGAACCTCGCCGGGTAGGAGGAGAACATGCCCGAACTTCACGGCAAGCCGGTCGATGTCGAGGAGGGGTACGAGACCCCCGACGACTACGACGGCCAAGGCGACACCCGGATGATCCGCGTGCTCTCGTTCCTGTACACCGTCGCGGTGGAGGAACCGGGAGGCATCACGGTCATCGAGCCGAGGGAGGCGAAGCGCAACGAGGTCGTCACCCTCGACCAGATCGGACTCATCGCCCAGCAGAAGGGCGAGAAGTCCCATTCGTTCTACACCACCGAGGAGCGGGATCGCATCGAGGAGGGCGGCAGCCCCGATGCGTCGTCGTACACGCAGGCCAGCAGCGGCGGCGACGTGTCCTCGATGGGCGAGTTCGAGTTGGCCGAGTACATCAAGGGCGCCAACCCGGAAGGCAAGGAACTGACGGTGAACGAGACGCTCGCGCTCGCAGGCGACGACAAGGATCTCGCCCACCGGCTGCTCCAGGCCGAGAACATCGCCACCGATGGCGAGCCGCGCAAGGGCGTCGAGACCGGGCTGACCTCGATCATCGAATCGGGGTAGACCAATGGCGGCCGACGAGTACAAGGCTCTGACGTACGTGAACCTCCCGTTCCTCGATGGGAACGGGAGGGCGTACGCCCCAGGGCAGATGATCCCCCACGACGCTTTCGAGGAGTCAGTCGCCTTGGCGCAGGAGGCCATGCCGGATCACGACGGCCTCACTTCCGCCGAGGACATGATCGCCGAGATGATGGAGTGGGGGTCGATCAGCGACGACATGACGGCCGAGATCAACGAGGCCCATTTGCCGGTCGTGCCTGGCCAGCCGACCGTCGCGAGCCTTGCGCAGCAGGCCCGTCAACTCGTCGCTCAGTACGAGCAGGAGGGCCGTGAAGTGCCGCAGGAGTTGGCGGTCTTCGCGGAGGCCATCCAGACCGTACAGGCCGACGACGCAGGGGGTGGTACCAGTGCGTAACGGAACAACCCTCTGGATCTGCGAGAAGTGGAGCGAGGAGGCATGCGAGTTCACGCGTCGGAAGCTCTGGCTGCCGGACGGCTCGGATGTCTCCTCGGCTGCGCTCCGAGAGGTCATCGGGGATCCCGAGGAGTGCATGGAGGTCTATGGCAACCTCCTGCTCAACGAAGGGATCCAGCGGATGGAGGACATGACGATGATCGCCACCGTCCTGTCGAACCAGACCGCTGCGAACCCGTGGTCGAACGCCAACTCCTACCTCGGAGTCGGCGACAGCAACGTCGCAGAGGCGGCGACGCAGACCGAACTCCAGGCTGCGACCAACCGCTTCTACAAGGCCATGAACGCGACCTACCCGAGCCGTGCCAACCAGACCGTCTCGTTCCAGTCCGACTTCGCCGGCACCGAGGCAAACTTCGCCTGGGCCGAGTGGTCGGTCGCAGCCGGAGCGACGACGGCATCTGGCGCGGGGTTCACGACCGGCACGGTGAACCTGCAGCGCAAGGTGGCGGCTCTGGGCACAAAGGCGTCGGGGACATGGACGCTCACCGCCCAGGTTACGTTCTCGTAGGGACGAGTTGACGGGATCGACGTGACGATCTACTACGTCGATCCCGTCAACGGCGTTGACACCAACAACGGTCTCGGGCCGGACGCTTCCAACGCGACCAACAAGCCCTGGAAGACCGTAGGCAAAGGTCTGCTCGCCGGCAGCCCGGTTGTGTCGGGCGATACCATTTATCTCGCGCCCGGCACCTATCGACAGCAGGTCACTGTCGGGATCACTTCGCCTACGTCCCAAACATACGTCATCGGAGATCCGGCGAACACGCGGGGGTTCAAAACTGCAACGGGGGCGGTTGTTCCCGGCGGGATGGTTCTCTGGACGGGACATACGACGAACGACGTAACATCTCCGGCTAACAACTGTATGGACTTGGCAGGTCGGAGCTTCCTGTCCTTCCAAAACATCTTCTTTGTCAGCGGGTTCAACTTCGTGTGTCTAGCCGGTACTGCGACGAGCCAGAACATTCAGTTCATCAACTGCGCCCTCCTCTCCTCTTACTCCGGATGTTGCCGCCTCATCGCTCCGACGAACGCATTTGGTGTTCCCTTCAATTGGCTAATCGACCGATGCATCCTCATGGCTGGTACGGTTCCAGTTGGTCAGGGAATCATCAACCTTACTTGTGCCCTTGGGGCTGGATCGGATTACGACATCAACTTTGTCATCAAAAACTCTAAGTTCATAGCTGGGGTGGGTAGTTCTACGGTCGCCCATGTCGTCGTAACACAGAGCGGGTCGGGCGCGAATAAGGGCAATGGAGCGAAAATCTCTAACTGCACGTTCATTGGCGGCACTGCCTTGTACGTGGTAGTTGCCTCCGCATCGACTGCATTCCCTTCATCAATCGTCAACTCTTTCCTTTACTCCGGTGCGATGGTTGCTATCAACGCTGGCGTGGCCGGAGCAATCACCGAAGACTACAACTTGATACTCAGCTCAACTCCTCGTACAAATGTCACCGCTGGTGCGCACTCTCAAAGTGGTAACGCCTACGCGCCGATGTTCTGGTTCGGACAAGAGGCAATCATGGGATTGAATCCCAAGCCATTCGGAGAACCGATGCCCGGATCACCGCTGCTCGCTTTCGGTAACGACGGAACGCAACCAAACTTCGATCAGCTCAACCGGCCGAAGCCAGCCGGTGGAGCTTCGATCTTGCCGGCTATCGGAGCTTTGGAGCGCGGGAACAGCTGGGTGCGCGAGACAGCAACCTTTCGCAGCGGGCCGAACGCGATCTCGTGTACCGGCCCAGCATACCAAGATTTCTTCCTGCCGGTCGAGCCGGTCGCTACGACTGTCAGCGTCTACATGCGCTATGACGCGACGTATGACGCTACCATCAGCAGACCGCAGTTCTCCGTCTTGAATGGAGAGGAATGCGGGGTCGCTGCCGCGTCAGCCGCGATGGTCGGAGCCTCGGGTGCCTGGGAGCAGGTCAGTTTGACCTTTACTCCGACTCGACAGGGCATAGTGACTCTGCGCCTTAGCTCGTACGACAACAATGGCGCAGGGCACGTCTACGCCGACGACCGTACTGGCTGGTAGGGATCATGCCCGATCCCTTCGACTACTTCATTCGTGAAGAGCCGTTCCAAGGCACGTTCCACACCACATCTTCGTTCGATCACTTTCGACGCCAGGAGCCTGCCAAGTCGGTAGCTCTCTCTCCAGCTACCCAGGTCTCCGCGTCCGACTCGGGCACCGCGACTGAGAGCGCAGCCATCACCAAGATCGGAGCCAACGACACCGACGGCGGAACGATCACAGAGACCGCTTCGGCAGATGCCAAGGGGATCATCGTCTCGGACTTTGGTGTCTTCTCCGAGGCATGGGCGACCCAGCCGCAGTACTACCGTGACACGATAATGCTCGACGGCCCGCGCGCGTATTGGCGGATGGAGGAACCGTCCGGTACCGTAGTGCGCGATACGGCTGGTGGTCTTACGCTCGGAGCAGGGTCTGGCACGCCGCCCACACCGGGTGTCCCTGGCATTCTTCCGGGCTACCCAGGATCGATGGCGCGTGGGTTCTCGTCGGTCGGAACATTCCTCAACGGCGGCAACGCTCCGTTCAAATACAACTTGTTCACTTGGGAGTTCTGGGTCAAGCGGACGAGAACGAACGCTGACGAAGACATCTGTGACCAGTACAACGGCGGCGCTCAGTTCCTGATTGGATCCGACGGTACGCTACGCCTCTATCAGAGCTATGGAGGAATGGTCTCGAAATCAACCAACCTCAAGATACTCGATACGAATGCACATCATGTTGTCGTATCGCGTGCTGGGATTGGTGGACAGGTCGTCTTCTACCTAGACGCTGTATCTGAAGTTGGAACGGTAGAAACGCTTTACAACGTTGACTACAGCGTATGGGCCGGATACAATATCTTCATCGGATCGCAGTGGGGTAACTACCCATTTGACGGAACGATTGACGAGTTCGCGATCTACGACTACGTTCTAGCACCTAGTCATGTCGCTAACCACTACAACGTCGGCTATGGTCAGGTCGTCGCTCAAGGCGTAGACAGCGGCACTGCGGTCGAGGCGTATGCGATCAATAAGACCATGGCGGACTCAGGAACCGCTGTCGAGTCTGCATCTGTCACTCGCGTTCTGTACAGCGACGTTGATGTCGGAACGGCGACCGAGTCCGCATCGTTCCTCTACGCTCCGGCCGGGACGGACGCGGGCACGCTGTCCGAGGCTGCCTCTCCGGTTGCGAGCATCTCCGATAACGATGCGAGCGGTACGACTACCGAAACGGCGTCGCTCGTTGCTAGGATCCCGGGCGCAGCGCCGTACCCCTCGCTCGTGCTATCCGATGGAGCTATCAACTACTGGAGATTGAACGAGGTCTCCGGGACGACCGCGAGAGACATTCTCGGGAACATCAACGGAGTCTACGGCGGCGGCTACACCCTCAATCAGCCGGGCGCGGTCGCGGGAGATGCGGCGGTTGCACTCAACGGAACGACGGGCAACGTCGCTATCAACAACGTTTCGGTAGCTGGTGACTGTTCGTTCGAGTGCTGGTCATACTTGACGGACGCCGCTGCTGTACAGCATGCCATCCTCGCCCAGTCGGGAACGAACCCAGGCCGGTTGCGTCTGCTCATCCAGGGGACGACGATCTTCCTGGGTATCATCAACCCGTCGTCGGTCGAGGTAACATTCAACCTCTCGGGACAACCGTCGGTTCTCAACGTCTGGACGCATTGGGTCGTCGTCAGGAGCGGTACGAACGTCACGCTCTATCGCAATGGTGTCGCCGTTCCGAGCGGAACGTTCACTATACCGGCCGGGACGACCGCCATCAACCAGTTCGGACAGCAAGCTGGATCGTACTACTTCGGCGGGTCGATTGACGAGATCGCTGTCTATCCGACCGCTTTGACACCGGCGCAGATCCTTGCTCACTACAGAGCAGCGCCGCTCGCTACAGCTTTCGATGTCAATGGTATAACGACCGAGACTGGATCCGTCAGGGTTCCTGTTCCCGCGAGCGATTCCGGAACGATGACAGAGACTAGCCACGTCGATCAGGGCGCGGCTGTCGGCGGTACCGACTCGGGATCGTTGGCGGAAGCAACGAGCTTGCAGACGACGGTGACGACCTCAGACGCCATAGCTACGGCCTCGGAGGTTACCACCGTCAAGGCGACGGTGTCTGCAGCCGACTCGGCAGTAGGCGCAGACACCGTTGCCCTATTCGTCCCGGTCTCGGTGGCCGATGCCGGCGTCGGTACGGAGTCTTCCACGCTCGCTGGGAAGCCGCAGACCGGCGACATAGGCTCCAGCACTGAGACCGGGGCGGTGATTGCCCAGATCACCGCGACAGACGCGGGCGGATCGACAGAAGTAGGGTTGGTTACATTCGCGGTCACCTTGACTGACTCTGGTACCGCGACTGAAGCATACTCCCTGACGGTCTCAAGGACGGATACCGACTCAGGCTCCATAGTCGAGTCCGCTTCGCCCGTTGCCTCTCTCACGACGGGTGACTCTGGCTCGGCTACTGAGTCGGTGTCCGCTCGCGTCTACGTCACCGACTCGGATCTCGCAATGGCCGCCGAGGTTGTGGCCCTGGTTGCGAAGCTCGCCAGCGGAGACAATGGGTCAATCGCCGAAGGAACTACCACCCGTGCTCAAATCATCGCGATTGACTCGGGCACCCTTATAGATAACGCGATACCGGACATATATACTGATGACTACGCGGTGGGGATCGACACCGAGCTTCTACACGTCTGGGTCGAAGACCAAGACAATGGATTCATGTCGGAAGTCTACGATAGGCAGCCTCCGCTGGTCTTCTTTACGGGCGCTCCTGCAGGCTATATACTCGCGATGTCGATGGGCACCTTCTCCACACCCGCATCCGGAACGTTCCGCAGCGCGTCCGGGTCGCAGGGTTCCTTTGGTAAGCCGACGACCGGGAGGATCTTGAAATGACCGTAGTGTCATTCACCGACTACACGCCGGTGCCCAGGTTCGATGGCATTCCTTGGATCACCATCCTCATCGACGAGTCTACGATGGAGGATGGCCCCTGGGATCCCATCGACTCCATACCGATGTTGCCAGTTGACCCGGATCCGGCCGAGCCGATGGCAAGGTCGTTCACGACGGACAACGCCACGATGGACGAGGGTTGGTACCGGGTCTCGTTTGTCGATGTGAACAACAACGTCGTCCAGACAGCCCCTGCGTTCCACGGAGAAGCGTACGCCTGGATCCCGACGTTGGCCGATGTCGGCTCGCTCGTCCTAGCTCGGACTCGCGACCACAACGGGAACGTCTTGGGAACATTCACGGACGACACGCAGCCGACCGACGACCAGGTCAGAGCGTTGATTCAGAAGTCCGTCGAGAACGTCATGCCGTTCATCGGCACCGACATTCCCGAGGTTCTCAACCAAGAGGCTCAGGATGTCGTCGCGCTCCGGACGGCGATGTACATCGAGTTGACCTTCTTCTCCAACGAGGTCGCTCAGAATCGCTCGCCCTACCCGGAGTTCAAAACGTTGTTTGACGAGAAGATCGCGACCCTCGCAACGGCGGTCGCCGCTGTCGAGGCGGGCGCAGATCCCTCGGATGCCCTCGTCAGCGTCGCAGATCAGGGCTACGGCTACCCGGCATACGCCTTTCCTCCGCCAATGTCAGTCATGACCAACTTCCCGCCTGGCTACCCACACAGTGGGATTGTTTGATGGCCCGGGAACTAGTCATCCGCATCTTTGGTGCGGAGGAGGCGAGGGAACGTCTGTTCCAGGGAGCGAACCGGGCGGGGAGCATGGAGCCGGCATTCGAGGACATCGCCGAAGATATGCGCAGGATCACGGCGATCAACTTCAGCAGCGAAGGTCGTCGTGGCGGCGGAAGCTGGGCATGGCTCTCTCCGAGCCGTCTCCGCCAGAAGATCAAAGCTGGTCTTCCTGAGGACATCCTGATCGCCCACAAGAGGTTGTACGAGTCAGTCACCACTGACAACGACGACTCGATTGCGGACATCTACAAGAACCGGATCAACTTCGGGTCTGCGCTCGACTACGCAGCTTCCCATCAGTTCGGGAATGAGCATCTGCCGGCGCGGCCCTTCCTCCGCTTCATCGAGAGTGATCTGGAGGGATGGGTCACGATGTGCGAGAACTCGATCTATCAAGCGATGGGGTTCTAGTGACCGACATCTTCGGGCCGATCTTCGACGGCAGTGTTCTTTCGCGGGCTGTCTTGTCTTGCCTGGAGGCATGGTACCCGACCTACATCCAGGAGATCGAAGTTCAGCGCGGCTACCCTCGCGGCAAGATCCCACATCCCAAGACGTACACGGAGCGATGGCAGTTCGACTCCTACCCGGACGACAAGATCCCGGTCGTGGTCGCTGTCTGTCCTGGAATGGCGGAGCCTCCTGAGCACACCGGGGATGGAGTCTACGGAGGCTGGTGGGCGCTCGGGGTCGGGATCATCGCCGCAGCGAGCACCGAGGAGAACTCTGAGCGCCTTGCCAAAGTCTACGGCGCGGCTGCTCGGGCGATCCTGATGCAAAAATCGTACATCAGCGATGACTGGGAGTTCGCCGGGGTCGATCTGGTGGACGAGAGCTATGACGACATTCCCGACATGGAGCAAGCCCGAACGATGCGAGCGGTACAAATCATCACACGGGTCAGGGTCGAGAACGTCGTCACCATCTATGGCGGGCCTCAATACCCGATCCCGCCGGATCCGGAGACGCAGCCTGGGTCGGACTGGCCTACTGCCGACACGGTAGACGTCACAATCAAACGGAAAGAGGAGGAGGGTTGATGCCACCGACACCGAAGCCCCAGAAGCCGCCGGATCCTCCGGGTACGCCGTGGTACAGGTTCATCGGGAACCGCGCGATGATCCTGGAGGGCGGGCAGCCCATCGAACCGGGGCAGTACATCCAGCTCACTCCGGAGGAGATCACCGGCGTGACACAGCTGGCAGTTCTGGACGGACATCTCATCGACGCGACCGGCTCGGAGCCGCAGATGGCCCAGGAGTCGGCCCCGCCGCCAGAGGAAGGAGAGTAGATGAGCACCCTGATCCGGCCGGGTGTCAACGTCACTCTGCGCCCCACGCCGCCGACGCGGAGCGCACCGACGGACACCGGCGTCTGGTTCTTGGTCGGTACGGCGGACTCCGGGCCGACCGTGCCGACTCGCATCACCAGCATGCAGAACTTTACCAACGTGTTCGGCCCAAGGGTCACGTACAGCGTTCTGTACGACGCGCTGGACGTGTACTTCCGCGAGGGCGGTTCCATCGCCGAGGTCTGTCGCGTCGTCGGGCCGGCAGCGGTCGTGGCGAGCAAGAACCTGCTCGACGCAAGCTCGGGAATCTCTCTGGTCGCCTCGGCACTCGGCCCGGGGGCGAGCGGCAACAACATCAAGGTCGGAGTCAGGAATGGGCAGACGGGCGGCACCTTCGTCCTGTTCGTCCAGGACTCGACCAACACCGAGGTCGAGACCAGCCCGGATCTCGCCAATCAGTCGGCGGCGGTTCTCTGGGCGAGCTACTCCAGCTACATCCGGGTGGCGCTCGGTGCGTCTTCCCTCAACCCGGCGACCGTCGCAGCCGCGGCGCTTTCGGGCGGCAACGACGACCGGAACAACATCACCGACGCGCAGTGGCAGGCGGCGCTCGATCAGTTCACGTCGGATCTCGGGCCGGGGCAGGTCTCCGCTCCGGGCCGCACGTCGGACATCGGCCACCAGCAGCTGGTCACTCACGCCGGTGCGCGCAAGCGCGCCGCGATCCTCGACGCGCCGGACACCGCAACCGTCGCCACGTTGCTCGCCAGCGCGGTCGGGGCGCGGGCCGGAACGCAGAAGTTCGCGGCGATGTTCTGGCCGTGGTGCATCGCTCCGGGCGTCATCACCGGGACGACGCGCTCCGTTCCTCCCAGTGCCCTCATCGCGGGTCTCTGCGCCCGCAACGACGGCCAAGGCAAGGGCGCGGACTGTCCGGCCGCGGGCGACAACGGAGCGGCGCTGTTCGTGAACGACCTGTCACAGAACCCGGTGGCGGACTCGATCCGCGGGCAGCTCAACACCGGCTGCGTCAACGTCGTCCGCGAGATGTTCGGCGGCGTGCGGAACTACGGATGGCGCTCGCTGGTCGATCCGACCGCCGAGGCCGACTGGGTCAACTTCGGTTGCGCCCGCCTCTGGATGAGCATCGCTGCGAACGCGAACGCCATCGCAGAGGGCTACGTGTTCGACAAGATCGACGGCTCGGGGCACACGATCTCCTCGTTCAACGGGGCGCTCGCCGGCATGCTCCAGGAGTATTACGCCAACGGGGATCTCTACGGCGCGAGCGCGCCGGATGCGTTCTTCGTGGACACCGGCCCGCAGGTCAACACCCCGACCACCATCGCGAACCACGAACTCCACGCCGTGCTCTACGTCCGCATGGCCGAGTTCGCCGAGATGGTGCAGATCGAGGTCTACAAGAAGCCCATCAACGAGGCGTAGGAGGGAGGTAACCAATGAGTGCTGTCATCAGGGGAACGCGCCAGGACACCTGGATCGTCAACCTGAAGGTCGAGAACCCGAAGCTGGTCGCCGCCGGTCAGCCGGGCCACATGATCGACTACGATGTGTGGGACACCAAGTCCGGCGGCGAGATCGACTCCGAGGAGAACTTGTACTACCCGGGCGGAATGAAGCCCGCGTACTCGCTCGGAGGGCGCGTCAATCCGGGTCAGCTCACGCTGAGTCGGAACTACCGGCTGAGCCGCGACCACGACAACATCCAGCAGCTGATCGACGCGGTGGGGAAGTCGAAGATCATCGTGTCCATGCGGCCGATGGATCGCTACAAGAACCCCTACGGCTCGCCCATCGTCTGGACGGGAACGCTGAAGACCGTAACCCTTCCGGAGCACAACTCGATGTCCACCACCGACGCGGCGATGATCGAGATCGTCTGTTCCATCGACAAGCCGCCGACGAGCACCTAGCACTAGTCAGGAGGGAGCATGGAAGAGCCAGAGCAGCCGCTCGTAACCGACATCACGAGCGACGAAGAAGTGAATCCTCAGAGGTCGCTCGCGGATCAACTCCGCGAGCGTCGCTCTGAGATCGCGGAGACCAAGGAGGTCTTCCTGCCGTTGACCGGCTACGAGCAGTTCGGCGTACAGGTCAAGCATCGGCTGATGGATCGAGTCGAGGTCGAGGGCATCGGTCGCAAGATCCTGGCCGAGACTCGGAACCGTAGCGAGCGCAATATGCGGATCCTTCTCGACGTCATCATCAACTCGACCCAGGGGTTCTACATCCAGGACGAGGAGACGAACAAGGATGAACCGGAGCAGCTGATGGATCCGTCCGGCGCCACGATCTACGGATGGGACGGATTCGCGACGTACCTCGGCTGGACTACCAACGGCGACGAAGCACACGCACGGGCCGCTCTGTACTGGGTCTTCGGCGGCAACGAGTTCTCCATCGGGCAATACGGGATCCTCCTCAACCGCTGGATGGGCAACACGAGCCTCAAGGTGGACGAGGAGTTCCTGGGGGAAGTGCTGGGGTAATACCCGATGAGATCAAAGCGGCGGCATCCATCGCATTCTCTGGCCAGGATCCTGTCAGGTACCTGGAGGAGACCGACTCCGAGAAACGGGTGCAGATGGAGGCCATCGCCGCCGAGTACGTCAAGCTGGTGCAACTCCTCAACGAAGACCTTGCCCACATGGTCATCAGTAAGCTCGCAGAGGCAATGAAGTGACCGCCGGGCGCGCAGCCGTAATCCAGCTCAAGCTCCAGGGCCAGCGGGCTATGCAGGCCGGGCTAGGCGCGACTGCTGCGTCCATCAAAGGTCTCCAAGGCGCGGTAGCGGAGTACAACGCCACGGCCGAGGTCTCGACCCGGCGCTCGTGGTTGTGGAACCAGGCTCTGTTCACTCTGCGTCGTTACGCTTACGCCGGCACGCTTGCGATCACGGGCCTGGGCACGGCGGCTGCCATCATGGGGTTCAAGTTCAACGCCTCCATGGAAAGCAACCGGATGGCCTTCACGCAGTTCCTCGGATCTGCGCAACTGGCCAACAAGGAACTGACATACCTGTATAACCTCGCCAAGTACACGCCGTTCGAGTTCAGCAACGTCACTTCCGCGGCTCGGCGGTTCCTCGCGTTTGGCTACTCGCTGCGCGAGACCAACAAGTACCTTCAGATCATCGGAGACACCGCGGCGGCGTTCGGTGGGAGTGGCGACCTCATCGAACGCATGGTGCTCGTCTTCGGGCAGATCCGCGCGAGCGGTCGTCTTCTCGGCCAGGACATGCTTCAGTTGGAACAGCAGGGCGTCCCGGTTCTGGAGATCCTTCAGAAGCAACTTGGCCTGACCGCCGAGCAGCTGGGTCGGATTGGCGCTGTCGGGATTCCGGCATACGTCGGGATCCCCGCGCTCATGCGCGGAATGCACGAGCTATTCGCCGGAATGGCTCTGAAGCAAGCGCAGACCTTCAGCGGACAGCTTTCTACCCTTCATGACAATCTCTCCCAGGTCTTTGGCGCGCTAACGCTCCGCCAGTTCAACAAGGCGAGCAAGGGGCTGCTGCCTGGTCTGAATAAGATGTTCGACGATATGACCAAGTTGATCCAGAAGCAGAAGGGCAGGATCACCTTGGCTCAGGCGCTCGGGATCGCGGAGGCGCACTACCCGTGGATCAAGCCTATCGCCGACATCACGCAGAGGCTGCTAACGCTCGGGCGAGCGTTCTGGAACTTCTTCATGAAGGTGCTCTGGCCGGCAATCAGGATCGCGCTTATCCCGGTTCTGATTCTCCTCGTCCAGCTGATGTGGGGTCTGACGAAGGTTCTCAACATCTTGGCTGCGATCCCGGGACTCAAGTACCTGGTCGCTGTCTTCCTGATCATCCTCATGACGGAGTTCGCGTGGGTCAGGCTCATCGCGCTCCTAACGAGGGTGACCTGGCTCATCAGGTTCCTGCGGATGGGAAAGCTCGCGAAGACGTTGATGACCGAGGAGCAGCTCAAGAATATCGGGAAGCTCGACAAGTACCTCATGCGACTCGGAGACCGCTGGAAGTGGTTCTGGCGAACAACGGTCGGCGGCGGGGCGTTGAGATCCAGTCAGAGGTTGTGGCAGATCCTCCGCACCGGCCAGGTCGCGATGCCCAGCGGTCGCTTCCCGAAGTATACAGCATTTGAGAAGTTCATCCAAGGAATGCGCCTCAAGGCTCTCGCGGGAGCGAAGTCAATTGGCCGCGCATTTGAAGTTCTGCGGACGGGATCAGTACAGGGGCCAGGAGGCTTCCAGAAACTTACCCCATTCGAGAAGTGGATCCGTCGAATGCGCATCGTCGCCATCGGGCAGTTCTTGAAGATCGGTGCCGGCTTCAAGTACCTCAAGAACGCGGGCGAAGCTCTGTTCAAGGGTCGCGTCACCGGGAAGTTCCTCCAACAGTACAACAGGCTGGAGCGGGTGCTGATCCGTCTCCGCATCTTCATCCTGAGGCTCATCCCGGCGATCCGCGGCGTCGGGATCGCGCTCTGGACATTCGTCTCCACGAACCCGATCATCGCGATCATCGGCGCTGTCATCCTTCTGATCGTGGCGCTCGTTGTCCTCTACTACAAGTGGGGATGGTTCCACAAGCACGTGGACAAGACCTGGCACTGGATCAAGGATCACTGGCGTCTGCTAGCCATCGTCATCTTCGGGCCGTTCATGCCGATGATCCCGCTGTTCATCCTGATCCTCGATAACATCAAGAGGATCATCAATTGGGCCAAGACTCTTATCGGCTGGCTCAAGTCGGCCTGGGGATGGATGCAGAAGATCAATCCTGTCCACTGGATCGGAGTCGGGGCGCACGCCATCGGTGGATTCTTCTCGGGCGGTGGCGGAGGTCAGAACACTCAGCCCGGGGCGGAGCGCAGAGGGCCAATGCTCTCTCCGAGGGGCGCGAGCTACGCCGCTGCCTTCGCGGGAGCGCACCAGACCGTTCCGCAGCTCAATGTTACGGTACATAGCGAACTGCACGTAGATCGGAAGAAGCTTGCTGAGTCCGTGTCCAAGGCCAAGATGGATAAGGCTGCGAGGAAGTAATGCCACCAGCTGAGCAACACTACTACGTCTTCCGCGCGAGTAACGGACTCACCGTCAAGGTCATGCGCGGATCCGGGACTCCGAAGATCGTTGGCGGGGAGGGCGGTTGGGAGGTTGTGAACCGCGCTCGCCGCGTCGGGCTGACGCAGTGGACGGGACACGAGCCATATCGGATGGACGTGCCCGTCATGTTTGATGGGTACCGTGGCGGCATCAGCGTCGAGCGCGACATCCGCGTTTTCAATCTGATGTCGATGGGCGTGAACTTTACTCCTCCACCAACCGTCACGATTGTTGGTGCGCTTCCCGTCGTCGGCGCTACTTGGGTCATCGAGAGCATCGACTGGGGCGATCTCGTCTACTGGGAGCGGTCGAGTCAAGGACAGTTCTTCCGTCTGCGTCAGGATGCGGTCGCTCACATGCTCCAGTACGAAGCGGAGAAAGCTCTCAAGATCATCATTCCGAAGCAGATCCCGAACTCGTACACAACTCATGGCACCGGCGAGACGCTTCGCTCGATAGCCAAGAACATGTACGGGAACGGAGCGCGCTGGAAGGACATCGCTAAGGCCAATCCGAAGATCCGCGATCCGAACAAGATCCCGGACAAGACCAAGCTGAGGATTCCGTAGTGCCTGCGAAGCCGAGAGCGAGAACCGCACGGCAGAAGCTTGAACTGTCGAAGATGCAGCCGGGCACCCTACAACGGGAGTTGATGGGTAACGACATCGACCTGGAGAAGCTCGTCGTCTACCTCAAGAGCGCGATCCTGTTCGATACCACCGACCGGATTGTTGACTGCTCGGTCACCCGGACTATCGAAGGAGCGAGCACTCTCGATCTCACGCTCAACGACTACGACCGGAGCATCGTCAAGTCCTGGGCGATCAACGCGAAGCTCGACATCCAGATCGACGGAATGTGGTTCCGTCTCGTCAAGACATCCCGTGACGTAGGCGACGACAACCTTCAGCTAACATTCGAGCAGCGCGAGATCGCCTTGCTGCGCTCGTACCCGCCGAAGGGTGCGCCACACAACGGTGCGAAGTTCGCGAGCCGGACGAAGGTGACGCGAGCCGAGTTCATCCTCAACTTGATCCGAGAGGTCAAGGAAGTAGACATTCCTGTCGTCATCCCGGAGCTTCACAAGGTACAGAAGATCCAGAAAGCCGTAGACGCTGGCGGATCGTACGACTGGAGCAGTTTGTACAATACGAACCCAGGACTCGCCGCGGACATCAACAAGGGTCTCCAGGAGTCTGGCCAATCGACGGGGGCCGGGGGCGGGAACCAGAAGACCATTCCGCAGAAGTATCTGACGGTCGATAAGGCTCCTATGACCAAGGAGCAAATGGCCAACGCGAACACGATCATCTCGACCGGACTCGGGATGGGCGTCAAGCCGAAGCTGCTCGTCTGCGCCATCATGACGGCCATCGATGAGTCTCGTCTGAAGAACCTCAGCGCCGGGGACAAGGACAGTGCCGGTCTCTTCCAGCAGCGCCCGAGCCAGGGATGGGGCAGCTATGAGAATGTGACCGACCCGCCGACCGCTTCGCGCTCGTTCTACAATCACGCGATCAAGTACGATCAGCAGTACCCGAATGCGTCGTATAACGATCTCTGTCACGGCGTCCAGGGGAACAAGGATCCGAACGTCTATGGCCAGTTCTACGGCGAGGCCGTCCGCATCGTCACGGCGTACGGGGTACCTCTCAAGAAAGACGGATCCGAAGACAGCGCCGCGAACGCGAACAATATGGCTAACGTAACATTCACAGGAGTTCAAGACTTTCTGTTCTACCGCGGAACGCCGACGCAGAATGGCAAATACTTCAAGCGGGAGGACAACTGGTCTTGTATCCAGCGGCTCGCGGACGACGTAGGCTGGCGCGCGTTCTTCATCGGCGGCGTCTTCTACTACCTGACCGACGACGATCTGTTCAAGATGCAAGCGACAGCCATTCTGACCGAGGAGTCGGATGGCGTCATGGGCATCGGCTTCGACTACGACGTGGGCAAGACCCAGGCGACTGTCGAGGTTCAGGCTCTGACCGGCAAGTGGACAGTTCCGCCCGGAGCTATCGTCATCATCCAGGACATGGGAGCGATCTCGGGTCGCTGGGTCGTGAGTAACTTCGAGCGGAGCTTGTTCAACAATCAGGCCGACATCCAGCTATCAAAGCGCCAGCCCGATCTCCCAGAGCCGTTGGACGACGGAACGCAACGCCCCACCTGGGCATCGCAGACCGGCCCGCCTGGTACGCAAGCGGGGCAGGATCCTGGTTCAGCAGCATTCGGCGGTATCCCGGGAATGAACGATGCGTCGCGCAACGCGGTCGTCGCGGTCGCAAAGCGGGCACTGGCCATCGAGAAGGGAACCGATGGCGAGAAGAAGTGGCACTACAAGTACCCCGGCGACGAGGGTGGCGATGGCGGCCCAGCGCGCCCGATCCCGGACTCGCTTTGGAGCGCAGACGCGCACGACGCCATCGACTGCTCGGCGTTCGCGACTCTTTGCTACAAGGAAGCAAACTGCGAGGATCCGAACGGGAACAAGTACAACGGTCAAGGGTACACCGGGACTCTCGTTCGGCACGGCATCCCGGTTACGACGCCACAGCCTGGCGATCTCTTGTTCTACGGGTCGCCGCCGGACTATCACCATGTCGCGGTCTACATCGGCGGCGGGATGCAGATCCAGATTGGTAGCGCGCAGGGCGTCAAGACCGAGCCGTCCGACGGCCCAGGGCCAGTCACCGCGATCCGGAGCTACCTGAACAAGAACACCGACAGCGGCATCTCTACGGGAGGGGCGGTTCCTGTTGCCCCATCGGGCGGCGGTACCGGGACTCTGCCAAAGGGCAAGATCACCGTCTTCATTCAAGCTGGCCACGATACGGGCGGGCACTCCGATCAGCCGTACGGCCACGAGGGTCAGTCGGGCGCTGCCGGCGAAGTCGAGTTCAATATGGAGATTCGCAACAAGGTCATCGAGCATCTACAGAAGGATGACCGATTCGCTCCCTGGTCAGCCGACGCTTGGAGCGCGAGCGCAGGAGCGACAGCAGCGCCCGGAGACGACGAGAACATCTTGTGTCATATGTTCGTCGCGATCCACTACGACCGTGGTACCCCGGGTAGCGGGTACTTCTTTGGCTACACACGAGGAGCGACTGATGGAAGGTCGGACGGAACCTCGACGCAGAGCGCCACTCTCTGTAACAAGATTGCCGCCGAGATCAATCAGATCAGCGGCGCTCCTCCTCGTCTTGGTGATAACAGCAGCTTTGGCGGTACCCCCGCTGGCGCGAGCGGATGGGGCTACTACCCCTGGGGCAGCACGCAGCGCGCCGCGCCCGATAACATCGACCATACTGGCGCTCAATGTACCGCGCATTGCATCATGGAGTGCGGACGAGCGAGCGACGGCGACTACCTCGATCACAAGCGTGACGACATAGCCAAGGCCATCTACACCGGCATTTGCCGCTACTACTCTTACGATCCGGTATGAGTCAAGTCTGGATGGATATGCCGGCTCGTCAGAGCCTCGGGGCGATCTGGAAGGGAACGATCACGCAGCCGCCTTTGAACTTCTTGGCTCGTTGCGGTGTCATCATCCCGGACATTCATCCGGATCTCGTCCACGAGAACGTTCGCTGGTCTGCGCGCGACAATATGTCGCTGCCCCAGGACGAAGACGAATGCCTCGTTGTCTTTGATAACAACCAAGAACTTTGGATCGTTGCTTGGTGGCCAACCGATAAGCGTCCGAGCATCATCAGCAGCCCTTCCTCGGCTGGCCCTCCCCCAAACCCAGTCGATGGCGACATCTGGCTGGAAGAACGACCGACGAGCAATACTTCGCTAACCGTTCATGAGTACCAGGCCTCGACTAGCTCCTGGCTGACCTCTAGGGCGCTGTCTCTCTCGGATGTCGGCCCGCCGCCGCCATCAAGCGACCTCAATCAAGCGGTCTACAATGGGTGGTACTCCATTGCTCCCGGCTACACGAACTCGCCGGTGCCCGGAGCGTACGGCGCGCTCATGGTTACCAACATTACCTACACTGGAGCTTGCCGTCAGGTCTTTTACCAACATGGAGCTTACGCGACTTATCAACGGTTCCAGAATGGAGCGGGTTCTTGGTCTGCCTGGCAATGGATCCTCGGCTACACGGATACCGCTTGGGTGCCCATTAGCCTTCAGAACAGCTGGGGCAACTATGCCAATGGTTACGCGCCTGCGCGTTACCGTCAACTGTCGAGCGGGCTAGTGTTGGTACAAGGATTGATAACACGACCGACCGATCCCGGGAATGGAACAGTTATTGCTCAGCTTCCTTCTGGGGTATGGCCTACCGGAAACATCATCTTTTCACAACCAGCTGGAGGCGGCATAGCACGTATAGACGTTACGGACTCGGGGGTCTTTCTTTGGTATGGGGGACTGACCACTGGTGCGAACACCGGATGGGCCTCTCTCAGCGGTATTCAATTCTACGCCGATCACTAGGAGGGAGCTATGCAGGTACAGGTATCAATCAGACTGGGGCCGGACGAGACTCTCGCCAAGGGAAGCGACGAGGTTGCCGCTGACATCCTGTCTGCGCTCGGTCTCGATGCCGAGAGGGACACGGTCATGGTTCAGATGGCGCAGTTCGGATCGGCAGGAATGACGCAGATGCCGCCGGGAGCCGTGCCGGGAATGGTACCCGGTGCCTAGCGTCGATTGCCCGCATTTCGATCTTCCCTTCCGGCTCGGCAAGGCCGGGGCGAACGTCGTGGAGCAGGACTCCATCGAAGATGTGGCCAACTGCGTCGTGGCGATCCTGGCGACTCACCCCGGGTGGCGGGACGAGGTACCGACGTTCGGGACGATGGACTTCGCGATGCGCCGGATGCCTCTAGGCGCGGAAGACATCGCGAGCTATATCGGCGCGCAAGAGCCGCGGGCAGTCTTGATCGTTGAGGAGCGTCCGGATCAGGTAGACTCTCTCGTCGATCACGTCAACATCGGCGTCTCGATCCACCAGAAGAAAGGAACCTGATGAGTACGAGCGGGTACATCTCATACCCCATCGACTCCAATACCCAGGACATCCTGGACGCCGCTTACGCTCTGATCAAGAGCAAGGTTCCGGACTGGTTGGAGAACGACGGGAATCTCGATACATGGATCATCCAGGCGATGGCGGCGCAGGCGTCCGACCTCAAGGGGATCGCTCTGGACGTGCCCGATACGATCTTCATGTACTTCGGGTCGCAACTCATGGGCATCCCTCCGCTCGACGCGACCTCCTCAACCGTTCCGTCCACTTGGACGATGTCCGATACTCTCGGGCACACGATCCCCGCCGGCACCCAAGTCGCCATCACGGATGCCGTCGGACAGCAACATGCCTTCCAGACGACAGCGGACTTCACCGTGCCCGCGGGGCAGAGCGCGACCGCTGTTGGTGGGGTCACCCTTACCTCCATCGAGGCAGGCGCGGATATGACCGGCCTCGGAGGCAACGGCTACGTCGCGACGCTCATCGACAACCTCGCCTATGTTCAGACCGTAGCATTGACCGCTCTGACGTCGGGCGGGCAAGACGCAGAACTCTCCAGCGAGTACCTCGACCGGCTCGCACGCAAGCTCCAGCGCATCTCTAACCGGCCAGTGCTCGCCTCTGACTTCTCGCTCGCGGCGCTCGACATCGATGGCGTCTACCGCTCTCTGACGCTCGATGGCTACAACCCGGCGAACTCGACATACAACAACGAGCGCATGATCGCCATCGCGGCCGTCGATAGCCTCGGGCAGCCGGTCTCAGCCGCGATCAAGACGCAGCTTCAGGCGTACCTCGACTCGCAGCGCGAAGTCAACTTCGTCGTCAACACCTTCGATCCGACCGTCACGCAGGTCGATGTGACGTTCAACGTCAAGGTCGTCGTCGGGTACACGGCAACCTCCGCTCAGGCGAACGCGCTCCAGGCGCTCCGAGACTTCCTCAACCCGGCGAACTGGGGACACGATCCAGCGGTCACCGACGCGACCGCTCAGGCGCAGACGTGGATCGTCAGCCCCATCGTCTACTACAACAAGGTGATCCAGGTTCTCTCGGAGGCGACCGGAGTAGACCGGGTGATCACGATGACGATGGCGCTTCACGGGAACGCGCTCGGGATCGCTGACCTGACCCTTCCTGGCGCCGCACCGCTCGCGGACGACGGGACGATCAACGGGACGGCGACACCCTGATGGCGGGAATCGCGGACACCGGCTGGCCGGTCAACGACGTTACGCAGCGCGCGTACGATCAGGTCTACCCGGTCTCGATCCAAGACCAGCTATACGGCTGGCCGTTGCTCGCGTACGTCAACGCGCTCGGCGAGATGTTCCAGCAGATGGCTGACATTGTCGAAGATGGGCCGCATGGCGAGCCGGGCTGGTCGGTCATTTTGGACATCAACCGGACGAAGGATGAGGGACTTCCGTACCTCGCGCAGTTCATCGGTCTGAACTTCTACAAGGGATTGACATCGGCGGTGCAGCGCCAGCAGATCCGCGACCACATCAGCTGGCTGCGCGGTACGCCAAGTTCGATCTCTTCAGCCATCGGCCTCTTTCTGACCGGGACGAGGACAGTTCAGTTCTTGGAGCGAACTCCGGATGCCTATGCCTTCCAGGTGACCATCTGGGCCAGCGAGGCTCCTGCGGATACGTCTTCAACGTCCGCGCTCGTTCGCTACGTGAACCAGTTCGCGAAGCCAGCCGGTCTCAACTGGACTCTGACGGTCAACCCCGGGACTCCGCCAGCGACGACGTACGTGGCGATCTACAACCGTGGCGATTCCTACGCCAACATCTTCAACAACTACCAGACCTACAACGACATCCGCTAAGGGAGGGATATGCAGACTACATCAAGGCGAGGGATCCAGTATCCCGATCCCGCTACCAGAGCGGATCGTGCGGACATCGCCCTCCACCTTTCGTACCTGGCCATCCCGCTCGACGCAGACGTGCTCTTCCAGCAGGGCACGGACGCGGCGCGGGTCGCAGCCGCTCGCCAGACGGGCGGCGGCAAGTTCTGGTGGACTACGGACACCTTGCTTCTCTGGTACGACGACGGTACCGCTTGGCGCCAGGTTCAGACGCCGCAGTTGTCCGTCCCGAACCTCCAGACGATCAGCTACACGCTCGTACTCGCGGACACGACCAAGACGGTCGAGATGAACAGCGGCTCGCCGCTGACGCTGACCGTCCCGACGAACACGGCAGTTGGCTTCCCGGTCGGTACGACCTGTAACATCGCGCAGGTCGGAACGGGACAGGTCTCCATCGCCGCTGCCGGCGGTGTGACGCTCCGCTCGTACGGGAACATGCTCAAGCTCGCCGGTCAGTACGCGCTCTGCTCGTTGATCAAGCGGGGCACGGACGACTGGTGGGTCTCCGGAAACTTGGTGCCCTGATGCCGTATCCGCCGCCAGGGATCATCGACAGTATCGACCAGATCGTTCCGGCCGGTACGTTCACCAGCCCTGCGCCCGGGAACGTTTCGGGCATCATCACCCTTACGGTCTCGGCGTCGGACTACGATCAGGTGGCGAGCGTTCAGTTCCAGATCGACGGGGCCAACATCGGCGCTCCAGACACCAACGCTCCGTACTCGACGACGTATGACACCCGCGCTCTCCTCAACGGGCCGCACACGTTCCAAGCCATCGTCAAAGATCGGGTTGGTAACTCGTTCACCACTTCGGTCGCCGTCACCTTCGCCAACGCGCCGGTAGTCGCGATCACCGCGCCCGGGAACGGAGCGAACGTCACCGGACTCACGAGCTTCTATGCGACCGTGACGAGCTACGACGCCTCGGTCTCAACTCAATTCAGAGTCGATGGTGCGAACTACGGAGCAGCGCAACCGGGCACCGGTTCGGTCGGATTCGGCTCGGTCGATACGCGCTCCTGGGGGAATGGGGCGCACACTTGGTCGGTGGTCACTACGGATGGGCACGGTAACTCAGCAACGGTCTCGGTCACCGTCACGCACGTGAACAATCCGGTCGTCGCGTTGACTGCACCGGCAAATGGGGCGACGATCTCGGGAACCTCCGTCGTCGTCACGCAGAACGTGACGAGCTACGATGTCGCGGCTACGACCCTCACTCAGTTCAAGATCGACGGGGCGAGCTACCTACCTCCACAATCCGGAGTCGGGAACGTCTCGATCAATCTCAACACGCAGTCGTTCTTGAACGGGAGTCATACGATCACCGCCGTGACGACAGACGCGCACGGCAACAGCGCGAGTTCAAGCATCACCGTAATGTTCGCGAACGCGCCGGTGATCAACATCACCAGCCCGGGGAACGGAGCGACGGTCAGCGCCGGGTTCGCCTTCAACGCGACCATTACCCACTACGACAACTCCTGCTCGACGGTCTTCAGGATAGACGGGAACCAATGGGGAGCGACGCAGTCTGGCGCCGGGGGTCTAGGGATCAGTCCGGACTCGCGCAGTTGGCTGAATGGCGGGCATACGCTTCAGGTGATCTCGACGGACGGCCACGGCAACACGCAGTCTGCGTCGATCTCCGTAACGTTCAACAACGCTCCGACCGTCTCAATCACGTCTCCTAGCAACGGAGCTACGGCGACCGGATCTCCGATCCAAGTCAACGCTTCTGTCACGAGCTACGACGCGACGACCTCTACGCAGTTCAATGTCGATGGCGCGAACTATGGCGGGGCGCAGAGCGGGTCGGGCGGTAAGGGTGTCAGCTTCGACTCGCGCTCCTGGCTCAACGGTTGGCATACATACTCGGTGACGACCACGGATGGACACGGCAACTCAGCGTCTTCTTCGATCTCGGTCTATCACCGCAACGCGCCGGTCGCTTCTATCACTACGCCCGGAAACGGGGCATACGTCAGCGGCTACCTCAACTGGCACGCGAACGTCACGATGTACGATTCCAGCTGTACCATCAACTGGTACCTCCAGGGCAGCTTGTGGAACCAGTCGAGTACCCCGGGCAACGGGGTCGGCTACGACGGTTTGGATACGCACTACTGGCCTGTGGGTAACTGGAGCTTGAAGATCATCGTCACCGACGCGAGCGGTAACCAGGGTTCGTCCGAGGTTGTCGTCTACGTCAACAACAGCATCCCGGGCGCTCAGTGGACGTACCTGGGCAACCTGATGTCCTGGTACGGAGGCGACGACGGCCCTGGCTGGTACTCGATGCGTGACAACCCTGCGAGCTACGACCAGCGATGGAATCAACTTTGCTGGAACAGTGACACTTGGTGGGATCAGAGGGGTCAGAGTGCCGGCGCGCTGCCTCCGATCTACGCCCCCAGCAATCCCGATCCGGGGCACTACCAAATGCGACTTCAGTTCTACTGCGGATGGTTCGAGACGGGAACCGATCACAACCACGTGTACGGCTGGGGCTGGATCAACGGCATCGGAGAAGTTCAGTGGGCCGACAATCACGGCGGCTGGGGAGACCAGGCCTGGAACATCAACAACGGCGACTACTGCTACGTGATGCGCTGGGCGAGCGATCCGGGCTGGAACACCGACTACATGCAGGATATGCGCATCTACTGGGACTTCGTCCTCAAGTCTCCCTACAACTCGTGAGA
>Ga0126369_10000052_pt1 | contig 64876 bp, 43 predicted proteins | sample PanSoiMetaPlot_1_FD_109646 | JGI IMG/M metagenome (GOLD analysis project Ga0126369, IMG submission 109646) | Tropical forest soil microbial communities from Panama - MetaG Plot_1 | ecosystem: Environmental > Terrestrial > Soil > Tropical forest > Bulk soil | place: Panama | collected 2016-02-17
GTGACGTCGCTGCTGCCGCAGCGTCAGCGGGGTCGGTTGGACTGATGCCGCAAAGCAGATCGGCCATGGAGCGAGAGAGAAACGGTGCGCTATGTAGTCCAGCTTCATACAAGCTGCCCCAATTGTTGTTGCCGCACCGCGGCAAGTACGTTCGCCGATGCCTCGAACTGTTTAGCGATGCGGATTCGCGGAGAGCGCAACTTTAAGGGTGGCAAAAATCTTTCTCACAAGCCGGGTTCGTCCGCCTTCCCGACAGGCGCCAACAGAGGAAAGCAGGCGTTCGCGCTGTGCCACCATTGTGCCGGAATCCTATGTTTGTCAAGCCCTTGAGGTTAGCTTCGAGCGAAAAGCAGATTACCCAAGTTGTTGGAAACATTGAAAAGGGATTACGGCAAATGGGGCTTTTGGAGCCGAGGGCCGTACTTAGAAGGCAGGCGCTCTATCCAACTGAGCTAGCACAAATTCATTCTAAGAGATTCGCGCCTCGCGAGACCAGCGTTTGTTGGGGTGAATTCTGTTGTGCGCAAGCCAAGAGCTGAGCCCGAATGGTGGCCGCTCATGACCTCTTTGCTGAGATTTCCGGATCCACTTTGGTTATGAATCGGCGGCTGCGCACTCTTGCCAGAGTTGGCGTGTTGGACGGGAACAGGGCTTGCGTTTTCCTTTAGGGAAGCGTGCGTGTCGCTGGGTGTGCGTGGAGCTTCGGCGGCAACGAAAACTCCCAAAACGAGGAAGACCAGAATTGCGATCAGCACCAGATTCCAACGACGGAACCTTGCGGCAGTTCCGGGCGCGGGCGAAGCCAAACTCCACTGAACAGGGCCATATACGCTTCTGCGCATCCTCAGTTCCCGCTTATCGGGTCCGGTCTTCATAAATCCTCCCGCACTGCCGGCGACTCCAACTTCTCTTTAAGTTCGCCACTTATTAAGACGTATCGTATTACGATATGGTTGCAAGCGCAGACGGGGAGCGGGGGACTTCTTTTCATGTTTCAAAAACAAAAGGAATTTGGCTTTCCGAGCTGCCGCGGCAACGTGCTTTCGGTAGTAAGCGTCTTCCATTCCGGTCTAGAAACTCGCCGCCTTTAAGAGCGCTCAGGAAGTCTCTCCTTGACAGTCTACCTATCCGTAGGTTATATATGTCGACTGTCTAGGAGAAACGCGATGCCCATTGAGAAATCGGATTTGCTGCAAGGCACGCTGGACATGCTGATCCTGAAAATCGTGACGCTAGGCCCGATTCATGGCTATGGCATTTCGCAGCGGCTGCGCCAAATCTCCAAAGAGGTGCTTCTGGTCCAGCAGGGCTCGCTCTATCCCGCCCTCCACCGCCTGGAAAAGCGCGGGTGGTTGGCCGCCGAGTGGGGTGAGTCCGAGAACGGCCGGCAGGCCAAGTTCTACAAGTTGTCGGCGAAAGGCAAGCAACAACTGAAGAAAGAAGAATCGAATTGGAACCGTCTGGCCGGAGCGGTCGCCAGCATTCTTCAGACCGCGCAATAGGAGCCTTGTCATGCCTTCGTGGAAATTCCTTTCTCGCGCGCGTCCGCACGATCCGCAGTTCGACTCCGAGCTTCGTTTCCACATCGACCGACTCACGGAGGAAAACATCGCCGCTGGCATGAAACCAGAAGAGGCGTGGCGGCGGGCTGTGCTCGAATTCGGGGGCGCGGAGCAAATCAAGGAAGAATTGCGCGATGTGCAGCGCATTCCCATCCTGGAAACCACGATGAAGAATTTTCGATGGGCGTTGCGCTTTGTTCGCAAGACGCCGTCTTTTTCTATCGTGGTTATCCTGACGCTGGCCCTCGGGATTGGGGCGAACAGCGCCGTGTTTTCCGCCATCGACGAGGTTTTGTTGCGGCCGCTGCCCTTTCCTCAGGGCGATCAACTGATATTTCTGCATCAGTACAATCCCAAGGTGCAAACACCGCAGACCCGGCTTGCCCCGGTGCGGCTGGAGGAGTGGAATCGGATGAATTCCACGTTTCAGGGCCTCGCCGGCTACTACACCGAAGACGGCTCCGAAACTTCCGGGCCGCTGCCGGAAAAAGTGACGGAAGCGCTTGTGACGCCTCGCTTCCTCCAAGTGCTGGGAGTCTCGCCCGCTCTGGGACGCGATTTTAGTCCCGACGAAGAGCACTTCGGGGGCCCGCATGCCCTGCTTATTAGTGACAGGTTCTGGCGGCGTCGCTTTGGCGGCGATCCGAATGCTCTCGGGAATAAACTGCGGATCGACGGCTTTTCCGGCTCAATCGTGGGAATCATGCCCGCTTCCTTCGCGTTTCCAAGCCCTGACGTGGACGTTTGGGCATCTGTCCCGACCGATGCGCCGTTCGCGCAGGATCGAGGTTCGACGTGGTATCTCACCATCGGACGTCTGAAACCAGGGGTCACGCTCGAGCAGGCGCGCGCCAACCTGGAAACAGTGCAGGCACAACTAGGGAAGCAATTTCCGCAAACGGATGCGCATTTGACACCGGGAATCGCACCGCTCAAGGAAGCAACCGTGGGAGGCGTGCGAAGTTCGTTGTGGATGCTGTTTGGCGCAGTGTCGCTACTTCTGCTGATTGGCTGCACGAACATTGTCGCGCTGTTGCTGGCGCGCGGGGCGCAGCGCCAGCATGAAATTTCCGTGCGCTTGTCGCTCGGTGCTTCGCGCTTCGCCGTGGTTTGCCAGTTGCTCACCGAATCCCTTGTGCTGGCACTCACCGGCGCGCTGATTGGCCTGTTTGTGGCCGGCGAAGCGTCGAACGTGTTTCGCGGATTGGCCAAAGAGCTTCCGCGCGTGGAGGAAATTCACCTTGATGCGCGCATTGTACTTTATACGCTGCTGTGTTCCGTCCTCGCGACTCTGGTCTGCGGATTGTTCCCTGCCATTCGCGGCACGCGCGGCAATCTCTCCGGGGCGCTCGCGCAGGCCAGCCGCTCGCAGGTATCCTCGCGCACGCCTCTCCAGTGGTTTCTCGTGGGCGTGCAAGTGGCTCTTGCGGTGACTCTGCTGGGCGGAGCAGCATTGCTGCTGCGCAGCTTTCAAGCTCTTGGCCGAGTTTCACCGGGCTTCGAGGCCAGCCATGTCTTGACCTTCCACGTCAGCGGTTCGTGGGGGGAAACCGCGGACATGAAGGGGCTAACGCAGCGAATAGATCATATTATCGAGACCTTGCGAAACACGCCCGGCGTCGGGGCCGCCGCGACTTCTGCGGAGCTGCCTGGTGTCCCGACGGAGTTTCAAACGGAGCTTAAGTTCGTCGAAGGTCCCGCCGATCCAAGGCACAAGATAGTTGCGGAAAGCCGGTTCGTCTCCCCCGGATATTTCTCCACCGTGCAAATCCCGCAACTCAGCGGGGAACCTTGTCAGGAGCCGAAGTTCATCGTTAGCCCCGGGGCCCCGGGCGGTGTCCGCCTCGAAGCGAACTCCGTGACTGTTCTTGTGAACCATAGTTTCGCAGACACCTATCTGCCTGGCTCGAAAGTCATCGGCCGGCACCTTCAGGTTCTGGGAAATGCGTTTCTGCGGCCGGAGGACGCCGGCACAGTCCGGGGCGTGGTAGGAGATGCGCGGGAAGAGGGTCTGAATCGTCAACCCGGTCCGACGGTGTACTGGTGCATTGGCGCTCCCGACCCGGACCCTTATTACCTGGTTCGCACGGCCACGGAACCTATGGCTTTAGCGGAGACGCTTCGCAAAGAGATGCATCAAATCGAGCCTGCGCGCTCGGTGTTCGACATCATGCCGCTGGAAGCGCATTTGAACGACGCCTTCTCAGAGAATCGCCTGCGCACGATTCTGCTTTCGTTTTTTGCAGTGACGGCGGTTTCGCTGGCGTGTGTCGGGCTGTACGGAACGCTGAGCTATTCCGTGACGGTGCGAAGGCGCGAAGTCGGTCTGCGTCTCGCTCTTGGAGCTTTGCAAGGGCAAATCGTTAGGCAGTTTCTTGCGCAAGGATTGGTGGTTACCTTCCTGGGATGTTTGGCAGGTTGGGGACTAGCGGCTGCGTTTGCGCGCGTGCTCTCTGGAATGCTCTATGGCGTCTCACCCTCTGATGTTGGAACGCTTTTGTCGGTCGTACTTCTCATGCTGCTTGTTGCGGCCTTCGCCGCACTGATTCCATCGCTCCGCGCCGCTCACGTCGACCCCATGCAGGTTCTACGAGAGGAATAACCCGCCCGGATGTCGAGGTTGCTACATCCGGGCTGCCTTTCCTCCGCGATTTTTGCGGTGACGGGAAAACGGATTCGCTCCCTACCGCTGTCGAAAACACGGTTCGTGGGCGTGCGTGAATCGAAATCGAATCGCTTATTTGCGCGAATTCAAACAGGACATTGCGCCGACTTTTTCCTCCGCCGTTTCGTAGCTCTTGCCGGTTGCGTCCTTCATCGAAAGAAACACCCAGTCGCTTTGGTCTTCCGCCGTCCGGCTGAACTCAAAAGTGTAGGCTTCGTTCCGGCTGATCTGGTAGATCATCGTGCGCATCAGGATGGGATAGAGATTTCTGGTCGTGTCTTCCGCCGGTTGCCCGCACCGCGCAAGCAGGTGTTCCGGGGTCGCGCTGGCCACGGCTTGTTCATGCCGCCGCTCGCGCTTCTTGCCGATCCACTCGAGGCCGCGCTGTGCCAGCGTAACCAGGAGGATTAATCCGACAATCGCTCCCACTACCATCAGCCACACGCGCTTGGTCTGCTTCAGGAAATCCACAAAGTCGTTCACGGGCGACGATTCGCCTGTCGCGGCCCCCGGCACCGTTACCGGTGAGTAGCGCGATGCGTTTGCAGGGTCTGCCGAACGCGTGCCAGCTATTGACTCCGCAATTTCCCTGGCCTCGGCCTGCCGCTCGGCCACGGCAGCCGCGGTGAGTTCGCCGTAGGAGGGTTCGGCCTGTTTTGTACGGTCCATAATTTCCCGCCTTTCGGGCTGTGTTTTCATCATCAGCCCGGGCGGCTTCGGCTGACGCGTATTTTTGGCGGATATTGCCAGAAAGTAAGCCTGATCTCTTGGGCAGGTGGCAACTGACTCGCGCCACCCTGGGGCCTGTGGAACTTGGGTTGACTTGCTTAGGGGGCAGGCGCTAGGGGGCTGGTAGCGTCAGTTTTTCGCTGAATGTTGTCGCGACGATTCCTACGATCAGCCACAAAGCTACCGCATAAATCGCGTACCACATGGCTTCTTGTCCCGCCGTTACGCCTGCGGGACTGAGCACCACCAACGAACCCGTCGAGCTGGCGTGCATCAACTGCGCCAACGCAATGCTTTTCGTGTTTGTGTAAGTCCATGCAATCAACACCCGCATGGCGGTCACCACTCCGGTGAACGCCAGGAAGTAGCGCAGCCAATAGCCGCCGTGAGGCATTGCCGTTCCCAGGAAGTCGATCACCGGGATGTGCCAACATCCCCACAGCACCCCAAGCCCGATGCCCGCTGCGAGCGGGTTTCCGGTTCTGGTCATTTTCGGAAATGCGAAGCCCATCCAGCCGATTTCTTCGAAGAAGCCGGCCACGATTCCAAACGAAGCTCCAACGAAAAACCCGTTCGGCGCAAACAGCGGCGAAACAAAGGTCTTTAAGAAAAGAAGGACAATGAAGATCGTTGCCGGTGGAATGAGCAGCGCTGCGTACCAGCTCGCTCCCACACGAATTCGCCGCATCCTCGAAAAAAGGTCATGCAGACCGCTTGGCCCATCCACCACGCCAGTGAGCAGGATTCCACTTACGGATGGTCCCAGCAACATCACAGGGAACATCAGTATTCCGGTGAATTTGGAAATGGGCTCCCCACGAAAAAGTCTTGGCGCCACAACCGCGAGCGCGCCCACCCAGGAAGTGGCGAATGTCACAACAAAATACGCCGCCACGGGATGCCGCTTCGGAAAACTTTCCGTCGGTCCATCGTCCGCGATTTCCGTATGACTCAAAACTCCTCCACGACCCTCGCATTCCTTGGCGTGCTTTTCGCGCGTGTATTATAGTGGTGCGGCTGCGTATTCCTCAAAGCAGTAAACACACTTAGTCCGGTAATGCAGATCGATCACTGGCTGTCAGCCTTGCCCTCTTTCTCCTGGGAGGACTGCTTTTGGCTTTTCCTTATCTAGGAACCCCGCACAAAGCAGGTGGATGGGCCCGTGTGAAGAGAGAACGCCATGATTGCCGCCCTTACTTTGCTTGCTTTTGCCGTGATGAGGATCATCGAGAATCTTGGAGCCCAGTCTCTCAAGAAAGTTGTGGGAAACTGGTTCAAATAGGATCCGCGTTGGGAGGCAAGCGATGAAGTGGAAGATCGAGACCTTTGTCTGGGCGGCGGCAGTTGTATTGACAACGGCGCTGAACGCAATTGCTGATACTCGCCTCGCGGTGAAGAACCTGCGGTGTGAGTACAAATCGGATCCGCTGGGAATCGATGTGCGAAAGCCGCGGCTAAGCTGGGAGCTCACGAGTACGGAAAGGGGAGTGCTCCAGACGAGCTACGAGATTCGCGTGGCCGCTTCGGAAACGGAACTTGCGAAAGGAAAAACGCTTTGGGAAAGCGGCAAGCAATCCTCAGACGCTTCGAACCAAGTCGAGTACAGCGGTCCGGCGTTCGAAAGCCGCAAGATTTATTACTGGCAGGTGCGTGTTGCGGACAATCGCGGGCATTTGACGGGATGGAGCAAAGCGGCGCGTTGGGAGACGGGTTTGCTCGAGCCCACGGATTGGAAGGCGAAATGGATCACGCCCAATCTCCCCGAGGATGAAACCAAATCAAATACAGCGCCTCTTTTGCGGAGAGAATTCTCGATCAATAGGAAAGTCGAGCGGGCGCGATTGTACGCCACGGCGATGGGCCTGTATGAAATGTCGCTAAATGGCAAGCGCGTGGGCGAAGAGTATTTCACGCCCGGTTGGACCTCCTACGATTTTCGATATCAATATCAGACCTACGACGTGACGAACGATCTTAAATCCGGAGCGAACTGCATCGGGGCAATTCTGGGCGATGGATGGTTCCGCGGAAGGCTGGCGTGGGATCCCAAGAACAACCGAAATCACTACGGCAAGAAGCTGGCCCTCCTCGCGCAACTGGTCATTACTTTCAACGACGGTTCGCAGCAAATCGTCGGCAGCGACCAGCAATGGAAGTCGGCGACGGGGCCGCTGCTTTTGTCCGACATTTATGACGGCGAGACGTACGACGCGCGGGTCGAACAGGCTAGCTGGAACGACGCAGGATTCAACGACAAGGACTGGCAATCGGTCACCATCCTGGAAGCTCCAAAGGCCACGCTGGTGGCGCCTGCGGGGCCTCCCGTCAAGGCAATAGAAGAAATCGCCCCAATCAAAGTTCTGAAGACGCCTGCCGGTAATACGGTCCTTGACATGGGGCAAAATATGGTGGGGTGGATCCGTTTTCGCGTGACCGCGCCGGCAGGAACGACAATTACCCTGCGGCATGCGGAAGTCCTCGATAAGGCGGGAAATTTCTATACGGAAAATTTGCGCGCGGCCAAGCAAACGATTCGGTACACCACAAAAGGGCAGGGAATCGAAATTTTCCAACCACATTTCACGTTTCAGGGATTTCGTTACGTGGCTGTCAGCGGCTGGCCGGGCGAACTGCACCGGCAGGACTTTACCGGCGTTGTGGTGCATTCGGCAATTCCGAGAACGGGATCGTTCGAAACTTCCAACCCTCTTCTGAACCAGTTGCAGGACAACATTATTTGGGGCCAGAAGGGCAACTTTGTGGATGTGCCCACGGATTGCCCGCAGCGCGATGAACGCTTGGGCTGGACGGGCGACGCGCAAGTGTTCGCGCGAACGGCTTCGTTCAATCACGACACCGCGGCGTTTTACACCAAATGGTTGAAAGATGTCGCCTTGGATCAAGAAGCCGACGGCGCAGTGCCTTTTGTCATTCCCAACGTTTTGTCGCACAAGACGCGCAAAGGCGAAGCGGCGTCCGCAGGATGGGCCGATGTAGCCGTGGTGGTTCCATGGGTTGTCTATCAGTCGTTCGGAGACAAGCGGATTCTCGAAGAGCAATACGCAAGCATGAAAGCCTGGGTCGAGTACATGCGGCGGCAGGCAGACGAAAAATACATCTGGAGCAACGGTTTCAGTTTTGGCGATTGGCTTGCGTTTGCAACGACCCGTTCCGATTATCCCGGCGCAACCACCGATAAGGATTTGATTCAGACGGCCTATTTCGCGCGCTCGACAGCGCTGCTCGCCAAAGCGGCGGCCGTACTTGGAAAAAAGGAAGAGGCTGCCGAATACACGTCGCTCGAAGAAAAGATTAAGGCCGCATTTCAAAAAGAGTTTGTAACTCCGAACGGCAGGCTCTCCTCGAACACGCAGACTGCTTACGCGCTTGCGCTCGCTTTCGAACTGCTTCCGGAAGCGCAACGCGCGCTGGCTGCGGCGCGGCTGGCCGAAGACGTAAAGAAATTTGGCCATCTCACCACTGGATTTTTGGGTACGCCGCTGCTTTGCCAGACCCTTAGCGATTACGGCTACCTCGATGTCGCCTACATGCTTCTGAACCGGACCCAGTATCCTTCGTGGCTGTATCCGGTGACCAAAGGGGCGACCAGCATTTGGGAGCGATGGGATGGAATCAAGCCCGATGGCGGCTTTCAGGATCCGGGGATGAACTCCTTCAATCATTACGCTTATGGCGCTATTGGTGAATGGATGTACCGCGTGGTTGCGGGAATCGAACTCGACGAACGCCACCCGGGCTACAAACACATTTTGATTCAGCCGCAGCCGGGAGGCGGCCTGACCTATGCGAAAGCGTCGTTTGACAGCATGTATGGCCGCGTAGCGTCGGACTGGAAGATTGCAAACGGCAAGTTCACTCTGACCGTCGAAGTGCCTCCGAACACGACCGCCACGGTGCGTTTGCCGAAAGCGAAGCTCGAGCAGACCGCAGAAGGCCAGAAGGCCGTGGCTGGCCGCTCGGATCTCCTCGGTGCGCGTCAAGCCGAGGACGCAGTGCTAGTCGAGGTAGGCTCGGGAACCTATGTTTTTGAAACCGCATTGAGCGGTACGAACTAAACCTCCGCGAAATTCAGCCAGTGTGCACCAGCGCTACAATATAGGAATGCGCCGAAGAATCTTTTGGACCGTATTCATCGCGCTCGGCTTGATCGCTGATGTTACGTTGCCCCTGATGTGGGGGTTGCTCGCGACGATTCCCATCGGCATCGTGAGCTGGTGGGTTGCCTACCGCAGCGACTGGTTCTGATCCCTTCCTACAGTGTCGCTCCGATGAAACGGCTTCGTTTTTCTTCGCACCAGATTCCGGACGAACGGCTACAATGTCCGCACTCCAGATGAAGCAACAAGCGAAAGACGGCAAGTTTTCTCAAGTCCTCAAGTGGGTTGGCTACCTCACGGCGATCTTTTCGCTTTGTGCCACGGTTTGGGGCGTCGGGAAATATTTCTATGGCCGCGCGGAAACGCGGAAGAATCTCACCGCGCTGCTCGCCATGGAAGCCGAGCAGAAAAAATCACGCGATTACGCATCCGGCTGGCAGACCCTTGAAGAAGCTGCGAAGCTCGTTCCCGATTCCGCGGAGGTGCGCGCCGCTCAGGAAAACCTGGCCATGCTCTGGCTCGACGACATGCATCTCCAGGAAAACCAGAAATGGTCTGACGCCGTGCAAAAGCTCGAGCCCGTCCTCACGCGCGCAGTGGCGGCCGCCAAGCCCGGACAACACCAAGCCGATTTGCGCGCGCACCTCGGTTGGGCCTATTTCCTGGAGTCACGGGACGGGCGAGTCGACCTTGACCCCGTCGGCCCATATCGCGAAGCGGTCGCTGAAGATCCCAACAATCCTTACGCACAGGCTATGTGGGGCCACTGGATCCTGTGGGATCACTGCTACCGGGTCAAGGAAGCTGCACCGCATTTCGCTGCCGCGCTGGTATCGCAGCGCCAAGGCGAGTTCGTACGGCGCCTGCAATTGAGCGCGCTATTCAATTGTGGTGGCGAAGACGCCGAGCAAGAAGTGCTTCGCGTGGTAAACGCCATGCGCAAAGAACAGCGTACGGTCACAGACCGCGACCGCACCCGCATTTATGGAATCTATTACTCGGAGTTTTCGCATGAGTCAGCCAAAACCTCAGAGTTCATCAACGCTGTACCGCCCGCCGAGCATATCGCTACTTTTCATTGGCTGTTCGACAATTGGGACACCGGCGATGTAACAACCCCGTGGTCCCATGCTCTGTACCTCGCCAGGCTCCAGGAAGCCGCGGGTCAGCGCGACGAAGCGTTGGCCAATTACAGGTCGGTTCTTAGCCACACACCGCCTCACAGCGGCACGCGCTGGGAGGTCGCCGACGCCGGGGTCAAACGGCTCTCGGGCCCCCAATAGCAGCCAGTTGCCCGTTGCTTTGAGGTACCGGAAGCGAAGGAATCGTAGCCGTACCCTCGGAGGAGTTGACGCTTTCGAAACCGTCGGCGTCTACGGCTCGCGTAACGTAATAATCGGTCGTGCCGCTCTGTACATCGCGGTCCCGGTTGCTGAGTCCTTGCACCAGGTCGGGGTTGCTCTCAGAGTACGATCCGCCGGACTTTGTGCCGCGGTAGGCGTTGTACCCTTTACCTGGCGACTTGCTTCCCTGCCAGATCAGCGTCACGGCATCAGTTTTGTTCGTGCGCCCGCATGTAACGTGGAATCCTGGCTCATCCGTGGTTGTCTCCTTTAACTGACGCTCTAGTTTGAGTCAGGTCCGCGCCTTCTGGAGTGCCTCCCTTGTCACTCCCTTGTCAATCAGGTGACACTCGACGCTAGTTGTGTTAGGAAGAGAAGTTCGGAGGAAGACGACAAGATGGCCATTGCGACCGTGAATCCCGCGACGGGACAGGTTCTGAAGACGTTCGAAGCTCTTTCCGACGCACAACTCGAGGTGAAGCTCCAGAAGGCAGCGGATACGTCATCAAGCTATCGCAAAACGTCGTTTGCCGAACGCGCGCGGATGATGCTGAAAGCCGGAGAAATCCTGGAAAGCGAAAAAGAACATTGCGCCCGGGTGATGACCACGGAAATGGGCAAAACGTTTCGTTCCGCGGTAGACGAGGTGGCCAAGTGCGCGTGGGTCTGCCGCTATTACGCAGAGAACGCGGAAAGATTCCTGGCGGATGAAGTTGTGGAAACGACCGCGAAGCGCAGCTACATTCGCTACTTGCCCCTGGGCCCCGTGTTGGCGGTGATGCCTTGGAATTTTCCGTTCTGGCAGGTGTTTCGGTTTGCGGCTCCGGCATTGATGGCGGGAAACGTCGGTCTCTTGAAGCATGCTTCCATCGTGCCGCAATCGGCGCTGCTCATCGAAGAACTTTTTCAAAAGGCTGGTTTTCCCGACGGAGCGTTTCAGACGCTGCTGGTTGGTTCGCAAAAAGTGGACCGCATACTGGGCGACCCGCGCGTGCAGGCAGCAACGCTCACCGGCAGCGAAGGCGCGGGCGTTGAAGTCGGCATGGGAGCGGCAAAAAGAATCAAGAAAGTCGTCTTGGAGTTGGGCGGAAGCGATCCTTTCGTCGTGATGCCCAGCGCGGGTCTGGAGGAGGCTACGGCTGCGGCTGTGAAGGCGCGGATTGTCAACAACGGACAATCGTGCATCGCCGCAAAGCGCTTTATCGTTGCGGAAGCGGTTGCCGACAAATTCGAGAAGATGTTCGCGGAGAAGATGGCGGCGCTGAAAGTGGGAGATCCTTTCGACGAAACGACGGAGCTTGGCCCGCTCTCGACGGCACAAGGACTGGAAGATCTGGATCGCGACGTGAAAGCCACTGTGGAAGAGGGCGCAAAAGTCTTGACCGGCGGTAGGCCCTTGGATCGTCCGGGGAATTTTTACGCGCCGACGGTTTTGACTAACATTCCGAAGGGCTCACCGGCATATCAAGAAGAATTGTTCGGGCCGGTAGCAAGCGTGTTTCGCGCGAACGACTTGGATGACGCGATTCGCATCGCGAATGACAGCCGCTTTGGGTTGGGTGCGAGCGCATGGACCAATGCCGACCGTGAACGCGAGCGCTTCATCAACGAACTCGAAGCGGGGATGGTTTTCATTAACAAGATGGTGGCATCCGACCCGCGGCTTCCATTTGGAGGAGTGAAGTGGTCGGGGCATGGCAGGGAACTGGGGGTTCACGGAATCAGGGAGTTCACCAACATCAAGACGGTTTGGATCGAATAGGCGTAAGGGTCCGAAAAGGAAGAGGACCGGGCAAAAGGAATTTGCTTGGCGAGACTTGCCGCAAACACTTGCTACGGACATCGATTCGGGCGGAAAATTTACGGGTGAGGAGGGCTCATGGCGAAATCACTGGAAATTGAGGTCAACGGAAAACGCTACCCTGTCGGCTACCCTCCCGATACGCCACTTTTGTATGTGCTGCACGACGAACTCGGTCTCACGGGCACCAAGTATGGCTGCGGAGAAGGGCAGTGTGGGGCTTGCACGGTATTGATCGGAGGAGCCCCGAGGCGCTCGTGCCAGGTTCCTGTTGGCGCCGCGGCGGCAAAGCCCATCACGACCATTGAAGGTCTGGAGAAAGAGGGAAAGCTCCATCCCGTGCAGCAAGCGTTTCTCGATGCTGGCGCGTTTCAATGCGCGTTCTGCACTTCGGGAATGGTGATGAGCAGCATCGGTTTGCTGCAAACGAATGCCAATCCGAAACGCGAAGACATCGTTCATTTTCTGCAAGGCAACATCTGCCGCTGCGGAACGCACCCGCGCGTCCTTGAAGCTGTGCAGCACGCAGCCAAAATGATGCAGGAGCGTGCCCAATGAACCCTATGCGACAGAATTTCGCCGTCGAACCGGAACGCTTCGAATTTAGCGCCGCGCCCATCCATAAATTCGATCTGGCCCGCCGCGAATTCTTCAAACTTCTTGGCGCGGGCGTCGCCGTGTTTGCTGTGGCGAGAGACGCCATCGCAGCGCAAGAAACTCCCGCCGGGTCGCGTGCTTTCCACAATGAAGAACTGCCCAAAGAAATCACTTCCTGGCTGCACGTTGGCGAAGACGGGGTAGTTACGGGTTTCACCGGCAAGGCCGAAGTGGGCCAGAACATTCGCACTTCGATTTCGCAAACCATTGCCGACGAATTGCGCGTGCCTTTCGAAGGCGTACGCCTGGTGATGGCGAATACCAGCCTCACGCCGTTTGATGCCGGCACGTTCGGCAGCCGCACGACGCCGACGATGACCCCGCAATTCCGCCGCGTCGCCGAAGCTGCGCGTAATTTGCTTGTCGGTGTGGCGGCCAAGGAATGGAACGTTGCGCCGGAAGGATTAGTCGCGGCGGATGCAAAAGTCACGGATCCGGCTTCGAAGCGCTCCCTCAGCTATGCAGAACTCGCGCGCGGCAAAACGCTGGCGCAGAATCTTCCGGCCGAGGACCCTATCACCCCCGCAACGGAATGGAAAGTTGCAGGAAAGCCGCTTCCCAAAGTGGACGGGCGTGCGTTTGTCACCGGCAGTCACCAATACAGCAGCGACATCAGCCTCGATGGCATGCTTTACGGCAAAGTCCTGCGTCCGCCCTCGTTTGGCGCGACGTTGGCTTCCTATGATGACAGTGTGGCGAAAGCCATGAATGGTGTCACCGTCGTGCGCGACGGAGACTTCGTTGGCGTGACCGCTCCGAGCGTGCATGAAGCCCAGAAAGCTCTCGAGGCCATTCGCGTGCAGTGGAAAGAAGTTCCGCAGGTTTCGAGCGAAGAGATCTTCTCGTATCTCAAGAAGAACGCCGAGGCGTCCTCGAATGAGCGGTCCCGCCATCAAAAAGGTTCCCTAGCAGATGGGCTTGCCGCGGCGGCGCATCGTGTCGAAACCACTCACAACGTGGCGTACATCGCGCACGCTCCGCTCGAGCCGCGTGCCGCCGCTGCGCAATGGACCGAAGGCAAGCTCACGGTTTGGACCGGCACACAGCGGCCGTTTGCAAATCGCGATGAGCTTGCCAGCGTTTTTCACATTCCCGAGAGCAGCGTTCGCGTCATCGTCCCGGACACAGGCGCGGCATACGGAGGCAAACACACGAGCGACGCGGCCATCGAAGCGGCGCGCCTCGCTCGTGCCGCCGGAAAGCCCGTAAGGGTTGTCTGGACGCGCGAGGAAGAGTTCACCTGGGCCTATTTCCGTCCCGCAGGAGTGATTGAAGTAAAAAGCGGCATGTCCAAGGACGGCAAACTCACCGCTTGGGAATTTCACAACTATCATTCCGGCATGTCAGGCATCGAAACGCCTTACGACGTTGCGAATCAGCACACGGAGTATCACCAGGTGCCGTTGGTCTTGCGCAGTGGGTCCTATCGAGGCTTGGCCGCCACGGCAAACCATTTCGCACGCGAGTCGCACATGGATGCCCTGGCGCACGTTGTGCGAATGGACCCTCTCGAGTTCCGCATGACGAATCTTTCGAACGAACGAATGCGTGCCGTCTTGGAAGCTGCCGCGAAATCCTTTGGCTGGCCGCGAAAGAAGACGCAACCGGGACAAGGGTTTGGCATTGCCTGCGGAGCGGAGAAGGGAAGTTACGTCGCCACATGCGCCGAGGTTGCAGTAAACCGCGCTTCCGGAGACGTGCGCGTCGTTCGCGTCGTCGAGGCCTTCGAGTGCGGCGCCATCGTCAATCCCGACGGCTTGCGCAATCAGGTGGTGGGCGCCGTCATCCAGGGGCTCGGCGGAGCGCTCTTCGAAGCCGTCGAGTTTGAAAATGGGCGGATCACGAATCCGCATTTTGTCACGTATCGCGTGCCGCGCTTCCGCGATGTCCCCGAGGTCGAAGCGGTGCTGCTCGATCGAAAAGACATTCCATCCGCAGGCGCCGGCGAAACGCCCATCATGGCGATTGCCCCGGCGGTAGGTAACGCGTTGTTCGCTGCCACCGGCGTTCGGCTAGACAATTTGCCGATGGTTCCGAACGGGCTGCGAGCCGCTTGAATCGCCGTTCGCGGTGAAAGGGACGAAAGGACGCTGATGAAGAAGCGCATCGCGCTGGCCCTGCTCTTAGCTGTTGCGTTCTTCGGCCTAGGCTCCTGCAAAAAGCAAACGAGCGACAACGACGCCATTCGCGCGGGAATCGTGCAACACCTGACTTCCATCGGCACGCTCAATATGAGCGCGATGGACATGGACCTACGCAGCGTTTCCGTCACAGGCAATCAAGCGCACGCGGAGGTCGAGTTTCGCATCAAGACCAACGGACCTCCGGGCGGTGGGATGCAGGTCGCTTACGACCTCGAAAAACGCGGGAGCGACTGGGTCGTCCTGAAAAGTCAACCGCTCGGCGGCGCGATGCAGCATCCCCATACCAGTGAGAACGCAAATACCAATCTACCGGTCCACTCGATGCCCAATTTCAAAGAACTCCTCGATCCTTCCGCCGCCCCAGGGCAGACCCGGCTTCCTCCGGGCCACCAGCCGGTCGGCTCGCCGAAATCAACGGCGCCGCCAGCGGCGCAGGCTCAACCGTCCACCACGAAACCGCAGTAATCCGGCTAAATGGTTTTGTCCTTCGCGTAGCAGAGCGATTCCATGTTGCATTCCACGCATTTTGGTTTGCGGGCGTGGCAAATCCTGCGTCCGTGCCAGATAACCTGGTGAGAAAACTGAATCCACTTGTCCTTCGGAATCACTTCCAGGAGGTCCTGCTCGATTTTCTTGGGATCTTCGTTGCGTGTCAGATCCAGCCGGTTCGCGATCCGCTGAACGTGGGTATCCACAACGATGCCGCTGGGGATTCTGTAGGCTGTCCCGAGAACAACGTTTGCCGTTTTTCGCGCCACGCCTGGCAGCTTTAGGATTTCCTCCATGGTGCGCGGCACTTCTCCGCCAAAGTTCTCCAGGATGCCTTTGCTTGCGCCCACCACGGATTTGGTTTTGTTGCGAAAAAAACCTGTGGGCCGAATCTCCTGTTCCAGTTCACTAGGATCGGCGTATGCGAATGCTTTGGCATCGGGATATTTCTTAAATAAAGTCTCTGTGACCTGATTCACGCGCACGTCCGTGCATTGTGCGGAAAGAATAGTCGCAATCAGCAGCTCAAACGCGTTCTTGTAATTCAGTTCGCAGGTTGCGTTAGGGTACGCCTTGTCCAGCTTTGCGAGAATGGCCGCTATGCGCTTCGGGTCGGCCCCTGCCGCGCGCGCAGCCTTTGCTCCTTGAGCTGCCTTCCCTGGTTTCGCAGCCTTCGTTCTTGCACGCGCGTTTTTCTTTTGCGCGGATTGCTTCTTGCTCAGTCTCGTTGCCATGGGAGCCAAGACTATAGCATGGAGGAAAGCGCCGCGAGCAATTTGCGGAAGGCTTTGCCGCGATGGCTGTGCCGGTTTTTCTCTGCTGCAGAAAGCTCCGCGAAAGTTTTTTTCAGTGCGGGAAAGTAAAACACGGGATCGTAACCAAATCCTCCACCGCCTGTCGTCGACTCCAGGATTTCACCGTCAACGCGGTCGGTGACCACCGCCAGCGCCCTTCCTTTTCGTGCCAGCGCAATTGCACAGACAAAGTGCGCGGAGCGTTCTTGGTCCGCTCTGTTTCGCATCTCGTTCAAGAGTTTTTCGATGCGCTGCGAATCCGTCGCGTCTGCGCCGGCGTGTCTTGCGGAAAGGACACCTGGTGCGCCGCCAAGCGTAGGCACGACAAGGCCGGAATCGTCGGCGAAGACCAACCCTTCGCTCCATCGCGAATAATGGAGCGCCTTACCCGCTGCATTCTCTGCGAACGTCGGCGCGTTTTCTTCAAACGCCGGAAGCGAGCCAATTTCCGGAAGCAACTCCAACTCGGCAGAGGCGGACGATGATGGTGCGGCATTCTCCACGAGCGCACGATACTCCTTCAGCTTTCCCGGATTTGAAGAGGCGAGAAACAGCTTAACGGGCGCGCGCACTGAATTTCACGGGCAGCACGGCGCGCTGTTCGTCGGTGAGGCGCCGAATTCCGGCGGCTGCGAGCGCCAGCAAGTCCTGCATTTCGCTTCCGCTGAACGCACGCCCTTCCGCGGTCGCCTGGATTTCCACAAAGTGCGCGCTGCCGGTCATGACCACGTTCATGTCAACTTCCGCGCGCGAATCTTCTTCGTAGGCAAGGTCCAGGAGCGCGCGGTCATTCACAATACCGACGCTCGTGGCGGCGACGGTGTCGATCAACGGAGAATGCTTCAACATTCCGGCGGCCACCATCCGCTCAAACGCTAGCGCCAACGCCACAAACGCTCCGGTGATAGAGGCCGTGCGCGTTCCGCCGTCGGCTTGAATCACGTCGCAATCGAGCCACACCGTGCGCTCGCCCATCGCCTCCTGGTCGGTTACGGCGCGCAGCGAACGGCCGATCAATCGCTGAATCTCGAGCGTTCGCCCCGACTGTTTTCCTCTGGTCGCCTCGCGCGTTGTTCGTTCTTCGGTCGCGCGCGGCAGCATTCCGTATTCACTGGTCACCCAGCCTTTGCCGCTGCCCTTCAGAAAGGGAGGCACCCCGTCATCCACGGTAGCTGTGCAAATCACGCGGGTGTTTCCAAGCTCGATGAGCACGCTGCCTTCCGCAGTCGAGATAAAATCCGGCGTGATTTTGAGCGGGCGCATCTGGTCCGCCGCCCGGCCGTCGCTTCTCACTCATCCTCCTGCATTGGTTTGCACCAGCTTTGCAACAGTTTTTACCGTCGAGCCAGTTTGAAGGTGCTGTGGCCTGCTGTCAACGGCGGCTCAACCAAGGCGCCCACTTTTCCGGCTGCGGGATTCGCGGGCGCCTGACTCGCATCGATGTGCACAGCAAATGTTCCCGTCAAATCCACGTGTCCTGCCAGCGTTTCCGCTTCCTGCCCGTGAATGAGGATTTTCAGCCGCTTCGCTTGGGGAACATTTGCTTCGAGCGTTCGCGCCATGGAATCCACGGCCAGCTGTTCGCTGGCGATTCCGGAAGGAATTGAAATAGCCAGCGCCTCCGAAAAGTCCGCAATCGCCGTCCCATCCGGCAAAATATAAAACGCGAGTAGCACCGCATCCGGTGGCAGCGTGCGGAGCTCCACGTCCACCGGGCCGGCCAGCAAGGTATTCAGCACTTGCTTGGAACGAAGCACCGGATCGCTCGAAAGCGGCAACTCTACCGTCAACGGAGCCAGCACGGAATGATCCGAATCAGAAAGCCAAAAAAGCTTCGCTTTTACCAGCGGATCGCTGGGGTTCATTGGAACAGGCTGCGTTAATTCACGCCGCGCCTGCTCCGCGCTCTGCTCTTGCAATCGTGCGGCGCGCTTCATGCGTCTGCGAATGAGGGGAACAGAAATTGCCGCGCCCACCACGACGAACACGAGCAGCGCCGTCAGCCAGAATTTCCACTTTTCCCTTGCGGGTCCCGGTGCAAGCTCGGTCAAGGAGTCTATAATGGGGTCCGTCATGGCGACCCTCCGCGGGTGCTGGCAATCACATACAGCGGCTTGAATGCCACCACGCCGCGCGCGATGGCATCCGCGACTCCGGGTGCCATGTGATCCAGATCGGCGCGGTCATTGACGACTACACTTGAAACTTCGACGGCAATCGCAGGCGCAGCCGTAGTTCGAAGCTGACGGATGGCTGCCGTTTGTGCACTATCCGGCGAACCTTTGAAGCGCTGTGTGAGCATGCCTTGCACTAGATCGCCGAGTTTGCGGCTCAAGCCAAGAAACGGGGCCTGCGCACGGTCCCAGGGAATAAGCGCGGTCGCCGTTGTGACTGCCGGGAGCTCCGAATTTACATACACTCGGACGGTTCCGGGCAAGCCGGTCGAGGCAATGTGCAGGGTGATAAAAACGGCGTTCCGCTGTGCATTCGCAATCGCGGAGCGGTCGTCGAAAGAAGGGTTATCGTTTGCTTGCCGCGTTTGCACCACTTGAAATCCCTGCTGGTCCAACGCTTTCCGCACTTCTGCGGTGAATTCCAGCACGATTTCGCTTTCTTGAATTCCGCCGGTTCCGCGCGCGCCGGGGTCGGTGCCTCCGTGCGCCGGGTCCAGCACAACAACGCTGAGCCCGCCTTGCGCGTTTTGTATCCCGGATGCAGAGCCAGAAGGGACCGTCGTTGCACTCTGTCCTCCGGCCGCGGCAGAAGCGGGCGATGCCGTGCCGGGAGGCGCCTGCTGCGTTTGCGAAGGAGTTTGCGAAGCGTGCGTCATCACCGCGCCTGCAAGAAACAGCGAAGCTACGCCGCAAATGGCGAGGACTCTTTGCCGATGGGAGTTTCCCACATCGAGCAGCATACCAAATTCACGCACGAATTCGCGCAGCTTGATTGGTGCGATTGTTGCGAATCAAGAAGGAAATGCAAGAACCCGCGCTCTTTAAAGCCTTCTTCGCAAAGTTCTAACGACCGGCAGGCATTTCTGTTGTGGCTACCGGCTTAAGGTTTGCCTTTTGCAAGACGGCATTGGCATTGGCCAAATCCTTGTTCTGAAAGTCGGCCCAGCGCGCCAGGGCCGCTTCCGCGGCCTTGTTCCATTTCTCATGCGCTGTGACGGCATCAGTTGAAGGTCCGACATCCGCGCTTTCCACCACGCTCAGCAAGCCGTTGAGGGCTGACGCAACTTTGCTCAATGACTCAGGCTCTTTCTTCGGAAACGCCAGCCCATATAGCCCAAACCCGCCGTCGCTGTCTGATGCGACGATCGCCCCCAGCTTTTGATTCAGCTCGTCGAGCGTTTTTGCCACATCGGATTTCTCGCTCGCTTCTTTTTTGCGCACTCCGAGTTGCTTTTGCAATTCCGCTATTTGTTGCAGCGCAGCTGAAACTTCACCTTCGCGCGCTGAAATCTTCGACGCCAGTTCAAATTGGCGCCCCAGCGCGTCCTGGGGTGTCTTCACCCGAGGATCCATTTTGATGACCAGCGGCTGCGAGCTGCTTTTCCCGTGCGCTGTGAGTCTCACCGTGTAGTTTCCCGGCAATGCCAACGGTCCGGACGGTCTCCAGAAGGATGCGCGCACGCCTTTTGGCAAGGGATACCGCAAATCCCATACGAACCGGTGCATTCCCGCATCGCCAGAGAGTACCTGCGGTTCGCGAACCCAGGAGGCGGGAAACGCCAAATCGTTCGGGTTCACCTTGCGCGACTCGTCGTCGCTGGCAAACCGCCGCACCAGCCTGCCTTCGCTATTGAAGATTTCGAGTTGAATCGGTGCAGTGGATTTTTCCTTCAGATAGTAATCCAACACTGCGCCGTTCGGGGGATTCGAAGCCAGCGCTTCATCGTCCGGCACCGGCGTTCCCTGATCGCCTCCCGGCCGCACGCGATAGGCTGTCTCCGGGCGGTATAGCCAAACGTCCGCGGCCGCCGAGCGCGGATCGATTTGCCGCAGCGGCATCACGTCGTCCAGCACCCAGAACGAACGGCCAAATGTGGCGATCACCAAATCGTCTTGATGCACGGCCAGGTCGCGCACTGAGGTCGTTGGCAAATTCAATTGTAACGGTTGCCAGTCGTCCCCATCATCGAACGAAACGTACACGCCTTTTTCCGTGCACGCATAGAGCAATCCCTTGCGAAAAGGATCCTCCCGCACGCAATTCAAAAAGCTGCCATCGGGAATTCCATTCGAAACGCGCTGCCAACTCTTTCCGAAATCGCGCGTGCGGTAAAGATAAGGTTGATAATCCTCGAGCCGGTGGCGATCCACTGCGGCGTACGCAGTTCCCGCCTCCGAATGCGAGGCTTCGATGTGCGTCACTTTGCTCCAGGACGTCAATTCCTTTGGCGTGGCGTTGTTCCAGCTTTTTCCTTCATCTTGCGTCAATTGAATCAGGCCGTCGTCCGTTCCCGCCCAAATCTCCCCAGCTTTCACGTAAGACGGACCAATCGTGTAAATCACGCCGCGCCGCTTGCCCTTAGGAGCGTCTGCGGCCGTTGGCGGGTCCAAGTTTGCGGGAACACCTGGATCTTCGCGTGTCAGATCAGGGCTGATGGCTTGCCACGAATCTCCACCATCCTCGGTGCGGAATAAAATCTGTGAAGCGAAATAGAGAACATGCGCATCAAGCGGAGAAAAAACAAGCGGGAGCGTCCATGTTCGGCGGAATGCGCCGTCCTGCGCAATCGTCGGCGGCATTGCTTGAACCTGCTCATTGCTCAAATCCTGCCGCTCCACAAATCCGCCGAAGATCACGTCCGGATTCAGGGGATCCGGCGCGATGTACCCGTTCTCATCGCCGGCCTCAAGCGGTCTCCAATCATGGAAATTCAGGAAGCGATACTTGCTGACGCTCGGCGTCGCCGCCGGCCCGCTATCCTGCTGCGCCCCGTACACCCAATACGGAAACTGATTGTCGGTCACGACGTGATAGAACTGCGCGGTCGGCTGGTTGAACCAGGAACTCCATGTCTCGCCGCCATTGTGCGTGACGACCGCGCCCTGATCGCAGCTCAGGACCATCCGCCTCGAATCGTCCGGATCAATCCACAGCTCATGGTAGTCCGGCCCCGTAGGATCGCCCTTGAACACGCTGAAGCTCTTTCCTCCATCCACGGACCGGTAGATGGAAGTGTTCGGCACGTAGACGATGTCCGGATTTTTCGGATCGACGGTGACTTCGTTGAAGTACCAGCCTCGGCCCCAAATCCGGTGGTCCTTGGAAACTTGCTGCCAGTTTTGTCCGCCGTCCTCCGAGCGATATAAACCACCTTCCTTGGCGTCCACGATGACGTAGATCCTTTTCGGATTGCTCGGCGCAAAGGCGATTCCCATGCGCCCGAGGCTTTCTGTCGGCAGTCCGTTGCCCTTGACAGCTTGCCAATGGTCTCCGCCATCGTTCGAACGATACAGCCCGCTACCCGGACCGTTTGACGGCGGATAAATGCTCCAAGGCGGCCTACGCGTTTGCCACAGTGCGGCGAAAATCGTCTTCGAGTTTCCCGGGTCCAACGCCACGTCGATCGCACCGGTGTTTTCGTCGTGAAACAGCACTTTCTGCCAGTGGGCGCCTCCGTCTTTCGAACGAAAGACGCCGCGGTCTTGGTTCGGTCCATACGCGTGACCCAAGGCTGCCACAAAAACACGGTTTGCGTCGTGCGGATCCACCAGGATTCTTCCAATTTGCCGCGAATCGCTCAGTCCGATCTGCTTCCACGTCTTTCCCGCGTCGGCGGATTTGTACATTCCATTTCCCACGGAAATGGACGAGCGCATGTCCGCTTCGCCGGAACCCACGTATATTATGTTGGCGTCCGAAGGCGCCACCGCAATCGCTCCAATGGACGCAACTGGCTGCGAGTCAAAAATCGGCTTCCACGTGCGGCCCGCGTCGTCTGTCTTCCAAACTCCGCCGCCCACGCTTCCGAAATAGTACGTGTCCGGCTGACCGCGCACACCAGTCACTGCCAGCACGCGGCCGCCGCGGAACGGCCCGATCGATCGCCATCGCAGCTCCTGAAAAAGTTTCGGGTCGATTTGTTTAGCCGCATCCGGCTCGGCCGCCAGCCGAGCCGGCGCAATAACGAGAAGCAAGAAAGACACAACAACAGGAACAGCGTGACGCAGTTTCAAAGTCGTCTCCCAAGGGGATTTCAAGGGAATCTAACATCCGAACGACCGTCGAGTATATCTTACCCTCGCAGAAACAAAGCGGGGCCTCAACCCGGGCGGCCTCGATTGGTTGGCTTTTCAAGTGCCGAGACCTTCCGGGGATGCCACTCCCGGGAGCGCCGATGGCATGATCGGCGATTCGAGCTTGCGGCACAGGACACTTCACTCCACAGAGTAGCTTGTGCCAGAGGCTAGATTACAGGTTTGGGGTTCGCTCGTTTGGAATACAAGCCCTTCCAAAGGAAGGGAATACGTTCCTTGGCCTGGCCTATGCCATTTCCAGTTCTTCAATCTTGCTCGAAGCGACAGGCTTGGCATGCAGGAGTTTTAGTTTTGCGCTTGCGAAATAAACCACAAATCCAGTGAGGATGATTAGGGTGCCGAAGAGAAGGCCGTTCATGCCTAGGACGGTTTCGTGATTGCTCTCGACCACAGCGAGGAGTAGCAGCAACAGGGGAAAGACTCCGGTCAAAACTGCCCCCGTTATGCCGCCTGGAACACGGAATCCGCGCTTCAGGTTAGGTTCCTTGATGCGCAACACGACCAGCGTGACGAACTCCAGTATGAGGCTTGCGCCATAGAGCATGATGTCAAGAGTGACGAGCCGCTTGAAGCCAAGCCCCAAGCACAGCGCCCAGCACCCCGCGCAAACGAGAATGGCCAGCCAGGGGGTGTTCCGGCTGCTGGTCTTGCCAAACACCTCCGGGAGCATGCCATCTCGAGCCATCGACAGCGGCAAGCGGGAGTAACTCATCACCAGGGCATTGAACATCCCGAACGCGCTCATCATGCCGCCGAGCACGATTAGGAATCGCAGCCATTCGAGGCCACCGACTCTTCCTCCCAGCGCTCCGGCGACGCTCGCCCACGAGCCATCTTCACCAAAAAGCGACGAAGGGGCTCCGGTCCAATACACTGCCGCAAAAGGCAGCACATAACTAAGAGCCACAAGAATCACCGCGGCAATCATCGCTCTCGGGTAGGTGCGCTGCGGACGTTCCACCTCTTGCGCAATGGTCGAGGCGTTGTCCCATCCCATGTAGTTCCACATGGCCACCAGTACGCCGCCAACTATGCCGAGCCCAGTCGCAGCCGGTGCTACATGCGGATCTCCCAACGCCCCCATCTTGAACGGGGCCAGCACCACGACTAGCGCGAACGGTGCCGAGAGCAGGAAAAATAGCCACAACGAGGTCATACCCACGACACGAATGCCCGCAAGGTTCAGGGCTGCGCAGGTCAAGACCACAAACAAGCCTGCGTAGACTCCGTGATTCCCGAAGCCGAACCAAGGCGAGATTTGCTTCAAATAGAATACAAACAGCGTCGGATAAATCGCCATGTCAAAGACGCTCGCGGCGAGAGACAGCCACGCCTCCTGGAATCCCCAGAAGTTCCCCATGCCGCGCCGCACCCAAGCGTAGTAGCCGCCCTCCGCCGGCAAGGCGCTCGAAAGTTCCCCGATCATGAACGCTGTCGGCAGGCTCCACAGAACAGGCAGGAAGAGCAGAATCAGGATTCCGCGGCCGTAGCCCGCGCCATGAATGATTTCCTCCGTGCCGTACGTGCCACCGGACACCATGAAGAAAGTGGCCGCAACGAGAGGCCAGAGCGTCAGTTTTGCAACTTTCTTTTTGGTGGTGGGGATGGCGCTGGAACAGAGCTGCGTGGGAACAGATATCGAACTCAATTCTTACTCTCGTCCTCCTAAACGATCCTCGCTCTCGCTCTGCGGTGAAGCGAGGTCGCAGGTGCAGGATACAGGAGCCGTCTCTGCATGCAACAGAAAAATGCTCGCAGGTGAAAATTTTCTGCCGGAGTGTCCCTAGCTTGCCTTGCAAGACTCGTGGCGTAGCCGTTTTTCAGCGCCGCAAATCTTGTGCCCGTCACTTTCGGCTTTTGCGAGCTCGTCGCCTTGCTCCTGTCGACCGCTCTAAGGTCGACTGCACTCCGGACAAGCGGGAGGTCCGGGCTCCAGGAGTGTTCCCTGGGCCTCAGCCGTCCTCTCAAATCTATTTCGTGACGTTTGGACTTTCCTATCGTCCTATAGCGAAGGAGGGTCGAGATGTCCTCATTGTGGAAGGACGTTCGATACAGCCTTCGGCAGCTTCGGAACAGCCCTGCCTTTACGCTTATAGCCATTCTGACGCTCGCCTTGGGAATCGGCGCGAATACCGCTATTTTTCAGCTTATTGACGCCATCCGGCTGCGCGCCATTCCGGTCAAGAATCCCGAAGAGTTGGCAACCGTGCGCATTGCGGACCGGCACTGGGGCTCCGGCCAGTTCTCCAGCCAGTATTCACAGCTAACCTTCCCCATGTGGGAGCAGATTCGTGGCCGCCAGCAGGGATTTGCGCAAATGGCGGTTTTTAGCAACCAGCTCTTTAACCTGGCGACGGGCGGCGAGGTCCATTACGCCAAGGCTCTGCGGGTTAGCGGTGAGTTTTTTCACGTGCTCGGTGTTGAGCCGTTCCTGGGGCGGCTGCTCGGGCCAGACGATGACCAGCCCGGCTGTGGCATCGCTGGAGCGAACATCGGCTTTGCCTTCTGGCAGCGCAATTTTGGAGGGGATCCCGCGATTGTGGGCAAGCGGCTCACTTTGGACGGAAATTCCTTTGAGATTGTTGGCGTAACCCCGCCGGGCTTTAACGGGATTTCTGTGGGGGACGCCTTCGACGTTGCGGTGCCGGTTTGCATCGAGCCCATCGTGAGCCCGCGGAATAACCGGCTGACGATTCGCCATGCGTGGTGGCTGGCTTCCATCGGACGCTTGAAACCAGGATGGACCGTTGAACGTGCCAATGCGCAAATCAGGGCCGTTACGCCAGCGATCCTCCAAGAAACCATCCCGCCTTTTTACGACGCCGAAGGGGTAAAGAAGTATCTTGAGTACAAGCTCGGTGTTTTTTCGGCGAGCACGGGATTCTCTTCGTTGCGGCGGGATTCGGAGACGCCGCTGTTACTGCTGCTGGGAATTTCCGGACTGGTCTTGGTGATTGCATGTGCGAACTTGGCGAACCTGATGCTGGCTAGGGCCGGGGCGCGGGAGCAACAAATCACTATCCGCCTTGCTCTTGGCGCTACTCGGGGAAAGATGGTTCGGGAACTGCTTTCGGAAAGCGTCCTGCTCGCGGCCGCGGGCTCGGCCTGCGGATTGTTTCTGGCGTATGCCATCAGCCGGATGCTGGTGGCCTTCATCAGCACCGGGGATTCGCGGATTTTTCTCGACCTGGGGATGGACTGGCGCGTTTTGGGATTCGCTACGGCATTGGCGGTTTTGACGACAATTCTATTTGGGCTGGCGCCGGCGTTTCGCGGGACGCGGGTGGAGCCAGCCGCCTTACTGCAGTCCGGCAGTCGCGGCATGACCGGAGGGCGCAAGCGGCTGGGCCTGCGGCGAATCCTGGTGGTCTCGCAAGTCGGGCTTTCTGTGGTTCTTTTGATGGGCGCGCTGCTCTTTGCGCGAAGCTTGCGCAACCTGACCACGCTGAACATTGGCTTTCAGCAGAACGGCATTTTGGTCACGAGCGTGAATTTCAAGCATGTGCAGCTTCCAGAGGCGAGTTACGTCGAGTACCGACGCCTGCTTGTCAAGGCCGTGAAGGCCATTCCAGGGGTGGAATCTGTAGCCAACGCCATCATGGTTCCGTTTGGCGGCGAAACCTGGAACGACGACGTCCTAGTGGAAGGATCGGAGCAAGACCAGGGTGTAGCGTGGGAGAATTTTCTGGGGCCGGGATATTTTCAAACGCTCGGGACGCCGTTTCTCGCCGGGCGGGATTTCGATGAGCGGGATACTACCAACTCCCCCAAGGTAGCTATCGTCAACCAAGCCTTCGTTCGAAAGATTCTCAAGGGCGCGGATCCCATGGGAAAGCGATTTCGCATTCACGAGCCGCCAGGAAAGCCGCGGCCACTCTACGAAATTGTTGGAGTCACCGGAGACAACAAGTTTCAAGACATGCATGAAGAGTATCTTCCTTTTATGTATTTCCCGACAACGCAGCAGGAGAACCCAAGGCCGGACGATCAAATCATTATTCGGTCCTCGCTTCCGCTTGGCAGTCTGATGGCTTCCGTAAAGCAAGTCATGAACACCGTGAATCCGGGAATCGACCTGGAGTTCAGGGTGTTCAAGACGCAGGTTCACAATTCGCTGGTGAACGATGAATTGATGGCAACGCTTTCCGGCTTCTTCGGTGTCCTCGCAGCGCTGCTTGCGGCTATCGGTCTTTACGGGGTGATCTCCTACATGGTTCTTCAGCGCACCAAAGAGATTGGGATCCGCATGGCCATCGGCGCGCGGCGTAGTGATGTGGTAGCGATGATCCTGAAGGAAGCTGGAATCCTGACGGTCGCGGGCCTGGTGATCGGAACCACGCTGGCCCTTGCTTCCGCGCAAGTGGTGAAGTCACTGCTTTATGGATTGAAGCCGCGAGACCCACTGACCCTGGTTTTGGCGGTGGTCACATTGGCGGCAGTCGCGGCGTTTGCCAGTTTCCTGCCGGCATACCGCGCATCGCGCCTCGACCCCTTGAAAGCATTGCATTACGAGTAGGTGAACGCTTTGGCTTGTGGCGCTCGAGCATTCGCTTAGCATTTTGTAAAAGCGAGCGCATCTCTCCTCTGCTACACTACGTGCCCGTCACTTCGGCAAATTCACTTTCAGGAGTCTCCGCATGAAGTCTGCATCGCGGCTTGCCTTCGCGTTTCTTTTCTTCGCGCTTCCCACAGTTGCTCAGGACCAAACACAAAAAGCCCCGCGCGCGATCACCATTGACGATTTCTTCCAGATTCGCGACGTCTCGCAGCCTGAGTTGAGTCCTGACGGGCAATGGGTCGCCTATGCCGTTCGAACAAGGATGTTGAAGGAGGACAAGAACGAGCAGCGCTTGTGGATGATTTCAACGCACGGAGGCGACCCGCTGCCGTTGACGGCCGAGGGAGTCTCTTCCAGCCACGCGCGCTGGAGCCCGGACGGCAAATACATCTCGTTTTTATCCGCGCGTGACGGAGGGAAGTCGCAAGTGTGGCTGCTCGATCGCCGCGGTGGAGAGGCGGTTCGACTGACCGACACTGCGCAAGGCGTGGACGATTTCGAATGGTCGCCCGACAGCACGCGGATGGTTCTGATACTGCGCGATCCCAAGCCGGAGGATCTTGAGGCCGCGAAGAACAGGGAAAAGCCTGCTCCGGCCACGCCGCCGAAACCCAAGACTCCGCCGCCCTTTGTAATCGATCGCCTACAGTTCAAACGCGACACGGTCGGCTATTTGGACCGGCGGCGCACGCATCTGTATGTGTTCAACGTAGCCGCAAAAACAACCACTCAAATTACCTCCGGGGACTTTGATGACAACGAGCCGGCGTGGTCGCCGGACGGCAAGTCGCTCGCTTTTGCGAGTAATCGTTCGTCAGATCCCGACGCCAACTACGAATCGCAGATTTGGGTTGTCGGTGCGGACAATACCGATAAGGGCGCTCACCTTACGCAAGTCACTCCGAAACCCGGCCCGGACTCAGCGCCGACTTGGTCACCGGACGGCAAATGGATCGCATATGTGACCGAGTTGGACCCACACCTTTTCTATTACAACACGCGGCACTTGGCGGTGGTTCCGTCAACGGGCGGGCAGGCAAATGTTCTCACCCGCGCCGTTGACCGCAGCATTCATCGTCCGCGCTTTTCGAGCGATGGCAAGTACATTTACTTTGCCGCCGAGGACGATGGCGTGCAGAATCTCTGTCGCATCCCGGTGGCCGGTGGGGAAATCACTCGACCCATAGGCGGGCGCCTCGGCGTTGGAGCGTATTCTCTCGGGAAAGATGACTCCATCGCCGCGCAAATCACAACGATTGATCGTCCCGATGAAATCTTCTTCCTCGCGAAGGATGCCAAAGAGCCGACGCGCCTTACAAAAACCAACGACGCGCTTTTGAATCAGCTTCGTCTAGCAAAGGCCGACTATGTGCACTTCAAGAGCAGGGACGGCACGACCGTCGCGGGCTATCTTTATAAGCCGCTTGATTACGCACCCGGCAAGAAAGTCCCCACCTTGCTCAATCCTCACGGTGGCCCGGTGGGGCAATATACAGCTTCTTTTTATCACCTCGCTCAGCTCTATGCCGCGGATGGCTACGCAGTCTTGCTTCCAAATCCGCGCGGCTCGTCCGGGTACGGCCAGAAATTCTGCGCGGCGATTTACGCGGATTGGGGCAACAAAGACTATCAGGATGACGTGGCGATGGTGGACTACGCGGTCGCGCAAGGCATCGCGGATCCCGATAAGCTCGGTGTTGGCGGCTGGTCTTATGGCGGCATCTCGACCGATTTCATTATTGCTCAGACCAAGCGCTTCAAGGCCGCAATTTCCGGTGCGGGCGTAGCGCTCATCGCCAGCTTCTACGGCCACGACCACTATCAGCGCGATTACGACATCGAGCTGGGGCATCCCTGGGACCACAAGGAAGTTTGGGACAGAATCTCGCCCTTCTATCGCGTGGCCGACATCACGACGCCGACTCTTTTTATGGGCGGCGACATTGATTGGAATGTGCCGATTTTGGGAAGCGAACAGATGTACCAGGCGATGAAGACCCTTGGCCGAACGACAGAACTGGTCGTGTACCCCGGCGAATATCACGGCCTTACCGTGCCTTCGCACCTCAAAGACCGTATGGAACGCTTCGTGGCGTGGTACAACCACTACGTCAAAGGGGATTCCGCGCCCGCACGTCCCGCGCAACCCGAGATCACGACCGCCGGAGGCGAGTGATGCGCCGCTGCAGCTACACGCTTTTTGCGGCGCTGCCGGCTGTCCTTTCATTTTGCGTCTCGCTGCGTGCTCAACAAGCCTTCAGCGTTGGCACGGCTTCGGCCGCGCCCGGGCAAAAAGCTATGGGCTATCTTGAAGTTCCGGCCGGTGTCGACGCGGCAACAAATATTCCGGTAGTGGTGGTGAATGGCGCGAAGCCGGGAAAAGTACTTGCGCTGGTTTCCGGAGCGCATGGCACGGAATACGTCTCTATCATCGCCATCGAAAAGCTCATTGCGCAGCTCGACGCAGTGCAGTTAACTGGGACGGTCATCCTCGTTCCGCTCGTTAACACCGCGTCATTCGAACAGAAAGTCCCGCACGTCAATCCTGTCGACAACAAGAGCATGAATCGCTTCTATCCCGGCAAAGCCGATGGCACGCAGACCGAGCGGGCGTCCTATCTCACCACGAAGCAAATCGTCGATCGCTGCGATTACTTGATCGACTATCACGGCGGCGATCTCGACGAGAGCCTTCGGCCCTACGCGTATTGGGGGCCGAGTGGGCACTCGGAGCAGGACCGCATCTCGAAGGAAATGGTTCTGGCGTTCGGGCTTGACCACATCATTATTTGGAGCGAGCGGCCCACCGACCCCCATGCCACGCGCTATCTCGACAATACGGCTACTGTGCGTGGGAAACCCTCGATCGTTGTGGAAGCGGGCCACGCCGGAACCGTCGAGACGGACGACGTCAACCTGCTGGTCAACGGAACACTTAGCACCATGCGCGCGCTGAAAATGATTCCGGGCGAGCCGCACGTCATAGAAAATCCGGTTTGGATTGAAAAACTTTCCGACGTTCTGGCGGACGGCCCCGGGATTTGGTATCCGCTCGTGAAGCGCGGGACGTACGTTTCGGCGGGAATGAAGCTTGGCACAATCACCGATTACTTCGGCAAAGTCATCGCCGAACCGCGCGCGCCTGTCACGGGCGTGGTGCTCCACGTCAACGCCGTGCCTTCTTTGAAGAAAGGCGACAACATCGCTGATTTGGGCGTCGTCGCCGCCCATGCTCCCTAACCGATTCGCATGGCGGATTCATATGCAAAATGGGGCATCCTCGTCTCTACCTTCTACGCTCTGATTCTTCTCGTATTCATCGTACCCGGTGCTATTTATGCCGGAGGCGATGCCTCTCGCGGCCGGCGGGAGTACCTCAACAACTTGCACCGAGCGTATTCGGATTGGTTTTTGTGGCTGTTGATTGCAATCATGCTGACCAGCCAGTTTCTTCTGCTTTTCTTGTCAGTGGACACATCTCAAAAAGCGACTCAAACCTCGCGCACATATTTTGATTTCCATCGCACTCGGTGCGCTCCTAACGGCCATTCTCACTTCTGGCGTAGCTTTGTCATTAGGTTTCGCAATACGTGGGGACAAACTCTTAGACCCCATCGATCATTTCTCAAAAAGCTTGCTCGGTTCTCGTAATGATGATTACTTCGCGATCCTTTGGATTCTCATCCTTTGGGGCGGCTGTGGCTTACCTGGGGCATCCTGTTCTACCTCTATTTCCGCGACTCCTCCGCGGTTCTCACTAAAATCATCTCTTGGTTGTTGAAAGGCGGCATCTTGGAACTCCTTGTCGCCGTCCCTTGCCACGTGATTGTACGGCGGCGCCATGATTGTTCCGCGCCCGCAGCCACTAGTTTCGGGATCGCCTCCGGGATTGCGATCATGTTGCTTTCGTTCGGTCCCAGCGTCCTGTTCTTGTATAAAAAACGCCTCGACTCTTACGCGTCACGTTCCGCGACTTAGCACCCAAACGAAAACGGCGCTCGCCCACTTCCCCTGATCGAACGTAACCCTTAAGGAACTAAAGGAGCAAGGCCCGAGTAGGCGCTCTGAAGCTTCTGTGTGATTACAACCAGTGTCTCACCACTCAGCGGCACATGCGTTGTCGTATCGCTTACGCAAATGCGCTTCTTGGACCCGTGCACGAGCAGCGGCTCGCAGTTTGTTTTATTCATGGCTTGGAGAATCGCATCGTTGCCGTACAACAGCCGTCCGCCTACCCAGACCATTTGTACGTCCTGTAGCTGCGTCTTCATCAGGCTCCGGGTTGGGTCGGGATCGTTGGAGTTTAGTACGGTAATGTCGGCTTTGAGTCCCTGCTTAAGATTTCCGATTTTGTCGTCCAGAGCCAGCGCCTTTGCGGGGTTTGCGGTGATCATTTTGATCCAGTCGCTCTGGGGAATCGCGTTGTGAAATGTTTCCGAATTCACCTGGTTCGCCACTCGGAGCTCGTCGAAAAGGGTATTGCTTCCCGAAGGGTTCCAGTCCACACCGAGGGACACCGGAACGCCGTGCTGGAGAGCCAGCGGAATGTTGGTCGTCTGGTTGTAGAGCCGAAGATTGCTTTCGGGTGACCAAATCAGTTTCGCCCCCGCCTGCCCCATCTTCTGAAATTCCGCGTCGCCAAACGCTGTGCCGTGGATAATTGCTGTGTTTGCAGTGAGCAGACTTTTTTGCTGAAGAATCTGAAACTCTTTTAACGAAGTCGCGTCGCCCTGCACTCCTTCCGCGATATGCACAACGAAGGACTTTGTGGCGTCCCAATCGACCGTTTGCTTGAAGCTGGAGATATCGAGAATATACGTTCTAATGTGACTCGCTGGCGTATTCAGCTGATTCTGGTTCTCTGCGTTACGGACGAGCACGCCTACGCAGGCGCTTCCGGGAGAGGTTCCCTGGATGGTGGTGACTCCGCTGAGGAGTGCTTTGATTTCTCCGTATTTCACCATTTCACAAAAGAGCGCCTTCTTGTTGTCGTCGTATGGTTTCTTGAAGGACTTGTAGGAAGTCGAGGCCTGCCATTGCGCCCGCCGTTGATACGTTTTTGGAGGATTCCATTTCGGAAGAAAGTCGTAGGCCACGTGATTATGAGCGTCAATGAATCCCGGAAAAATGTAGGCATTTGTTACGGTAATTACCGTGGCGCCGGGCGGGACGGTGCAAGTCGCTGCAGCACAAGTAATGTTGTCATTATCAATGACAAGTTCTCCGCTCAGCACTCCGTCGGCGTTGACGATGCTGCCTTTCAGAACGAACTTGGCCGGATCTGTCCCAACCTGGACGGTTGTCTGCGCGCTTGCAGCCACACCGGTAGCGACCACCACAGCCAGGAGCGCAAGCCGGAGGGCCCACCGGCCCCATGCCGACGCGGGACCCAAAAAAAGATGATTGCTTCTCACCTAGGCCTCCTTTCGCGCACCCGTGCGCTCAACCTTGCTTGTCTAAGGCACACCACAGGATCGTGGAATTCTTCTTGGCCATTGTGGGGACTTTTCCCGCTTGTAGTCGGGTTGCCATGTTGCCTGTTCCCATCCACGCCGGTGCGCCGAATCCAAAGTCGCGCAACGGGATGTCCGCGAGGTCTTGCTGGATGAACGAACCAGCAGGATAGGGAGATAAATCCCGGTGGCCATCCGCATCGGCCGTCACTTTTGCACCGATGGCGGCGAGGTGCGTGCTCCAGTCTTTTTTCACCGACGGTTCCGGCCGGGCTGTGGGGTGCAACATCTTGAAGACCCGTCCGGCCGCCGTGAAGGCGGCGGCTCCGGGCCAGGTGTCCACGACGTGTTGCGCGGCCTGTCCCATTGCAAGAATGGCTTGAATATTCGGTCCCGCCAGAGCTGCTAAAAGCTGATTTCGCCATTGCGCTACTTCAGGAACATCGGTGAAAGCCTTGAGTTCCGCATCGAATTGCCCATAGATGCAGTAAAGAGACGTGTTCACCATGACGTAGGATCGCGCCAATCCCAACTTTTGCAGCAGCCCTTGCACTCTTTGCCCGGCATCGCCAACGAGAATTCGTCGGGCCACATTCTCGTCGGCCGCGGGATCCTGTCCGACAATCAGCGCTTTCGCCGACCCGTCGAGCCTGCCACGATAATAGTGGGGGCCCCACTCCAGGCGGAATCTTTTTGGTTTGGCCTGGTAGGCCGCAAGGGGAGCTGCTTCAAAGATGGTACGGATATTAGGCGGTGGCCCTGGATCCCATTCCATCACGCTGTTCCTCCGATTTGTCACCAGGAAAGCGTTCGCGGCCAGATTTTTCCCGGATTGTCCGCTAACTCATTTTCCGTAATCCGCTCCCGCGGTTCACAAGAACGCCATTAGAGCAACAAGAAAGTGAATGTGTAGCCCGCCTTATCGGAACCCTTGTCAGCGCAGAATATGTAGTATTTTCCCTCCGGCGCTGTAGCTGTCTTAAAGAAGGTCAGCGTGACGTTTACCGCCTCTGCTTGCCCGGTAACCGGGTTATTCCAGTTTCCTTTTGCCTTGGCGGTGTTGAGATCGAATGTAAACTGGATGGAGAATTTGTGCGGCAGGCCTCCACTAGAGTCGAGTATGTAACCGTTCGACAATTGGCTCGTCAGCTTGCCGCGCCGGCCAGAGGGCGCAAATTTGGAAGCGTCTCCGCCTCCCTCAAATGACTCGGTAAAAAGATCGTCCGTGAGCCGAGAAACAGTGAATGAAATGCCTTCATTCGTGCCACTCCTCATCCAATTCGCAATGACATCAAGCGCTTTGTTCGTGGCCTTCTGTTCCTGCTTTTCGCTTGGCATAGTTCTCCTCGAAGTCTTCGTTGTTTGAGTTCGTGCTTGCCTTCGTTTGGTTAGTGTCAATGCCGGCATTTTCGTTTCAACTGTCTCAACAGCCCGTGCCCTTCGAGTCCTGGGCGCCGCTTTCGCGTATGGGGATATGGTGTCTGGAGCACTCCCGGCGCCGCGATCCTCGCCGTAGCGCGCAAACAAAAACGGCGTTCGCAGGCTCGCGAAACGCCGTTTTCTCCACTTCAAGAATTCGCAATCTTAGTTCTTGCTGGCTACGGCCTCCCGGTGCTCTTCGCGGGGGGTCATGGAAACGACGATGTACTCGCGTTCCTTGGCATCGCCCCCCTCGGACACTCTCAGGATCAGCTTGTCCTTGTGTAGGCGGAACTGCGCGGCTTCTCCGATAGGCAGCAGCACGGGATGCTTGTCATCATTCGGCCGGATCCGGTAAATCACCTTCTCCGCTTCCAGCACGTATTCCTGGCAGAGCACTTCCTTAGTCTTCTTGCTCTGCGAGTCTGTGCCCAGGATTTCCCCAGCCATGGACTTGCCGCCTTTTTCCTGCATGCCACAGGGGGCCGAGTCCATCCGCAGCAAAGTGCCCTTTTGATAGTCGGTGTGCTCTTTGGCGGCACAAACCCCGGCAAACAACAGACAGCCCGCAAGCACGAACCACTTGGTGTTCATAAGCTTGTCCCCTTTCTTTACAAAATAAGGGGTGAGAGCAGGTCGGAAAATAGCCCGAAAGTTCTTGTGTGCCTAATCTATTAAGCAGCGAATGGGGCTGTCAGGAGCGGATTTCGATTACTCTGGGAAGGCGGAGGCAGGGCGCTCATGGCAAGGGTCTGGCTGTTTGGCTTGTCGATCTTTCTGGTCGGCTTAGTCCTTTTGTTTCTATGGCATCCGCGGGTCGGCGAGCTGTTTCACAAGCACGTCCAGGATCGCCCCAAGCGCCGGCTGTTCCTTGCTGCCGTCGGGTTCTTCATGACCCTTTGCTTGGCGCGCGGTGCCGCTTACGCCGCTGGGCGCGGGATACCTCCGTTCCATTACATCTATATCCGCGGGACCCACGTCCACCATCTGGTTTGGGGGATTCTGCTGCTTCTGGCCGTCGGGTTCGGCTGGCTGATCGAGATTGGGACGGGAGCCAAGGGATCGTCGCTGTTTGCCAGCCGCTTGATGTCGTTGCTTTATGGTGTCGGCGCCGCCCTTACTCTGGACGAGTTCGCCCTGTGGCTCAATCTTGAAGAGAAGGTTTACTGGACACGCGAGGGCCGCGCAAGCCTCGACGCCATCTTGCTGTTCGGCGCGGCATTGCTCATTGGTATCTGGGGCCGGAACTTCCTCAAAGCGCTTCCGGGCGAACTCTTTCGCCGAGGCAACAAGAGGGTGTGAGACTCGGGTTCTTCGTCAAGCACTTGGGGCACGAGCACTTTTGCACCGTTGTGCACAGCTTTCCACAGCTAAACTTTCAGAATTCGCTTGCCAAGAAAAAACGCGTGGTTTATCGTCACACACAGATTGAGCCGGGAAGCCTCAAAAACTTAACGGCACAATTGAAAGAGGGCGCAGCAGCCGCAAGGCCGTTGCGCCCTCAATTTTTTTGTCTTTGTCCCTTCCTTACCCGCTGCCGCTCTGCGCAATCTTTCAGCAAGAATTTGCTACTGCTTGTTTGGCAGAGTATCCTCTCCGATTTCGGGGAGGTGTTGGATGTTTCGTCTGCTTAAGCGTCGTGGGGCTCAAACCTGGATGGTTCGCAGAATCGCAACCGGAATCATCGTTTGCGGGATCCTCTCGGGTCCCGCGTTTGCGCGCCACTCCAATGAAAAAGCGCTTACATCTTCCGACGCGCAAAGCGGGCCGCCATCCGATCCAACGCTTTTCGGTGAGATGCGCTGGCGCTGCATCGGGCCCTTTCGCGGCGGGCGCACCGTGGCTGTTTCCGGCGTGCTCCATCAGCCTAATGTCTTTTACATGGCTGCGGTGAATGGCGGCGTCTGGAAAACCACAGATTTCGGGAACACCTGGAATCCGATTTTTGATGATCAGCCGACCGGTTCGGTGGGGGCGCTCGCAGTCGCCCCTTCCGATCCGCATGTGATTTACGTTGGCAGCGGAGAAGGTTTGCAGAGGCCGGACCTGGGGACGGGCGACGGAATTTACAAATCCACCGACGCGGGGAAAACGTGGATGCACCTCGGATTGCGAGACGCGCAGCAGATTGCCTCCATCGTTGTCGACCCGAAAGATCCGAACCGCCTTTTTGTCGCTGCTGTTGGGCATCCCTACGGCCCAAACGCTGAGCGCGGCGTTTTTCGCTCGACCGACGGCGGTCAGACTTTTCAGAAGGTTTTATATAAGGACGAAAATGCCGGCGCCGCCGATCTGGCGTTCGATCCGGCGAACCCGCAGACAGTTTATGCGGTGCTATGGGCGGCGCGCGTCGCGCCGTGGGAAGTTCGCAGCGGCGCTTCCTTTATTACCGTCGGAGGGGGAATTTTCAAGTCCACGGATGGAGGAACGAACTGGCGTTCATTGACAACGGGATTGCCCAGGGCCGAAGAGGGACTTGGCCGCATCGGCATTGCCGTCGCGCCGAGCGAGCCGAGCCGGATCTATGCGTCGGTCGAAGCGAACAAAAACAGTGGCGTCTACGTTTCGAATGACGGCGGCGAATCCTGGAAGCTCATCAATTCAGACCATCGCATCGGCGGACGCGGCCCCGGCGCGATGGGAATTGCCGTTGCGCCAGACAATCCGAATGTTCTCTATGTCGCGAACACTACCACATGGAAATCCACGGATGGCGGAAAAACGTTCGTTGGCTTCAAGGGTGCGCCGGGTGGCGACGATTACCAGCGCATCTGGATTAGCGCGGAGAATCCGCAGATCATTGCGCTGTCAAGCGATCAAGGCGCGGTGATCAGCGTCAATGGCGGCGCGACGTGGGGCAGTTGGTACAACCAGCCCACCGCTCAGTTTTACCACGTCACGACGGACAACCGCTTCCCGTACTGGGTGTATGGCGCGCAGCAGGAAAGCGGATCCGTTGCGACGTTGAGCCGCAGCGATTTTGGCGAGATTACTTTTCGCGATTGGCATCTCATCGGCATTTTTGAATACGGCGACATTGCCATAGATCCGCTTGATCCGAATATTCTGTACGGCGACTGGCTGACGCGAACAAAACAAGACATCAGCGAATATGCAAAGGTCACTCCCGAGCCGGTTCGCCGCGGCGAATACCGCTACGTGCGCACGCTGCCCGTGGTTTTTTCTCGACTCGAGCCGCGCACGCTGTACTTTGCGGCGAATGTTCTTTTTAAAACCACGGACGCGGGAAACACTTGGCAGGTGATCAGCCCCGACCTGACGCGGGAATCCTACGAAATTCCGGCAAATCTTGGCGTTTTCGCTGCAAGCGATCCGGAAAAAGGAAAGCATCGCGGCGTGATTTATGCGGTGGCGCCTTCGTTCAAAGAAGCGAGCACGATTTGGGCCGGCACTGACGACGGATTGATTCACCTCACGCGAGACGGCGGGAAATCCTGGCAGAACGTGACACCGCCGCAATTAAGGCCTTGGAGCAAAGTTTCCATCATCGAAGCTTCGCACTTCGACGCAGGAACCGCGTACGCAGCGATCAATTCATTTCGTTTGGACGATTTGCGCGCGCACATTTACCGGACGCGTGACTTTGGGAAGACCTGGACGGAGATCACCAAAGGCATTCCCGAGGGCGGCGCGAGCAACGTGGTGCGTGAAGATCCAATACGCAAGGGGCTTTTGTTCGCGGGCACGGAAGGCTCTGTCTATGTTTCCTTTAACGAAGGCGATGACTGGCAACCGTTGCAACTCAATTTGCCGCACACCTCAATGAGGGATCTGGCAATTCATGGAGACGACCTGATCGTTGCCACGCACGGACGCTCATTCTGGATATTGGATGACATCACGCCGCTGCGCCAACTGAATGCGGAAGTTGCGAAAGAGGATGCTCATCTTTTTACACCGCAGACAGCGATTCGTTTTCGCGGGAACCGCAATCCGGATACGCCGCTGCCGCCAGAATTTCCCGCAGGGAAAAATCCGCCGGATGGCGCGATCGTCGATTATGTTCTGGCTTCTTCATCGAAAAACTCGGTGACGCTCGAAATCTTGGATGAGCGAGGGCACTTGGTGCGGCGTTACTCCAGTACCGACAAGGCCGAGCCTTTGGAAAAAATTGCCAGTGAGCATCCGATACCGATGTATTGGGTCCGGCCTACGCAGATTCTTTCCTCAGAGGCGGGTATGCATCGGTTTACCTGGGACCTGCACTATCCGCCGCCAGAATCGCTCGAGCACGAGTTTCCAATTTCGGCCATCTATCGCGACACGGTGAAGTATCCGCTCGGCGCGCGGACCTTGCCAGGTAATTACACCGTGAAGCTCACGGTGGATGGCAAGAGTTACGCCCAGCCGCTGGTTGTGAAGATGGACCCGCGCATCACCACATCCGTTGCGGATCTGCGGAAGCAGTTTGAAATGCAGAGCGGCTCGGTCGAAGGGATGAATCAAAGTTACGAGGCTCTGACGCAAGTCCGCTCCGTGCGCGCGCAATTGAAAGAGCGGGTCCCGAAAGGAGGCCAGGGCGGACTCGCTGACGCCATTGCCTCCCTTGACAAGAAGGCCGCTGCGCTGGAAGGTGCGGCGCAAAGCAGCTTCTTCGGATTGCCACCAAGCGGAAAGCCTCAGGAGAATCTGTCAACACTGAACCAGCACTTTTCTGGAATCTTTGGCGTCGCAGACAGCGCAGATGCTGCGCCGACAACTCAGGCTGAAGCCCTTTACAAAGGACTTCGGGAATCCTTGGAAACGCTTTTGTCTCAATGGAAGAAGATTAAGGTACAGGACATCCCATCCTTGAATGCCGGGTTGACGAAAGCCGGCCTGACCGCAGTTGATCCAAGCAAAGAACCGGCCGCTGCTCCGTCAGGCGACCCCCATGGGGACGACCAGCCATGAGCTACGAACACCCTCGAAAGTCGAGACGGGCGATCGAAATCGTAGCCTCCCTTGCGCTCCTTTTATTCGCGGGGGTCTTCGCCTCTGAAGTTGGGAGCGCGCAAGACATTCCCCCTTCGCTGTATTCGGAAATGAAATGGCGCATGATTGGGCCGTTTCGCGCGGGCAAAGTGAATGCTGTAGCGGGAGTGCTGGGAAATCCCGCGATCTATTACATGGGAGCTGATGGCGGAGGCGTTTGGAAGACGACAGACGGCGGCGTGACGTGGAAACCGATTTTTGATGAGGAGTCCGCACCATCAATCGGAGCGCTCGCTGTTTCGCCTTCGAATCTCAACACTATTTATGTGGGAACCGGGTTGAATACCATCCATGGGGATGAGACGTACGGGAACGGCGTTTATAAATCGACGAATGGCGGTGAAACGTGGCAGCACTTGGGTTTGCAGGACACGCAGCACATCGCGCGCATTCTGGTCGACCCCCGAAATCCAGACCTGGTGCTTGTGGCCGCTCTGGGACATCCCTATGGGCCCAATGAGGAACGCGGCGTTTTTCGGTCGACGGATGGCGGGAAGAGTTGGAAGAAGGTTTTATTCAAGGACAACACGACCGGCGCGGTCGATCTTTGTTTCGAGCCGGGAAATCCGAGAATCGTCTACGCAACGTTGTGGCATGTCATTTCGAAGCCCGATGTAAGACGCCAACCTTCGGAGCCAGGCAGCGGGCTCTATAAATCGAAAGATGGGGGGGTGACCTGGGCACAAATCACGGGAAACGGACTTCCCCGAGACAATTGGGGGCGTGCAGGCGTTGCCGTGGCCCCGGGAACGCACGGCCAGCGCGCGTATCTGATTATTGCCGCGGAGGGAAAGAAGGGTGGCTTGTTTCGTTCCGATGATGGCGGAGCCACGTGGCGGAAAATCACGGAAGATCCGCGAATTGAAACCTCCTGGTACATGGGCGAGATTTTCGTGGACACGAAAAATCCCGATGTCGTGTATGTGCCGTTGCAGAATCTCTACCGTTCGAGTGATGGCGGAAAGACTTTCACAGCTCTTAAGGGCGCGCCGGGCGGCGACGATTACCATACCATGTGGATCGACCCGGTGAATCCGCAAAGAATAATCTTAGGCACGGACCAGGGAGCGACCATTAGCGTGAACGGCGGCGAAACCTGGAGTCCCTGGTACAACCAACCCACAGGCGAGTTTTACCGAGTGGCAACCGATCACCGATTTCCTTATTGGGTTTACGGGCCGCAGCAGGATAGCGGCACAGCAGGAATCGCGAGCCGCGGAAACAACGGCCAGATCACGGAGCGGGATTGGTATCCTGTCGGCCCGGGAGAAAGCGGCTACACGATTCCCGATCCTTTGGATCCGGACGTGGTCTACAACGCCGGTCCCGGCGGCAGCGTAATCCGGCTCTCCAAGATAACCGGGCAAGTGCGCGATATTTCACCCGCGCCCATCCCGCAGGGAAGCAAGTACCGCTTCAATTGGACGATCCCCATGGTCTGCTCACCACAGGACCCACATCTGCTATATCTGGGCACACAATTCTTAATGAAGACGAGCAACGCGGGCACGAGTTGGGACGAAATCAGCCCTGATCTGACGCGTGTCCGCGCAGACGAAAAAGACTCCAACAAGCGGCGCGGAACGGTCCTGACGATTGCGCCGTCGCCAGTGAGGGAGGGGGTGATTTGGGTAGGGACCGACGATGGAAACATCCAAGTTACGAAGGACGACGGAAAGTCTTGGAAGAACGTGACACCCCCTGCTGTGACGGAATGGAGCGTTGTAAGCATCATCGAGACCTCGCATTTCGATGCCGGGACGGCATATGCGGCAGTGAATCGCAATAATTTGGATGATCTTCGCCCGCACATCTTGCGCACACTTGATTATGGGGATAGCTGGCAGGAAATTGTTAGCGGGATTGAAACTCGGCATTTTACGCGCACGGTGCGGGAAGATCCGGTTCGCAAAGGCCTGCTCTACGCGGGAACGGAAAAAGGTGTTTATGTTTCCTTTGATGATGGCGACCATTGGCAAACGCTGCGGCTGAATATGCCGGTCGTGGCGATTCACGACCTGGCCGTCGAGCAAGACGACTTGGTGGCGGCCACCTATGGCCGTTCGTTCTGGATTCTCGATGACGTTACGCCGCTGCGCCAGGTGACTGCGGGAATGGCTTCGGGCGGGGCTCATCTGTTTGCGCCGAGGACCGCAATTCGCGTCCGGCGTGACCAGAATCAAGACACGCCACTGCCGCCGGAAGTTCCCGCAGGAAAAAATCCCCCGGATGGAGCAATTATCGATTACTTCCTGCCGCCTGGCTTCTCCGGCGACGTTCAAGTGGAAATACGCGACGAAGCCGGGAATTTGGTCCACAGCTATTCGGGCGCGCCAATTCCCAAAGAAGAAGCGGAACTCCCGTTCGTCGCTGAATACTGGATCGCGCATCCGCAGCCGCTTTCTAGATCGTCGGGAATGCATCGGTTCGTTTGGAACCTGCGCTATAGCGACCCAGCCGCCGTACACGTGCAGTCTCCTTACAACTACCCGATTGCGGCGATCTTAGGTTCGACGCCCTTGCCACCTGAGGGCCCGCTCGTGCTTCCGGGAAAATACCAAGTCCAATTGAAGGCGGGAGCACAAGTTCAACGCCAGCCCTTGGAGGTGAACATGGACCCTCGAGTCCACGTTGCGCGAAACGAGTTGCAAAGTGCCTTGGACCTACAACTGAGGATTTCGGCGGTGCTGGGACGGAATTTTGAGGCGCATCAACAGGTGAAGCAATTACGCGCTCGACTGAGCGAATTCATGAAACGGTCCAAAGAGGATCCTGTTGCTGTTGCCGCAAAGGCGCTGGACGGAAAAGTAGGCGCGTTGGAGGGAGAAGCCACTGCGATTCTGGAAACTCCGAAAGGAATGAGTTTGATGGCGGTGAACGACGGTCTGACGGCGTTGATGGCGCTCGTGGATGGGGCAGATTTCGCGCCTTCGGAGGAATCATTCGCAGCATTTCGTCGCGTGTGCCAAGGCGGGAAGGAGCAATTGAGCAACTGGGAGCAATTGAAGAATAAAGAGGTTGCGGCGCTCAGCTCGCTGCTGGGGAAAAACAGTCTTGTGCAACTTTCGAGCCTACCGGTGGTGGCGGCTGACGTTTCCTGCGGAAACTAATGGGTGCATCAGCAACTGCGCTAAGCGGCTCTTCGCACTTGTTCTAAGTGAAGATTCTCTACTGTGATCGCTGCGATTCCTTTTGCAGCTCAGCCAAATCCGCCAGTACTTCGGCGCTGTGCTTTGAGGGATCGACCTTCAGGTAAACCTTTCGAATGACGCCAGTGGGATCGATTAGAAATGTGTGGCGTGCAGAAAGCTTGGCAACGCCGAGGTTCACCACGGAACCGTAGCGCGCGGAAAGTTTGCAGTGAAGATCGGCAAGCAGCTTGAAATGCAAACCCTCGGTCGTACAAAACTTTTCGTGAGACACTTCATCCTGTCCGCTGACGCCGAGGATGACCGCGTTTTTCTGTTCGTACATCGCAAGGTCATGCTGGAAATTGCGCGCTTCTTTCGTGCAGCCGCTGGTGAAGTCCTTGGGATAAAAATACAGAACCACCCATTGGCCACGAAAATCTTGGAGGTGGACCGGCTTGCCGTCTTGGGCATTCAGCGTGAAGTCAGGCGCAGGGGTGCCGGCGGCGGGCGCTTTTGCCGCGTCGCGAGAAGCGCGCGCCGTTACAAGCCCGACCAACAATGAGACCGCAACGATAACGGCAATCGAGATGCTCAGCATTTTCATCTCGCTCTATTCCTTTTGACTGAACCAGCCGAAGCCCAGACGTAGTTGAACCGTGTTGATGCCGGGATTTGGGGTCGCAAGGCCGGCATTGGAAATGTGCATGTAGCGGATCTCGGCGCTGAAGTTGCGCTTCGTGCGCAGAAAATGCAGGCCGATAGCGCCGCCGGATGTGAAATTAACTCTGGAAGTTCCCGCAGGCACTTGCGTGTTTGTGAAGAGCGTGCCGCCGCCAATTTCGAAGTAAGGGACGACGTTGCCGCGCGTGGCAAAAGCCCACTTGAATGCGAACGGATTCAGGCCCGCGCCGTAGGCGGTATTTTGCTTTTGAACGACGACGAAGGCAGGCACGGCTTCGAAGGCGTATTCTAGCCTACCGCGGAGGAAGCCGGGCCCATGGGGCTTCGTGAGAATCAAACCATAGCGCAACCCAACGTTCCAAACACCGTCGCTCGACTGGCTCCCATTCGTGCCGTGGCCTCCACCGGTCCAAATCTGAACTTCGTGCTCGCCTTCGACGGGGCCTGCCTGTGACCGGGCAGCCGGGACGCACAGGAAAAGAGGGAAAAGGAGAAGAGCGGGAATTGTGCTTCGCAACAGAAAGTCTCCTCAGCAAGATTGGATTCCGTGGCTCGGAATTGGATGCTCAGAAGATATAGAAAAATGGGTAGAAAGGCGAATCCCTTGTTGGTCTGCCACAGCTTTCATCATTTGTTTAAGGAAGGCTGTATATCCTAGGATGAGAAACAGAGGCGTGTGAGTGGAGCATTATCTAATAAGGCTGCGAAGAGTCAGGAAGGGTATCTCGACTTTTTGCGCGGGCTTGGTGGCGTTGGTTGGAACAACGAAAACGTTAAGTGCCCAGGAGGAGACGAAGAATCAGGCAAAGGTCGGCGCCCCAACCGAAGCCGAAGATAAGGACGACCCTCCGACCACGATGTTTTCGCACTTCGAGACAGACCGCGTCTGGCTTACCGGCCAGGCGAATTTCATTTTTCAGACGCATCCTCCATTTCATGCCGCCTACAGCGGAAAGAACAGCCTGAGTCCCGATTATGAAAAAGCGACCTCGCGCGTTTTGACGCTGTACACGGGAGTGCGGCTCAATGCTTCAACGGAATTTCTACTCGACATCGAAGAAGCAGGGGGAGCGGCGCTCAGCACAGGCCTGGGGCTGGCCGGCAATACGAATTTGGATATTGTGCGCAACCCTACATTGAGCAAAGCCCCGTATTTGGGCCGCGGAATAATCCACAAGGTGTTCGCCCTAAGTAAAGACAAGGTCGACAATGAGCGCAACTTCTTGTCGCTGTTCAAGGAACTGCCCCGACGCCGGTTGGAAATTCGATTCGGGAAGTTCAGCATGGTGGATTTCTTCGACCAGAATTCGGTCGGCTCGGATACCCATTTTCAGTTCACGAACTGGACCGTCGCCAACAACGGAGCCTATGACTACGCAGCCGACACACGCGGGTACACGGTCGGCGTCACGGCGGACTACGAAGACCGTAATTGGGGCTTCCGCTTCGCCGAAGCGCTTATGCCCAAAGTGGCCAACGGAATTGATCTGGCGTGGAAACCCTGGCAGGCCCATGCGGAAAACTTCGAATATGAGCTGCGTCACGGCGTTATCCCCAGAAAACGGGGAACGGTCCGCGTATTGGCTTTCACGAACTACGCAAACATGGGCATTTATCGCGATGCGATAGCGCAATTCCAAAACGGCCTCGTTCTCAGGCCAGACATCACCAACCATCCCTGGCACATCACGCGCAAGTACGGTTTCGGCATTAACCTGGAGCAGAACCTCACGCACAGTCTCAACGCGTTCGGCCGTTTTGGCTGGGGCAATGGGAAAACAGAATCCTTTGCATACACGGAAGTCGATCAGACCTTCGCTGGAGGGTTGGGCGCTAACGGCGTGCTGTGGCATCGGCGCTTCGACCGCTCGGGCGTGGTTTTGGTCACCAATGCCATTTGCAAGGATCACCAGATTTATCTCGCGGAGGGCGGATTGGGCTTTCTGTTGGGTGATGGCGCCCTTCGTTATGGGCGCGAAAAGATCGTGGAGCTCTTCTACACCGCGCATGTTTGGCGAGGAATTTACATCGCTCCCGGCGTACAACATATCAGCAATCCTGGGTACAACCGTGATCGAGGCCCAGTGACCGTTCCGACGTTTCGTCTCCACACGGAATTCTAGTTAGATCAAGCTGCTAGGTTGCGTGAGGTTTCCCGCCGCGAAATTCTCTTGGCAGCAAGGCGAAAGTTTGCTAACTAAGGGGGTCACATTTCGTCCCTATAACAAAGGGTGTGGTGTCCGAGTCCCTTCCGCTGGATGCCAAACGGCTTAGCGATCTTTCTGGGGGAATGCATGAAAGCAGATATTCGTCCGCAGCTTGCCGCGAAATTCATTAAGGTGTGCAAATTCCCGCTGCTAGCGCTCTCCCTGTTTGTAATGATCGCGGGCGTGGTCAGCGCGCAAACCGTGGATGAAATCATTGCCAAAAACGTTCAAGCGCGTGGCGGACTCGAGAAACTGAAGGCGGTAAAGAGTTTGCGCACCACCGTGAAGTTCAGCGACGGTTCGTTTCGCGCGGAGTTTCGCCAGGAAAACAAACGTCCTGGAAAAGTGCGGGAAGAGTTCATCGTTCAGGGTATGGCGCAAATCCAGGCGTACGACGGCAAGACCGGCTGGCAGATTTCGCCATTCAGCGGGCGCAAAGACCCCGACCTAATGTCGGCAGACGACATGAAGAGCCTGGTCGTGGATGGCGATATTGACGGACCACTTGTGGACTACAAAGAAAAAGGTCACAAGGCGGAGCTAGTAGGACACGATTCGATGGAAGGTACTGAGTGTTTCAAGATCAAGCTCAGCATGAAAAACGGGGATGTGCGCTACTACTACCTGGACACCGATTCCTACCTTGAGTTGAAAATCGAAGTGCAGACCACGATTCGCGGCGCGCTTCAGGAATCGGAGTTGTACTACGGGGACTATGAACAGGTGAGCGGAATTTATTATCCGTTTGCCGTAGAGCAGGCACAAAAAGGGAGCTCTTCCCGCCAGCAGTTTTCTGTTGAAAAAATCGAGCAGAACGTGGATTTGGACGACACCCTGTTCGTGATGCCGGCTGCGAAATCGGAAGCGAAGAAACCGTCGGCGGGAAACTGATTCGTTCGAACGAGTATTGTGGGTTAACCGAAAAGTTTGGAAATGTTTTCTCTTCAAATGATCGCTGAGGACGCCACGGTTATGCATAAATCCATTCGTAGTCTTTTCGCGGTAACGATGGTTTTTGTTACCCCGCTGATTCTTGGGACAACCGCGCGAGCGCAAGACGCCAAATTCGATTCGGACACGATCTCCGGCCTGGGAGCACGCAATATCGGCTCGGCGGCCATGAGCGGCCGCGTTGCGGCCATCGCTGCCGTCAGAGAAAACGGCCGCCTGACGGTTTACGTGGGAGCGGCCAGCGGCGGGGTTTGGAAATCCATTAATGGCGGCACGACTTTCAAGCCAGTATTTGACAAGGAAGCCGTACAGTCTATCGGCGCCATCACGATCGATCCTGAGTCGCCCAAGACCATTTGGGTAGGCACCGGCGAGGCCTGGACGCGCAACAGCACTTCGATTGGCAACGGTATCTACAAATCCACCGATGGCGGCGACAGTTGGCACAACATGGGATTGCCCAACTCGGAACGCATTTCGAGGATTCTGGTTGACCCGAAAGACAGCAACACGGTGTACGCGTGCGTGCCCGGAAAACTCTGGAGCGACAGCGACGACCGCGGCCTCTACAAGACCACCGACGGTGGCAAAACGTGGAACAAAGTCCTGAAAGGCCCAAATCCTTCGACTGGCTGTTCCATGATTTCCATGAGTCCGCAGGATGGCAAAGTGCTTTTCGCGGGCATGTGGGATTTTCGACGCAAAGGTTGGACCTTCCGCTCTGGCGGAGAGGGCCCAACATCCCCAAGCGGCAGCGGTTTCTTCAAGACCACCGATGGCGGAGCAACATGGCAGGAACTGGATGAAAAGACCGCCAAGGGTTTGCCGCCAAAGCCCTGGGGGCGCATCGCCGTCGCGGTCGCTCCTTCGAAGCCGGATGTCGTCTACGCGATGATCGAATCCACGCGCAGCGCGCTGTTTCGCTCAGACGACGGTGGAAAGACCTGGCAAGAAGGTGACCGCAGCAACTGGATGGTATGGCGGCCCTTTTATTTTGCGAACTTGATCGTCGATCCGAAGAGCGAGAACAAGATTTACAAACCCGATCTTACCTTGATCATGAGCGAGGACGGAGGCAAGAGCTTCAGCGGGATTGGCAACGGCGCCCACGGAGACTTCCACACGGTGTGGGTCAATCCCGACAATACAGACCACCTCATTGCAGGTGATGATGGCGGCGTGTGGTACTCCTACGACGGAGGGAATACCTGGTGGAAGGGCAATAATCTGCCGATTTCGCAGTTCTACCACGTCAGCGTGGATAACGCTGATCCCTATCACGTTTATGGCGGGCTGCAGGACAACAGTGTCTGGAAGGGCGACTCGCAATATCCGGGCGGGGTTTCCAACAGCCGTTGGGAAAACCTAGGAGGCGGTGACGGTTTCTGGGCGTTTCCTGATCCAACTGATTCGGATTACGTGTACGGCGAATCGCAGGGCGGCTACGTCGCTCGCGTAAACCTCAATACGCTCGAAACGCGTCCCATCAAGCCGCAGCCCAATTACGGTGAAGGAAAGCTGCGATTCAACTGGAACACGCCGATTCATGTCAGCGCCAACGAAAAAGCCACGATTTATATCGGCGCACAGTTTCTGTTTCGTTCGCGCGACCACGGCCAAACGTGGAACCGCATTTCTCCCGACCTGACCACGAACGATCCCGAAAAGCAGAAGCAGGAGGAATCGGGTGGCGTCACCGTGGACAATTCATTCGCGGAAATGCACACGACCATCTATTCAATCAGCGAGTCGCCGCGCGATGGGCAAAGTATCTGGGTCGGGACCGATGACGGCAACCTGCAGCTCACGCGCGATGGCGGGAAATCCTGGAACAATGTCGTTGGCAATGTGCCAAACCTTTCGAAGTTTTCTTGGGTTTCCTGGGTCGAAGCCGGACTCTACGATGGCGCAACGGCTTATGCGGCGTTCGACCGCCACACCTTTGGAGATATGGAGCCGCATGTCTTCAAGACATCGGACTATGGAAAGACGTGGACGCCCATCGTTGCGACCGATAGCGGCGTACGCGGCTACGCGCATGTGATCAAGGAAGATCCGGTTTCCCAGAACATTCTTTACCTGGGCACGGAATTTGGCCTTTGGATTTCCTTGGACAGTGGAAAGCACTGGGCTCAATACAAGGGCCATGACTTTCCAAGTGTGGCGGTTCGCGACATCGTGGTTCATCCGCGCGAATCGGACCTCGTGCTCGCCACCCACGGGCGCGGCATCTGGATTATCGACGACATCACGCCGCTGCGGAAGCTCACACCCGAAGTCATGGGGCAAGAGGCGGTGTTCCTTTCCGCGAAGCCCGCGCAGCAGAGACTCCAAGCAAACGGCGGCTGGGCCGACGGAAACGCGGTGTACACGGGACCAAATCCGCCGGACGCCGCAATCATCACTTACTACCAGAAGAAGCGTCATATCTTTGGAAAGATGAAGCTCGAAATTCTCGACGCCCAGGGAAAACTCGTGGACACGCTGTCCCCGAACAGCCGGCGCGGCATCAGCCGCGTGGAATGGCCCATGCGGATCAAGGCTCCTCTCGTTCCGCCTGCAGCTACGGCCGCGTTCGAAGCGGCCCAGGGACCAAGAGTTCTCCCTGGCACCTACGCCGTGAAAATGACGCGTGGAACGGAGACATATACTACGCAACTTGTGGTGACGCTCGATCCTCGCGCGAAATTCAATCTCGAAGATCGCAAGATGGAGTTGGACTCTGCAATGCGCGTTTACAATTTGCTTGGGGACATGAGCTTTGACGTCGACCGCATTAACGGAGTTCGCGATGCTTTGGTGGATCGCAGCGGAAAGGTAAAGGGCGACGCCTCGTTTGGGAAGCGTTTGCAGGACCTATCGCAAAAAGTCGATGAATTGCGCAAAAAAATCGTGGCCACGAAGGAAGGCGGAGCCGTTACCGGCGAAGAGCGCATTCGCGAAAAGACCACAGGCCTCTACGGCGATTTTGTGTCTTACGAAGGGCGGCCCGCTGACTATCAGGTGGCGCGCATCGACTCGCTCAAGAAGGAATTGGGAGACGTGGAAACGGAATTCGACGGCTTGGTCGCAAAAGAGCTGCCATCCGTGAACAAATCCCTTGCCCAGAAGAAGCTTGAGCCCGTACAACAGTTAACGCGGAAGACATGGCAGGCGGCCAACGGTGGCTCCGGCGGAACCAGTGCCACGACAAGCTCCGCACTCCAAAAGGGGTTCACCAGCTTTAGGTTCCTTTTGCACTAACATCGCTCATTCATAACGGCCTTTGGTCATTTAGCAGCTTTGAATTGAGATGAAGGTGGGCTTAGTCTACCGCTGCCTCGCAGCAAGGTGGCGTGTTGTCGCCAAATAATGCTGGTCAAGCGCTTGCCGGATCAGGGTCTTGATTACCGCCTGGCGGCTGATGTTTAGCTCCTTTGCCGCGTTGTCGAGCTCGTCCAGCATTGGCGACGCGAAGTCTACATTCACCCGCTGGATTGGGCCCATCATGCGCCCGGCGTTGGTGAAAAAAGGCGAGACATCCTTTCCCTTGTCAGCAAGCCGCGCAATGTTTTCGGCCGACACCGGCGTCTTCTGTTTACGAGTCCTCTTCATAAAGTTTCTGCTCCCAGCTTAGTCGCTTTCCGCAGCGTCACGAGGTGATCGTACTCTCCGTCACGGTCTTCCCTCATTTCAAAAATGAGCGCGCACAACCTTTCTCCCACCCAGCCAATAGCCCGGTACTGCTCTGGCATATCCGAGCGCTGGTCAAGGTAGTAGGGATGCTCAAATATCTCCTGCGCCTCCTCAAACCCGATCCCTCGTTTGGGGTTCGACCTTAACCGTTTGCTCCTCTGCCCATCGAAGGCGAAACGCATGGTAGTATAACTGTTATACCATGACTTCGCTGGGTTGTGTTCTACGGGAGGGATAGCAATTGCAGTCGAAGTGGAGGTTATTCCATTTCCCCCGCCTCCAGTTACGCGGAACGCGAATAGAACTTTACTGGAACACAGGCACACGAGAAATAGCCGTAATCTATTGATTACAGAGACTCTAAGGATGGTGGAGGCGGGGGGAGTCGAACCCCCGTCCGAAAAGCGCTACGGCCCGAAGCCTACATGCTTAGCTCAATTCGCTTAGGTTCGCCCGCCGCGGTCAGAATGAGCAAGAAACGCAGCCGGCTAGTCCGATGAATCTCGCCCGAGCCTTCCGGACCGAAAGGTTCGGGCCAGCTCACTGTGCGACGCCTCTTGCCGGGCCCGTGAGCAAAGCCCGGGGAGACGTGCGCCTAATTAATTAGGCAGCAAGTGCCAAGTTGTTGTTGGCAGTTCTGGTTTTCCACCAAGTTACGGGCAGGTGGGTCCCGGCATGCCTTCGGGTCGCCACAGCTTCCGTCGAAACCGTGTCGCCCCCCTTGTTCAATTATAGCACTCGTGCCTTGCCAAGCCTTGTTCATGGCCGACTGGGGATTCGATCGCGTTATCTGTTGCGATTCTGGGTTGGCCAGCGAGCCGGAAATAGGATCACCTTTTGCTGACTTCTTGGGCCCCATGGATCGGCAATTTCGGCCAAGATGAGAATGGATGATGAGGATGCGCGGGAGATTCCGCTCTCAAGCATATCGGTATTCTAGTATCATCACTAAGAACCATAGCCCTCGGTGTAACAAACCCTATTCGAGGCCCTTTCAGATGACAGCCTCTTATCCTCTTAGCTTCCGCAAGCCCCTCGGTTTGCTCTCCCTGTCAACGCTTTTCTCTTTTTTCTGTGTGACAGCAATGTCACAAGAGAAAAGCCAGCAGGCCCTCCCGCGTTCCGGGCAGGAACCTCCGGCGGTTTTGAAAGCGACCACGCGTCTGGTCACCGTCGATGTCGTGGCAAAGGATCGTAAGGGGAATGCTGTGCGGGATCTCAAGGCCGATGAATTCCAAGTCATCGAACAATCCGGATCGGGCAAATCTCAACAACACATCGCAACTTTTCTGCTGCTGGACCGTGCATTGGCAGAGGCGCCGGATTCTCAGAAAACAGCCCTGAGACTTCCCGCCGGCGTTTACACGAACCTGGTGACCACCAAGAGTCTATCTGCACCCCCCACAATCCTCTTAGTGGATGGCCTGAACACGGAAGCTAGCGCACAGTTGCAAGTGCGGCGAAAAATGGTGCAATTGCTTGCGTCTTCTCAGAGTAGCGCTCCCATGGCTGTCTTCCTGCTTGGGAGACAATTGCGGGTACTACAGAATTTCACTACTAACACAAAACTGCTCAGCGCGGCAGCGCAACGCGCGTTGACCTTGGAAGCCACAAACTTGCAGGCCAAGGACGCTCGTGACGACCCCTTGAGCCATTCTTCGCTCCTGGAGGAGATGGCTGGCGCGGAAGGACAGAGCGATATACCCGGCGGGCCGCCAGCGGGTCAATTGCCAGGCCCGGGGAGCAGCGGCGCGGGCGGAGCCTCTGACGCCTTACTGGCCATGCGCGCGCTGCAACTCCAGCGCTTCGAGAGAGAACAATACGCCGAATCTGTCGACGTTCGAGTTCGAATGATTCTGGATGCATTACGTGTTATTGCGCGGCATGTGAGCGGCTACCCTGGCAGGAAGAACCTGATCTGGCTATCGTCAGCATTCCCATTGAACATTATGCCGGATGCCAACTTGACGATGGTGGCTCGCTTCAGCGGGACTCGTAACTATGGGGGTGACATGGCGGCTGTGGCGAGCGCCCTCACGGATGCTCAGGTTGCGGTCTATCCCATCGATCCGCGCGGAATGCAAACTCAGGCATTGTTTGACCCGGAATCGATGGGGAAACTGAATCCTTTTTCGGAGGGGGCGACATTGCGCCGCGAAAGCGACATTCGCTTCTCCACTCAGGATTCCATGCGGAATTTGGCCGACCAGACTGGGGGGCAAATCTGCTTTAACAACAATGATCTGTCCGAATGCGTGAAAAGGGCCATCGACGATTCTTCCTCCTATTATGAATTGTCCTACTACCCCACCGACAAGAATTGGCGCGGCGAGTTTCGTCGGATTTTAGTAAAGACGACGCGGCCCGGGGTGCAGCTCTGGTTTCGCAAAGGATATTTCGCGCGTGACTTCGATTCTGCGGCCTCCGTCAAAGATGCAAAAGATTCTAAAGACATGGACATTTATGTCTCGCAAGCCGCCTGCAGCGATTTTTTGACCTCCACTTCGATTATGGTCCAGGCTTCGGGAGTACCTCCGGATCAGCCGGAGCAAGCCAAGTATTTTCTTCTGATTGACCCGAATGCGCTTTCCTTTGGCCCTGCGGATGGGGGGGAAGGAATCTGCAGATTGAGCTGGCAACATGCATGTTCAACGAGCGTGGGCTGCCCATTCAATTCAATCGCCAAACCATTACGCAAAAAGTTCCAGATTCCGAGTTTCAGTCCATCAAATCCCACGGTGTCACGCACACGATTTCTTTGGTTCCCAAGCCAGGGACCACGCGTGTTCGCCTGCTGGTTTGCGATAGCCGGACGGGAATGGTCGGTTCCGTGGATCTTCCCTATCCCCCGGAAATTATTTCCGCAGCCCTGGTTAATCCGGAAAAGGGTGCTGGCGAAGCCACAAGAACGGCCCCTCGTGTCGCTCCTCGTTCGATTAAGTTTCATGGCAAGGATGGACGCGAGGGAAAGCTGGAATGGAGCTCCGACAGATTGTTCTATTCGGGTGACATGCCCCCCCAGGCGAGCGCGGGTGCCTTGTTTGACTCACTGTTTAAGAAGTCTTACAGCTGCCAAAGCGGAAGGCTCCTCTCTATCACCGATAAAACAACTCCTGCCCCTCAGCCGTTGCACTTTAACACCGACGATAACCACGGCGCCGAAGTTTACCTGGATGGTCCTGACGTGAAGTATGCCGGAGACATTTCTATTGACGAGAGTGCAAAGCCTCTGTTTGAGGCCTTTCGTGTGCTTTACCAATGTAAGGATCAATTTGCCGGACAGTACTGAATACTCAGAACCCTTGTTCCCGGGATAATCCTACCGGATAAGCAACAATTGAGCACACCCCCCCGCTTCCTCGTTGACTCAAATCCTACTAGCTTCGAAAATGTCAAGGTGGGGATCGCAGGTGAATAACGCAGAAAGCTGGTATGGCTCAAGAATTCAACTCGGTCGAGCAGGCCATTGCGCGAGCGCTTCGCGATAACCTCGAGCGCATCAAGCACACGTCGGACGACCTTCATCACGCCGTCAACGACGTGGTTTCCGCTTGCGCCAGCAACAAACCGACCAACGCGCTTCCGCCTCTCCTTCGCGCGCAGACTTCGGCTGCTTCCCTTACCGCCGCGCTCGACGTCTTGTCGAGATTCGTCGCCTTGTCGCTTCAGAGCGGCCCTCGTTCGCCGCTTGAAGCGGAGATTACGGATTTGATGGGCCGCGCCGTACCGGAACCTGCTGCTGTGCGCCACCGCCCCGCGCCTTCCTCACCAACGCCCATGGCCAACAGGCCTGCTCCAGCTCCCCGCGTGGAGCCGCCTCCGGCTCCCGCTTTTGAAGAAGAAGCTGAGCTGGAGTTAGTCGAGCCCGCCCCCACTGGAGAGTTTGACGGCGAGTTCGACGTCAACCGCCTGTCACCAGAAGAACAGGAATTGCACCGCCGCGCCAACCGCGTTGCCAAAGTTTCGATGCAGGACATCAAGATGCTCCGGCCCGAACAAGTCCGGCAGGGCCGCGAAAACCGAGATATCTGCATCCGATTGAAAGACGACATTGAAAAGGCTCATCGAGAATACGATCGCCGCTTCAAACCCATCATGGACCACCCCGTGGATTACTTTTACCGCTGGCTGGTCGAAATCCTCGCCGATGGCGACCCTCACGCCCTCGGTGAATGTCCTTACGCTACGCACGCGCGTCATAATTAAATTAGGCACCAAAGCAATCGTTGGTTTTGTGGCCTGTGGAAGGATGCCGTATCATTGTTCGTTCCCATGATTCGATCACTGACCGCTTTGATCCTTGCTTTAGCGCTGTCGCTGGGCAGCTGTTTTGCGCTTCTCGCGCAGCCGCCGCAGCACAAACACAAAAGGAAGAAACCTCCCGCCACCCCCTGCCGCGATGGCTGCAAGCCGGAGACTCCGGCGCCGCAAGTTCCCGCCGAAACTCCGGACGACGATGCTGCGCAAAAAGAGCTCACTGGCCTCGCTCGTGAGCTTCGGAACCGCGCGACCGGTGCCTACGAGAAGCTTTCGGGTTTCGCTGCAAAGAACACCACGAACATTTGGGGGGCGCGCGCTGCCCTTGCTCTCGGCTACGAGGATTTTTCCAACAAGCGAGTGCCCCAGGCGCTAGGCTGGCTGCTGAAAGCGCAAAACGACACACTTCTCCGCGAATACGCCCTATATTGGACCGCGCAAGCTCAACTTAACTTGGGTCGCAAAGACGAAGCCTACAAAGTCCTTCAGGCCCTCCAGCACGACTATCCCAATATGGCGCTTCGCGAACAAATGTTGCAGTCTTTTGCTCCGACTGCGGTACAGCTGGGTCACCCTCAGGAAGCGATTGACGCGCTCAGCGCCTACGCCGCGACTTCCTCCAAGCCGGACCTTCTCATCGAGCGAGCCCGCGCCTACGAGGCTGCTCATCAGTTGCCCCGCGCGGCGAAAGACTTTCAAACCATCTTCTACAAATTCCCGATGGCTGATGAAGCCAAGCCCGCCGGGGCCGCGCTCACCCAGCTCATGCGTGAGCTAGGCAAGGAATATTCCTATCCGGGCGTCGAGATGCAGCAGCAGCGCGCCCAGATTTTTTATGACGCCCACAAATGGCGGGAAGCTCGCGCTGAATTTGAAAAGCTGGTCGCCATGCTCAAGGATCCGGCGAATCCGGTGCGTCAGCGCGCGCAGCTACGCATGGCCGAATGCAGGGTGCAACCGAAAGGTTCCCCTTCGGTGATCGCCTCGCTAAAGACTCCGGACCTCGACGTCGATGCTGAGCGCCTCTATGCACTGTCGCAGGCGTATCGCAGCGCCAAAAAAGAATCGGAGATGTTCAATTCGCTGAATATGCTCGCGCAAACCTATCCTGTCAGCAAATGGAACGAAGACGGCTTGATGGCGGCAGGGAATTATCATTGGGTTCAACTGGAACGCGAGAAAGCCGCAGAAGCCTACCAGCATGTGCTCGATTCTTTTCCCAACGGAAGGCATGCCCTCAACTGTGAGTGGCGGATCGCCTGGGTCGCGTACCTCGATCGCAAGCCGGATGCCGATGAGCGCCTGACGAATTTCTTATTGAAATATCCCACTTCCTCGAACGCCGTGGATGCGCTCTACTGGCTTGGCCGCAGCGCAGAACACGCGGGAAATGTCGCGCACGCACGCAGCTTCTTTATCAAGGCCGTCGAACGCTTCCCGGAGACTTACTTTGGGATTGCGGCAGCGGCCCGCCTTGCCAAGATTGGCCCTGGTGAAGAAAATCCCGCGGAATTCCTCGAAAAGATTCCGCCCGCGCCGGCGCTTCGGCCCTTCGATGAGCCGATTCCCGTCGCTGCCGAAGAACGCTGGGAGCGGGCGCAGGCACTCCGCGCGATTGCGTTTGATTCATCCGCCGAACAGGAGCTGAAGAACGCCTACTCGGCCACTCCTTCACCGCGGTTTCTTTTGGAAGCGGCGCAGGCGGCTTTCGATCAAGGACGTTTTGGCGCGGGTATGGCCTACGCGCGCGCCATCGTTCCCAACGCGGACGCTAGGAAATTCAGCGACGTTCCCGTCGAAGTTTGGAAGGCGCTTTTCCCCTTGCCCTATGAAGCAGCGTTACGCCGCGAAGCCGCCAAAAACGATTTCGATCCCATGTTTGCAGCGGGCCTGATTCGCCAGGAATCCACGTTCCAGTCGGATGCCGTCTCACATAAGAACGCCATTGGCCTCATGCAAGTGCTTCCCAAGACTGGCCGTCTCCTTGCCCGGCAGATCAAAGTCCGCTACGTCAAAAACAAGCTCTTCGAGCCGGACTACAACATCGAGCTCGGCATGGTCTATATCGCCAACCTGGTGCAGCAATTCGGCTCACCCGAAGCCGCCGCGGCTGCCTACAACGCCGGCGAAGACAGGATTTCCGCGTGGAAGGCCGAGCGTAATTACGAAGAGATTCCCGAACTCGTCGAATCCATCCCTTTCACGGAAACCCGCGAATACGTGCAGATCGTGTTGCGAAACGCCCAACTCTACAGGATGATTTATGGGCAGCACAGCGTGGCCATGCAAGCTTCCACCGGCCTTGCCCGCTAGTTTCGCAGGCCGGGCTTAGTTGCTAAGATAAGCGCCGCCCCAATTGTCATTCCGAGCGAAGCGCGGTTTTTGCGCTCAGGTCGATGTTACAGAGCGAGTTATCTGCGTTTTCGGTTTGATGATGCTTGATTTCAGCGTATGCATTGGAAAGGTGCCATGACGGCTCCCGATTCCACAATGGCCAAAATTTCGCGCCGGATGCTTTCGGCAAAAGCCGAGCAGTTCACCGAATCCGTCATCCGCGAAATGACGCGCCTCGCAATGAAGCATGGCGCGGTGAATCTCTCGCAGGGTTTCCCTGATTTTGCGGCCCCCGAAGAGATTAAAGAAGCCGCGCGCCAGGCCATTGCAGACGACATCAATCAGTACGCGATTACCTGGGGCGCGAAGCCTTTGCGCGACGCCGTCGTTGAAAAATTTGCTCGCACCCAGAGTGTCCGCTACGATCCTGAACGGGAGATCACAGTCTGCTGCGGGTCCACCGAAGCGATGATGTCGGCCATGATGGCCATCATCAATCCCGGCGACGAAATTGTGGTCTTCGAGCCATTCTATGAAAACTACGGCCCCGACGCCATCCTCAGCGGCGCCAGCCCGCGCTTTGTGAAACTGCGCGCGCCCGATTGGACTTTTGACGAAAAAGAGCTCTCCGTCGCCTTCGGTCCGCACACCAAAGCCATCATTCTCAATACCCCAAACAATCCTACCGGCAAGGTTTTCACCCGCTCCGAACTCGAATTCATCCGCGACCTCTGTGTCCGCTGGAACGCCTATTGCATCACCGATGAAATTTACGAGCACATTCTTTACGACAGCGCGCAGCACATTTCCATGGCCGCCATCGACGGCATGCGTGACCGCACCATCGTCATCAACGGCCTTTCAAAAACCTATAGCGTGACCGGCTGGCGCGTGGGCTGGGTTCTCGCCCCTCCGGGGCCTACACAGCCCATTCGCAAAGTCCACGACTTTCTGACTGTTGGCGCCGCCGCCCCGCTGCAGCAGGCCGGCTCCATCGCCTTGCACTTCTCGCAGAGTTATTACGACAAACTCGCGGCCACTTATACTGCCAAGCGCGAGCGCATCCTGAAAATCCTCACCGCGGCAGGATTCACCGTCTTTAAGCCGCGCGGCGCTTACTACGTCATGACCGATATTTCGCGTTTTGCCGATCCCGATCCGGTCAAATTTCCTGCCGAGACGAAAGACGTTCGCTTCGCGAAATATCTCATGGAAAAAGTCGGCGTCGCCGTCGTGCCCGGCTCCAGCTTTTACAACGATCCTCGCGACGGCGCCTCGCAAGTCCGATTCACTTTTTGCAAAAAAGACGAAACTCTCTACGCCGCCGAAGAGCGTCTCTGCAAACTCCACGCCTAGGCTTTTGTTGGGCGAGTTGAGGCTCGGGAGAGGACTTCGGTTCAAAGCAGTGCAAAGCGAAGAATGAGCAAGACTCCTACGTTCAACAAAGCGATAGCCACGGTTGTTCTGTAATTCTCGCCAAAGTAGAAAAGGACGCCCAAAAAACCGCCTACCGCGGACACAAGCGCGCCGACGAGAAACGGTTCGACGCGAGCAGGAGAAAACTCCCGCGGGACCAAATACTCTAAACGGAAATACTCACCGAGGTAGCGAATCAGCGCCGCAAATTGCGCGGCTACCGCGATTTGCGCCACTCGCCGGATTCCACCCCACATGGCCCGTTATTCTACAGGGCTCAAGCCAATCGTTACACATGCCTGCTCCACACAGTCGGGTGACAGGTTAACTGTGTCTGATGCCCAGATCCCTAATCCCCAGTCCCTTCCTCAATGTGCTAAAATCCCGCCTCGAACAAAAGCTATGAAACTGACCCTGATCGCGGCTAACACGAAAATGGCGGCGAACGGCGACGGCACCTCCTTCGATATTTCCTCCAGCGCCACGAGAACTTTTCTTTGCCTCCTTACTGTTGCCGAGCAACTCGAGCAGGAATCGCTCGACGTCTCCATCTACGGTTCCGCCGACGGCACAGCCTGGACGCCCAAGCCGCTGCTGAAGATGCCACAGCAGTTTTATCGGGGGCACACGAAAATGGTGCTCGACCTTTCCTTGCGCCCCGAAATCAAATTCATTCGCGCCCGCTGGGAACTCAACCGCTGGGGTCGGGGAGCGCCGCTACCAATGTTTGTCGCCGGATTAGAACTGGCCGAAGTTCCCGCAATGTCTCGCGAAACTCCTGAAAAAAGCGCTGTTGCAGCTCGCTGATTCAGGGGCTGAGCATTGCTTTTAGGCGTTGAATGGGGTGCCGGGTTTTACGTCTTGCCAGCAGGGCGCGTTTTAGATAAACATTACCTAAATCCCGCGCTGTCTTTAGGTTGAAGGGCTTTTAGGGGTAGGAGACTGACGGTCGGTTGCCCTGTGGTGGTTAGCCTCCTACCCCGCGAGTGGTCTTATAGGTATAGACGATTCCAGCCCTAAAATAGTTTCCTGACCTTTGCAAAATTCTATTCGTAACCTTTGGGCCGGACCTGGCATCGTCGATAGAGACTGACTGCTGCCGCCGATCGGCCTCTTCCCAAAGCAAGCTATACACCCACGGTATCTAAATAGCGGGCTACCGCGGCTTTCCATCCGAACTTTTGCTGAATTGACGCTTGCAGCGCCTGTGCTGCGGCTGGTTCGCCGTGCGTCAAATAGGTTTGCTTGGGAGGAGCTGGCAGCGCTCCTAGCCAGCGCAGCAATTCGCTTTTTCCCGCGTGAGCCGAAAACTGGCCCATCTCCACAATTTCCGCGCACACCGGCACGGCTTGCCCAAAAAGATTCACCGTCTTCGCTCCCTCTTGCAGAGCGCGCCCGCGCGTTCCTTCTGCCTGGAATCCCGCCAGAATCACCGCATTCTTTGCATCCGGCAGACGGTGCACCAGGTGATGCAGCACGCGCCCGCCGCTCACCATTCCGCTCGCGCTGATGATGATGCACGGCGTCTTCACATTGTTGATGGCCTTGGATTCTTCGGCCGTGCGCGTCAGGTGAAACTCATGCACGTTCAGGGGATCGCCTTTGCCATCGCTGCCTTCCTCGCGGGAAAATTCCAGGTCGTGGTCTTCCTTGTGCTTGATGTACAGGTCCGTGGCGCTTAACGCCATGGGGCTGTCCACGTACACCGGAATGCGCGGAATTCGTTGCTGGTCTTCTAGCCGCCGCAGGTAATACATAAACGTCTGCGTGCGCCCGATAGCAAACGCCGGAATCACAATGGAGCCGCCGCGCTTCGCCACGCGGTTCACGATTTGCGCCAGCAGTCCCTCCGGGTCGCCGTTTTGATGCTCGCGGTCCCCGTACGTGGATTCGCAAATCAGCACGTCCGCGTTCGAGGGCGGTGTGGTGGGCTCTTTCAAAATCGGCTGGCCGTACCGCCCGATATCCCCCGAAAACACCACGACAATCCTCTTTCCACCTTCGCGGATGGTCAGTTCCAGGCTGGAAGAGCCGAGAATGTGGCCTGCGTCAAACGACTCGACATGAAACTCGGGACTGATGTCGAAGCCCCCGCTCCGTGCCATCGACTTCAATAGTTTCAGCACTGGATCCACGTCCTCCGGCGCATAGAGCGACCGTTCTTCTTCGTGGCGATTGTATTTCTTGCGTTTCGCGCGGTCCGCTTCTTCTTCCTGAAGATGCGCGGAGTCCTTCAGCAGGAGTTCCGTTAATTCCATCGTCGCGGGGTTCGCAAAAATCGGTCCGCGATAGCCGTCCCGCGCGAGCACCGGCAGCCACCCAGTGTGATCCAAGTGCGCGTGCGTCAGCACCGCGTAATCGATGGTCTTGGGATCCACCGGCAGTGGTTTGAAGTTGCGCTCTTTCAGTTCGTTCGTGCCCTGGAAGAGCCCGCAATCCACCAGCAGCTTCTTGCTTGTCCCGGAGGGGCCGGCAGCCTCAACGAGGTATTTCGATCCGGTAACGCATCCTGCCGCGCCTAGAAAGGTGAGTTTTGCCATAGCCCTGCCATTCTACCGGTTTCCAGCAGCAGTTCCACTTGCGTCCTGACGGCTCGCGAGCCCAGCGGAGTAGAAGTTTCGCGAACAAGGAGTCACCTAATTTAGTGCGCCAAGTGGATGGCTTTTGAGAACATGTTTCGAGGAAAGACTCCGAGGATCACCAGCATTAGCGTGCGAATGTACAAGGCCGCTCGAAGTTGCAAAGAGCGTCGAGTCCGGCGACTTACTGTAAACAAAGGAGTTTTACGGCGCAGCTCGGCCTTTTAAGTCCTTGAAAGGAAAGCAAGGGAACCTTAGGTGCTCCCTCATTGGCCCTGAAGATTTTTCGTTTTTCTTCAGGCAGAACCCAGTGCGGGAGCAATCGCGATCACTTCCTTCACGCCGATTTGCCGATACTAAAGAGGCGGCGGATTACGTCCGAATCGACGACTCGCGCAAAATCGGAAGCCTATTTCGTTGTACCATCCCTTTGGTTACGCAAGCTAGTTAGAACTCCAGCTTGAGCGCGAGTTGAATCATACGATTGCCGTAAGACGTTGCCGTTGAACCGTAATTGACCGAATTGCGCGTGTGCGTCAGCAGGCCCACCTGCGGATCTGTAAGCTTACGCACCGGTATCGCGAAGTGCGGTGTGTTGGTCAGGTTGAAGAACTCGCCACGAAACTGCAGCCGCGTGCGTTCCGTGAGCGGAATGGACTTGATCATTCCCAGGTCAAAGTTTCTGTAGGCCGGCGCTCGTAGTATATTGCGTCCCTCATTGCCTGCGAGCAGGCCGCCCGGGCCGGTGTTGGGTGCGAAGGCTGCGGGATTGAACCAGCACTGTGGCGTCCTCGTCTTTGGACAACCAGGACCTGGGGCGAAGGGGTCACTTACCACGTTGGGCCTGGCGTCTCCGCCGGGAATTGAGCTTCCATCTACTACCGTAAAAGGCTGCCCAGAACTTAGCACCAGCAGGCCCGTACTCTGCCAGCCTCCCAGGATCGCTTTCGTTAGCCCGCGTGCGCTGCCAAAGAATCTTTGCCCATGGCCGAAAGGCAGGTCGTAAATATAGCTCAAGGCAAACCTGTGTCGAATGTCCCAGTCCGAATTGCCGCGATTTTGGGCGATATTGAAGATGTTCTGTATGCCCAAATTGTCCAATTCTATCGAGCCAACATTGTCAATGGAGTGGGAGTAGGTGTACGAGCCCAGAAAGAAAAAGTTCTTACTGAACCGCTTCTCCACCTTGAATTGTGCAGAGTGGTAGCTCATATCACCTATGTTACGCACATCCTGGATCTTTCCCAATGTAGGAAACGGAGTAGGCGTGCCGTCCTGGCGCTTCTGGTTTATATTCACACGGAAGGGCAGCTTGTGGGCCTGCGCGCCAACGTAGGCAACCTCCGCCAGCGTCTGCCACGGTAGCTCGCGCTGTATGGTCAGGTTGTATTGCTCAGAATAGCCGATTTGGAAGTTCAAATCGGTGCTGTACAGGTCGTAGCCGGTGGGAAGCGGGCCGGGATCTGGCAGCGCTGGCGGTGCTGGATCCGAGAAATGCTAGATAGTCGGCGTTGCGCTGCCGAAATCATCCACTGGTTGAATCTGACGATAAAAGGGCGGATTGAACTTCACATCGTCCCGAAAAGCGTTCGACGGATCGTAAAACAGACCAAACCCCCCGCGAGCAGTCGTCTTCTTATTAATCTGGTATGCGAACCCTATTCGTGGCGCCCAGTTGTTCTTGTCGGTCTTGACGATGTAGCGGCTGACTCCGGCCTGACCCGCCAGCTGCAGCGTTGCAGTTTTTGTGTCAAACATGGAGATTTCGTCGTTGGGGCTGTAAAACGGACTCAAATACTCGTAGCGTACTCCCAAGTTAAGCGTGAGCCGCGGAATGACTTTCCAGTCGTCCTGGAAGAAGAAGCTATATTGGTTGTCCCGCAGCAGGGGATCACCGAACCGCCGCCCAAGAAAACTTTCGAACGGAGTGCCTGTCAACACCTCCGCCAACTCGTGTCCCAACGAAAAAGTCGGGCCCGCGGTCCGGATGGGATAGAAGTAGAAGGCGCCCGAGGGAAACAGGGCGAAGTAGTTGTTCTCCCACCGTGGCCGGAACTCAAAGCCTCCCTTCATCGTGTGCTGGCCAAACTGGTAGGTGAGCGTCTCAATCAGTTGACCGCTGGTTTCACGGAAATGCAGTGGTTTGAAATCGCTTCCACCAATCGAGTTGTATGCGTTCAGGTAGATGGCCGGAAGTCCCGACGATAAAGCATCCTTATTGATGCCAAGCAGCCCAAATTTTTCAGCTAAGTTCAGCCCTTGTTCGTGGTCCAGGACGCTCAGGCGATAGCGGTGGAAACCGGTTCGAACCTCGTTCAACAAAGATGGGCTGAACACATGAACATAGGAAATGACCATATTGTTGTTGCGGTCGCGATGCGTGCCTCCTTGAGGTATGCCTCGGTCTTCCGACCCCAGAGCACCGTTAAAACCGGGACTGGGTCCGTCACTCACCCGAGCAAGCGGATTCGCGTCGTTGAGCAAGCTGTCGTTCCAACGGTAACGGATGAATGCCGTGTCCCTCGCGGAAAAAGTGTGGTCGATACGCAGGCCAGCATCGTTTTGCTTGAATCGCCTTCGCTGCCGCACGAGGTAATTGCCCAAGGGAAAGCCTGGCGGCAGGTTGGGATCGGCGATCGAATTCAGCAGGTATGAGCCGAAACGGCTCAGGCTACTGCTATCTCGTGGAATGATGTTCAAGCCCCGCGGATTGCCGGGCGTGCCGCGGCTGGGATCACTGAATTGGATCGTGCTGCCTGTGTTCGGATTATAGCTCGCCGGGTCGTAGATGCAGGTAGTTCCCGCCCCATAGGGATCAGCAAGGGAGCAGTCGTTGCCTGGCGGGAGCAGAGACGAGAAGTCGCCGTCGCGAAAAGGAAGTTCTGGGACGTTCACGAAGCCTTCATTGATCCTATGCAATACATAGCCCTGGTAGTCCAAGAAAAGGAAGGTCTTGTTGTGGACGATTGGGCCACCGAAAGTGCCGCCGAATTGATGCTGCTTCAAAGGAGGATCAACTGGGTCTACTGGATTGGTGAAATAATTGTGGGCGTTAAGCGCATCATTACGGAGAAACTCGAAAAGCGAGCCATGGTATTCGTTGCTGCCGCTCTTGGACTGGATCGAAATCACGCCCCCTGCCGTATGACCATACTCGGCTGAGTAGGCATTGGTCAGCACTTTGAACTCGCTAATGGCATCTACGTTCGGACGCAAATCCACGTCCGATTCGCGAATCGATGACATCTCAATGCCATCCAGAGTGACAGAGTTCGATTCCGGGCGCATACCATTCACTGAGAAGGTTACGTTCGTGGTTGCGCCACCTTGGTCCGTAGATGTGTCTTGAATTCCGTTGCTCAGCAATAGAAGAGAGAAGAAGTCACGTCCATTGAGTGGCAATTGCTCGATCTCGCGATCCTGCACAATCTGGCTGATATCGCTTTGATCGGTAACGAGCAGCGTCGCTGTGGCTCGCACTTGGACCGTCTCCTCGCGGACACCTACCTTGAGGGCAAAGTCGGATCGAAGCTTCTGATCTACGATGAGCTCGGTCTGTCCGATAATGGCGGACTGGAAACCAGGCGCTTCGGCCCGGACTTTGTAACGGCCAATCGGCATGTTGGCGAGTCTATAATTGCCGCTGGCATCAGCATGATCGCTGCGCGTGAAGCCTGTTTCGAGATTCGTCGCCGTGATCGTGGCGCCTGCGATGACCGCCCCAGTAGTGTCTGTCACCGTGCCAAGGATGGTGCCGCTGGTTAGTTGTGCATGGACACACAGCGGAAGAAACGTGCAGCTCAACAGCATCGCCAGAAACCAGTAGGGAGGTAAGGTCGATACAAGGCGTTCTTGTTTGACCACGATTTGCCTCCGCGGAGGGCTTGTAAGGGAACCGAGGAACCGTTTTGGCACCTCTTTTCTAGAACCGAGAAAACACTCAACGACTCCACTGATACTGCCAAGTAATCCTTGAGGACTTAGATTGCGCGAGCACACCGTGAGCAGCAGCGCAACCCCCGCGATTAGGATCAAGAGCAACCCAGCCATTACAAATTCCCGCAACATATTCTCTCCTCGTCTTTATTTTGTGCCCCTTATAAGGCCGTGCTGAACACCGCAAAGCCCAAAAACAGGGAAGATATCCGTAGACTTATAAGAGACCGTTACTGATGCCCATGCTCCATCTTCATTTCCACCAAGCCCAACGCTCCCGGGGTCATCTTGATCCCATGCTGGTCTGTAGGCGCCCCAAGCTGATCTTGGTTCGCCGTGTAGAAAAGCGTGAACGAATCATTCCGCTCTGGAATGAGCCCCAAAGGAGTACGCACTTCGCTCCCCCAAATACCGTTGGCCTTCTGGACGATGAGTGCTCTTCCCGCCACCCAATGAATCCCATCGCGCGAAAACGTATAACCTACGGCGTGCTCCACTCCGTTGTCGTAGACAGCTATGTAGGTTCCGTCCGGGAGCCTGGTTACGATCGGGTTTTCGATGAACACCTTTTCAATGTTCAAGGGGTTCAGCTCACTGGATCGCTTCCAGGGACCACTGAGATTTGGCGCGGAAGCCAGCCCGACCTGCCACAGGGAGATCGGCAGAGTCTCGGTGTGAGCTGTTCCGTAAAATGCGTACCACCGCTTTCCCAC
>Ga0126369_10000053_pt1 | contig 64609 bp, 38 predicted proteins | sample PanSoiMetaPlot_1_FD_109646 | JGI IMG/M metagenome (GOLD analysis project Ga0126369, IMG submission 109646) | Tropical forest soil microbial communities from Panama - MetaG Plot_1 | ecosystem: Environmental > Terrestrial > Soil > Tropical forest > Bulk soil | place: Panama | collected 2016-02-17
GAACTGGCCGGATCCACCGCAAAATTCTCAAAACAGATCTGGGATTTTGTGGCGTTAGCAGAATTTTCGTTGCATACTGAGTTCAGCGTTGTCCCCCCCAACGCATCTGGCTGGCTTTTAACCACTGTGCCCACGTTGCACGAAGAGACTCGCCTAGAGCTCTCGCCGGAACGACGAGTACAGCCTTCGCTTCCAACACCGCCTACGACCGATCAGGAACGTCAGCGCAAACGCATGCTGATTGCGCTGGGCGTGCTGCTGATCGCTCTCATCGCTGTAGTGGTGAAGGATTGGGATTTCTGGTTTCCCGCAAACGATGATGGCGAGTACACCGCAGCGGGTCTGAAAAAACGAGCGAGTCCAGCGCCTGCACCGTCTTCGAACAGCAATGCGGCTATCAACGCTTCACGTGAACACAAATCGGCGAAGACTCCGACAACGCCGGAAGCGCCGATGGCGGCTGCGGTGACGGAACGCGCCGCTCTTCCTCCGCTGCAGGTTGAGGTTGTCGCCGGAAATCAGCGGCGCAGCATCCCGGCCAAGAGCAATGCCATTCATCTTGACGTGGGTGCCGATGGCGCCAGTTCGCCCAGTGCACCCGAGCTAAATGCCGAACCTGTAGTCAACGCCTCGGACCGCGTGCAACTTTCCCCGGAAATTGCGCAGAGCGTGACCGCGCCGGTGGCACCGAGCTATCCGATGTTGGCGCGTCAGATGAAAGTGCAGGGCGCGGTAATCCTGCAGGCTTTGATCTCGCGCGAGGGCACGATCCAGGAATTGCAGGTCCTTAACGGCCCGGGAATTCTGGCCTCGGCAGCCAGAGAAGCCGTCAAGCAATGGCGGTTCAAGCCCTACTACCTGAACGGGCAGCCGGTCGAGACCCAGGCGCGCATCACGGTAAACTTCACCATCTCCACCAACTAGAAACCGGGGAAAAAAGCCACTAAAGCACGCAGAATCCATAACCTTCCTGTTGTGATCACTGTCACATTCACTTGTGCCACGAGTCACCGCCGCAGGTTCTTCAGGGACGCACACTCAAAGCGTGACATCCGTCACAGGGCAGAGCGACAAAAAACCTCCTCTGCTTCAAGGGATGCCGCATGGGGGTGCACGATGCTCTCGCCTTATGGACTGGACATTATCGAAAGCTGCCTGACTTGCAAGATGCGAGCGGACCGCATCTTTTGCGACCTGCCGACCTCGGCGTTGCAATCCTTCGAAGGCATCAAGTACGCGACTGCGTATCCGAAGGGCGCCGTGCTGTTTGTCGAAGGCCAGGCGCCGCGCGGAATCTTCGTACTCTGTAAAGGGCGGGTGAAGCTCTCAATCTGCGCGAGTGACGGCAAGACGCTGATCCTCAAGATTGCGGAACCGGGCGAGGTGCTCGGCTTGAGCGCGAGCGTCTCTGGAAAGGCGTACGAGCTTACGGCGGAGACCATCGACCCGTGCCAGGTGAATTTCGTAAAGCGGGAAGACTTCCTCCGCTTCCTCAAGGAACACGGTGACGCTTGCTTTAAAGTGGCTGAGCAGCTCAGCGAAAAGTACAACGTGGCGTGCCACGAAGTGCGGTCACTAGGTCTGTCACATTCGGCGGGCGAGAAGCTGGCCAAGCTGTTGCTGGAGTGGAGTTCGAAAAACGGCGAGGCAGCCAAACAGGAGCCGCGCCTGAAGCTGGCTCTCACCCATGAAGAAATCGCGCAGATGATCGGAACGTCACGCGAGACCGTGACGCGGCTGTTCGCCGATCTGAAGAAGCGCCAGATTCTGCAATCCAAGGGCTCGACGCTGGTCATCCGCAACAAGGCGGCATTACGCTCACTCGCGAGCGCTGGCTAGCCGAAAGCGAACGCCGCCCATTTCGGAACGATGAAACGGGCATTCGGTGTGCCAACAGTCACGATTTCCAGTGACTCCAGTCACTGTTTCTACAACACCTAGAGACTATCAATGGGCAAGGAGAGACGTTATGTCCCAGAGTTGTCTCGATTGCGTGCAGCGTGCCGACCGTGTTTTCTGCGACCTGGCGCCCGATGCTCTCGAAGCCTTTGACGGGATTAAGACGGCGCAATCCTGTCCGAAAGGGACTGTCCTGTTTCGTGAAGGGCAACCGGCGAAGGGCGTCTTCCTCCTCTGCGAAGGTCGTGTACGACTCTCCATTTGCTCCGAAAGCGGTAGCCGCATGACACTGCGGATCGCCACTGCCGGAGAGATGCTGGGCTTGAGTGCGGCGCTTACTGGAGCGGACTACGAAGTCACCGCGGAGGCGCTGGATCAGATAAAGATGGCGGCTGTCCGGAGGAAGGAACTATTGCGATTCTTGCACGACCACCGCGAAGTTTGTTTGCAAGTCGTCAACCTGCTGAGCGAAGACTTGCACGTGGCTTACGACCGCGTGCGCGCGGTTGGGCTCGGTCGCGTAAGGCGGGCGCGCAGCGGCCCTGTCCACTGAGGCGTTCCAAGTAGTTCACTATCGTGCGGCCCTATCGTTGTGATCTCCCAAGGACGGCTCGTGGCCGTCCCTTTTTCTTGCTTCTTTCCCTAGCCATCTCAAGCGACCTGCAGCCTGTTCGTAGACGCACATCCACCCTGTGACATCAGTCACCGCCTCCCGTGCCATAACTCACTGCCCCCTTGGTCGCGCGGCTCCCAGAATGGAACTGCAATTGGGGTCAGGGCAGGAGGCGGTCAGGCATGTTTGGGATACAGGCGGTCGCGATCCGGCGGACCAGAAACAGGGGTCGTAATTCGGCGTGGATTTTGGCGCTGTGCTTCCTGCTGATTGCATCGGCGACCGGTCAGAAATCAAAGTCTAGCCCCAAGCCCAATGCCGAAGAGTGCTTGGCCTGCCATGGCGACAGCGGCCTCACTACCGAGCGCAACGGCAAAACGGTCAGCTTGTACGTGGACGCCGACAAGTTCAAGAATTCCATGCACGGTGCGATGTTCACTTGCGTGGATTGTCACGCCGACATAAAGAGCTCGATGCATGAGGGGACACCGGCGAAGGTTTCCTGCGCGACCTGTCACGCCGATCAGCAGGCAGCCTATGACCGCAGCTATCATGCAAAAGCGATCGCGGCTGGAGACAGCAAGGCCGCAACCTGTACTGACTGTCACGGGAGCCCTCATGAACTGCTCGCGGCCGGCGACCCGAATTCGCGCGTGAGCCACCTGAACATTCCCAAGACCTGCGGCACGTGCCATGGCGAGAAGTTTGTGATGGGAGCAAGCGGCCACAGCACCCAGCCGTTCACCTCATACGAGGAAAGTGTCCACGGCAAGGCGGTCGCCTCGGGATCAGAGAAGACGGCGGTCTGCACCGACTGTCACGGATCGCACGAAATCCTGGCTGCCAGCGATGCCAAGTCTCCGATCTTCAAGTTCAACGTGCCGGCAACGTGCGCCAAGTGCCACACAGCAGTTGAGACGGAATTCCTGCAGAGTATCCACGGAAAGGCAATTTCGCACGGCAATTGGCAGGCGCCGGTTTGCACCGACTGCCACGGCATACATTCCATCAAGGCGCATCTCGACCCCGACTCTGCGGTCAACGCAAACAATCTGGCGAAGGTCACGTGCGGGCGCTGCCATGAGGGAGTGCGCCTGTCGCAAGAATTCGGTGTGGAGGGGCGTCGCTCCACAACATACCTCGCCAGCTATCACGGATTGGCGTCAAAGCTAGGCTCGCAAGTGGTGGCGAATTGTGCGAGTTGCCACGGCGTCCACAACATCCTTCCATCGAGCGATCTGCGTTCGACTATTGCGCAGGCCAATCTGGTACACACCTGCGGACAATGCCATCCGGGAGTGACCGAGAAATTCGCTCTCGGAAAAATTCATGTCGACGCCCCGATCTCGGCCGATATCGGCAGTGTGGCGGTTCGCTGGGTGAGGCGCTTCTACCTGAGCATGATTTTCGCTGTGATCGGCGGGATGGTGCTGCACAATCTGATTATCTGGCGGAAAAAGGCATTGCTGAGGCGGGACTCGTATCCGCGGACGGTCAAGCGCATGACAGAGAACCAGCGCTGGCAGCACGTCGTGCTGATGACGTCGTTTGTTGTGCTGGTAATTACCGGATTCGCGCTGAAGTATCCCGACTCGTGGCTGGCAACGATTCCGCTGATGGGCGAAAAAGTTCGCGGGATCGTACACCGCATTGCTGCAGGGCTGATGATCGGAGCGAGCGTATATCACGCCGTTTACCTGATCGTAACGCGCGACGGTCGGCGACTGGTTTCCGACATGCTTCCTGAGCCCAAGGACGCGACCGACGTGATCGGCGTGATGCGCTACTATCTCGGGTTTGGACGAGAGAAACCTGAGTTCAAGCGCTTTAACTATGCCGAGAAGGCGGAATACTGGGCGCTTGTCTGGGGCGTGTTCGTGATGGCCGGCACGGGGCTGATGCTCTGGGCGAAAGTTACGGTTGCACATCTCCTGCCGCGCTGGAGCCTCGACATCGCGACCGCCATCCACTTCTACGAGGCGGTGCTGGCATCGCTGGCGATCGTGGTGTGGCACTTCTACCAGGTGTTCCTCGATCCGGATAACTATCCAATGAACTGGTCATGGTGGGACGGCAAGGTTTCGCTGCATCATTACCGCGAAGAGCACGGTCTCGACACCGAAACGCTCTTGCGTGCATCGGTCGAAGAAGAAGAATTAGCGTCGGAGGCCAGTGAAAGCGATGCGACCGAAGCAGAAGAAGTGGAAGCCGAGGAAAAGCGCTAAGTGAGGTTGGCCCTGCTCCGGCAAGGTGTTCTGCGTTTCTGATATAAGCATCTTTTTTTGGGTTGAGCGGAGGTGTGTACAGTCATGGCCGATTCAAAGCAGGACGCATCCCCGAAAACAGGGATCTCTCGCATTCGAGAATTGCTGGGGAATCCAGTCTCGATCATCGGATTGGCTATCGCCGTTGTCGCGCTTGGAAATATTCTGTTTCTGTTTTTCATCGACCTGACCTCCACGCACTCGAGCCCATACGTCGGAATTCTGGCGTACATGGTGGCTCCGGCATTCCTGGTCCTTGGGTTGGCATTGGTATTGCTGGGTGCCCTCTATTACCGAAGGAAGCGGCTGGCTTCACAAGGACGAGCGCAACACGACTTGAAATTTGATTTCTCCGATCCATCCCAGCGAGGCGCCGTCGCATTCTTTCTCACGTTCGTCGTGGTGTTTGTGGGTATGAGCGTGATCGGCAGCTATCGCGCTTACGAGTTTACCGACTCGGTAAGTTTCTGCGGGCAACTCTGCCACTCAGTGATGTCGCCGGAATTCACCGCGTACCAGCAGTCTCCGCATGCGCGCGTTGCCTGCGTCGATTGCCACGTTGGCGCGGGTGCAACCTGGTACGTCAAGTCGAAGCTGTCGGGCACAAGACAGGTATTCAAGACCGCGCTCAACAGCTTCCCGCGGCCAATTCCGACACCGGTTCATAACCTCCGCCCTGCGGCCGAGACGTGCGAAACCTGCCATTGGCCAAAGAAGTTCTATGGCGCGCAGTTGAAGGTGTTCAACCACTTTTCGAGCGACGAAAAGAACACACCGCGGCAGATCCGTCTGCTGATCAAGACGGGTGGCGGCGATCCGGCGACCGGCGAGCCGGAGGGAATCCACTGGCACATGAACATCGCCAATGAGATCCGCTACGTCGCCTCAGATGAGCAGCGCCAGAATATTGCCTACATCCACGTGAAAGACATGCAGGGGCGAGTCACGGAATATTTTCAGAAAGATTCTTCGATGACGAAGGACCAGATCGCGAGGGCGGAAAAGCGCCGCATGGATTGCGTGGATTGCCATAACCGGCCGACACACATCTACACTGCGCCCGACGTTTCCGTGGATCGGTCATTCGCGGCGCATCGGCTGGACATCACGCTTCCCTTTCTGAAGCAGCAGTCGGTAACGGCACTGACCGCGGAGTACAAAACGACGGACGACGCGATGCAGGGGATCGCGAAGACAATTTTTGAGTTTTACAACAGCAAGTATCCGGAGCTGGCGAGGAATAAGCAGCCGGAGATCCGCGGAGCGATCGACGAATTGCAACGCATCTACAAGCTGACAGTTTTCCCGGAAATGAAGGTGGACTGGAAAACGCACCCGAACAACATCGGGCACTTCTATTCGAATGGATGCTTCCGCTGTCATGATGGCAACCATGTGAGTCCTGAAGGCAAGGTGGTGAGGAAAGACTGCAATATCTGCCACACGATCCTCGAGCAGCAGGAAAATGCAGTGAATATTGCGTCTCTGCCGGGCCTGGAGTTCAAGCATCCGGTAGATCTGGGTGATATGACCGCAGTGAACTGCAGCGATTGCCACAACGGCGGAGTGGGGCCGTAGGAGTTTTTTTGGCTGGTCACTCTCGCGTACTAGCATACGGAATCAATAACTTCCCCGCGTGATGGTCGTCACAATTTCTGGTGACCTCTATCACGGCCCGCCGTTCACGGCTCTCCTATCTTGGCTTCAGGTGAGGTCATCCCGAGGTTACTGGAAGGAGTCGAGCATGCCGTCCAATGGCAATGGGCATCATTCCACAAGCATCGCCGAATTCAAGCCGCGGCTAATTTTCTGGGAAGTGACTAAAGGCTGTAATCTGCGCTGCATTCATTGCCGGGCGACGGCTACCGAACTCAGTTCACCCACCGACCTGCCGACCGGCAAAGCGCTCGACATCATCGATCAGATCGCAGGGGTTGCCAATCCCATCCTGGTTCTCAGTGGCGGCGAGCCGCTCTACCGCTCCGACATTTTTCAGCTGGCGCGCTATGCAACTGACAAAGGATTGCGAGTCGCACTCGCGACGAACGGTACGCTGCTGACGAAGGAAGTGGCGCGCATGATCGCAGATGCGGGAGTGAAGCGCGTTTCGATCAGCCTAGACGGAGCCGACGCTGAAACACATGACAGCTTCCGCGGTATACCGGGGGCGTTCGAGGCCGCGTTGTACGGATTCCGCAATCTTAAGAGCGTTGGCATGTCAGTACAGATCAATACCACTGTTGCGCGACACAATGCGAGCCAACTTCCTCAGGTGTTGGACCTGGCAAGGTCGATTGGAGCCGATGCCCTTCATACCTTCCTGCTGGTCCCGGTCGGATGCGGCGTCGACATTGCAGCCGAGCAGATGGTGCCACCCGAAGAGTACGAACGCATGCTGAATTGGTTTTATGACCGCTCGCTCGAAGGCGGCATCGAACTCAAGGCAACCTGCGCTCCGCACTATTTCCGTGTCGTGCGGCAGCGCCGAGTGGCCGACAGGCATTCCGCCGAAGCCGCTGCGAAGAAGGCTGGCGCGCCACCCATGGAGCACAATTCCATCGGCCCGACAGACATGCTGATGCCCGGAGGAACAGGAATTTCGCTTCGGCCAAATGGGTTGCCGCAAGCGCACAGTGGACATCCGAGCGGCCACCCCCATGACATGAATGCCATGACAAAGGGATGTCTGGCGGGAACTGGCGTGTGCTTCATTTCGCACGAAGGCGAGGTCTTCCCGTGCGGATATCTTCCCGCTATCGCGGGAGATTTGAGAAAAGAGAAGTTCGCCGACATATGGGCCAATGCAAAAGTTTTTCAAGACCTGCGGGAGACCGACAACCTGAAGGGTAAGTGCGGGTGCTGTGAGTTCCGCAATGTTTGCATGGGCTGCAGGGCACGGGCTTTTGCCGCGACCGGGGACTACCTGGACGAAGAGCCCTTCTGCATATACGAACCGAAATCACCACATCTGCGGACGCGAGTTACTGAACGCGCCCACTGAGTTACCTCCTGAAGCGCGGGAAAAGGGCGTAAATGTCCTTTTCCCATATTTTTTGACTACCGGATCCTGTGCAACGATTTGCAACCCGCACTGGACAGCCATTTTCGCGGTTGCGGGGTGCGGAGGAATATGGCAGAGTAGCGCAGGCACGGTCGGTGGCTTTTTGTCCTGCGGGCGGCAATATTTCCCCTAACCCCGGCGAAAAGCCATTCTAGCTAAGTTCAATAAGTATTAGAGAGTTATTGCAGGTGCGCGCGCCGTCACGACGCGCAATATCTGGTCTCATTCCACGGAGGGTAGTCTTGCGCCTGGTTACTGGTTCCCTGCAGCAAGCGGTCACAAGCTTTCGCACGGTCGGGCTCTCGGGCTTCACTAAGACGATTGCGCTTTTGGTTGTCTGTCTAGGGCTGCACTTTGCTCAAGGACAAACCGATGTTCTGACCCATCACAACGATAATTCCAGGACAGGCCTGAACACAAAAGAGGTTCTGCTCTCGCCCTCCAACGTCAACAGTAACCAATTCGGAAAATTATTCACGCAGGCAGTCGATGGAATCATCGCGGCGCAGCCCCTTTATCTACGAAGTGTGACACTGGCGGGTGGAACTCACAATGTTGCCTATGTCGCGACCCAGCATGACACCGTGTATGCGTTCGACGCTGATAACAATGCGGGAACAAACGCCCTGCCACTGTGGTCGGTAAGTCTGACAAATGGCGGGACGAGCGTTCCGATCAGCAATCATGGCTGTACTGGGACGCACTATACCGAGATCGGGATCATGGGCACGCCCGTCATCGATCCAACGAAGACGACCATGTACGTGGTCGCGAAGACACTGGAGAACGGACTACACGTTTTCCGGCTGCATGCCCTGGACGTGACGAGTGGCGCGGAGAAGTTTGGAGGGCCAGTTGTGATCACGGGCTCGGCACCCTCGCAGAGTGGCTCGGTCACATTTGATCCCACAGTGCACATGCAACGGCCGGCACTGCTGCTCAACAATGGAACTCTCTACATCGGTTTCGGTAGTAACGGCTGCGACAAATTTAATTATCACGGCTGGCTATTCGCGTATGATTCCCAGTCTCTCCAGCAGACCGGTACCTTCCTGACGACCCCTGATTCAAAGGGAGCGGGCCTTTGGAACGGCGGCGCTGGACCATCGGTAGATGCACAAGGAAATATCTATGTAGCCACCGCGAATGGCCTGTTTGACGCTTTCTTTGGCGGAAATAACTATGGCGACTCAGTAGTGAAGCTGGCATGGAACGGAACAAGTCTGGGAATCGTCGACTATTTCACTCCCTTCAACCAGCAGTATCTAGCCGACAATGATCGCGATCTCGGGTCGTCTGGTGTGCTGTTGCTTCCGGACCAGCCGGGTCCCCATCCGCACGAGATGATCGCGGGCGGAAAAGCGGGCACGCTTTACTTGATCGATCGTGACTCGCTCGGCGAATTTCACCAGGATGATGATTCGCAGATCGTGCAATCGCTCACTGGAGTGGTCCAAAAGCTGAAGGGGGTTCCGGCGTATTGGAAAGGCAGCGTCTACGTGGCCGGCGACCAGGACTTCATCAAGCAGTTCACGTTGAGTGGCGGGTTGCTATCGACGACACCGGTTTCGCAGACACCAACAACTTTTCTCGGCACCGGTCCTTCGTCGATCTCGATTTCGACGAACGGAAATTCCAGTGGAATCATCTGGGCGATTCAGCACACAGGCGCAGGGCTTTTCGCCTATGACGCGACGAACCTTGGAATTCAGCTGTATGGCAGCAACCTGGCGCTTCACAACCGGGACAAGTTGTCGGACGTGGCGCGTTTCACAACGCCGACGGTGGCCAATGGCAAGGTATTCGTATCCGGCAAGAAGGAAATGAGCGTGTATGGACTGCTCCCGGCTCTGTCGGTAACAGGAGGAAATAGTCAGGTCGGCGCAGCCGGAGCGCTTCTGCCAATCGCGTTGACGATCCTGGCAAGCGATCCCTACAGCCTAGCCCCGATTGTTGGAGCCCAGGTCGCGTGCCGGGACGGCGGCGCAGGAGGAAAGTTCTCGAGTCTAACGCTGACGACAGACGCTTCTGGGATGACGACAGTAAATTACACGTTGCCGATCAGGCCCAAGACAGTGACCATCACGTGCACCAGTGGGAATTTCGCCAGCGCGGTTTTTACCGAGATCAGCGTGGTCGGTCCTCCCGCGCACCTCAACATTGTTTCCGGAAACAACCAGGTAGCGACGCAAGGTATGCCGCTCCCGGCTCCATTCGTGATGCTGGTCGGCGACCTGCACAATAATGGCATTCAGGGGGTTCCGATCACATTCAACGACAACGGTGCGCAAGGGCTGTTCTCCGCCACTACGGTGGCCAGCGACGCTAGCGGCCTTGTCACGACGCAATACACAGCACCGGCCAAAGCTGGGACGGTCAAGATTACTGTGACTGGAAGCGGTCTGCCGACAAGACGCTGAAGGTGACAGTGCAGTAAGTTCAAAAGACAAACCCTGCCGGTCTAGAACAGGCAGGGTTATTTTTGCTGTTGATTCCTGATCAACAAACCAGATGCTCGCGCGTGAGCTTCAGACCATGCAAATTGCCGAGGATGGTAACCGCGATCTGCTCGGTGCGGAAGAACTCGTCCGCCGTCTGCCGTAAGTCCTCTGCAGTGACGGCTTCGATCCGCTCAATCAACTCGTCCAGACTGTAAAAGCGATCAAAATATATTTCCTGGCGGGCAAGGTTCGACATGCGCGCGGTGGAGGACTCAAGCGACAGCATGAGGCTTCCTTTAAGCTGATCCTTGGCTCGGCGCAGTTCCTCTTCCGGAACCGGAGTCGATTTCAGATCGCGGAATTCCTTAATCACGCATTCCACCACCCGGCTGGCAGATTCGCGGGAGGTTCCGGCGTACACGCACATGCAACCAGTGTCACGATACGGGTTGAGATCGCTGTAAATTGCGTAGGCTAAACCCTGGCGTTCGCGGATGTTTTGAAAGAGGCGCGAACTCATGCCACCGCCGAGAAGCGTGTTCAGAATGTACGAGGCATAACGATTCTGATGCGCGATTGGGTGCGAAGGAACACCGAGACAGATCTGCACCTGTTCGAGCGATTTCTTATTACGAAGATTGATCCGGGAAAAGACCTTCGGCGGCTGCGAGTGGAAGCCGTTGCTGATCGGCTTCATGTGCTGAAAGTGTTGCGCAACCAGATCAACAAACTGTTCGTGATTGAGATTGCCAGCCGCGCTTACAATCACGTTGCCGGGAATAAAGCGATGCTCATAGAAATCTGAAACAACAGGCCGCTCAAATTTTTTTACGGTCTCGCGCGTTCCCAGGATCGGCTTACCGAGTGGGTGGTCCTTCCAGAAGCTCTGCGTGAAAATTTCGTGGACAAGATAATCGGGATTATCTTCATCCATTTTGATTTCTTCGAGAATTACGCCGCGCTCTCGGGCGATATCGTTAATCGCAAAAGTGGGATGAAGGACAAGATCGCTTAGCACATCCATTGCGATGGCGAGATGCTCATCCAGAACTTTGATGTTGAAGCAGACGCATTCTTTGGCGGTGAAGGCGTCCATGTTGCCACCAATGGAATCAACCTGGCGGGCGATCTCTTCGGCAGAGCGGTTTTGCGTGCCCTTGAAGACCATGTGCTCGACGAAATGCGAAATGCCATTCCATTCCGAGTCTTCGTCACGCGAGCCCGACTTGATCCAAATCCCGATCGAGACCGAGCGTATATGGCTCATCTGCTCGGTGATGACGGTCAAACCGTTGGGCAACAAACGACGACAAATGTTGCGCGTCTCTTTCACCATTTACGAATAAATCCCCAAACTATGAATTAAAATCCCAAATATCGAATGAGGTGGGTTCCTCTTTCTATTCTCCCATAGCTGACAGCTTCGCAGGCTACGAAGTTAAGTCGCATGTTATCAGCGGTTTGCAATTTCAATCAGACGATTTGGCGCTCGAACGATGCAGCAGCGTAGGATGCATCCCTGCGATACACTTCGAATAGCGGACCACGCTGCCGATGCAATCCACCGAGCTCAATTCGCTTCTGGGCCTTACCTTGCAAGAACTTACATCGATGGTCGTAGAGTCGGGTCAGCCTGCATATCGAGCCCGGCAATTGTTTGATGCTGTTTACCGGCAGAAGATTGGCGCGATCGAGCAGATTTCAACCCTACCGAATGAATACCGCACTCAATTGAGGGATTCTGGCTGGCGGGTCGGATTGCCAGAGATTTCGCAGAAATTCGTCTCCACCGATGGAACGGTGCGCTATCTGATCGAATTGAGTGACGGAGAAACGGTCGAGACCGTGTCGATGCCGGAAGGGGATGATGGCGAGAGTGGCGATGGCAGCGAGGCTGGCGAGGAGAGCTCGGCCGCAACAACGAGCGAGAACAACTTTAGACGGGCAACTATTTGCGTCTCGAGTCAGGTGGGCTGCGCAGTCAACTGCCGTTTCTGCCTGACGGCATTGCTGGGCGTGAAAAGAAATCTCGTTGCGGGGGAGATTGTCGGACAGATTCTTGCAGTCCTGCGCGACCAGACGGTTCAGGCCCCGCTACAGCGCGTAAACCTGGTATTCATGGGAATGGGGGAGCCGTTTCTGAACTACGACAATTTCATGAAAGCAGTGCTCCTGATTGTGGAGGGAGTCGGGATTCCCGAAACGCGGATGACCGTGTCCACTGCCGGGATCGTGCCACGAATTTATGATTTTGGGCGCGAACGAGTGCGGCCGAAGTTGGCGATATCGCTCAATGCTCCCAATGATCCGTTGCGAACCGAAGTGATGCCGCTCAATCGCAAATGGAACATTCGGGATTTGATGAGCGCCGCGCGGGAATTTGCACTGCGTCCTCGAGAGCGTCTAACATTCGAATACGTGTTGCTCGACGGAGTAAACGACAGCGTAGAGCATGCACGCGAACTGGCAGAGCTGATCAGGGGAGTTCGCGCAAAAGTAAACCTGATCGCCCTAAATCCGGGCAAGGAACTCCTCTATCGAACACCGGAGCACTCTCGGGTGCTTGCGTTCCAGCAGACTTTGGTGGAATCCGGAACGCCGACTTTCATCCGCAGGCCGCGGGGCCGCGACATCTTCGCCGCATGCGGACAACTGAAAAAGACTGTGGAACTGACGACGCTCGCGTCAGTTGACGCTGAATAGCGCGGAATCGGAGTTAATCGCTGCTGGCGCCGGCGCTCCGGCTTGCGGCGTTCGCGGACAGCTGAGTCCTAACCGCTAGAGGAAGTTCGAGGCGGAAATCGAGATGCCCGTCGTCAGCGGTATGGCACAGAATGCGGCCGCCATGTTCCTCGACAATCCTGCGGCACGCGCTGAGCGAAAGCGTGGCTGGCTCCCGCACCTGTTTCAAACTGGGGTAGGTCCAATCCGGGCGGGACGCGGCTTCTGAGCCGTCGCTGAACTCCAGCGTTGCGATTCCGTTCTCACTCCGAGTCTGAATTTTCAGGGTCGGATTCTTGTCCGCCGAAAACCGGCTGCTCGTCTGGCTTGCCAGGTGCATACAGACGTGGAGCAGCTGGTTGGAGTCTCCCATGATGGGCGGTAAGGAAGCTCCGAAATCCATTCCTGTCCTGACGCCTTGGGCCTCAAGCTGCGGCTGTATTAGGCGCATAGCCGTCAGCAGCACCGAATTCAAATCGATTGGAGAAAGGCTGGCAGGTGCCTGCTTCGCAAACGTCAGCAGGCTGGCGACAAGAGTCTTGGTTCGCCGCACTTGAGCACCGATGCGTTCTGCTTGAGCTTGCTCCTCCGGCTTGAGGTTCGAGGTGCTTAGAAGGTCCGAATAACCCAGCATGGCCGTCAGGGGATTGTTGATCTCGTGCGCGGCGCCGCCAACCAGGCGCCCCAGTGAGGCCAATTTCTCCGATTGAATGAGCTGCCCCTGCAGAGTTTTGAGATTCTCGTAAGAACGATGGGAGGCATCGAGAAGATTCGCGAGTTCCGCACCCAGCAGGCTTTGGCGCCAGAATACGAGAATCCCCATGAAGATCATCGTGACCAGGCTGAGCATCACGCGGAATTTTTGCACCGACGAAGGAGAACCGCTTTCGAGTTGGGCGCGTAATGCGAACCACGGGAGGCTAAAGACCGCCAGCATTCCAAATCGCGTTATCCAGACCCCGACCGGCGAGTGCGTGCGCCGCGTCGATTCAGAGAGAGGGTAACTTGGCGCAAACACACCAAGGAGACCCATCCATGCGATCGAGATCGTCAGCGGAATGTCGTAGATGCTGCCACTGTAGTAAATCTGATGGCCGATCGCCCAGTTCGCAACATACGAACTGGAAGCATAGAGGGCACTCGCTCCAAGCAGCTGCGCATAGAAGTGGCGCCAGGCCCCGCTTGTGCCATACGCCATTGCAATCAAGAGCACCAACAAAACGACTTTTTCCGTCAGATATACCTGATTGAAGTTGATGCTGTAGAGATGTTCGTTCGCGTGGACGTATTGCCAGGGAATCACCGTGTAGACGTAGAGGAACAGCCACCATGTGAGAAGAAACGCGAAGTCGAGCATGCCCAGCCGGGGATCGCGGTCGTCCTGCTCCCGGTGGGGAGTGATCGCGAGGGCAGCCATTACAGGAACGAGGTGAAGGAACAGGACCACGTCTCCTGCAAATGGCTCCGGAACGTCCTGTCGCTTGAACACTTCGAAGTAGATCCACATCCCCTGGTACGCCAGCCGGAAAAGCATTCCGGTGGTCATCAGCATCCAGAAGAGTCGGATACGGTAACTGGGATAGCGCGAGCGGAAGGCGTTGGGTACAAAGGCAAGTGTGGCCGCAACGAGCAGGCAAGTTTGGATCAGGTCGCTGGCTATGGTGAGGGACTCGCCTCGCTGCATCAGCAGGCTTACCCCGAGCTGGGCGAGGACTAGCAGCACCAGCAAGAGCGACCAGAGCTTCACGCGTGAGGACAGACAGGGTTCTCCCAAACCGGTGTGGGCAAGATTCTCCGAGTTCCATTCTAGAGGCGTCAAGTACAAACGCGTTGGCCAGATTGGTTACCAAAGTAACCCGAGCCATCGCGACAGCCGTCGTCGACCTGGAAGGTGCCTTTAGCGAACGGATCGTGCAGCAGGTACAGCCTTTCGATTGGAGTTCTCCAGCAATTGACCTTAGAATGAGGGCCTCAAACCTAATGGTCCGCCTTCTGTCCTGGTTGCCGCCTCATTATCGCGACCTCTGGCGTTTTCGGGCTCCGTTGAGCGCGGGAGAAATCCGGCGCACGGAACGATGGCTCGCCACTGCTCGCGTCTCGCTCACCATTGCCGCGTTGGTGACGCTGTGGATGCAACCGGCGCGCGGAGTGATCTATTCCAGGGGATTGTTCTGGCTCCTCACGGTGTATCTGGCCCATGGTGTTGTGGTCATGCTATTGGTGCGTTTCCGGCATGAATCGACGCGCGCCTTCCGGCTGGTAGTACATTCGGCTGACATATTGTGGCCGGTGCTGATGTCGCTGTTCACGACCGCACAGCAGGGACCATTCTTCCTATTCTTTGTCTTCGTGATGGCGGCTGCCGCGTACCGATGGGGGCTTTGGGAGACGATCGGCACCGCTTCAACAGCGGTTGTCTTGCTATGGGCTGGGAATTTCGCGGTCGGTTCGGGCGTCACCAAGCTGGCCAATCAGTATCTGAGTGCGGCTCATTTGCCGCGATTGGGTATGCGTCAACTGGATCCTCAGCAACTGTTGCTCACTTCCGTCTACCTGATGGTTTTGGGTTTGCTGCTCGGATACATGGCGGAAAATCAAAAGAAACTACGCGCCGAGCGCGCGGTCATCACACGTGTGCTCGGATCGACCCGCGTGGAATCGCTTACGGCCACGCTCGAAGAGATTCTGGGAGAGATTCTAAGTATCTACGGCGCACGACTGGTAATCAGCGCTTCTCAGGAAGCGAACAGCTATCGCGTGTTTCTCGCAGAGATAAAACGCAACTCCGAGAACCGTCCGGCGTTGCGCTGGCGGGAAGCGCCTCCGGAGACCGTGGGCACATACTTGTTCGATTCTCATGCGGACGCGTTCTACGGAGAGCGAAGCTCAGAACTGAACGTCATTGCGCTCAATCCGGAGGGAGCCCGCGTTCGCGATTTCGATACTCGCGTGGTATCGGAAATAGCAAAAATTGAAAAGTTCAATTCCATCGTGTCCGTCGCGTTCGTCTTCGGACGCGAGTGGACAGGGCGCGTATTCGTATTCGATCCGCAGGTAATGGGGAATCGTGAAGATGAATTGCGATTCTTACAGGAGTTCGCCAACCAGGTCGGGCCTGCGATCTATAACGTTTACTTGATGCGCCGCTTGCGCGAGCGGGCGGGAGCGGCCGAACGGGCGCGCTTCGCCAGGGAACTTCACGACGGCGCGATTCAATCATTGATTGCGGTGGAAATGCAGCTCGACGTTGTACGGCGTCAGTCCGGGCAGACACCGGTTGTGACCAGCGAACTCTCTCGCATCCAGAAATTGTTGCGTGAAGAGGTGCTGAAACTCCGAGAGTTGATGCAGGAGATGAAATCGTTCGAAGTGGATTCCGAGCGGTTGGTCGGTTTCTTGGCCGACACAGTGGAACGTTTCCGCCGTGAGACTGGGATTTCGGCGGAGTTCATCAGCGAACTGCAGGAAGTGGAACTGCCCCAGAAAGTATGCCGAGAACTTGCGCGCATTGTGCAGGAGAGCCTGGTAAATGTGCGCAAACATAGTGGTGCGCATCATGTGCTAGTGCGTCTGGCGCGCAGAACCGGTGCGCTTCAATTGACTGTGGAAGACGATGGAAAAGGATTTGCGTTTGCTGGAACACTCTCGCATACGGAATTGGAAAGCATGGGCAAGGGCCCGGCAGTAATTCGCGAGAGGGTGCGCTTGCTGGCGGGCGAACTCACGGTAGAATCAACTCCAGGGCACGGCGCTCGCCTCGAGGTACGCATTCCCCCGGCGCGCCAGGCGAACCATGGATAGACGCAATCAACCGATCCGAATAGTTATTGCCGACGACCATCCGATTTTTCGCGATGGACTCCGCAGGCTGCTGGAATCTGAGCAAGACATGAAAGTCGTGGGCGAAGCCTGTGACGGCCGTGAAGCTGTGAAGCTGGCGACCGAGATCAAGCCTGACATCCTGCTGCTTGATTTGGCCATGCCGCATCACACCGGGCTCGATGCTCTACGAGACCTGAGCACCAACACTGGCGCGGGGGCGGTGCGGATCATATTGCTGACCGCAGCAGCGGAGAAAAAACAGGTTGTGGAAGCGCTCCAGTTAGGAGCTCGCGGCGTCGTGCTGAAGGATTCGGCCACTCAGTTACTGTTGAAGAGTATCCACACAGTGATGGCGGGCGAGTATTGGGTCGGACGCGACAGCGTTTCAAACCTTGTGCAATACCTGCGCACGCTGATGCAAAGTTCCACCGAGGAATCAAAGCAAAGGAAATTTGGACTCACTCCTCGAGAATTGGAAATCGTATCAGCCGTAGTAGCCGGCTATTCGAACCGTGAGATCGCCGAATATTTCAAGATCAGCGAAGATACGGTTAAACATCACCTGAGCAATATTTTCGATAAGCTCGGAGTTTCGACTCGTCTGGAACTGGCGCTATTTGCTGTCAATCAGGGGATTCCAATAAAAACCATCCTGTAATCAGTCAGTTACGACCGGTAACCGCGATAGGCACCAAAGTGCTATACAGGTCCACCACCGTGCTATTTGGAAACTAGGCTCAGGTTGGTTAACCTTGTGTTAACCGACTCACGGCACGTTTCCAAGAGGGGGCCGTGTGTGATGTCGGACGGGGGTTTAACTGTGATTGCAACATTGCGTCAGCTTTGGTCGGAAGAGCGAGGCCAGGATGTCGCGGAATACGCGGTGATGCTTGCGGTCATCCTGGTGATAGTGATCGGGACGGTACGCCTGATCGGCGGCAACGCGAACAACGTGTTCTCGCAAGTGGGAAGTGCGCTCTCGCAATAATTGACGGCAAGCGTTCTCTCCTTCCCGCCTTTTGAGAAGCCTTCCCCATCTCCTCCCAATAGGTTCGGCTTGCGCTCTTATTGAGTAGTTGGCGCAGGATTTTGCGCGCTTTTTTCGGGAGCGGTATCCGGCACAGGCGCTGGCGTGGGTGTGCCCGGCGCAGCCGGTGTCCCGTTCGCTGGAGCGACGGTCTCAGGAGCACCGTATCTCGTCAAGTAGGGGAAGAACGGAGTCACTTCGAAAGGCATCTTCTCCTTCGGTGAATTCAAAGAGACTGGCTTCGTCTTGATGAGTTCCAACTGGTTCGACCATGGATCGAGCTTCGCGCGGCTACCGAGCGGAAGCGCCACAATCTGATCAGATTTCTTAGGATCAAACTGAGGCGAGCCGGTCATCACAGGCGACATGCGGACTGCGTCTCCATTCACAATGCTATCGCCAAGATGCGGCCGGATAAGATTCTTCAGCTCCGGGCCCTCCACCTGGACGGCTTTCAAGAACAGTCCTGCGTTGGATAGTTTGTCCTTGTAGGGCGAGTTGTTGAGCAACTCCATCGCTTTCTTATCGGCAGCTTCTTCCTCCGCGCGATTGCGACCAAAATCCATTCGCTGGAAAGTGCGCTCGTCGGGAAAGAACATGCGGTCGTTGAACGCGAGCTTGGTATCGAGATGATGTCCCAGGACGATGTGCGCGAGTTCATGCGTAATCACGACCGCCAGAGAAGCTTCGTCTGGGAGCACGTCGATCATGCCCCGGCTCAAAACGATCGTGTGACCGACCGTAAATGACTCCAGCGGGGTAGTCAGAAGAACGCGTGTTCTCACCTCGGGTTGGATGTCGAGGTTGTTGGTCACCAACACATTGTTGACAACGGTTTGCAGAACCTTATCAATCTCGCCTTCCGGAGCGAGTAATCCGATTTGCTGCAGGCGATCCAAAACATTTTCTTCGGCCTGATGTTCCCAGGCGCGCTGCGCTTCAATCGGAGTGGCATCCTGAGCTGTGCGGCTCTTGTCCTGCACTGATTGTGGAGCGTCAATTTGGATCTCTGTGAATTCTGAGCTGCGGCGGAGATCTTTTAGGTTGTAGCCCCACAGGCGAGTCTGAGCTTTGTAGTGAAGGGACTGACCAACGCGGGTCTTGAGATCAGATTCTTCTGAGTAGACGTAAGCTGGCAGCCAGAGTCCGGGCCGCATATTGAGACGCCAGCTATCGAAATGGAGGTAATAGCTGGACCGGGGATGCGGTGAGTACGTTCCGGTGAAGCGAACAATATTGTAGTTCTGGTCTTCCACCCAAATCTGGCCCAGGAAGCGTCCCTTCCCAGAATCTTTCTTTGGGGTGACATCGATCACGAAGCATCGCACTTCGCCCAGAAAATCCCGGCGCACGAGTGTGAAATCGTAGTACTTACGCTGGAAATCCTCGTCGAGGATCACCATCTGCGCAAACCCAAGCGGAAGAAACTTCATCACGTACACATTGCTGAGCTTGCTCAGCATGCGCTTTCCCAGGCCGCCGGTCGTGGGCGAAATGAACGCGCGATCGTCCGTTCCGTTGCTCATGTCGAGCCGGCCAAGGAAATAAGTATCGCTGGCGGGCACGGCCGCTCCCAACTGCTTGTCGTCCTTCAAATTCTGGATATAGGTTTCGACCAGCGGATGCAAATGCCGCATTTGAGCGATAAAAAAGTGTTCGCGCTCAACTGCCCGGTCGATGACTTCGTCGAGATTACCGGCTGCGATGGGAACGTCAGTTCTAGGGGCGGAGAGCTGCGGAGTTGGAGTGTCTTGGGCTAACAGGGACAGGCCGAGAGAACAGAAAACGAGGAGCGCAGACAGCGGGAGACTGAAGCGCGACATATTTATTTTCATGCCAACTACGCCAGCTCAAAGACGATATGCAAGACTGCCTCGAAGTCCGCAGGCTGGCCGTCCTTCAAGGCGGGTTTAAATTGTATCTTCTCTGCCGCCCTGATTGCGGATTCATCCAGACCGTGGCCTAGTCCCTGTACGACTCCCAAGATGTGAATCTGGCCGCTGGCGGTAAAGATCACTTTCACCAGCACTTCTCCTTCGATCTTGAGGCGACGAGCCTCGTCGGAATATACCGGACGTGGCTTATAAGTGATTTCCGCTGGGATGGTCTTCACTGCGGCGTCTGAGCTCCGAGGCTTTGGCTGTGGTGTGGCGATGACATCGGCATCGCCGAAGCCAGCTTGACGAACCGTGCCTCGCGAGGCTGAAACCTTTCCATCGCTTACGGCAACGCCATTGCCGAAGCCCGCGCTGGCGACTACTCCCGGTACTCCCTTCGCTCCACCGGTGCCATTACCGTATCCGGGACCAGCTGGTAGGTCATACGAGCCGCGCTGCGCGATCGTGATCGGTCGCCCGTTGTTGTCACGATTCGCAACGCCGTTCGGGTCTCCAAAACCACCGGTCTGCACCTTCTTCGGATTCGCAGCGATGGTTGGCGTAGCCGAACTGCCGGAGGAGAAAACATTCGTCTTTACAGGCTGTCGGGGCATGAATGGCTTGGAATCCGGCAGAGGGTCGAGCTTGGCAGCCATGGTCACCTTGGGAGTCGGAGTTTCGGGCTCCACAACCTTCTTAGCACGAAGTTCCGGCGGAACACGCAAGGCCTCGGGACGAACAGGCACGATTTCATCGGTCTTTGGAACCGGCAAGTGACGCACTACGGGCTGAGGTGTCTGCGGAACTGGCGCGGGTGTCTCAACCAGATGGACAAAGTGGTAGTCATGCACCGGCAAGACCAGGACCTCAGGGTGGAGCAAGGCGGCGACTAGGAAGAACGCGCAAACCGCCGTCTGGATACCGTAGCTTAGGAAGAATTTCTCCCAAGGAGTGCGGGAGTCAGGAAGAAGGCCGAGAGTCAACTGCGGAGCCCTGGATTCCATATCACAGCCTCAACTCGCCCCGGAAGGAGCGTTCACCCATCAAGATCTCTGACTTCGCTTCGTGCGACCCAGCAAATGTTCAGTGCCGCGGGAGACGGGTCTGAGAAGCCAGTGTAATCAACTGAAGCACGCCTAAGGCCAATCACGAAGGGCAAACTTAACGGCAAACTGCTCGTCTAGTAGATACTTATCAACGAAAATCACAATCGTACCAGAATGGCGCAACCAATCTGCAAAGTTTTTCCTACAGGATTCAGCAAATCTGGGTACGACTCTGGAAGATTTTGCCCAATGTCGTACGCTCTTAAGGAAGTACGATGCGCAACAAGACGTCGGAGCCGTTGCTTTATTTTGAAGCGACGTCAATAGCCCAATCTTCAGGGGACCATTGTGATCGCACCCGGCGCCTTGCCGACGTCGAACGGTGAGCCTGAAACCGCCGTCAGGACTCCGGTGGTGGCATCGTAGGAAAACGAACTGATGCCGTTCCCGCTCTGGTTTCCAACGTAGATGAACGTCCCTGCGGGTTCAGCCGCGACGAACAACGGCGAGGTGACCCCTGTAACAAACGATGCCATGGGAGTGAGTTCACCGTCCGCGGCGATCGTGAATCCGGCCATATTGTTGGAACCCTGGTTGGCAACATAAAGAAACTTAGCAGAGGGATCCATTGCGATTCCGGCGGGCGCGGTTCCGGCGGGATAGTTCGGAACGATCGTGTGAAGAGTGCCGCTCGCATCGATACTGAACGCAGAAATCGAACCATCAGTGGCATTCGTGGTGTAGAGAAACTTGCTCGACGGATCAATGGCAATGAAGCCTGCGCCGACTCGCGCGGCAAAGGGCGCACCTAGCGAAGTGAGAGTCCCGTCTCCAGCGAGAGAAAAGCCCAACACGAAGCCGCTGTTCGGATTCGTTACATAGACAAAGCTTCCGGATGGAGTGACCTTCAAATCTGCAGGGCGATCGCCGGCGGCGACAGGAGATCCGACCTGAGCCAGGCTGCCACTGGCGTCCACGGAGAACACCGAAATCGAATCGCCGGTATTGTTGAGTACGAGGAGGAAGTGCCCAGAAGGATCGAGCGTGATCGTCCGCGGGCCCGCGCCAGTCTTAACCGTGGTGCCAGTTTGGGTGAGTGCTCCATCGCCAGCGACGTTGAAAATTGAAATGGTGTCCTGAGCAGAGTTGGCCGCGTAAAGAAACTTCCCTGAGGGGTGGACAGCCAGACCGACCGGCGCAGTCCCCACGACAGGCGCCGTTTGCGAGGCCACACCGACCTGCCCGGATTCCGTTTTGATTCGCAATAGCGCGATCGTACCTGCCTGCGGCAATGAGATATAAGCATTGTGGGTCGCTGACGAGCCCCCGCCTCCGCCCCCACCGCAAGATGCCGCGAACGCGGCAATGAGAATCGTGCCAACCGAAAGAATGAGGTGCAGACAGCTCTTGCCGGCGCGCACAGCGTGCGCGGCCCGTTGAGGATTCATTATCAGAACCTGCTCCGTCGAGACCTGAGTGTAAACGCTGAATTCTTGTTTGTACCATCGTGCACGAGAAGCGGAGGAATGTGCAACTCGGGGCCGCTCGCGCCGTCGTGCCGCCAGTTCCCTTTTGGTTTGGATGCCGCGAACTTAGTGCTGCGGCAGATTGAATTTCAAGCGAGTCAGCGGGTCTCCAAACAAGAGATAGGTTCGCCGGACGTCGTCGTCCTTGATCGATGATTTTGCCTGGATCAGTGCATCGCCAAGTGTGGTGTTTTTCTGGAAGAGCGCTTGCACCAGGCTGCGATCGAGGTGGAATTGAGGCGGCGCATTGGTCAGTCCGGAAGAACTGACTACCGCGACCGCTCCGCCCTGCGGATTCAGCATGAGTGTTTCAGCCAGGCTCTGGGTGTAGACATCGTGGAAGAAGCCGTTGAGGCAGTCGATGCTCAGCATGACCGGCAGCCGCGGAGCGTTGGTGAGCGATGCCGCCGTCTCATTGATAAGTAAGTTCTCACCGGACCAGACTTCCACTGAACCATGTCCGATATAGTTCACAAGCAGTTCGCCAGAGTTCAACGCGTTGAGCACCTGTGATCGAGCCACGCCGGGATCGATATCCGTGGCGAAAATGTTAGTCACCTGCATGTCAGACGGCAGTTTTGCTGCGATGGCCTGCGAATCTTTTGTGAAGTCATCGGTGTCGTTGCGATCCGCCACGATCAGAGTCTGATTGGTCCAGGGACCAGAAGCCTTTTCGTACTCGACAATCTTCGACACCACGGTGTGGCCATCCGCCGGCGTGCGCACAGCTAGCCGCCCGGTAGCGAGAGTCGGCAGGCCAATGTTGTTGAAGTCCGAAAACCAGTCATCGGATGCGGTCATAAGGTGCGGCGTCGGAATGATTCTGGTGGGCACGAAATCGAAGTCGCCAAAGCCGAGGAAGTTTCGAGGATCGACAGAAGCGTCGCCGTTGAGCAGCAGGTAGCCGGGCTTCGTTGTCCAATTCGCGGTCGCTGCTTGCAGGAAGTCTCGCATGGCCTGCGGAGAATGTTCTCCAAAGCTGAATTCGTCGTAGATATCGTCGGTCTGCACGACCGAAACGCTGTAGCCTTGCTTGCGTCGCAGATCGACCAGCGGTGAAACTGCGGCCGCGAGGGATGGATGGGTGATGACGACCATCTGGCTTCCTGGCTGAGTGCTGTGCCAGTTCGAAGGTTGATTGAAAGCAAGTTGCGAGGCTTTCGAAAGCTGATCCGTTCCCATTGCGAGCAGTGTGTGACGTCCGGAGGGCGACCAAGGCACCTGGAGTTGCGCTGTGTAGGTTCCGTCGCCGCCAGAAACCATGCGGGCGGCAAGTTCAACGGGCTGGGAAGCATTGGTGACATCGAAGATGCGGACGGTGTTGACTTGGAAATTCGATACTTGGACCGCTGCGCCCGCTCGTGCCGTGAATTTCAGTTGGTCATTTTCCGCCCCGTAGGATCTGCCATAGGTGATCGTTATGTGGTCCATCAAGCTGATGTCGCTGTCGCCGTCGAGCGCGGTTAAGGTTACGGTATTCGCCCCGTCGACGAGTACGCCTGAAGGAACCTCCATTTTCAAGCGGCCTTTGGACTGTCCAGTGAAAAGGACGTGTCCGAGGCTGGCTCCGTTGACGGCAATCGCTACCTCATGGGGAACGAATGCTCCCACGCCCTGAAGGACGACTTCAATGTGCGGGTTGAGGTTCCCCGTTGCTGTGAAGTGCGGCGTAGTCACGACTTGATCGACGGGCGTTGCGGAAACGAGTGCGCCGAAAAAGTTCTCATCATCAGAATTGAGGAGGGCTGCAAAATATGTGGTTCGTTGGCGCAATTCGACTGCGTCGGTGAATTGCTGCAGATATGCGTTCTTGTTTGGGAGTTGCGTCAAGTAGTTGATACGAAGACCAGGCTGGTTGCCGGCGATCAGCCAATACACGCGCGTTGCGCTGAAGGGCGTGTCCATGCCAGTTCCATAGAACTCGATGGCGGCATTTGGCCCGAAGCCACCGTGGCCCTGTTGGGCCCCAGTGACAAGAATCGGTTGCTCGATTGCTTCGGCAAACAGACGGAGAGTGCTGGGATCGGCATTGCGATCCAGCCCGGCCGCAACGAGGTCGGGCTGTGTGACCCGATACCAACCCTCATGATCTGCCATGATTTTGACAGCGGGTTGCGCGGCCAGATCGAACTGCTGTTGGCTTTGCGCCTTCGTGATGCTGGAGGCACGATATACGTACGGCACAACATGACTCTCGGAAGGCACTTCCGACTGAGCCGTTGCGATATCACTCATCATCGGCGAGGCCGCAGTCCTTGTTGAACTACCACTGATACTTGAAGAGATCGGGCCGTGCAATGTGCGCTCGCCGTTCAGGTCGAGATCTTCCAGCCAATACAGGGTTCCAGGTGTACCGGTCTTATCGATCCAAGCATAGCTCCGGCCAGCATGTTTCTCCTGATAGCCGCTGAGGGTTAGAGCAGATCCTGCCACCAGCGTGGGATTCAGTTTTTGGCGTTCGCCATTCTGTTCGCGATAAACGTTGAACCCGAGGTTGTTGAACTCTCCAGCCGTTTTCCAGCGAAGAACCACTCCTTGCGTACCTGCCTCCGCCGTAAGCGCTTGCAAATGGATACGAGTCGGAGCCGTAATCAGAGTGCTGATAGTGGAGCTGTTGTTGTTTGGAGTCGAATCGTCCTGGTCGGCAGTGACTGTTGCCGTGTTGGTGATGACCGTACTGCTCAGCGGAGTCACTACGATATTGACGGTCGCCGTGGAGGAATTCGTCAGCGTCCCGATCAGGCAGGTGACAATGTTCGAGGCTTGCGAGCACGTTCCGGCGGTGGTCGTCACAGAGACGAACTGGAGAGCTGATGGCAACGCGTCGACCACGGTCACGTTGCTCGCGTCGGCCGGACCACTGTTGGTCACCGTCAGGGTGTACGCGAGAAGGTTTCCTTGCGCTACCGGGCTCGGGGCCGCTGTTTTAACGATCGAGACATCCGCACTGTTTCCTGTCCCGACGGTCAACGTTGCCGTGGCAGCGTTGTTCGCGAGAGTGGGATCACTGGTCGTTGCTGCAACCGAGGCGGTGTCTGCGATGACGGTTCCCGATGGCGTACTCGAGTTGATCTGTACGGTAACCAAAATCGGAGAACTGGCCGCAGCGTTCAGCGCGCTCAGCGTACAGGTGAAAGGCGTAGTTGATCCGACGGCTGGGGGTATGCAGGTCCACGCGCCCGCCGCCAACGACTGGAAAGTCGTGTTGAGGGGAATATTCTCGGTCAGCGTCAGAGTATTCGCGGTTGCCGGTCCATTATTCGTGACGTTCTGCGAGAAAGTGACGTTCGAGCCTGCCGCAGCATTCGGCGCAGATGGCGAGTTGGACATCGCCAGATCGGCCTGTGTTGCAGTCGCTACAACCGTAGTTGTTGTGGCGGTATTGTTCGCCGCATTCGAATCGGTGGTTGAAGTAACAACGACGCTGTCTGTGATGATCGTGCCGGACGTTGTGCCTGCGTTCACTTGAAGCACAGGATTGAAGGTAGTTGTGCCCGGCGCAAGGCTGGCAATCGTGCATGTGATCGTCCCGGTTGCGCCGACCGCAGGTGTGGTGCAACCCCATCCGCCGGGTGTTGCGAGCGAATGGAAGTTCGTATTAGCCGGCGTCGATTCGGTGACGCTGACATTCACAGCATTGCTCGGACCCGGATTCGTAACCACCTGCGTGTACGTGATGTTATTGCCGGCCTGAACCGGATCAGGTGCGTCCGCATTTGTGATCGCGAGGTCGGCGCTCGCTCCCACGGCAATTAGTGACGAGGCGGAATTGTTGCCCGAATTCGGATCGGTGATAGCCGAACTGATGTTGTCCGTATCGGTGATCAGAGTCCCATTAGGTGTGTTGGTGTTGACCTTTACCGTGACCACGAAAGTCGCATTGGCGCCACTTGTCAGGGTCGCAATTGTGCAAGTGATGGTACCGGTGTTGCCGACCGGCGGAGTCGTGCAACCCCAACCAGCCGGGATCGGCAGCGAGACGAACGTGGTGTTCGCGGGTATTGCTTCAGTGAAGGACACCGTCGTCGCGTTGCTCGGGCCTCCATTCCCGGCCACCTGCGTGTAGGTGATGTTGTTCCCAGCTGTAACAGGATCGGGTGCGCCAACGTTGGTGACACTGAGGTCAGCTTGCCCTGTCGCCCCTACGGCAATTTTCACCGTCGCAGTGTTGTCGCCGGGAACCGTGTCGCGGGTCGCCGTCGTTACCGTAGCGGTATCCGTGATGATCGTTCCGGTGGGCGTGCCTGCAGTCACCTTCACGACGAATTGGAAGTTGGTCGTTGTATTTGGGGCCAGGGTCGTGATGCTGCAACTGAGGTTGCCAGTACCCCCGACGGGAGGCAGCGAACAGGCCCATGTTCCGGGTGTAGTCGCGGAGACAAAGGTCGTGTTAGCTGGCACGGCCTCCGTAAATGACACGGTCGCCGCATTGCTTGGGCCGCGATTGATCACGCTCTGCGTATAGGTGATGTTGTTTCCAGCAAGGACTGGTGACGGCGTACCTGAGTTTGTTGCCGTTAGATTGACGGCGGCGCCGACCGTTGTGGTAACCGTAGTCGTGTTGTTGGTATTCGTCGGATCGCCAGTGGTCGATGACATGGTCGAGGTCGCAGTGATGACCGATCCATTGGCATCGCTCGCATTCACATTGACCGTTACATCGATGTTGGCTACGGTTCCGGCAGGCAACCCGGAATTCGTGCAGGTCACTGTGCCCGTGGCGCCAACAGCCGGGGTTGAGCAACTCCATCCGGCGGGGAACAGGACCGATTGGTAGGTCGTATTGGCCGGAACGGCTTGAGTAAAGGTGGTCGCACCACTTGCCGCTGGCCCGTTATTCGTGATGGTCTGTGTATAGACGAGGTTGTTGCCTGCAAGCACGAATCCGGACGGATTCGTGGATGTGCTGATCGCGAGATCGGCTTGCGTGGCGGTCGCCACGATGACACTGGCTGAGTCGGTATTGTCGCCAGCATTCGCATCGTTGGCGGCACCGACGGTAACAGTGTTCGTGATGGTAGTGCCGGCCGTCGCGGTTCCGTTGACCTTAACCTGTAATTGGAAGTTCCCGACGCTCCCTCCGGCGACACTGGCGTTCGTGCAGGAAACAGTCCCAGTCGCTCCCACTGCAGGTGTGGAGCAGGTCCACCCTAGCGGCGGAGTGAACGCAAGGAATGTCGTATTGACGGGGGTGGCCTCGCTAAAGGTTGCGGTGAATGCAGCGACGCTCCCAGTATTGCGGACAACCTGCGTGTAGGTAATGGTGCCGTTCGGACTAACAGGATTCGGAACAGCCGCGTCGGTCACTGAGAGATCCGCCTGAACGCCAGAGCTCGGACCAACGATGATCGCGACCGTCGCGCTGTTGTTGCTCGACACTGGATCGGAGATCGCAGAATTCACCGCTGCAGTGTCCGTGATGACTGTTCCGTTTGCCGTGCCCGTGTTCACGCGGACGATAACGGTGAAAGTCCCTGACGTGCTTGCTGCCAGAACCGACGCCGCACATGTGAACGTCCCAGTATTTCCAGGGATGCTGCATGCCCACCCAGATGGGGGCGTCACGCTCTGAAGGGTCGTATTTGCCGGGATCGCTTCTACGAAGTTGACGCCGGTTGCATCGCTCGGCCCGTTGTTGGTGACGATCTGCGTGTAGGTGATGTTCGATCCGGCTGCGACCGGATTCGGCGCGCCAGCGTTCGTGACCGCCAGATCGGAGCTCGACCCGATCGTCACAGTATCGGTGGAGGTGTCGTTGTTGGGGTTGACCTCTCCTCCGCCGGAAACCACTGCGGTGTTCGCCATCGTCGCCGGAGCATTCTGGCTGACAGCGGCGTTAATAGTGATGGCCGGATACGACGAACCTGCTGCCAGGGCGTCAGAACGAACGCATGTCGCGGTCTGACCAGCAACGGCGCATGACCATCCAGTCCCGTTGGCGCCTGTGGGCACAAGTCCGGATGGAAATGTATCGTTCATCGTGACCGTTCCGGAGGTCGGTCCTAGCGCAGCCACATTGCTGACAACGACCGTGAAAGAACCAGTGCCGCCGCGAGTGAATGTGCCCGTGTGCGTCTTGAGGATCGTCACATCGGGAGCACAGGCCGCTCCAGACTGAGAACCTGATCCCTGCGAGATTTGCGCGTTTGTGATTGCGACACCGGCTGTTCCGGACGTCGCGCCATAGGCGACTGCGGGAGTATTCAGGGTAGTGCCGTTGACGCCGCCACTCACATTGATGGATGCCGCACCACTCAGATAGACCACACCACCGCCACCGCCGCCGCCAGGTCCATGGCGTTCTGTCAGAGCAAACGCATGACTTGTCCAAGCGTTGCCGCCATTGCCGCCGCGCGCCTGGACGCTCAGGCCGCCCTCGCCTCCGCCTGCAGAGAGAACCACAATGGTGCCGCCTGCGCCACCTCCGCCACCGGCGTCATTCGCGGTCCCGTTATATGCGGAAGCGCCGTTTGCGGTCAGCGTTGCAGTTCCAGAGAGACTTCCCGCTCGGATGTAGACAATTCCACCGCCGGCGGCTCCGGCGCTTGCCTGGTTGTCAGTATCGGAATTGTTGCGGGACCCGGCGCCACCACCTCCACCAAGACCGAGTCTTCCAAGGGTCGCTGGAAATGAAGAGCCGCCGAGACCACCGATTCCGAGCGTACTGTTCCAGCTATTGCCACCCCAGCCACCAACGCCACCATTGCTCCCGCCGCCCCCGCCGGCATTCTGATCGTTATTCGGCGGATTGCCGTCGGTACCGCCGCCACCACCATTGGCTGGCGCGCCGCGTGCCGTGCCGCCGTTGGGATAACCATCGATACCTGTGTCGAGAAAACTGTTGCCGGACTGTACCCAACGGGGAGTTCCAGCGACGCCTTCACCCTTGCTGCCGTCAGCACCCGCGGCGACCGTGCCGGTATATGCAGTCGGCGAGGCGTGCACATAGTCCGTGCTTGCTCCAGCAGCACCGTTCAGTTGCATGCCGGCGCCTCCACGGAAACCGAGGCCGTCGACGCTTACAGTCGCCGATCCGAGGGTCAGTGCGCCTGCGATGTCGAGTGCGAGAACACCGCCGCTCGAGCCATCCCAAGGGGCGGCGGTTAGCCCAGAACCTAACGTGGCGGTTGCATACTGCGGTACTCGGATTACCTGATAAGTGCTCTTGCCTTTGGTGCCGGTCGCAGCCGCGATGGTGTAGCTGTAAACCAGTCCGCCATTCGGGCCAGAGCCTGCGATGGGAACTGCGCCGCTCGAGACTGGCCCCGTCGCTTTTACGAATTCATAGTTACCGGCATTGTTGATTGCTGTGAATCCAGACCCTGTCGAACCGTTGCCATAGGTAGCATCGTTGCTGCTGTCAATGTCCGCGTCCTGCATCTGCATGACGAGCAACAGGTCTCCTGCAGCCAGTGTGGCGGCCGCGCCGCGCGGAGTGCCAAGCGGAATGCTTGTGTTCGCCGTACCGGCGGATACATTCGCTGTCGCTGGATAGTACGTGTTTACGACCCCGGTCAGAGTCCCACCATCACCGAGAGACGCTGGAGCCGCACAGGATGTTGTCTGGACGACTGCGACAGCCGTATAGAAGTTGTTTCCCGTGTTGAAGTCGGGCTGGGTCGCCGTGACCGACGCGGTATTGGCGTAGGAGCCTGTCGCAGCCGCACTCGCGACGACTGAAACCGTAGCGCTGGCGCCTCCCGCTAGTGTTCCGATATTGCATGTGATCGGACCTGTCCCGCTGCAGGTTCCCTGGCTCGGAGTCGCTGAAACAAAACCAAGGCCGGCGGCCAAGGTATCCGTCAGCGACACCCCGGTAGCCGCAGAGGGTCCGTTGTTCGTAACTGTGATGTTGTAGGTGACGTTTTGTCCCAGGGGAACGGCGCCGCCCGGGTTCACAGTGACACCCAGGTCGGCCTGCAATGGCATGACCGAGGCCCCGGCAATCGACCAGTTCGACGCTGGCGTGAATGTCTCGGACATCGGAACGCTCGCCGCCCCGATGTTCGTACTGCCGAAGCCCTGTACGTCCTGTGGACGGTTATTCCCTGAATCGAGGTTCCACTGCTGGGTTGTAGTGCCAGCCGGCCCCTTGGTGATTGCGTCGCCAACGAGCACGGAAAGGACATCGAAAACGACTTGGTTTGTCCCGCTCGGAATGTCGAGTTGGGAGAACGTTCCACCCGCTCCGTCATTAGACACGATGGTGCTCAAGGGAACGGTTTGATCGACACCTTTGAACACCAACGCTCCCGCTGTGATGCCGACGCGTGCACCGAGCGGCAAGTTGTAGTTGACCTGTATCGTTTGGTTGCCGGTTACAGGGTTGATGAGATACCAGATCTCGACTCGGCGGGAATCACCGGCATCATTGTGGGCGCCCAGTTTGGTTAACGCTACGCCATTGTAGGTGATGCTGGTAATGGTGGCGTTTGGGTTGCTGACGATGTTCATCGACACGCCGACAACCAGCAGGCGGTTCGCGTTGTTAGCGGTATTGTGATTGAACGTGAAATTGCCACTGCCATTCGGTCGCCCAGCCCCAGTGCTTGCCGCGTCATTGAGAGTGACCTGGCCGCTGAGAAGCGCAGCCGTCATCATGACGAACAGCAAGCTGCCGAGAAAGCGGCGCAGGGCAAGGCGGCTTCTACCACTGCATGTGATTTTGCTGAACGGGGGGACGCCCCCACCTCGAGCTTTGCCTAGTACAACTCTTCCTAGAATCTCGCTGGCCCGGATCGGCGGATCGTTTTCCTGTGCTGTATCGCCACGAGTCAGAAAGAGGTCGCGCTCGATGTCGAAGAACACCAGGCGATGCGCACGAATTCCATGGAGGGTTTTCGCAACAACGATATCGCCCAGGCGAAGAGTCCCGATCTCGGCCCCTTCCATGTGAAGTAATTCCCCGTCTTGAATGAGCGGATACATGCTTCGTCCGCGCGCTTGAAACGTTGCACGGTGTCCGTTTGCCACCAGATTCCGGCTTATGCTCTCGAACAAAACCGAATCGCAACGATGCTCAGTCACGGAATTCGAGGATCCTTTCCACCGCAGTACGATCAGGAACGAATTGGAAGCGGTAGCAAGGCACCGCTGCAACCAGTTCTTCTAGAAAGGCGAGAACCGGTTCGACGAAACGCGGCAGATAGAAAGGAACAAAACTGCGCGCCAGCAGTTCGCCTACGGCGGCTGCCCGGGGAATGCGTTCCACCCGGTTCTGGCTTCCATGTTCCAAGACAAAAATTCGGCGCACTGGGGTCTGCTGGGGCGAAGCGAAAGCAGCCTCGCCGTGCCAGGGAGTTCCGTACATCAAAAAACGATCGGTATTTTTGCGGATAATAATTCGGTCGTCACTGAGCACCTCGGCGCGGAGATGTCTCGTCCACAGGCGAGCGGTAGTGCTCTTCCCTGCACCGGAGTGACCTACAAATAAAAACGATTCGCTTCCGGAGTGAATGACTCCGCACGCGTGAAATTCCACTCCACGTCCCAGGCTCAGATAGTGAGTGATCAGCAATTCATCCAGCGGGTATTCAAGTGCTCGAGAACCCTCGTCAGACGACAAGAATTCTCTGTTCAACCAAACTTCGGCCTTGCGAAAGCATGTATCAGCCACGAGCCGTTTATATGGCTTCGTTCCTAGCCGTTCGGTTGTGAAATCAAATAAAAATCCTGCGTGATGTTCGTGAGCAACCCAAAGAGAACCGGAATGAAAGAGCTCTCTGGCGCTCGATGTCTCAAGGCGGGTGCGCCATTCGATTCGCACCTCAATATCGCTAGGTTGCTGTTCGCAAGCAAAAAGGGAGAGCTGTGAGCCCAGCTTTACGTCGTGCGGCGTGCTGCCCGAGATTTCAACGGCGATGTTTCCAATAGAAAAATAATTGCGCGAGTAAAGAGGGCCTGTCAGGCCTGGTGAGTCGAAATGTCCAGCAATTGGAATTGCGCTCATGCTTACGATCCAAGAGTGGCGCAGTGCAACGTGTCACAGGAACTGGAAACTGGTCCGGCGCTGCCTCCGATTTTGCAATTCCCCAGGACCGCTTCTTCCGGACGGAGATTGATTGCGATGACCTTTGGCGGTTCGTAAGGTTTTTTCGGTGCCGGCTTCTCTGTCTGATCGTTCATAAGCGTTCTCGTTGTTGCTACGCACTGCAACTTCCGCAACCAGTTCGCACACTCGCTTCGTTCAACACGACGAGCGGCGAGCCGGGCGCTGTCCAGTTCTCCACATTTGTTTCTTGCCTCTGGATTCGCTCTGCTGCAGCCCGCGCGCGCAGGCGCTCTGGCGAGTCGGCGCAAAATTCGCAGTCTCCATGCGCCGGCACTTCCAGCCCGAGAGCCATGGCACGTAGGTGCGCGACTTCGCAGAGAAACGAGACTGGCGTCTCTTTGTCGCCGTTTTCCAGTTCTCCGTTCGCCGGACACATGCCGCAAAGGGACTGGATTCTGCACTCCGCGCATTTGGTTAAACGGGTTCGCTTTCGCGTTCGAACTTCCAGCAGGAATTTTTCCCAACCTTCTTTCACGCTGCCCTTGCGGATGTCGTAAGTCTCCTGATGGGAAATCACGCAAACGCTCATGTGACCATAAGGGTCGACGGCAAACGACTTCATTGCGCCACCGCAAAAATACACGGTGTCGGAATGCGATAGGCCGGGGCGGGTGGCAAAGTCTCGTTCAGCAAGCCGCCGATATTCAGCAGCGGCCTTCGGCGAGTGCAAATCGAGCGCAACGACTTCTTCCGGCGACAGACGGACGGCGAGCGGACTCTGCGAGCAGTCGATGCGCGGATTGACCTGGGCATCGAACTTGAATTCCAAGCCCAACTCTTCTTCCGCGAAGCGTTTCATCGCGAAGACTTCGTGTTTATTGATGGTCGTCGGAACGGTCTTCAGCTTGAGCGGCAATCCGCGTTCGCGCAGAAGCTCGATTCCGCGCAGGCATCGCTCGTAGGATCCTGGGATCCCAGTCAGCGCCTCATAGGTCGATTTCGTGCGGCCGTAAAGCGTGATCTCGATCGCGAAAGGAGGCCATTCCACCAGATGGTCTGCTATTCGTTCATTGATCAAGATTCCGTTTGTGAACAGCGTCAGCAAAAAACCCTTTTGCTTCGCGTAGGTGTAGATTTCGAGGAAGTCCTTGCGTGCAAAGATCTCGCCGCCGGAGTACAGGATCCAGAAAGTGCCCATCTCGACCAACTGATCGAGAAGCCGGAAATGCTCTTCGGTCGTGAGCTCCTGTCGTCGCGCCTGTGCGTCGCCGATTGGCAAATTGTTATAGCAATGCAAGCATGTCAGCGGACAACGTCGTGTGACTTCAATCGACACTTCGACGGGCGACCTTTCACCAAAGTAGCGCTGGTGAAGGCTACGACTGAATGCTCCGTACGTCTGCCTGTCCATGCCTTCGTTGCACCCGAATGCGATATCACAGCAATGACAGCAGTCCCCGGCGAAATCAGCCCTGGACTTCGGAAAGAAGTCCAGCCGCTCCCATTTCAGTCACGAAAGCAGTTGCGTCCCGCTCGGCGGCATCCCAGGTCACGTCGTATGTCTGGCAGAGGAGGTGGGTTAAGGTATCGAGAGACTTGGGGTTTTCCAGCGCTATCCACAGGGTCGAGCCCGTTTCGTTGAAGCTGTAGATGGAGGCAAGATCGCCTACCTTTCCACGAATCGGAACAACGAGCGTTTCCCCTGCGATCTGACGAGAAACAACCGAGTTGGAACGCAGGAAGCGTTTCGTGCTGTTTGCGGAAACGCATTGCTGGACCTGTGGGTCGGGGCTCATTGGTCAACTGTTCTCGCCGAGAAAATAAGCTGATCCTAACTTTCGCAGAGTGAGACAGTGTTGCCAACAAAGGAATCATATGGGGTGTCACTTCAGTTAACACGGCCGATGAAGGAAAACCCTATAGTGGTTCGTTTGGAATCAGACCCGCATACCTGCTGCCGACGCACCCACCATCGATTGCCGGAACTGTTTTAGAATTGCTTCACGTGATCGACATTCATTCTCATATCCTTCCCGACGTAGACGACGGCCCAAAATCCTGGGAAATCGCGGTGGAAATGTGCCGTATGGCCGCCGACGACGGCATCACGCACATGGTGGCCACCCCGCATGCGAATGATCGATATCACTATGATCGGGCATTCCTGGGCGGGGTTCTGGAACAGCTTCGAACCAAGGTCGGTCCGACCCCGGAGTTCACGCTTGGGTGTGACTTTCACCTTTCCTACGAGAATCTCGAACGCGTCATGGAGACGCCAAATCAGTACACCATCGGAGAGACGAACTACCTTTTGGTGGAGTTGAGCAATTTCAGCGTTCCTCTGCAGATTTCGGACTGCTTCCACCGGTTGAGCGAGCGTGGCCTGACGCCGATCTTGACGCATCCGGAGCGAAATCCAATCCTGCAGCAGGCACCTCATCGTGTTTTGGAATGGGTGGAAAGAGGCTGCCTCGTCCAAGTGACTGGGTCGGCGCTGACCGGATTCTGGGGCGAAAGGCCTGAGGTCGTGGCGCGGTGGCTGCTGGACCGCGAGGCGATTCACTTCCTTTCGAGTGATGCACACGACACCAAGCGTCGCGTACCGATTTTGTCTAGCGCTCGAAAAGTGGCTGCCGAAATAGCTGGACAGGAAGTTGCGGAGGCTCTGGTTAAAGCAAATCCCTCGGCAGTAGTCAGCGGCCTGCCGATTCCATACTGTCCAAGGCCTGTGATGGATTGATTCGTCTAGCGCTGCGGGCTTCCGCTAACGGCAGGAGGGTCGGAGGACGCTGCAGGATCTGCGGGACTCTTCGCGTCAGCCTTCGCGGCTGGGGCTACCGAGCTGGTCATGGCGCTCTCCGGGTTCAAAAGGTGATCCTGGTTGGGTCCCAGTCCCAACTTAATAAGCGCCCGAGAATCTGGAACGGTCTTCGATTGCCACCCCTGGTCGGCCTGATAGCGTTGCAAAGCAGCTTGGGTGGCGGTGTCCCACTTTCCAGAAGGTTGGCCTTCCATGTAGTGCTCGCGAATCAGGGCCTCCTGAATCTGCAGGGCGCGCTCTGAATCGATAGCTTGTTGACCCCGCTTCTTTGCTGTTTTCTTCGAGCGGGAACGCTTGTTGCTGGAGGATGCCTTCTTGCTGCTGGAGATCTTCTTCGGCGCTTTGGAAGGTGTAGTCGCTGCCGGCACATCGGTTGCCGCCCAGGCACAGGCGATCAAGGCCCCGCCGATGAGTACGCGAACCAAAAGACGCCAGCAGCTTCGCATTGGAGATGTTAGGTCCATCGTAAAAATCAATAGAAACCGGCGAGATCAGCTTGCCATCATCTTCCCCGAAGCCGGGACCGATGCGCTAGTCTCGCCGGTGCTTTTGTATCATTACGGAAGTGTACCGGCCAAAAAGATTGTTCCGTCCTGCACCTTCGACCCGCGTGGGCGCACAAGGAACACGACATCCTGTCCGCTCTTCATCGACGCCTCAATCTTGCTGAAGTCGTCACCGCTGTTCACAGGCTGCTTGTTCACTTCGAGGATCACGTCGCCACGATTCAGTCCGACATCTTCTGCGAATGAACCCTGTTTCACGTCCTGCACGACCACGCCCTTTCCGACCGGAATATTAAACCGGTCTGCAATTTCGGGCGAGACCGCTCGGACCGAAAGCCCGAACTTGCTCGGCTTGGGTTCTTCTTCACCCTGATTTTCTTGTTCTTCACCGAGTCTGGAAGCAAACAGCTTGGAACGGTCGGCGATAATCACGGTGGTGTCTTGTTTCTTACCGTTGCGGAAGAACGTCAGCTGGGCTTTCGACCCTGGCTTGCGGGAAGCGATGTCGGCAACGAGTTCGTCGCCGGACTTTAAGTCCTTGCCGTCGACGGCGGTAATCGTATCCCCGATCTTGAGTCCAGCCTGGTCGGCCGGGCTGCCGGCCACAACGTTGGAGACCGTAACACCGGAGCCGTATACGCGAGCAATTGCAGGATTTGGCTGGGCGGCAAACTCAATACCAATCGAGCCACGGGCTACCCGGTGTTCTGGCCCAATTAGCTGGTTGTAGACCTGCGCCACGGTGTTCGATGGCAGCGCGAAACCGACACCGGCATACGAGCTGGTTTCGGTGAGAATCGCGGTATTGATTCCGATCACCTCTCCGCCCATATTGACGAGAGGCCCACCCGAGTTCCCGGGATTGATGGCGGCGTCAGTCTGAATGAAGGATTGGAACTGGCGATTGGGAACGATATTTCGACCCTTGGCAGAAACGATGCCGGCGGTCACAGTCTCCTGCAATCCAAATGGACTGCCAATTGCGAGCACCCAATCCCCGACTTCCATTCCATCCGAGTTACCCAACTTCGCCGCGGGTAGGGAGCGATCGATATCGATCTTGATAACGGCAAGATCAGTTTCCTGGTCCATGCCGATCACCTTCGCATCGTGTCCTGGCGTTGCGGGCGATTCATCCTGGAGCTTCACGCGGATCCGATCCGCCTTCTCGACAACGTGCCGATTGGTGACGATGTAGCCCTTCGAATCAACAATAACGCCCGAACCAAGTGACCGTTGCCGGATCGGGGCTCCGTCAGGGCTTTGGCCTCCGAAGAACTTGTCGAAGAAATCCTGGAATGGACTATCGTCCCCACCACCTTGGTCTCCCCCCTGATCGTCCTGATCGGGGCGCCCCTGGCGTCCACGGCGGTGCGGATTCTTGATGGTGGATTCGGTATTGATGTTCACCACGCTGGGTTCGAGCTGCTTGGAGATCTGCGAGAAGATATTGGACAGCTGCTGGGGAGCGGGCACCGTGAGAGGCGCTGCCTCGGCTGATTTCTGGCCTTCTTTTCCCTTCACACCGTAGGAGATGATGGTTCCCAAGAGGATACCGACACTCAGCGTGGCCAGAATGGTAAATGTGTAGGCCCAGCGATTGGCTTTCAGCCGTGCCCAGAAGGCGCTTGCGCGCGAATCCATTGCCTTCCTCCTCAAAACACACAAACAATCTCAAAAAGACATAAACTTTTATTATACCTGCGATTGCAGCAACCCCTTTTTATCCGTGTCTGCTGTTCTCCCTATTAGACGCAATAAACAGACGTTGAGTTAAAACAATAGTCGTCGGGTCGAACGCTTTACAAAGCGCGACAATTCACGCAGTAACGAGAAGGTTGCTACAGCTTAACCACTACAAAAGCCAGGAACAGCCCGGTATAGGTTGCAATCACGAGAATCACCAGGAGAGCACCTGCGCTAAGAGCGTTCAATATTCCAAAGGGACGCTCGATCGCACCAGTGGCAAGTTTCCATAGACCCACACTTCCTGCTGCTGCAAATATCGGCAGAATGAACACCGCAAGTATTCGGGCATGGGCAACTACCGGTGCCACGATCAAGAACATGATTGCCGGCAGCAGTGCGAGGGCGGGCACGATCGCCAACGGTGCACCGATGTAGAACGCTCGTTCCCGCTCCTTCCAAGTCATGCGTCAGATGGAAAAAGGCTGCAGTCTCTGAGGCTTCACGAAACCAGTCCGTGTTGTTCAATTTTACTTGGCTTCGTAGACAGTGCGGCCACCGACCACCGTACGCAGAACCTTGGTTTCCAGGATCTTGGCGGCGGGCACGGATGTGATGTCACGGTCGAGAACGACGAAGTCGGCAAGCATGCCTGGATCGAGCTTCCCTTTTTGCTTCTCATCGAATTCGGCGAACGCCGAACCCGTGGTGTATGCCGCTAAAGCCTGCTCGATGGTGATCTTCTGGTCGGGGTAGTAGCTCTTCTTTCCGTTTTCGCTTTCACGCGTTACGGCGCAATAAAGACCACGGAAGGGCGTGACGGGTTCAACGGGATAGTCGGTTCCAAAAGCCAGTACCACTCCGCGGCGCAAGAACTCTGCCCATGCATAAGAGTGAGCCGCACGCTTAGGACCCAGACGCGACTCTGCCCAGTTCATATCCGTCAAAAGATGATTCGGCTGCATCGAGGCGATCACCTTCAATTCCTTGAAGCGGGCGATCTGCAGTGGGGTCGTAACCTGCGCGTGCTCGACGCGCAGACGATAGTCGGTTCCGCCATCCGCGGCCGCCACTTTGCCGTCCTTGGCTGCCTTTTCGGCCTCGGCAAACGCATCGAGCGCCATCTGAACTCCCTTATCGCCGATGGCATGAAAACCAATCTGATACCCGGCGAGGACGCGCTCCTTGGTCATCGACTCGAGTTTGGCCTTGTCGTATTGGGGCAGCCCCGAATTCTTGGGATCGTCGCTGTAGGGTTCAATCAGGGCAGCCGTTTTTGAACCGAGCGAACCGTCCATGAACCCCTTTAGCATGCCCGTGTGCAGCATGTCGTCGGAAGAGCGGTGGGCATTTCGTTTACTGTTTAGCGCGTCGATTGAGTCGTCGAATGGAAGCCACTCTGAAATTCTGGCGGTCAGTTTTCCTTCTCGCTCGAATTCTTCATAAATCTGGAAGTCTTCCCAACTGGAGTTGTCCTGAGCGGAGGTGACACCGTGGCTGGCAAGGTCTTCGAGAGCCAATTCGAGCGCCCTGCGACTCTGTTCGTGATTGAGTTTCGGAATCACAGCTTTGACCGCGTCGCGAGCAGTCTCGCGCAGAATTCCGTTGGGAGTTCCCGTCTCGTCGCGGTCGATTTTTCCGCCTTGCGGCTCACGGCTGGCAACGGTGACATTGGCCAGTTGCAAGGCTCGAGTATTTGCCACTCCGATATGGCCATCAACTCGGTCCATATAAATTGGATGATCGCGCGAAACTTCATCGAGATCCCAGCGTGTGGGAGTGGCCTTGACGGGCCACAAGGTTTCGTCCCAACCCGCGCCGACAATCCACTCCCCGGGCGCTGCTGTTTCTGCTTTTGCCCGAATACGGTCTCGGAACTCTTCGAGAGTCTTCACCCCAACCAGATTGACGCTTAGCTTCTCCCGCCCCGCTTCGCCCATATGAAGGTGCGCGTCATTGAAACCCGGCATCACGAAGTGGCCACCGAGATCGATCAACTTGGTTTCTGGACCCTTAGCCTTCATGACCTCGTCGCGTGTTCCGACGGCAAGAATGCGGTCCCCGAATACAGCAATCGCGTCAGCTCGCTTTCCAGCGCCTAGGGTCGATGAGTCAACAACGCCGGTATAGATGTTGCCGTGAACAAAAATTAGATCGGCTTTCGGCTTGGACGGGGAGCTCTGCGCAAACGCGCGTGACACAATGGCGAGCATGATTGCAACCAGGACAGTGCGCATCATTCTCCAGTTCCGGCCAGTGTGAGCATTGTAAGCAGAATGCGCTTCAGTCCTAGCTCGCGTCCGCCGCAGTCGAACCATTCTTGCAACGTGTGGGCGCCGCCGCCTGAGCCACCGCCGCCCATAGCAATCGCCTCGCGTCCCAAGGAAAGCGGGATATTCGCATCGGTGGATGCCCGCTGAATCTGAGCCGTATTCCCGAGATAAGAATCGACGGCCCGAATGACCTTGAGAATTCTGGCGCCGGGATCGAGTTCTCCGGCCGGCCGATTGCCGATCGCAACCGTCTCGCTGTGCACGGACTGCGGACGACGATTCCCCTGTTGCGCCGCCGAGCGATTCTCGGCATCGATTGCCTGCTCGAGTGCCACACGCAAAGCGCGTTCCAAATGATCGATTTCCGTCATCGACGTCGATCGCAGATCGACGCGCATGCTGGCAGACTCCGGAATCGAATTGACTGAAGTGCCGCCGCGTATGACACCGACATTGAAGGTGGTCTTCGGTGATGTTGGCACGGGTGTCTGGCTGAAGGTTTCGATTGTGCGTGCGAGAGCGATGATGGGGCTTGGTGCACCGAAGTCACTCCAGGAATGTCCGCCGGGCCCGCGCACGATGACCTCGAAGCGGCGGCTACCGAGTCCTTCCGCGACGACCGTATCTGAACCCGCGCCATCGACCACGATGCTATAAGCGATTCCATCCCGCCAACGTGGAGTCGCAAAGACGTGGCGCATTCCGCGCAGGTCACCCTCCCCTTCTTCGCCGACATTTCCGATGAACACAAATGGCAACGCGTGCGCAATCAGTGAGTTTTGGAGCGCTCCGGCGAGGCCGAGCATGGCGGCAATCCCGGCACCGTTGTCGGAAATCGCCGGACCATAGAGTCGCTTGCCCTGTTGACGAATATTAAGTGGAGTCGTGGCCGGGAAAACGGTATCGATGTGAGCGCTGATCGAAACATATCGGCTTCCAAAACCGCCGTGGATGCCGAAGACGTTGCCGACTTCGTCGATTCGAACGTCGCTCAGACCGATTTCAGAAAAGCGTTGGGCTAGCCATGCACCGCGAGCGCTTTCGCCGAAAGGGGGCGCCGGAATGGCCGCCACCTCCATTTGCCACCGCACGAATTGCGCTTCTTGTGCACGGAACCAATCGAATGCCGATCGAACGGCTGGGGAGGCGCCCAGCCGAGAGACCTCTTGCTGTACAGAGGGGTAGAGATCCGAAACTGGCGCTTGGGGGGTCAAGACGTCCTCGGAAGGTTATCTTACAATGGCTCGTCGGCGCTCGTTTCATTGCAATCAGATCCAACAGCACTAACGGCCCACTCTCACTATCGTTCGAACGCGGACTTGCCCCATGCCCTTCTGGTAGACTTTTCTGCTTTGGGGCCTTCCACTCCGCTAATCCCTACCTCGGGAGGATCGCCATGAAACCCGTTGTCAAGATTATTGGAATTGTCATTGTAGTACTCATTGTGATCGCTATTGCCGTTCCTTTTCTGGTCAATGTCAACCGTTTCCGCCCAGAGATCGAATCGAATTTAAGCTCTGCCCTGGGCCGACAGGTCGGTGTAGGTAACTTGAGCCTCTCGATTCTGTCCGGTAACGTAGGCGCGGACCAGCTCACGATCGCGGACGATCCGAAGTTCAGCAGTTCTCCCTTCATCAGCGCGAAATCCCTCAAGGTCGGTGTCGAACTGATCCCTTTGATCTTCAGCAAGCAACTGAACGTTACGCACATCGACATCGATCAGCCGGTTGTCAACTTAATTCGCAACCAATCGGGAACGTGGAATTTCTCCTCTCTTGGAAATCAGAGCGCAAAACCGGCGACACCCGCTAAAAAACCAGTTCAGTCCGGAAGCTCAACTCCAACCAAGCTGAGTATCGACAAACTGGAATTGACGGATGGAAAGATCACTCTGGGCTGGATTCCAGCGCGGCGTAAGCCTGTGACATACGAGACTGTCGATCTCACGATGAAGGACTTTTCCTTCACCCAGGCGTTCCCGGTTACGTTGTCGATGTCTTTGCCGGGAGGGGGAACTGTGAAACTTGACGGAAAGATGGGACCCATTAATTCCACAGACACGTCGCTCACGCCACTGCAAGCAAAGCTCAACATCAAAAAGCTTGACCTGGCTCAATCGGCGCTCGTCGATCCTTCTCTCGGGATTGCGGGGACAGCGGACTTCGATGGCACGCTCAACTCCGACGGCAAAATCGCGAAAACCAACGGGACCATAAAAGCGGCGGGGCTCAAACTCGTCCCCAAAGGCTCGCCAGCCGGCAAACCTGTGCAATTCCAATACACCATCCAACATGATCTGCAAAGGGAAGCCGGGCAGATTGCGCAGGGAGACGTCTCCATGGGAAAAGCTGCGGCAAGGCTTACAGGCAGCTATGACATGAGCGGCGCGATGACATCGGTTCGGATCAAGCTCGTCGGACAGGGCATGCCGGTCGATGATCTCGAAGCGATGCTACCCGCGGTTGGCGTTGTTCTGCCCTCAGGATCGCAACTCAAAGGTGGAAACCTGAACGTAGATCTGAATGCAGACGGACCCCTCGACAGGCTCGTGACGACCGGATCCGTGCGATTGAGCAATTCGCAGCTTGCAGGATTCAACCTCGGCTCGAAGATGTCGGCAATTTCCGCTCTCACTGGGAAAGCGCCTAGCGGCAACGACACGAGCATTCAAAACGCAAGTACTGATGTGCGGATGGATCCGAGCGGCACGCAGTTAAGCAAGATCAATGTCGCGGTCCCAGCTCTGGGAACCGTGGCCGGCGCTGGAACGGTTAGTCCGGCGGGCGCGTTGAACTTCAAGATGTCGGCTGATATCAGTGGAGGCGCGGCTTCGGGCCTCACCCAAATGGCGGGGCTTGGTAAAGGTGGCGCGATCCCCTTCATGATTCAAGGTACAACTTCAAATCCGACGTTCGTGCCCGACGTTGAGGGGATTGTTGGAAATAAGGTTAAGGGATTGATGCAGCCCGGAAATCAGAGTAATCCCCTGGGCGGATTGTCCGGGATATTTGGAAAGAAGAAGCCGCACTGAAATCCCCCTTCCGGCGGCTCTTCTGATATTGCTGCGTAACTGTGGGCTTGCTATCCCGCAGTACACCACTTTTTGAATTGAGCCGTTCTGCGCCCTACCATACTTGGTCTACACCCGATGATTGGCCAGATAATCTCGCACTACCTAATTGTCGAACGGCTTGGCGGTGGCGGCATGGGCGTGGTCTACAAGGCAGAAGATACGAACCTTGGCCGTTGGGTCGCGTTAAAGTTTCTGCCCGCCGATGTTGCCCAGGACCCGGCCAGCCTTGGTCGCTTTCGACTTGAAGCCCGTACTGCCTCTGCGCTCAATCATCCGAACATTTGCACGATTCATGATCTTGATCAGCACGAGGGGCATGTCTTCATAGTCATGGAATATCTGGAGGGCACCACCCTCGATCGGCAAATCGCCGGACGTCCTCTTGAACTGAATGTCATGGTCGATTTGACGTCGGAGATAGCCGACGCGCTTGACGCCGCTCATGCCAAGGGAATCATTCATCGCGATATCAAGCCCGGAAATATTTTTATCACCGCGCGCGGTCAAGCCAAGGTGCTGGACTTCGGTCTGGCGAAACTGGTAAAGGACCTGAAACCGGTGGGGGCGACTGCACTACCAACTGCCGGTGAGTTCGTCACGAGTCCCGGTGTTGCGTTGGGGACAGTCTCTTATATGTCTCCGGAGCAGGCTCGAGGCAAAGACCTGGACGCCCGCAGCGATGTTTTCAGCCTGGGAGCCGTGTTCTATCAGATGGCGACAGGCAGAGTCCCATTCGAAGGCGAAACCTCAGCTGTGATCTTCGATGGCATTTTGAATCGTGATCCCGCTCCGCCAACGCAATTCAATCCCGACCTCCCGCTTAAGGTCGAGGAAATCATTCGAACCGCACTCGAGAAAGATCGCGACCTCCGATATCAGAGCGCAGCCGAATTACGCGCCGATCTAAAACGCCTGAAGCGTGACACCAGCTCCAGAAGAATCTCTGCGGCAAATGTGAGCGCGGTTGCCGAGGGTTCGGGACGGGTCGCGCCCGCGGCTTCCGGCTCAACGTCAACCGCGGTGCAGGCCGCACCACGACCGATCTCCAAGCCGCTTTTCGCGCTTGCGATTTTAGTTACTCTCGGCGTGATTGCGGTCGCTGCATACAAATTACTGGTGCCGCCGCAGCACTTCAATTTGCAAAACATGCAAATCACGAAACTGACGGATAACGGAAAGACTTGGGCGGTAGCGATATCACCAGACGGGCGCTACGTCGTCTACGTTCTTCGAGATGCGGAAAAACAGAGTTTGCGGGTGCAGAACATCGCCACACGGAGCGATGTTCAAGTGCTCGCTCCTGACGTAGTCGATTTCGCAGGTGTCACGTTTTCACGCGATGGCGACCACATCTATTTTGTTCGTTCCGACAAAACGACCGCCACGTACCGCTACCTTTACGAGATTCCAGTGCTCGGCGGAACACCCCGCCAAATCGTTCGCGATCTGGACGCTCCGATTGACTTCTCACCTGACGGAAAGAAATTCATCTTTCAGCGCGGAATACCCGAGACGCAATCAGTTGAAGTGCGCATGGCCAACGGAGACGGTTCCGGAGAACACCTGATTGCCTCAATTCCTGCGAACACCAATTTCCAGTACGGGCCAACATGGTCGCCGGACGGTCGAACGATCGCGATTGCGACGCTGGGAACGGACAAGGATGTGAACTGGGGCGTCAAGGTCATCAATACCGCGGATGGAGCGGCGCGCAATCTAGTATCGCTCGGTGGCAGGTTCGTTGGTCGCCCCCTGTGGGCGCCGGACGGCAGACTTGTCGTGGCAACCGTGAGTGAAACGACCCTGGGGCGGGGACAATTGCAAACCATTGCGTACCCGGGCGGGGAGATGCATCGCGCTACGAACGATCTGTCTGACTACAGCACGGCCATCGACATGACTCGAGACGGAAGAATGCTCGCTGCCATTCAGCGCACGCGAATATCCGATCTCTGGGAAATTCCTCCTGCGGACGATAGCCATGCACGGCAGATCACGACGGGTGGGGATGTCTACGCTTCGGTAGTTCCTGGACCCGCAGGAAAGCTGCTGGCGGTGAATCTGAACGGTGACTTGTCACTCATCAGTCCTGCGAACGGCGAAAAAAGCGTAGTACTTCCTCAAGCGCGCAATTTGCTTTCACTCTCCTCCTGCGGCGAGCGGTTTTTGGTTTTCGATCGCTATATCGACGGCAAGATCAACTTGTGGCGCACCGATGCCGACGGCGGCAATCCGATAAAACTTGCGGATGATGTGGGCTTTTCCGACTGCTCACCCGACGGTAAGTGGATTTTCTATTACGCAAATGGAAAGGTTTATCGCGCGGCCACAGAGGGAGGCAGTCCGATGGAGGCGTTCACGCCGGAAGGTCAGCCTCCTAAAGTATGGCTGGTGCGAGCCGCGCCCAATGGGAATGAAATCGCGTTTGTTTATCAGGAAGGTAGTCCGGTTCCTGCCATCAAGATCGGCGTTACGCAGACGGGGACGAACCAGCTTTCATTCTCGAAACCACTGCCGATCGGCGCGGCCGGCCTGCGCTGGGCACCTTCCAGTAAGGCGCTCGACTACCTCCTGACGCGCAACGGCGCAACGAACGTTTGGGAGCAACCATTGGCTGGAGGAGACCCGCGCCAGATCACCCACTTCTCATCGGGACTGATTTTCAATTTCTCGTGGTCGCGGGACGGCAAGGCGCTTCTGCTCGCAAAGGGCAATCAGACCAGCGACGTGGTGCTGATGAGTAATTTCCGTTGAATCGTCAGCGAGCTTTCGCTGTTGCCGCGTTGGCGCTGGGCCCGGATTGTGCCTGCGGCCCAAGTTGATTCTTCAGCCACGCTAGTTCACCGCCCGATGTGCTCATCGCCTTCTCTAGTTCCTTGTCAGTTTGAAAATGATGGCTCTCTGCCGAAGTGGGTCGCGCAGCTTCGATGTGAGCCTTCGCATCCACCGGTGTATTTTCATCGGCGTCGGTCTGAATAAGACGGATGTGCGGTGTGCTCAGCTGAGGTAAAAGCACGAGAGGGTCGAACGCTGCCACTTTACTCAGGAACTCTGCCTTGACGTAGCTTGGGCGCTCTTCTTCGGGAATCAACTTGGACTGCGCCATCCAGACCGGCCAATCGCCCCAGGGGTTGAGAATATCTACCGCCTTGATTCGGTGGTCGACCGATGCCGTCATGAGCGCGATCGTGCCCCCCGCGCCAGTTCCAAACATGCCAGTGCGATCCATATCCAGGTCGCCACGGGATTGCAGATAATTCAGGACCATCTGTACATCGTGGGCCGAGGCTGCCAGAGATTCCTGCAACTCGCTCACAAACCACTCTTTCATCGGCCTGTCGTGATAGCGGTGCCCGGTCAACGCCGGGACGAAACCAACTGCGGCGTATCCGCGTGCGGTGACCCGCTCACACCAGTCGCTGTCGCGATAGACGTCAGTTTCGTACGGATATTCGTAAAGGTAAATGACAACTGGCGGTTTCCGAATGTTCCTTGGAAGCGTTACGTAAAGGTAAATTGGATCTCCGGGCCGCCACTCTACCTTGATCCATTCGCTGATGTAGCTATTCTCCTCGACTCTATCGACAAGCTCTGGTGGCTCGGCCTGTAGTGAGCTACCTGTCAAGGCGATTTTGGAAAAATCCTCTGTGAACCGGCTCTCCGAATCCGGAGGGGCAGGTAAGGCCTGTGCCGCAACGAGCGGTGCCATCGCCACAAAAAGGCATGTCGCAGTAGCGAGGACCGACCGCCGTGGTGGGACACACTTCTTTAACAATGACAGTAAAAGCGTGGACAAAGTCAAGAACTCCGCGATTCCTCTGGTTGGGCAGAATCTAATTCGTGCCCGATGGAAAAAGACAGGGTGGCTATTCGCCACCCTGCCATTTGTTTCTCGAATGAAACACTGTTGCTTCAGTGGCCAGGCGCCAGGGAGCATGCCGTGGTCGTATGCAATGCATACGTGCAGAATGCCGGCTTGCTTGTAGCGCTCTTCACACCATTCAAGCGGAAGCAGACTTCATCGTCGGTCTTCCTGAATGGGCAGCCACCTACGTCTCCGCCCTTTTCAAGATTGGCATTGCCGATACCGTTGTTGGGGGTACCAGCGACACCTGCCACCTTGAAGTGCGAGCGATAGTAGGGCATTCCCGGATCGCCATCCGTTGTAGCGGCATAGGAAACGAAGTCAGGAACGGTTGCGTTGAGCTCGTTTTGCAGTGCGGTTACAAGAGCCTGTGCATTGGTAAAATTCGCACCGGTCTTGTCAGTAACTAAGCGCAGAATCGACCATGCCCGATAGCTGCCATCACGCAGGTGCGGGAAAGTCGTGCCGGGAGTGGCAGGACAAGGCGCGCTGCAAAGTGGCAGGACTCCCGCCGAATACGCGCCTTGTATGGGGTCAACACCATTCAGAGTCACGTAGCGGCCAACCCCACCTGCACCCGCAATCTTCGAAACGTTGCCGAATGAGAAGAAAGCGTAGGCCACGCTATCGGCGGTATTGAGGATCCCACCTACGCCGCTAACTCCATTCATGACTTGCCCAGTTCCGATGCCACGAACGCGGACGCCACCGTCGGCGCTCGCCAGATTGAGAGGATTGGTGTTCGGTTTTGTAAGGTCGATGCCCTTTTCCTGCGAGTTCTTCGGGGCAGCATACTTGGGAGCAAGAGCAACACGGAATGTCGTGAATTCCGTGGTGTTCATCGTGCCTGACATGGGCTCGCGCAACATGACCGTCAATGGATTGTTGCCCGTGCCGCCGATATCCTTCGCCAAGCCCAGAGTTCCATTGAAGAGGTTTCCGGCTGTCGTGAAAGTCAGGTCGCTGATGCCCGCGCTCAAGCCCGGGCCAGTGTGGTTATAGATGAATACGATCGGCGCGGCACCTACCGGAATGGTTACGGATGGGCCGGACTTTAACCCGCTGATCGGATCTTTGATCGTCGCCAATGAGAACTGGACGGGAGTGGCTGTTCCGCTTCCGAACGAACTTTGAATCGGGCAACCAATCATGCTAGTGGCGCCAGGGCAATTTGCGGAAGCAACGCCATATCCCAATCCGTTCAGGTTCGCTGCGGTATAGGCAGCCAACGCGCGATTGGTCGCGTACTTGGCGTCTTCCGGCCGGATATCGGTCATTCCTGCAGTGAACGCCGTCTGAACCAGGGAAAGAATAGCGGAAGGCAGACTGGCATCATCGGCCTGTGTCGTGTTGGTCTGCCGGTTCAGCAGAATGGTTGAAGGAACCTGGTTAGTTCCAGCGGTGCTGGTAGCCGAAGGATCCACTTGGAGCGTGGCACGCGGAACCGCATGGAAGAGGCGGTTGCCGACGACCGAATCGACCGACAGATATGCCCAAACCGACTTGGGGGTCGTGTTGTTGTCCCACACTACCCACAGAGTGCCTCCTTCGGGCTTAATGCTAGCGGAACGCGTATCAACACCCTGTGCGAAATTGTTTCCGCCGGGAGTCTTGCCGCTAATGCTCCAATGGTGACAGTCGCTCCCGGTACGAGCCGAGCACACGTCCGAGAAAGCTGCAACCGCCATACCGTTGAACATGGCCGATGAGCCTGCACCGAGGAATTTCACTTGGGCGCTCGCACTCGAGGCCGTCCCGACGATCGCCATCAGGACGAGCGCCACCAGAATCGCTTTTGTTCCTCTCATTTTGAGTATTCTCCTTTTTCGAACTTGAGTTGCTGGGTGGACCATTCACCGGAACCTGGGCGTGGTTCCGCACATACAAATCCTGTCCTGCGGATGCGAGGACAACACATCCACAGGGAATGAATTTCACAAAGGGAATCCTGCAAAGCAGGCCCATTAGATTGACTCGTGCGCGAGAACTATCGTTGAGGTCTGTTAACCGGAAATGACACGATCATGAACGGCAGGTTAATTTTTGTTGTGTTACAAGTGCGCAGAGCCTTGCATTTTCTGGAACGCGGACTACGCCTACTGTGGAAGAAGGTGCCTTCTCAGTTAGTTGCCTAAGTGCTACGGATTCACTGTTTGGATCAGCTTTGCCGAAGTTGTAACAAAGTTATCGCTCTTGAAAGTCGCGGATATGGTCGACGAGCCAAGCGGCAGCGTGGAAACGGAAATCGAAGCTACGCCTTGGACCGTCGGCACTTGCCCCAGGATCTGATTCGCCGACTTGAAAGTGACTGTCCCGGAGGGAATCGCACCGGCTGTGCTAAGCAAGGTTGCTGTGATGGTGACTGGCTGGCCCAGCTCCGAGGGATTCAACGACGAGGTCAGCGTTATTGTGGACGGCATCTTCTGTCCCATGTGAATGGTGCCGATCGCGAGGTTGTTAGCCGTTCCGGCGAAGCGGATCGACCCTGCTGCGGCAGTGAGCGCCATTCCGGCGGGAGACCAGACGCACAACTTGTAACCCGTGCATCCGGTGTTATTCGGTGTAAGAGTGATGCTGGCGAGGATGTTTCCAGTGGCATTTTGCCCAGCGAAGATCGTAGCCGTCGCCGGCTGCAGAGTCGAATAATAGAACCACGTACTGACGGAAATTCCATTGGGAGCGTTGACGACAACGTTCGTCCCGGTCTGGAAGAACATGACTGGATATCCCCCGGGGTTGTTCGAGAAATTGCCCGAACCGCGCTTTGCTGCGCTCACAATTGCCTGCGCGTTACCTGTGAATTGGAGAGGAAAGTCCTTGCCTGGTCCCGATCCCAAGCTGCCGGTGCCGCCATTATAGAAATCCTTGATGAACTCGAGATTCTTCAGGCCGCCGAAAGTCGCGACTCCCTTGGTTTGAGCAACCCCGGGCATGGCCGCATTAATAAGTATGAGTAATCCACAGAGAAGAGTTGAAGCTCGGTTCACCGAAAATCTCCTGAGAAGAGGCGCGGGCTCGGAATCGCTAACTCTGCGGCACAATTGTTACGTGCAAATTACGAGATTGTGAAACGACAGTGAATTCAGACAGCACGATGAAAGTGCCCATCACGCGCTTTCCCGCTGATTACGAAGGAGAAATCGCAAAAGCGTTCATCCGAAATTCATCGCAGTGTCATCTTGGCTTAACAATTCTGCTGTACTTCCTTTAGGTCCCTTCGTTGAGGTGTGCCATCGTGACATTCGTAAAGGTAATGGTGTGCGCTCTTAGTGTTACGTTAGCCCTATCCGCGAAGACCTTGGCGCAAATCCCATACGGGCCCGACCTGGTTCCGCCAATGGCTGCCATTCCGGATCCGCCGGCGGGGGCAAAGCCACCGGCGATTCAAACGACGCAAGCCGCCCCAGCGAAACCTTCGGAGCACAAACCCGGCGAGGCGCAGGTTTACGGCATAGTGACAGACGCATCGGGAGCAGTTCTGGCTGGCGCGAGCATCACTATCGCGGGCGGCGGAACGACCCAAACCGCGACTAGCAATCAGCAGGGACAATACTTCATCAACCTTCCCAGCGGGACTTATCTGCTCACGATCAGCAACAAGGGTTTTAAGGAATTTAAGACCGAAGGTCTGACGCTCGCCTCTGATCAGGAACTCGAGATCGATGGAACACTGGAACCTGCAGCCGCGACACCCGAAAAGATCGATGTGGTTGGCAATACTGTGGGCCAAGTCGAAACGCAAACGGCTGAGGTTTCAGGAACCATCACCAACAAGGAAATCACCAAAATCGGATTGAACGGCCGCAATTTCACCCAGCTGCTGACCTTTGCTCCCGGCGTCAGTAACCAGACCGGTCAGGACGAGGCGCTGGTCGGCGTGAAAGGTAGCGTGAAGTTCAGCGTCAATGGCGGCCGCGTCGAATACAACACATTCAGCGTTGACGGATCGGACGTACTCCACGCCGGAATTCACGGCAGCGAAAGCACGTTGGTGGTCTATCCGAGCCTCGATGCCATCAACGAACTCAAGGTTCTGACCTCGAACTACGGCGCTCAGTACGGACGCAGTGCCTCGGGCACAATTCTGGTCGACACCAAGAGCGGTGGCAGTTCCTGGCATGGAAGCGCTTATTACTTCCTTCGTAACGAGGATTTCAACGCGCGCAACTACTTCGATCAGACGGTGAGCGCGCCGCTTTTCCGCAAGAATGATTTCGGTTTCACACTTGGCGGGCCGTTGTTCATTCCCAAGGTCTATCCACGCAAAGACCGAACGTATGTTTTTTATTCAGAAGAGTTCCGGATCGAAAAAGATCCGACGGACAACAACTTCAATCAGGCGGTGCCGTCCCTTGCGGAGCGTCCATCCACGAAAGTTAATGCCGACGGGGAACAGTACGTTGGTGCGGACTTCAGCGACGTGTGCCCTGTGCTACCACCTGGCGTGGTGCGCGAAGTATTCAATCCTGCCCAATTTCCGGACTGCCCGCGCCTGTTCGGCGCGACGTTCCCCTTCAACATTGTCGGCTACCACGACAGTGTCAATCCAGTCTCGCAGAATCCCGCGATCGATCCCACTGGAGTCGCGCTCGCCAATTCCGGCATGATTCCCTTGCCAAATGCTTCGACCGGATGCAACTCGACGATCGGTTCCTGCTATGACTTCGCTTATGCGCAGCCGACTTACTGGCGGCAGGAGTTGTTTCGCATCGATCACGACATCAAGCCTGGCATGCTGCGCGCTACTTTCCGTTACATTCACGACTCCTGGGATACCACTGAAGCGCGCCCGATCTGGGGATACGTGCGCAACAGTTTTCCGACTGTGCAAGGGCGGTTGTTTGGCCCCGGTACAAGCGCGGTGGCGAGACTGACACACACTATTTCTCCAACGCTGCTGAACGAAGTCGTCGTAAGCTACACCGCCTCGCACATCAGCCTGACCACTCGTCCGGCGGCGGGAGTGAACATCCAGCGGCCCCCCGATCTCGACCAAGGCTATCTCTTCAACAACGGTTTCGGCGGTAAGCTATCGGGCATTCAACTGGCGCCCGGAAATCTGGCGTACGGTGGAGGATTCAAGGTCGATCCAGGATACGCTCCGTGGGAATTAACAAATCCGACCTACAGCGTGCGCGACGACCTAAGCAAGGTGATCGGCAAACACAATCTGCAAGCAGGATTGCAGGTGATCCTGGGAAAACGCGACGAAATAAACGCCACGAACGGACCGAATACCGGAGACCTTCAGGGCGTGCTGAATTTCAGCAACTTCAACTCCTTTACCGTAGGCAACGAATACGCGAATATGCTGCTGGGGTACATCCAGTCCTATCAGCAGGACAGTGCGCAGCTCAAGTATCACAACAGCTACGACATCTACGAACCGTACATTCAGGACGATTGGAAGGTCAGCTCGCGACTAACAGTGAATCTCGGGATCCGCTTCAGTCTGTTCGGAAATTATCACGAAGAAAACCAGCAGGCGTTTAACTGGGACCCAACGAAGTATGTTGATCCGGGAGACTCGATCGTTTTCGATCCCACCGGGTTCATGTACGAGATCACCACCGCAAAGAATGGTACGCACAACCGCAAACCGATACCGATCGATCCGACGAATCCGAGCCCCTTCCTGACAAACGGACTCGTGCAATGCGGCGTGAACGGTGTTCCCGACACATGTATGCAACCGCACCGTTTCAATCCTGCACCGAGAGTCGGCTTTGCCTTTGATCCGCGGGGCGATGGCAAAACGTCGATTCGTGGAGGATACGGAGTGTTCTTCGAGCATGGCACGGGCAGCGAAGCTAATACCGGGTCGCTCGTGGGAAGCGCACCATTGAACCAGACTATGTCGCAATTGACGCCGCTCGGTATCGGACTCGGAAGTGGATATCCCTGCATTGGAGGAGTTGGCGGACCCGCTGAATGTGTGTCGAAGCGGGGCGCATTCCCGCTCGATCTGACTTCGATCCCCCGTAAGGCGATCTGGCCATATGTGCAACAGTGGAGCTTCGGGGTGCAGCGCGAGATGTCGCACAACCTCGTGTTTGGTTTAGCCTATGTCGGCAGCAAGGGAACGCATCTGACAGCGATTCGCCAGCCGAATGCATTCTATCCGGCGCCACAGAAGTCAAATGACGGTATAGTGCTCGACGGCAATCCTTTTCTGCCTGGTCAGCCGATCATTCAATCTACGTTCTTTAACACTTTCGATTGCACAAACGTGGGTAACCTCGCCAACCCGGTATTTCAGGTCAATGGCGTAACAATCAACAACACGCAGCCCGCATACATCAATCTTCTCGCGGCTTGTGAAGGATTGAACGCAACGAGTCTGCCGCCTATCAACAGCCGCCGACCCTTTATCGGCATTCAAAACATCTTCTCTCTTGAAAACGTCGCAGATTCCAACTATCACGCGCTGCAGGCAACCGTGCGTCGCACCAAGGGCCCCTTGACGCTCGATGTGTCGTATTCCTACAGCCACTCGATTGATGATTCCTCCGATCGGAACGACACGACGATTGTGAATCCGCTCACGGTCTCCGCAAATAAGGCGAGCTCAAATTTCGATCAGCGCCACCTTCTCAACGTGAGTTACGTCTGGACGTTGCCGAATCTGAAGTTCGATTCCAATCGCCTTCGAGCCTGGGCCAATGAGCAGCAGGTAGACGAAGCCCCCAGTGCACCTGGATTTTTCGATCGAATGATGACCGGGGTCCTCTCCGGATGGGAGATGTCAGGTGTCGCGACCGTGCAGAGCGGTATTCCGTTTACGGTGATCAATGCCGGTTATGGCGCGTTGGGAATTTCAGTTCCCGACAATGCCGGCGTAGCCAGTGGAATCTCATCAGTGGCATCGTTTCCCGACATTGTGGGAGACATCCACGGTTCGGCACCGCTTGGGGCAGATAATTCTAAGAGCTTTGGCCCCGCGCTTGGCAACATTGCGGCTTTTGCAGCGCCTCGCGGCTTGACCTTCGGTAACGCCGGACGCAACGTGCTCAACAATCCGTGGCGGTGGAACGTAGACCTGACGCTGTTAAAGAATTTCAAGATCACCGAACGGGCGAAGTTTGAATTCCGGACTGAGGTCTATAACATTTTCAACCACACCCAGTTTCGGATCTATGATCCGAGCCCAAATTTTGGGAATACCGCCAGCAATACGATCTCCTGTTACGGAGTGGAAGCTTTTAGCGCCGCCGGCGATCCACAGACCGATTGCCTGACGGGAAATGCCTTCCTCCATCCTGTCAATGCCCACCGGCCTCGCACCATGCAATTTGGATTAAAGGTGACCTTCTAAAGCGAGCCCAAGGAGGCTACCGACCCGCGGGACGAAGACGGGATCCCGCGGGGAATTCTATTGACGTCAAATAACTTCCAGCTAAGTCGATGGGCAAACTCGGCGCCGATCCCGCCGGCGCCACAACCATGCTCAGTATGACGCGGAACATCGGCCCACGACCCCTATCTGCCTACTTCTAGTGTACCGCCATACCCCTCCAAGCCGGTGGCACTCGGCCCGCGGATCGGGATGGATGCGGGATCCGTCAGCGGAACCACACCTTGGGTATAACCGACATTCCAGGACGAAGTTCGTGGCTCTTGGTCTCCCCGGGGTCAAAAACGATCTTGACCGGGATCCGCTGAACAACCTTCACATAATTCCCGGTTGCGTTTTCCGGAGGGAGCAGGCTGAAGCGAGCTCCGCTCGCGCCCGCGATCGAATCGACGTGGGCGTTGTATTTTTTTCCGTTCGCGTCAACCGATATAGTCGCCTTCTGCCCTGGTTTCATTTCTCGAAGCTGAGTCTCCTTGAAGTTCGCGGTCACCCAGATGTCTTCGAGCGGAATAACTTTCATCATTTCCTGTCCGGGCTGGACATTCTGCCCGACTTCCACCGTGCGATTGCTGACCATTCCAGTGACGGGCGCAATCACCTTTGTATACTGAAGGTTCAATTCCGCCTGCTGCAATTCCGCTTTTCTTCGGTCGGCCGTTGCTTGCGCGGAGAGCGCCTTGGAACGAGTTGCTTGCAGCGTCTGCGGAGCGGTCTGTGCGGTCCGCAAGTCTGCATTCGCCTGTTCGAGCTTGCCCTGCGCCTCCTCGATCTGCGCCGCCGCGGCGTCGGCTGCCGCCTTATCGGCCGCAACCGTCGCCTCCGATGCTTTCGCACTTGCGATCGCTTGATCGTATTGCTGCTGCGAGATTTCCTGTTTGTCAATCAGCTGCTTGTAACGAACAAGATCGTTCTGCGCCTTAACATTGTTCGCTTCGGCTTGCGCGATCTGGGCCTTTGCCGCTTCATATTGTTGTCGTGCGGATGCAATACCGGCGTTCGCGTTGGCCACATTAGCTTGCGCCGAGAGCACCTGACTGGACGTACTTACATTCGTGATCGGCACATTAATTCCGGCTGCCGCCGCCTGTGCCTGCGCGTCCGCGTAGTTCGCGCGCGCTTGCGCGACTGCCACCTCATAGTCCACAGGGTCGATCTCAACCAGCACAGTACCTTTCTCGACATACTGGTTGTCCTGAATGTTAAGACTTATGACATGTCCGCTAATGCGAGCGCTGATCGAATTGATGTGGCCGTCGACCTGCGCGTCATCAGTCGACTCGTAGCTCGAGAAATATCGCCAAATCAAAATTCCGCCGACCACGATGATCAGAGCCGCAAAGATAAGGCCCCATTTCGCGCGTGGATTGCGCAGCATGGCTGCCCTGCGTTTGTAGTTAGCTTCACTAGGCTGCGCGGGGCGTGCCTGCGCGGGTTTCTCGGGAGTATTGCGCTCCTCAACCGCTGTATCAGTTCGGTCGTCCATAGGTTTCACTTTCCTTTTATGTATTCTTTGACGCCTTCTTCCGCGCGCCCGATCGCCCTGGCAAAGGAAACCTTCGCCAGATTGTGCTGGTACAAGCTTGAGATGAGATTCTCATGAGCAGAGGCAACGGCTTCCTGGGCTTGCACGACTTCGAGGTTGTCCGTCACACCGGCGGTAAAGCGATCGCGGGATTGAGTAAGTGTCTCTTCGGCGAGATTCACGGAACTTTGCGCAACTTCCACTTGATCGGCTGCTGACTTCAGATCGAACAAGGCATTGCGAACATCTTGATCGATCTGACCACGCAGATCCGCAAGCTGTGCCTGCGCCGCCTTCAGGCTAGCATCCGCTTTCAGAATGTCGGCGTGGACGCGACCACCTTGAAAGATCGGGACGTTCAGCGTTCCCGCCACATGATAGGTCGGCAGGAGGCTTCCAGGCACGGCACCAATCGTGCCGTAGTCTGCCTCAAAATCGAGACTCGGGTAATAGCCGGCAATTGCTGCACTACGTTGAAGCTGGGCCGCAATCAGGCGATCTTGCGCCGCTTTGTAGTCAGAACGCAATGAATAGGCGCGCTGCAACGTGGTCTGAAGATCAGGGATCGGAAAAGCTTCATACGGGGCCTTATCCGCCAGTTCAAATTCCTGTCCAAGCGCCAGGCCGATAACCCTCGCCAATGTCAGCTTCTGTTTGGCGAAATCATTGCTGGCGACAATAAGCTGCTGCTGACGACTCTGGAGCTCCACCTGCGCTCGCAGCGTATCAATCGCCGGACTGACGCCGGCCTGCTGTTGCGCGACGGCCTTGTCATAGAGGGCTTTCGCAGTGGCAACCTGCGCTTGGGCGGTTTCCACGCGTGCCGCCCCTGCAATCGCTTGGAGGTAAACATTGCCGGTCGCAAGAACTACCAACTCGCGCGCATCTTTCAGGTTCGAGCGTGCCACTTGTTCGTTCCGCGATGATGCACGGTATTTCTGTATTGCCTTCCAATCGAAAACACGCTGCGTTGCCGAGGCGCGTAGGTCGAAGTAGGAGAATGGCCCAATCACTCGCGGAAACTGTAATCCCCCGACCGTGCCCCGTAGTCCAAGGGCTTCGAGACTCTGCTTCTCGGCCACTTCCTGGACGTCGCCGTTGATGTTGGGAAGCAGATCGCTGAGCTGCTGCCATTTCTCACCGCGTGACGAAATGGTGTTGTATTCCGAAAGCAGCCCAGAAAGATTCTGTTTAAGAGCGCGATCGATTGCATCGTGAAAAGTCAGCGGCAACACGCCAGGAACTAGATTGGTATCGGGGACGCTCCCGACGAGGGGATTCTGAGATGAACTGATGGGAATCGATAGAGTGGTGCCTGAGCCTGTGACTGTTTGAGCCGTTAGCACCGGGATGGACGCAAGTGCGAACGAAACCAAACTAAAAAATAAAGATGGCAACTTCAGCCGGCGGTTTGGGGAATATGCCGAAACCATCGAACCTGAGTTGTCTCCTAGGGAGACTGAATCACAAAACATTTGGATTCCTTTTCGCTGCAAACCGATGCAAGAAGATTGTTTAAGAGCATTGAGAGCCTGGAAAGGTTTTCCGGTTTCGTCATCATTAAAGGGCTTGAAAAACAGTCCCATGACCTTGGTCATCTTGCGTAACCTCCCCACCCGGTTCACTGTAAAGGAACAGAAAACGCGCCTCCTCGCGTGCGAAATCAGGCTTGGCGGAGACGCATTTCCGTATGAAAGACGTCACAAACAACTTGCCGGCCAAAGGTTCGGATTGGACCCGTCTGCTTACGGATCCCGATCTAGTGAGTCACCTCGGAAAATTACTGCAAACCTATCGTGAAGTGGCTCCTGGCCAGCGCGAACAAGCATTGCTCAATGCAATGCGAGAAATCAAGGAAGCGGCCGTTAAAACACGCGCGGCAGCGGCCGGATTGAATACCCAAACCGGCACAACAGCATCATCATCGACCGTGAATCCAGCCCTTAGCCGTCCTCAACCGACGGACGAGGCGCCGCCTTTCGAGCCGGGCCTGTTTGCTCCTCAGGCGGGAGATGACCGTCGCCGCTTTCCTCGCATCAAGTGCTTCGTTGCCGTTGAGGTTCACATAGAAGGCCTCGATGGTCCGGTATGGGGCAATCTGGCAAATGTCGGCCGCGGCGGGTGTTTTGTCGAAACCGCCACACCGATTCCGCACGGCAAGAGTGTCGAAATCGGCCTGTGGGTAGCAAATGGAAAGCTGTGGGTCAAAGGCGTGATTCTCAATGGTGTGGTTACCCGCAGTTCCCCTTCCTTCGGAGTACGAGTGAAATTCTCCGAAGCCGAACTCTCTGAGAAAGAACACCTCCGCGAATTCCTCAAATTCGTTGAGAGTACGACCCGCAAAGGCCACAGTGGGAACGCCTATGTGGCACAATTGAAGCGGTAACAGGTCAATTTCGGCGCATCACATTTCAGCAACCTTTTCGCGCCATTGGGGTTAAATTTTCATAACCATTATGCGGATCCACCTCCACTCGCGCAGGCGGACCATCATTCTTGGATCCACGTTGCTGTTTCTAGCAGCTCTTGGAGACCCATTATCTCTCGGCAAGAAAAAGGAACAACCTGCTGTCACGATGGACGAGCGGAAACGCGCCCTCCACGCCTTAAACCGACTTACATTCGGTCCGCGGCCTGCTGAGGTTGATCGCATCGTCCAGATGGGAGTCGACAAATGGATCGAGCTCCAGCTCAACCCCGACAAGATTGACGACTCAGTGGTTGCCTCGCAACTTGCGCCTCTCCGCACACTACGGATGGACACGCGTGAAATCGTGGAAAATTTCCCGCCCAATCAAGTGATCAAACAGATAGCGGATGGGAAAGCTGCACTGCCACACGACCCTGTAAAACGTGCCGTGTACGAGGCCCAGCTTCAGCGCTACGAGGACAAGAAAGAGATCAAAGAAGACGCAGCGAAAACCGCAAACGCGGGGAGTCCAGGGACAGCTGAGACCGACCAAAGCAGCGACGTCGATAACAAGAAAGCTCGCCGCAAAGAAGATCGTCAGTCCGCCAATCTGAAAATTCAGGAGCTTCTCGACCTCTCTCCAGATGAGCGAATGAAGGAGATTCTTAAGATGTCTCCGGAAGAGCAGCGTGCCGTGGCGGCGACAACGAAAGGTCCACGGGCCGATGTCCTGACAGAAGGCATGAGCGCTCAACAAAAGGAAACCCTGATGGCGCTCAGCAATCCCGAGCAGGTAGTTGTCGGCGAACTGATGCAGGCGAAACTCCTACGGGCCATCTACAGCGAGCGCCAGTTAGACGAAGTGATGACTGATTTCTGGTTCAATCACTTCAACATCTTCATCAACAAGGGCGCGGACCGTTACCTGCTTACCAGTTATGAGCGCGATGCGATCCGGCCACATGTGCTTGGGAAGTTTGAAAACCTGCTGGTCGCGACGGCAAAGAGTCCCGCAATGCTCTTCTACCTCGATAACTGGCTCAGTGTCGGCCCCGATTCGGAAGTGGGGCTGGGCATGGCGCCGCCTCGCGGCCCAAGACGAGGGCCCGGTCCACGCATTCGAACGGCGAAAGCGAAGAAAGCATCGGGCTTGAATGAAAACTATGGCCGCGAATTGATGGAATTGCACACGCTCAGCGTCAATGGAGGCTATTCACAGCGCGACGTGACTGAAGTCGCCAAAGTTTTTACGGGCTGGACGATCGAACAGCCGAAGGGTGGCGGTTTCCGCTTCGAGCCGCGTATGCACGAACCCGGCACGAAGGTCGTCCTCGGGCATCGCATCAAGGAAAACGGCGAAAAAGAAGGCATGGAAGTGCTGCACATGCTCGCGAAGAGTCCCAAGACGGCCCATTTCATCTCGCAGAAACTCGCACAGCGATTCGTATCCGACGATCCGCCCGCCACGCTGGTCGAGCGCATGACTCAGACCTACCTGAAAAAAGACGGCGACATTCGCGAAGTCCTGCGCACGATGTTTCGGTCGCCGGAATTCAGGTCCCCTGATGCCTATCGAGCCAAGGTGAAGACACCTTTGGAATTCGTAGTGTCGGCGGTCCGCGCCAGTGGTGCGCAGGTCGACGATGCTCGTCCACTAATCGGCGTCCTGAACAACATGGGCATGCCACTTTACGGAATGCAACCGCCGACCGGTTATTCGATGAAAGCTGAGACTTGGGTAAATTCTTCGGCGCTGCTAGCCCGCATGAATTTCGCTTTGGCGCTCTCGGCAGGCAGAGTTCGTGGCATCACAGCGAATTCGCAGCAATTGGCTTCGAGCGCTTCAGACGCATCTGAGGCGCTCGCAAAATTAGAACACTACTTGCTCGCAGGAGACGTTTCGCAACAGACCCATGACACGATCAGCAAGCGTTTGGACGAACCGCAGATCGCACAACGCAAACTGGATGACGCGGCTCGTCCTCCCAATGTGGCAATGATCACAGGATTGATTCTGGGTTCGCCAGAGTTTCAGAGGAGGTAGCCTTCGCATCTCAGCTCTCAGTGTTCTTGAGTTGAAGGCCGATCGCTGACTGCCATTTATGTCCATCACCCGTCGAATATTTCTTCTCAACAGCGCATTCGCCGCGGTAGGAACCGCCGCGCTCCCGAGTTTTCTTGCACGTGCCGCGTATGGAGCGGCTGAGCCTGGCGCAAAACCGAAACGGCTGGTCGTCATTTTCCAGCGCGGCGCCGCTGATGGACTGAACATCGTCATCCCGCACGGTGAGTTGTCGTACTACTCGATGCGGCCGACCATCAACATTCCTCGCAAATCGGTGCTTGATCTCGATGGATTCTTCGGTCTGCATCCTTCGATGTCGGCTTTTCAGTCTTTGTGGAACCAGAAGCACCTCGCCATCGTGCATGCCACGGGATCACCTGATCCGACGCGATCCCATTTCGACGCCCAGGATTACATGGAGTCCGGCACGCCAGGTGTCAAGGCGACTGACGATGGCTGGCTGAATCGCGCGCTGCACGAGATGCCGCCTGACAGATCCGCCTTCCGCGCAATTGCGCTCGGGCCATCGCTGCCCCGCATTCTCGCAGGAAAGGAACCTGCGGTCGCGGTGAATAACGTGAACAACTTTGGAGTGGGGGGTAAAAATCCGAAGGCCGCGCCGATCGCAAACACATTTGAGGCCATGTACGACAATTCCGTCGACGCGGTGCTGCACGGTACCGGTCAGGAGACCTTTGACGCTGTAAAGATGCTAAAAGCTGCGAATCCGGGGAAGTATGCCCCCGCGCCTGGAGCGAACTATCCACGCGGACGTTTCGGCGACAGCCTCAAGCAACTTGCGCAGCTCATCAAATCGAATGTCGGTGTGCAGGTTGCCTTCGCCGATATTGGTGGATGGGACCACCACGTCAACGAGGGCAACACGCAGGGCCAGATCGCCAATATTCTCGGTGAATTCTCCCAGTCCCTGGCGGCGTTGTGGGTCGACCTTGGCGATCTCGCAGAAGATACCGTGATCGTCACCATGTCGGAGTTCGGCCGCACGGCGCGCGAAAATGGGAACCGCGGCACTGACCATGGCCATGCCAATGTGATGTTCGTTCTCGGTGGGCCGATAAGAGGAGGAAGGGTCTATGGCCGCTGGCCTGGACTTGACCAATCGCAACTCTACGAAGGGCGTGATCTCGCGGTAACGACTGACTTCAGGCTTGTGCTGGGAGAGCTAGTCTCCCGCTATCTCGGCAATCCGGATTTACGAGAGGTCTTTCCAGGCTTTGAAGGCCAGCCGGCGCAGTTTCTGAAACTGCTGGGATAGAGCGTCTCTAGTCCGCTACTTGGTTTTCGAAACTGCTGTTTCAATCTTCTTGCGACACGTCTGCCAAGGCGGGAGGCAGGACCACAGTCGCAGGATGGTTCTTATCTCGCCAATACACCTGAAAGCATTCGCCATGTTGCTGCTGAGTCCAGCTAGTACCGTCCGCGTATACGATCTTTCGCGGGAATAGCGCCCACCCGAGAATTTTGTCTCCACCTTGCTGATATGCCTTTCGCTGCAGCGTTTGTTCGCCGCCGGGCGGAATGGCGCCTGCGGCCTCCCAATCCGCGTCGAACGGATGATGTAGGTAGAGGGGAGCCAGGAAATGTTCCGAAGTCAGCACCCATCCTTTGATGGGCTTGCCGCTCGTGTTCTTAACTGTCACTGAGTATTGGTCGGGAGTCCAGAATTGTCCCGCCACAAATTGAATAGGACACGTTTGCTTGGGAGGCTCGTAGATCGTGAAGGTACTCATCATGCCCGCCTCCATGTGGTCTGCTACGTGACAATGGAACATCCAGACGCCAACATTGTCCGCGACCATGTCAACCGTGAGCGTGCTGGCGGGAAGTAGGTCGACGACATCCATATGGCGAGCCAGGTCGCTTACCACTTCGCCATGCCAGTGCGGTGTGTGCAGGTCTTTCTCATTGCCGATTCCCATCACATACCAGCGCACCTTCTCGCCTTTTTTCATGACGTAACCAGGCAGGTTTCCGAAAACGTATCCGTTGATTGCATGGAACATCCCGGCGTCCCGTCCGCGAAGTTCATCGAAAATCTGGAATGCCGATATAAATTCACGGTCAACGTCTTTCGGACTGCCGTCCGGCTTTGCCTTGCCCTTGGCAGTGACGACGATGGCTCCGACGAGTCCGGCGTTGATCTCCATTGGGCCCGCGGTATGTGAGTGGTACCACCAGACCTTCGAACTCAATTCCCCGCGTCCCGGTCCGCTGCTTTCGTCAGCGATCCAGTGATACGTAAACCTGGCATTTGGGCCAATAAGAGAACCCTTCCCAGCGGGAAAATAGTGCGCGCCTTCGCTGTCTTTGTCGTAGCGCAGACCATGCGGGTGAATGCTGTGTGCCATATTGCTGCGATTGAGAAAATCCACCACGATTGTGTCGCCCACTTCGGCGCGAAAAATCGGGCCCATGATTCCAAGCCACTCGGGCTGAGGCTTACGCACCGTGAACGTCGCGTCGGTGTACTCGATGTAGCGAGTCTTCTGCCACTTGGTCTGCTTTAACCACGGTGGGGGAATCGGCTTGCCTTCCACGAGATCGAGGCCGCTGGGTGCATAGTCCCAGGTGACATCCTCCGCCGCTACAAAGTAGCGGCGTTCGACGGCGAAGGAAGGTAGAGCAAGGCAGAGACAAAGGAACCCAAGAGGAAACCAGGCGGTCCTCATCCGTTCATTATGCCTGAAACGCTCAACGCTGAAAGCGCACGCACTCGCTCGATCATCACGGCAGGTGGTCCATGTAGCACGGCTCCGTGTCCGGTTGCTGCTGCAACGGAGGCGGCGTCAGCCATGGAGCATTGGTGAAGTCGAAGAATTCCGTCATATCCATCTGCGCGGCATCGCGCTGCGTAAGAGCCTGCAGTCCAAAACGTGTCTCGATGAGTTTCAGGATGGCCGTGTAGTCCGCCACCGTGTGCGACACGTAGTTCTTCTTTGCAAAAGGCGAAATCACAATGAGAGGAACGCGGTACCCCGTGAAAACAAAGTCACATGTCGGCCCTGTCCCGCTGGTGCAGATATCCCCCGGCCTAAGATCGATATCCACGCTCGGCTGGATTCCGTCCGGACTCGGCATGGGCTGTGGTGGCACGTGATCATAGAACCCGCCGAATTCATCCCATGTGAGGATGAAAATTGAGTCTTTCCAGTATGGGCTTTGCATCAGGGCGTTAATCAATGTCGAAACATAGTGCGATCCGGTTTGAATTCTTCCGGAAGGCGCGGCGTCATTCAGTCCCGCATGCTCGTCAAGGCCACTGTTGAAACCCGGATCAATCTCTACTACTGCCGGCAGGTTCCCGCTAGTCAGATCGGTCATAAATTGCTTCGCGGAGACGAAATTCACGAGGTGGCTATTCGCGAACGTAAACATGCTCAATTCCGAGCCGTCCTGAATATGGGCATCCTGATCGTCCGTCACATAGATACGCCATGAAATTCCAGCATCTTCCAGCGCCTCAAAAATTGTCTTGTTGGTCAGTTGCGGGCTGCCGTTTGGCAAGGGATATACGCGCCCCGCAGACGTGGCGGCCATCATGTACATCCGGTTCGGCTGCGTCCGGGACATGGTTGGCGAAAACCAGCGGTCCGAGGTTCCAAAGCTCGATGCCATGAAGTAGTAATAGGGAAGGTCGGTCTGGTCGTAGTAACTCATAGCGCGGATACCGTTGATGTCGCTCATCAACGGGTTGCTGGTCCTGGCATCGTGGGCCGCAGTTTTGACCATGCCATCCATGGTGGGCGTTGCGGATAGGGGCGCATGCAGATTCCAGTCGACATGCGATTCGTTCCACGATGGGCTTGGGTTTTCGATGCACTGCGAAATCATGTGGAACGAAGCCACCATCGGGCTGTTCGCGCTTACCACGCAATCATTCGGTGGAAATGGCTCCGACAGCGCTGGGTCGCATCCGGGAATCGCCGCCGCAGCTCCCGCAGGATTGTTGAATTGTGGAAGTCCATCCCATGGCTGATCGGCAAAGCCGTTCGCCAACCAATACTCGTGCAGCTTACCGAAGTAGTGGTCGAGGCTGCGATTCTCCTGCATCATGAAAATGATGTGATTCACGGACTGTAGTGTTGCGCCGAATGTTGCGGTCGCCGTGGTAGCAGAATTTATCGTGAACGTGCAGGTGCCTGTTCCGTCGCAGGGACCACTCCAGCCAGCGAAAACGAAGGTTTGACCGGCACTTGCGGTGAGCGTCACTTGCGCCCCGGAGTTGAAATTCGCGGAGCATGTCCCAGGGCAATTAATTCCGGCCGGACTGCTCGTCACCGTGCCCGTTCCGGCACCGGCCGGGGTCACGGTCAACTGCACTGGCATGCCTGGATTGCCATTCGACCCCGTCACCCCTCGGCATCCGCAAATGAAAATGATGCTGACACCGACCGCTGCCCCGAACAGCAAATTGCGTGTTCTACGCATTCAGTTTTCCTCTCGACGCTGGCTTTCGATGAGAAATCAGGTTTTCCAGTTGCTGCAGGGCGAGTGGCGGGAGTTCAGGCGGGGCGACCGGAACCTATGCAGAACAGAGCGCAAAGGCGGCAAAACTTTGCGGAAAATCGCTAAATAGAATTGCTCCTTCAACAAGTTACAACGAGTGCTGGTAGTAGTGCGGAGTAGGCGTAATAAGCTCATTCTCCAGTCTCGATGTCCGAGATTTCCCCCACACCGGGTGTTACCGAACAGCAACGTGTGGCTGCTGCTCAATTCGGGTAGCTC